>Ga0105237_10004151_pt1 | contig 16880 bp, 10 predicted proteins | sample KBSC24metaG_FD_81520 | JGI IMG/M metagenome (GOLD analysis project Ga0105237, IMG submission 81520) | Corn rhizosphere microbial communities from Kellogg Biological Station, Michigan, USA - KBS C2-4 metaG | ecosystem: Host-associated > Plants > Roots > Rhizosphere > Soil | place: Michigan, USA... | reverse complement strand
GAGTTTCCGGTTCCTCGAGAAGGTCACGTTACAGTTCCGGGCCGAGGCGTACAACTTCACTAATTCTCCAACGTGGAACCAGCCGAACGTGAACGTTACTCAGGTGGGACAGTTTGGCACAGTGACCAGCGCGACCGGGCAGCGGACGCTTCAATTGGCTTTGCGGCTGAACTACTAAGCGGAGCTTACGAGCGCTGACGAACTCCCCACATTGAAGAGCGGGGTTACCGAAGAGCGGGGTTACCAACCCCGCGCAGAATGTCATTCTGCCCCACTCGCTAAGTAAACGCCCGCAAAACGGAGCCTGGGTCGCGGACTCGCACGGGTGTTTGCTTGCGAACATTGGAGGGCCGCGACCGGCCCTTTGCGGGCTCACTAGGCTTCGATGATGCGGTGTTTGATGGCGAACTGCGTTAACTCTGCTGTGGAATTGAGCATCAATTCGCGCTTGATGCAGGACTTGTGAAAATCGACGGTCTTTTCGGATACGTTCAACAGCGCGGCGATTTCCTTGTTGGCCCGTCCTTCGGCTACCAGTTGCAGCACTTCCCGTTGACGCGTGCTTAGCCTCTCGGATACAGGCTTGCTGGGGTTTCTTCGGCGTGTGGCCGGTTCCTTCCAATCGATCAATGGAGTGATATATCTTTTTCCGTTCATCACGGCGTTGATCGCGCTGGTCAGCTCGGAGGCGGCCGAGCGTTTCAGCAAATAGCCCGCACCTCCAGCGCGCAGGGCTTCTTCCAGGTAGGCCACATCCGAATGCATAGTCAAAAAAATCACCGGGATCTCAGGCATCGACTTTGCCAGTTGGCGGCAAGCATCGATCCCATTCAGGAGCGGCATGGAAATATCCAGCAGGATCACGTCCGGCCGCAGTTGTTCCGCGGCGTGCAACAAAGCGCGGCCATCTTCGACCGCGCCCACGAGCTCAAAATCGTTTTCCAGCAGCTTCCGGATTCCCTCCAGGACCAGCGTATGGTCGTCTGCCATCAAGAGCCGCGGTCTCATGAATTCTACTCCTTCGGCAACGGGGTCTCAGGCAAGGGGACCTCAACAACGACGCGCGTGCCGTCGCCAGGCTTGGAACGGATATTAAGGTTTCCAACCACCAGCCGTACCCGTTCTTCCATGCTGATGATTCCCAGCCCTTTCTTATTTCGTACGCTCTCGCGGTCGAATCCCACGCCACTATCGCTGATGGAGAGAACGATGCGATCCGTGGCAGATACCAGCGAGACCCTCGCCCGGCGCGCACCCGAATGCTTCACCACATTGCGAAGTGCTTCCTGGGTCACGCGATAGAGGCACAGTGCGACCTCCGACGGTACTTGGCCGTCTACGTTACGCTCGCGATAATCGATTCGCATCTTTTCCTGTTTGGAGAAGTCGGCGCACAACGACCGCAATGCCGCCGGCAGACCCAGATGCTCAACCATCGAGGGATGGAGCCGATGGGCTGTCCGCCGCACTTCATCCGAGAGGTCCACGGTCCGAGTTCGAAGAGATGCAAGCTGGCTTCGGATCAGATCAGCCGATTGGAGTGGATTTTGTTCGAGCGTTTCGAGTTCCACGGTGAACATGGCCAGCCTTTGGTTCAGGTCGTCGTGAAGCTCGCGTGAAATTCTCCGCCGCTCTTCTTCCTGAGCGGTGAGCAGGCCCGCCGTCAAATCCCTTAAACGCTCCCGGCTGTCCTGGAGCGCCTCCGACGTCCACTCGCGATCGGTGAGATCCTCTATGGCGAGCAAGATCAGGTCCGGCGTTTCACGCTCCCCGTACAGACGCCGGGCGTTCAACAACAAGGTTCGCCGGCCAATCCTGGGAAACACGTGGGATAGTCTAAAGTCGTTGAACTGAGTATTTCCGGGGAGAATCTGCCCCAGCAGTTTGCGCAGATCGGGGATATTCCACGCCCCGCCCGCGAGTTCGAAGATTCCCTGTTTCTCCACTTCCTCCGGCGACATCCGAAACGCAGAATATAACGACCGGTTGGCTGTAACAACGCGCAGGCTGGAATCGAGCACCACCAGGGGCTCCCGCACCGTTTCCACAATGGCGCTGGCAAAGTCGCGGGCGCGGCGGGTCTCCTCGAGGCTGCGTGTCATGGCATCCGTATCGACAAGAGATACGAGCACACCGTCGATTCTGTTATCGGAGGTCCGGTACGGCCGAACCGTCATGGCATAGTAGTGGCCGTCCAGGTCCCTGACGTTCTGCTCCTGCAAAGCGAGTGTGTCGATGGCGCGAGAGATGAGCGGCTGCAGATCAGGCAAGTCCAAATTCGGCCGGAGATTTTGAATTGGCCGGCCGACGTCGGTGGGTAGCAGGTTGAATACCTTCTCCGCCGATGGGGTAAAGCGCCTGATGCGCCGATCGTTGCCCAACATGAGGATGGGGATTTTGATACCATCCAGCACGTTTCTGAGGTCGTCATTGAGTTGCGTGAGTTCGACGTTGCGGGACGTTTGTTGTTCTGTCAGCGTCACCAGCTCTTCGTTGGTGGATTGCAGTTCCTCCTTGGCGGTCTCCAACTCCTCATTCGTGCTTTGCAACTCTTCGTTATTGGACAGCACCTCTTCATTGGCAGCTTTCAACTCCTCGTTCGTGGTCTCCTGCTCTTCGATGATCGCTTGGAGATACTCCCGCGTCGCCATCAATTCCTGCTGAAGCTTCGCAGACGGCCCAACCTCGACTTTCCTGCGGCCGGGCGCCTTCACGGTCTTGGCTGCCGCGCGCTCGGGTTGGGTTTCTTCGAAAAGGATCAGGAAGTGCCGCTCCACGGAATCCAGGGTGGACAGCGGTACCACTTCGATGCTGACCTCCCGCGCCCGGCCAGCTGAGGTCACGCGAATACCCTCTCTTTTGACCGGCTTGTTCTCCTTTTTCGATCTATGGAACGCACCACGCAGGTCTACCAGCAGATCACCCTTTACCATCTTCAATAAATGCAGGCTGGCCGCGCCCGAGGCCGGCGCCAGATATGGACTCGTGTCGCCGCGGAAATGGAGAATCTGCAGGTTATCGTCAACGATTACGCCGGAATGCGCATAGCGGCTCCACACTAAGCGGTCTGCTTCTTTTTGCAAGTCGGTCAGCGGCGTAGCCGGTTTTATGAGCTTGCCTGAATGACCTGCCCGGTCGTGGCCGATACCCGCCGTAAACTGAAGATTGTTCACCGCCGCCTTCTTGCGATAAAACCTGCCCCTCTTTTCCGCCAAGGTGAATAAATCGGGGAATGCATTGAGTGTCTCCGATTTCCCTAACAAAAGGAAGCCCTTGTCCCGCAATGCGTAATGGAACGCGCCTAGTATCCTCTTCTGAAGAACCGGTTCAAGATAGATCAGAACATTGCGGCAACTGATGAGGTCGATGCGGGAAAAAGGCGGGTCCTGGGTCAGATCCTGACGTGCGAACGTGCACAGATCGCGGATAGCCTGAATCACCTGGTAATTCCCGTTGGTCCTGACGAAGAACCGGGAGAGGCGGTCCGGACGGACCTCGGCCAGGGTGGCCCCGGCATACACTCCGGTTCTGGCCTGCTCGATCGACCCTTCGCTCAGATCGGTGGCGAAGATCTGCACCGGCACTTTTCCCAGCCCGTCGCCGAAATACTCCGCTAATACGATCGCAATCGAATAGGCCTCCTCGCCGGTCGAGCAACCCGGTACCCAGACGCGCAGTGCGTCCCGCTCCGTCTTACCGTCGATCAGCTTGGGAACGATCTGGCTTTCAAGAATCTCGAAGGTCTCCGGCTCACGGAAAAAGCTTGTGACGTGAATGAGGATATCCTGATATAGCGCATCCAACTCAGCCCCGTCCCGTCGTAGAACCTCTACGTATTCGCGGATGGTTCCGATTTTTTTCAACAGCATGCGCCTGGCGATGCGGCGGTGTATCGTGCTGGACTTGTAGTAGGTGAAATCCGCGCCGGTGGCGTTGCGAAGCAAGAGAAACAATTTTCGAATATGACCGTCGTTCCCCGCTGGAAGAGCGGGAGAGGGGGCAGCGCCAAGGGTGGAGGCGAGCAGGCGCGTGGGCTGCTGCCGGGCAATTCGCGTCAGTTCGGCGGCGATCTGGCGCGGCGGCAGCGCAAAGTCGACACATCCCGCCGCAACGGCGCTCGCCGGCATTCCAGGATATTTGGCTGATTCCTCATCCTGGGCGAAGCAAATGCCTCCCTCCGCCTTGATAGCCTTCAGTCCGAAAGTTCCATCGGTGGCGGTTCCGGAAAGGATCACGCCAATCGCTGCATCTTTGCAGGACGCCGCCAGCGACTGAAAAAAATAGTCGATGGGCATGTTCTTTTCGCCCCCGGCGGCACGCTTCATCAGTTTTAGCAGCCCATCGTGGATACCCATCCTGGTGTTGGGTGGAATGACGTATACATGGTTGGGCTCTACAGCCATTCCGTCGACGACCTGGTTTACAGGAAGCGCCGATTTCCGGGCCAAAAGCGGAGCCAGCATACTTTCGTGTGTCGGATCGAGGTGCTGGATCAACACGAACGCCATTCCGATGTCCGCCGGCAAGGCGTTCAGCATCTCGCCAAAAGCTTCGAACCCGCCTGCTGAGGCTCCGACGCCGACGATGGGGAAGGACTTGACCGCTGCGGGGCCCGGCTCAGACTTGTGCGCAGGCCGTTTTTTCTTGGTCGGCATCTTGCTTCCTACAAATATTGGTCCTTGCTCATGATAGTCCAGCCGAGTGCGCCGCGCAGGCATTGTTGGAACAATTTTGGGATCATCAGGGCCGTCCGGTATGTTTCGCGCAACGGGGTTGAAATGGAAAGCGGATTCAATATTGGCTATTCGGATCTCCGCGTCTTGCGGAGGCCGTGCTTAACGATGTGTCCACGTTCCTGTAAATCGATCGCGAACATGCTGATGTTTTGGTCGTTCCAAATGACATCCACCGTGCCATCGTCTACATGCTCCGTAGTAACTTCCAGCAGGGCGTCTGTGGGCACCGTGATTGTCACGCGCTTTCCATTTTCATTTCGGACGCCAATGGTCGGGGTTCCGAGCTTATAAAGGCCAGGACTTTGGGATTGCCGCATGAGGGGACTCGGCCAAAAGTGTACCTTATTCGGCTGTGAAAAGCCTGCTAGCGATTTCACTAGGTATGAATTCCTAGCGTAATCTCTAGTGTTTTCAGCTAGGTAAAAAGCCCATAATCGCGTTAGTACCGAGTGGACCCGGCCGCCGGGTGACCCATCGGAGGAAAGCTCATGATGGGAGGAAAGTTTCATGAGCGGTCGCGGGCAGAAGCATCCCAGAGCGGCCGGACATTCGGTATGGCAGAGGCATTGATGACTTGGGCTAACTTGTCCAGATCGAGAGGTACCAATCCGGTGATAACAGTTCTGCTCGTAAGTCCTTTTGCCAGCGACCACGTCGCGGTGCAAGAGGTCTTTTCCTACCTTGGCTGGGAATTAAACACCGCTTACGACTGCACAGAAGCGCTTGCATTTATGCAGCAGGCTTGTGCTCCCGTAGTTATCTGTGGGAGCGACTTTCGGGACGGTAACTGGAAAACTCTCCTTCAGGCTTGCGCCGGAATGCCTGAGCCACCGAGGCTTCTTGTCTCCTCTCGCTTGGCAGACCCCGATCTTTTGGATGAAGCCCGCAGTCTTGGGGCTTATTCGGTACTCGCTTCGCCACTCGATTCGCGCGAGATCGAGGTAAGAGTTCAAATGGCGTGGCATTCCTGGCAGCGAGAATGGCGGAGCATCAAGGCTGTCCCCGCCGTGCGGTAGCATCTTCGTATGCAACCGGTATGCGTTGGGCGAGCCCAGCCATCGGCGAAGCAATTAAGATTCAATCACTTACCCGAAACACTCTACTGCTCGGTTAAAACCGTCGCTTGAAGAATAGTATGAAACCTCACCTATCCGTTCCAGTACCAGTTTCTTAATTAAAGTCCCCACATAAAATCACTGGCCTTTCGGTCACTCCTTGGGTTAATATAAGGCACTCAATAAGTTATGTCACTTAATGCGAGGATCTACTCGGGCGCGCTGCTCGCTTTGGGTTTCTTCGTGATCGTCGCAGCCTTTGCAGATGATGGGCTGGTCGGCGCCACAAAGTTCGCAGCCTACCTTTCCTTAGCCTGCATGTCGTCCATCCTCAAGGTGGGCATGCCCGGGCCTATGGGGAGCACGTCCATCAGCTTTATTTTCGTGCTGATGGGCATCATGGACCTCACGTTAGCGCAGGCTTTGTTGGTTGGGATCGCTTCGATGCTGATTGAGGGCCTCTGGCACCCCAAGCAGCGGGCCACTGGAATTCAGCTCCTATTGGGCCTCGCCAACATGTCAGTAGCGGTCTACTGCACCAGGCTCGTCTACCGTTCGCCGCTGTTCGCATTCCAGAATTACGAACTCCCGATGCGCCTGGTGGCCGCCACTACCGTTCTTTTTGCGGCGAACACCTTTGCATCGTCGGCCATCATATCGCTCAGCGAGCAGGCATCGCTCATTCGCATCTGGCGCGACCGCTACTTTGGCGTATTCCCTTACTATCTGGCCGGCGCGGCTGTGGTGTGGGCTTTTGAGGCTTTGAGCGAACAGGCTGGTTGGCAAACCTCACTCCTTCTGTTACCGATCGTCTATCTCATCTATCGAACCTGGGCACTTCATCTGTTGCGACTAGAAGATAACAGTTTGCATGCCGAAGAAATGGCGAATTTACACCTGCGCACTATCGAAGCGCTCGCCCTAGCCATTGAAGCCAAGGACAACACGACGCATGACCATCTGAAGCGAGTTCAGGTTTACGCCATTGAAGTGGGAAAGCTGCTCGGCATCACCAAGGACGAACTCGAGGCGCTACGGGTGGCCTCCCTGTTGCACGACATCGGTAAATTAGCTGTCCCCGAGCACATCATCTCGAAGCCCGGCAGATTGACTCCGGATGAGTTTGAAAAGATGAAGGTTCACGTGGTGGTGGGCGCCGAGATTCTTGAGCATGTTCGTTTCCCCTTCCCGGTGGTTCCAATCGTGAGCGCGCACCACGAAAAATGGAATGGAACCGGCTACCCTCTCGGCTTACGCGGGACCGATATACCTGTGGGCGCCCGTATTCTGTCGGCCGTGGACGCGCTCGACGCGCTCGCGTCCGATCGGCAATACCGGCGCGCTCTTCCGCTTCCGGAAGCGATGTCGAAAATTGAACAGGAATCCGGACGAAGTTTCGATCCGGCGGTAGTGGAAATTCTCAAGACTCATTACGTGGACCTGGAGCGGAAGGCGCAGGTCGGCGGCAGCGCCGATGCTGCTAAGCTCTCGACCAATCTGAAGATCGAGCGTGGGGGCGCGCCGGCCGCCGGTTACGAGTCGATGCGCACGGTTGAATCGGCAGACGACCCGAAGGCAGAATTTCCGCACCTTCTGGCGGCGGCGCGCCGGGAGATCCAGGCGGTGTTCGATGTTGGCGAGTCCGGGGGCGGCCAACTGGACCTGAACGAGGTCATCGCCGTGCTCGCCGTTCGATTGAAGCGGTTGTTACCGTTCAATGCGCTGGCTCTCTACTATCTGAAGAGCGACACGCTGATTCCAGGGTATGTAACGGGCGACAATTTCCGGCTGTTCTCTTCGCTGCGCATCCCGATGGGGCAAGGGCTCTCGGGATGGGTAGCAGAGAATCGAAAGCCCATTATCAACGGCAACCCGTCGGTGGAACCGGGGTATCTAAACGATCCAAACGCGTTCAGCACCATGCGGTCCGCGCTGGCGGTTCCCCTTGAAGGTTCCAGTGGTGTAATCGGCGTTTTGAGCCTTTACCACGAAGACAAGGACGCGTTTACTAAGGACCATCTTCGCTTGATGCAAACCATTGCGCCGAAGCTGGCGCTCTCGCTGGAGCTTCAAACGGAGGAGCGCGATATCGACGAGAGCGAGACCGTTGACAATCTCACCGGATTCCCTCACGCTAAGACGTTGTTCCTGCACCTCGATGCGGAGCTAACCCGTTGCCGCCGGCTGAACGCTGCGTTGGGAGTGGTGGTTTGTACGGTGGATGGTTGGAAGGAAATCAACGAGCGCTACGGCAGGCTGGAAGGGGATAAGCTCCTGCGGGCTATCGGCGCCGCGCTGAAGGATACGTGCCGCGAGTTCGATTACATTGCCCGAATCAGCGCCGACGAATTTGCCATCGTTATACCAGGCGTCAATCGTGAGGCGCTCCTAGCGCGCTCTGAGAAGCTGGCGAATTCGCCTCTCGTCCCGGGGCGAAAGAATCTCAGGCTGATTGTCGGACAGGCGGCTTTTCCGGAAGACGGAGCCACGGGCGAACAACTGATGGGAGAAGCGGACCGCCGCATGTTCCAGAGTCAACAAACACGCGACCTGGCAGCCAATGCAGAAATGCAGAAAGCACCGGACTGGCTGCAATAATCAATTCGCCACTTGGGCCGGCGTATATCGCTTCAGCGCGATCTTCTTTCCACCGATGACCGCCGACACGTCGCGATCCGCTTCGGCCGCGATCACCTGCCCATCCCGGAGTTGCAGCACGAACCCGCATTCCTCGCTGAACGTCACATCAGGTTTGCCATCGCCATCGAGATCCACCGCCCGCCCGACTCCGCCCGCTGCGGCCCTGCCCGTATAGATGGTGCCCGTCACGTTGCCAAGCACGGACGAGAAATCGCGGCCGCGGACTGAAAAGCTTTTCCCTACCGCCTCCGCTGACGGGTCGCCGGCACTGCGTGGATAAACGAAGGTTGCACTGTCCGCGCCTGAAACACCAACGCGAACTGGCCGAAGGTCACCGTACGTGCTCCGCATCAGCGGCTCCGCAGAGAACTTTGGCAAGGGACCAACCGCGATAAAGTTCTGCTCGTCGCTCCCGCCAGGATAGCGGACGCTCTGAATCCCATTGCGGCTCGATCGCTCGAGAGGAGTACCGTCATTCTCGAGCACCGGCCATGTCACTGCCCAAGGGGAATTACTGCCAGCCGTTTTTGTGACTACCGAAAAAACTCCATCCGGTGTGAGCGTGAATTCGTCGCGGAACGCCGGTCCGTTGAAACCAGGACGAGGAGTGTAGTCGATCGCGCAGCGCACCAGCAGAGGGTGAACGAACTGCACACTCCAGACTCCGCGATATCGAGGAGACAAATCCGCCAGCCGAAGCCAGTGGCCATTTTCGAAAAACTCCGGCGCGAACGTCACTCCGCCGGAGTCGGTCAGCGCTCCGTCCGACGGCCCAAGCCGCGTGTCCCAACCGGCACGAGCGAACCGCACCACGCCCAACGGTGTCCAGCGATTCCCGGATGTCGCTGCCTCCTGGCCTCGCAGATTCGCCTGCATATACATTCCGCCCGCGTTCGCAAAGACGCTGTCGTACTCGGCATCTGTCGCGACGGTGTAGCCGCCAATCTCGGAAGGTGAAGGCACTTCGCGGATAAAGGTGGACCGAATGTGAAACGCCTCCGCCAGATGGAACATCAGGGAGCCGCTGTAATTGCTGTACTGGCTGGCTGTCTGATATCCAACCCGTAGCGCCGGATCGAAACGATTTTTCGTAATGAAGTACGAGCCCGCCCAAGCGCCATCTGTCCGACGCCATCGCGCAATACTCCGAAACGCCAACAGAGCCGCGTGCCGGAACTGTCCCGCCAGTTCGAGGTCGCCGCTTTGCAATGCGCGCTCAGCCATTACTTCAAAAGCCAACTGATATCCGGTCTCGACCCACACATGATCGTCGGTTCGGCCGTTCGCCGGCACCTGGCCGCTGGGGTCCTGAAGCAGCAGGGTAAATTCCGTGCCTGCTTCTGACGCTTTGCGAATCTCCGCCGCGCTCGGTCCGTTATAGCCGAAATGAGTAAGCGCCAGCAGGTTGCCCCGCCCCACCGCCTCGACGCTCAGAGTATCCGGATCGCTTGAACGATCGTGATACAGCCACCATGGTGCGCCCGTGAAGCGGTCGCGCTGGCGCACCTTCCAGGCATCTTCGATGGCCGCGATCGCATCCTCACGCGACACCAGCCCGCTGGTGTACCGCAGCCATTCGCCCTTCATCTTGTACGTCTCCCAGTTATTGACCGCGCCTCGAACGATTTCACGCCAGGGTCTCTTGAGGCGCTCGCGCCACCGCTCGATTGTTCCGGCCGGCACCTGCTTCGCGTATATTTCGACAGCCACCGTCAATGCTGGAATGAAGAACTCGCCATGCTGATCGGGGATGGCATCGCGCCCGCCCGCGAAATCCGCCGTCGAATGCTCCATCGCTCTCACACCGCTCGGCAGAAGGTCGCGTGCGCGGCCCGCAGCGGTCAGCGTACCCACTGCGTATGCGAAATAAGGAGTCGCGTACTGCTGTTCGGTCTTCAGGAAGGGATCGAGAATCGCTCCGCGGGCGTCCTGATGCTGCACGCTGAACCGGCAGAGTCCTTCGATGATATCCAGATACTTCTCTCGTTCAATATTCAGGGGCTGCCATGGCCGGGCGGTCAGATGAAACTCCGTGCGGATCACCGGCGGCGCTGCTACGCCGAACGCCGCGGTCGCCAGCAAAATAGTGGCGGTTTTCAAAATCAAAGGTCACTCCATTTCCATCCCAGGAAATTAGCGCGGTTCGGCGCGCTGAAGATATCGCCCTGAACTTTAACACGGATTCGCTTGACGGCTCTCCTTTCCCAGACCGGGATCAGCTCAAACAGTCCTCACAGGTGGTTAGTTAGAAGCGCAAAGGCCGCTCGGGGTGGTCGCACTGCGTTGATGGAGAACAACAAACACCGGGAACTTCACCCGGCCTCGTAGCATCTTGTAAAGTGAAGGTGTCCCCCGATGATTGCCACCGCCACCATTGCCGAAGAAATCCTCGATCTCAAGCGAGACCGCCGTGCGGTTCTGCTGGCGCACCATTACCAGGATCCCGAGATTCAAGAACTTGCCGATATCGTCGGCGACAGCCTGGAACTCTCACGAAAAGCGCGTGAATACGAAGGGGACGTGATTGCATTCTGCGGCGTGTGGTTCATGGCCGAGACCGCGAAGGTGCTCAATCCGGAAAAAATCGTCGTCGTTCCCGATCGCGACGCGAGCTGCAGCCTGGTAGAAAGCTGTGGGGCCGTGCAGGTCCGCGCATTCAAGGAACGCCATCCGGATCACGTGGTGGTCAGCTATATCAATACGTCGGTCGAAGTGAAGGCGGAGAGCGACATTCTTTGCACATCGCGAAACGCCGTCGCCATCGTGAACTCTATTTCACGCGAGAAGCCGATTCTCTTCCTGCCGGATATCAACCTCGGCAATTACGTCAAGAAGCAAACAGGCCGCGACAACATGCGCATCTGGCAAGGCGCCTGCATCGTACACGCGACGTTCCCTGCCCGGCGCCTCACCAAGGCGCGGTTGGAGCATCCCGAGGCGCTGGTCGTCGCACACCCGGAATGCCCCTCCGACGTCCTGGCGATGGCCGATTACATCGGTTCGACATCGGCTCTGATCGACTACTGCGTGAAGTCCGAAGCGCAGGAGTTCATTGTGATGACCGAGAGCGGCGTGCAGCATTCGCTGCAAAAGTTCGCGCCGGAAAAGCGATATTATTTCATCGCCAACGAGAATTGCAATTGCAGCGAGTGTCCTTACATGAAGCGCAACACACTCGAGAAACTCCGCGATTGTCTGCGCGATCTACAGCCGCGAGTCGAAATTCAGGCAGATATTATAGCCAGAGCGGCGCTCCCCATCGAACGGATGCTGGCGGTGAAGTAGACCTTCATGCTGCAGGACACCTTCGGACGCGTCCACGACAGTCTCCGCATCAGCGTTACGGACCGGTGTAATATTCGCTGTTATTACTGCATGCCGGAGCAGGTACGCTTCGGTCCGAAAGAGGAAGTGCTTTCGTTCGAGGAGATCGAGCGCGTTGTGCGCATCGCCGCGGACCTGGGCGTCCGCAAGCTGCGTCTGACCGGCGGGGAACCACTGGTACGGAAGAACATGCCGGAGCTGATTCGCCGCCTCTCGGCAATTCCCGGCATCGAAGATCTCGCGCTGACGACCAATGGAGTGTTGCTCGGCGCGCAGGCCGAAGCGCTGCATGAAGCAGGACTGCGGCGGTTGAATATCCACGTCGATACGCTGGATCGCGCCAGGTTCGAAAGGATCACGCGCCGCGACGATCTGGACAAGGTACTGGAGTCGATACAGATCTGCCGGCGTCTGGGATTCGGGCCGATCAAGATCAACGCCGTGGCGCTGAAGGGCGTGACGGAAGAGGACGTCGTCCCACTGGCACTCTACGGCCGCGAGAACGACATCGAGATTCGCTATATCGAGTTCATGCCGCTCGACGCGCAAGGCATTTGGGATCGCGGCAAGGTTCTGATGGCAGACGAAATGATCGAGACACTATCGCGCGAAATCTCGCCGCTGATCGAACTTCCGGATAAGGACCCGCGCGCTCCGGCCACAGATTATCGTTTCGCGGATGGCATCGGGACGGTGGGCTTTATCGCGTCGGTCAGCAAGCCGTTTTGCCTGAACTGCAACCGGATCAGGCTGACGGCGGACGGGAAACTTCGCTACTGCCTGTTCGCCATCGAAGAGACCGACGTGAAGCACCTGCTTCGCGAAGGCGGAAGCGACAAGGCAATCGCCGAGACGATTCAAGCCAATGTCCACGCGAAATGGCTCGGGCATCAGATTAATAGCAGCGCGAAGTTTGTCCCGCCACCACGGCCGATGTACTCGATCGGCGGATGATCGAACCTCCTTACATATGATTAGGGGGTGCGGATCGCGTTCGGATTCCGGGCACATTCTGGCTGGGCCGCTATGGTGACGGTCGCCGGCACAATCGACGCGCCGCAGGTGCTGGAACGGCGGCGGATTGTGATTGCCGATCCGGACATGCCGGGTTCGAAGCAGCCTTATCACGCCGCGTCCGAGTTGCCGTTTCCTGACGGGGAGGCACTCGTACGCAACGCGATCGAATCATCCCAAGCGTTGGCGCTGGAGGCGATGTTAGCATCGGTCAAATCTGTTCGATCGCAGGGGCATGAAGTCGCCGGGTGCGGTGTCGTGCTCGGCTCGGGCAAGGCGCTGCCGGGACTCAAAGGAATCCTTGCCTCACATGCGCTCATTCACACTGCCGAAGGCGAAATGTTTCGAAACGTGTTGGTCTGGGCCGCGCGGGAGCACCGCCTGCCGATCACTGGTGTGCGGGAGAAGGGGCTCGACCCCACGTCGCTGAAACGCATCGAATCGCTCGGCAAGCTCATCGGGCCGCCGTGGACTCAGGATCAGAAGTACGCGACTGTGGCCGCGCTTATGGTGTTGGCAGCTCCCGAATGAATACGTTGACATTCCAGGCATTCTACTGGGCGGCACGGTTGGACTCGATGATCGCGCTTCGCCACGAGTAGGTACGGCAAGGATCTCCTGTTGACATCTAACCCGAGATAGGTGCATACTCATGTCGGATGCCTTCCCAAAGACGATTTCAGGCAACCCTGGATTTATTGATCCTCCAGACGGTTCTTTTTGGACCGCGGCATGGACAAGGGATCGCGCGGTCTATTCGACAGCAGTCCGAGGATGTCTTTCTTGTAGATCACAGGTCGCTCTACCTGGCGTTGCAACGTTTGGAAGAAAAAGGCTGGGTCAAAGCAGAGTGGGGCGTCTCCGGGAATAATCGAAGAGCGCGATACTACAGGCTGTCTGCAAGGGGCCGGAAGCAACTTACGCAACAAGCAAGCCGATGGCGCAGCGTGGCGAAAGCGATTTCGCTAATCATCGGGCCGGGAGAGGCGGAGGTTTAACAATGCTCTGGCGCAGGAAACGTCCGCTGGATGATTTCGCAGAGGAAATCCAATCGCATATCACGCTCGAAGCCGATGAACTCCGTGAAAACGGCGAGGCTGGAGCGGACTCTGAAATAACGGCGAGACGGGCTTTTGGAAATATTACGTCCTTCCGGGAGGCGTTCTATGAGCGGGGGCGCTGGTTGTTCTGGGACAACCTCCAACGCGATCTCCGCCAGGCAATACGTCAAATGGGGCGTGCACCAGGCTTTAGTGCGGTAGTTATCCTGACCTTGGCTTTGGGCATCGGTGCGAACACTGCCATTTTCAGCTTGATCAACGCGGTTCTGCTGCGGCCCTTGCCGTACAGAAATCCCGGACGCCTCGCGATGCTGTGGACCGACGATCCCGCTCACAACGATCACGAGGGCCTTGTATCTCTTTTCAACTTCGGGGATTGGAAGAAGCGGAGTCATACCTTTGAGGACATGACGTTGTTTCGCGGGCAGACATTTCTGCTCGGCTCGGATGGGTCGCCCGAGCGGTTACGATCGGCCAGAGTTCCGGCCAATTTTTTCACATTGCTTGGTGTCGAGCCAATGCTCGGCCGGGTTTTTTCGGCTGAGGAAGAGCGGCGCGGCGAACGCGTGGTGCTTTTGAGTTATGGGTTGTGGCAGCGGGGGTTTGGAGGTTCAGCGCAGGCGGTCGGATCGGATTTGGTGATGGACGGCAGAAAATCGCGAATCATTGGCGTCATGCCGCAGCCGTTTCAGTTTCCTTTTGCCGATACGCAAGCATGGGAGCCGCTCACTACGCATCCGTATTGGGCGCGCGACAGATTAAGTCCACGGGCTTCCGGCGGTTGGTTCGTGTTGGGGCGAATCAAGCCTAACGTGACTTGGGCGCAGGCGCAAGCCGAAATGAATATGATCGCCCATCGGCTGCAGACGGAGTATCCTGACGGCGGAGGCCTGGCGGATGTCAATGTGGTACCGCTCCACACTCAGACCACTGGAAAAGTACAACTCCCCCTTTCGGTGTTGTTCGGCTCCGTATTTCTCATGCTGCTGATTGCGTGCATCAACGTCGCCAATCTGCTGCTGGCGAGGGGGGCGGTACGCGAGCGGGAGTTCGCCGTTCGAAGAGCGCTTGGCGCGGGCCGCATGAGAGTAGCGGGGCAACTGCTCACCGAGAGCCTAGTGTTGGCTGCTACCGGCGGTTTGCTGGGTTTGTTGCTGGCCGCGATTGGGTTGAGGGCTTTGATTGCTTTTGGGCCGCGGGATATTCCACGTTTGGCGGAAGCTCGCCTCGATCCTCAGGTGCTTCTGTTTACGTTGTCGATCTCATTGTTTGCCGCAGTTGTTTCAGGCATCTGGCCCGCCCTGCAGAGCAACATGCCGCTGGCGAGAAGTAGACAATGGACGACAGTCGCAAACCGTGGCGTTCGCAACTTGTTAGTGGTAGGAGAGCTGTCGCTTGCCCTGGTTCTGCTGACGGGCGCCGGGCTGCTGGTCCACAGCTTTTTGCGATTACGGACCGTTGATCCAGGCTTCCGTCCCGGGAATCTCTTGGTGATGCATATCGATCTCCACGTGGGGAAGACCGTGGAGCAGCACGCCGCCTATTTCCGCGAGGCAATTGAACGTGCCCAGGCGCTGCCCGGCGTTCGATCGGCTGCCGCCATTGGGCGCTTGCTCAACTCGTACGGCGAGGAAGCGGTAGCTATCGAAGGCCGCCCGCTCGTGCAGTCGAACCGGGACTTCCAAGCCGCCGACGACTTGATTCGCGGCCCGTATTTCGAGACCGTCGGCATTGCACTTAAAAAGGGCCGCTTCTTTTCCAGCCAGGATCGGCGTAATTCCCTTCCAGTGGCGATTATTAACGAGACCATGGCGCGCAACTTCTGGCCGAACGACGACCCGATTGGCAAGAGATTCAGTTTTCCAGAGCGCAAAGCAAGCCCCTGGTTCACCGTCGTTGGCGTCGTAGCCGACATGCATCGTCAGGGCCTTGAGAAACAGGTGGCGCCGCAGGTATTCAGGCCTCACGATCAAGGTATCGATAACGAAATCGACCTACTGGTTCGCACCGAATCGGATCCGCTGACGATTGCATCGACGGTTCGCGCCGAGATTCAATCCATCGACAAGACAGTACCGAAGTTCGGAGTGACCACCGTCGAACAGCAGCTTGGTGAACAAACTGCTGAGCGCCGCTTTCAAACGTCGCTCCTTGGTCTTTTTTCGTTCATCGCTCTGTTCCTATCGACGATTGGGATTTATGGCCTGATGCACCATTTCGTCGTCCAGCGCACGAATGAGATCGGTGTACGTATGGCGCTGGGCGCCCGGTATGGTGATGTGCTCCGGCTGGTCTTGCGTCAAGGCCTTACGCTGACCGCCATCGGCATCCTAGTTGGAATATTGGGGGCATCTGGACTTACGCAGATACTTGCCAGCCTGCTCTATGGAGTGACGCCGACCGACCCGTTGACGTTTGCCCTGGCGCCCGCCACTCTGCTTGGCGTGGCAGCGTTGGCCTGCTGGATACCGGCTCGGCGAGCGGCTCGAATCGACCCTTTGGTTGCACTTCGTCAAGACTGAATTGGTCTTGCAGACGAAGAGTCTTCCCGATACGGTGACGCGCGTGAGCCGCCGCGTATCGTGGGCGCTTACGTGAAGACGGTGCTTACCTCAAGCCCGAGAAATGCGCCGTAGCGCCTGGCAGCAGCAGCGATCTTGCGGGTCTGCGCCGTGTTCATCGGCGTGAAGGGCTTCACCTCGATCGTCACACGTGTTTTTGCGATGGAGCGTTTCCATGTTCCGGCAATTTTTCCGTCCAGAACGATCGTGTGATTGAAGAGTACGTTGCCGCGGGAGTCCACAGTTTTAACGTACGCTGATTCGCAGATCGCCCGCCGGTCCGCATAGGCGATGACATACTCGTCAAAGTTCGGCAGCAGGTACCCTCTTCCACCGCCGTTTTTCATGGATGGAACGGTGGCCGGCATCCAATATGTTTGATCGCCCGAGACCTCGCCGATCAGATTGGACTTCACAATCTCGAGGGCCGCCCGCGCATCCTTCAGGGTCAGGCCGGACCACCATGCGAAGTCCTGCAATAAAGCGGGG
>Ga0105237_10004149_pt1 | contig 16886 bp, 8 predicted proteins | sample KBSC24metaG_FD_81520 | JGI IMG/M metagenome (GOLD analysis project Ga0105237, IMG submission 81520) | Corn rhizosphere microbial communities from Kellogg Biological Station, Michigan, USA - KBS C2-4 metaG | ecosystem: Host-associated > Plants > Roots > Rhizosphere > Soil | place: Michigan, USA... | reverse complement strand
GGCGCGCACTGTGTCAAGGGTAGACCGCCAGTTGTGCAGGGCGGTCAAGCTGAAGCCCTCCGAAAAACTGGCGCGTGCATCGAAAGTATTGAACGGACCAACCACGGTAGGAATGCTGAAGCCGGGCACGGAGATGCGAAATCCCTGTGCGGCCAAATTGATCTGCTGCACGGTCTCGCGAACGCCGGCCGTGATGTCGGGGAGCATTTGTGCTAACGCAGAGAGTCTTTGCGCCCGCGATGCGGCTTCCGTAGTCGTCGCACCGATCACACCAAGGTTGTACTGCATTCCCATCTTGACGGCCTCTTCCAACGAAAGTGATTTGGACGCGGCCGAAGCGGAGCCGCCGCTCACGCTTCCTTGGTAAGCGCCCTGCACTTGAATGGATGAGTTGATCCCATTCACCGAGCCAGATCCGCCGCCACCGGCCGTTGGCGTTTGTACGGAAATGACCGACCCGTTTTGTGGGCGGCCGGACAAAGGCAATTGCTGCGCTTTCGTAGGAGCACCTTGTGATGGCGCGCCAAGCTGTGCGAAAAGCGGGGCTGCGATCAAAAAGCCGAGAGAGCAGGTCCGAATCATCTTGCGGAATCCGTGAGGGGAAAAAGCATTCTTCCGTTGGTTTGCAATCATTCCGGCACTGCGATTTTTCGCACCAAAAGACGAAGTGCACCCTACAGTACCTAAGGCATTAGGAGATTCCTGTATCGATTGGCACTATGAATGCAGGAACGCCATCGCTACTCCTCTTACGCCCACGCAGGCGCGGACAGTAACTCACGACGATATGAATGGGGCTTCGCAAGGATTCTGGTCGAATTGGCAAGAGCGGCTACACGCACTCCGCAACGTTCCACCTTTAGCTAGAATCGTTTGGCAATCGGGACCGGGTGTTGTATCGGGCGGAATGATCTTCCGCGTCATCGCGGCACTCATGCCGCTCGCCATGCTGGCGGTCTCCAAGCGGATCCTCGACGGCATCCAGCACCACGCTTCCGGCGCTCCTCTGCCGAGCAATTTCTGGATACTGGTAGGAACAGAATTCGCGCTCGCTGGATTCTCTGGCATCCTCGGCCGCACCATCGGGTACTTCGATGCGCTGCTGGCTGACCGCTTCACCCGCACTGTCAGCATTCGCGTAATGGAGCATGCGTCGCGCCTCGACCTGGCGTCCTACGAAGATCCGGTCTTCTACGACAAGCTCGAAAGGGCCCGCGTTCAGGCCACCGACCGCATCAATATGATCCAAGCGCTCGGTGCGGTCATCCAACAGTTGATCGCGGCAATCTCACTAGCCGCCGGTGTGTTTTGGTTTTCGCCATGGCTGCTGATTGTGATGGTGGTTTCGGTGGTACCGGCGTTTCTTGGCGAAAGCCACTTCGCTTTTCTGGGATATGCGCAGAATATCCGTCAGACCCCCGTCAAACGCCGACTCGACTATCTGCGCGTCCTGGGCGCAAGTAAAGAATCCGCTAAGGAGCTCAAACTCTTCGGGCTCGGCGCCTTCTTCACCGGTGAATACCAGAACCTCGCCAACGGAATTTACGATCAGAATGTTGCGCTCGCGCGCCGGCGCCTGATTGCAGGAGCGTTTCTCTCGCTCATCAGCACGGCGGGATACTACGGTGCTTATGCGTACGTTATTTACCGAACGGTTCAAGGCGAGCTAACTTGGGGCAGCCTGCAATTTCTGATCGGCGCGATCGGCGGAGCCAGCAGCAACATCCAAACGATTTTCGCGACCTTCTCGAGCATCGCTGATCAATCGCTTTTCTTAACCGACCTGGTGGAATTTCTCAAGGTCAAACCGAAGATCGCCTCCAAAGAACACGCTCTGCCCGCCCCACGGCCGATTCGCGACGGCTTCCAGCTTGAGAAAGTCTCCTTTTATTACCCGGGCACCCAGCGCCGCATTCTCGATCGCCTCGACCTGCACATTGGAGCGAATGAGCGCATCGCCCTGGTCGGCGAGAACGGCCAGGGCAAGACTACATTGGTGAAACTGCTCACCCGGCTCTACGATCCTTCCGAGGGCCGCATTTTACTGGATGGGGCAGACCTGCGTGACTACAGCATTGAAGAGTTGCACAGCCAGATCGGCGTGATCTTTCAGGATTTCATGCGTTACGAGATGACCGCCCGGCAGAACATCGCCGTCGGCCGTATTGACCAAACTGCCGAAGAGGGGATTCGCCACGCCGCCTCGAAAAGCGGCGCCGATCAGGTAGTGGGACGTCTCGCGCAAGGTTACGACCAAATGCTCGGCCGGAGATTCGAAGACGGGGTCGACCTCTCCGGTGGCGAGTGGCAGAAGATGGCGCTGGCGCGCGCCTATCTTCGCGAAGCACAAGTCCTCATTCTCGATGAACCTACTGCCGCACTTGATGCACGCGCTGAGTACGAAGTGTTCGAACGCTTCGTGGAGTTGACGGAAGGAAGGATGGCACTCCTGATTTCTCACCGTTTCTCCACAGTACGAATGGCTGGCCGCATTCTCGTTCTCTCCGACGGGAAAATCGCCGAGCAGGGCAGCCACGATCAACTGATCAGTCGGGGCGGCCGCTATGCCGACCTTTTCGAATTACAAGCATCGAGTTACCGATGACACCCGAACCCATAACCCATTGCGATCTACCTAATCCCTCGACCACCGACGAAATGGAAAGGTGGCGCGAGTTCGGCCGGTCGATCGGCCGTGAAATCCGTCTACGAAAAGGAAAGGCTACTCGACGACAGTCGCGCAGCAAATTGCGCGGGGAGTTGGAGCGGCTGATGAAGGCCACCGCTGCCCGCCCCGAGGAGGATCGCTCCCGATGGATCCTGGAGCACGTCCGCCTGCTCTACTCCGCCGAAAAAGAGGTGCGGGGCTTGGGCATGGATCTGCGCGAATATCCCTTCGCCGAAAACTCATCGGGCGCACAGGCCCCGCGGGTCCGCTTCCTGGCCCGGGAATTCCTGACTCACGGGAACTTTGAGTTCGCGGATGCAGCGTTGGCTGCCTTCATCGAGGGCGTTCAGGAGTTCGGTCCCCTTCACATGGGCGAATTGTGGGCACTGAAGCCAGCCATGCAGCTGACGATCCTCGAAGAGCTCACGTCGCAGAACTCGACCCCGGCCGACAGACTGATTTCCAGCCTGGAGAGAATCAGCGAAGCGAATTGGAAAGAGTGGTACGAGTCGGTGAGTATCGTCCACCGCGTGCTCGGAACCGAATCTGCCGACGTCTACCTCTCGATGGATTTCGAGAGCCGCGATCAGTATCGCAGGGAAGTCGGCGAGTTGGCCAAGCACAGCAAGAAGAGTGAAGTCGAAGTCGCGGAAGCCGCGGTGGCCCTCTGTGCCTCCGCCGCGCAAGTGAACGACGGGTCGCGTCACCGCTTTCGTCGCACACATGTCGGCTTCTACCTCATCGATCGTGGCCGCAAACACCTCGAACAGTTTATCGGTTACCGCACGCCTGTCGGACGGTGGCTGCCACGTTTCATCCTCAAATATCCGACCGGCTCTTATCTCATTGCTATCGAATTCCTGACTCTGGTCATTGTCTTCGGCGTTCTTTATTTATTGGGCGCGTCCAATCCTTATTTCGCAGCGGTCGTCTTGCTGGTGCTACCCGCCACACAGGCGGCTTCCGATTTCGTCAACAATCTGGTTACCGTCCTGGTACCGCCACGCGTCCTGCCTAAACTCGATTTTTCGGAAGGCATTCCGGACCACTGCACCACGATGGTAGCCGTGCCTTCGCTGCTCTTAAATGAGGCGCAGGTCCGCGATCTCGTACTCGACCTCGAAATACGCTACCTGGCCAATGACAGCCCGAACCTTTACTTCGCGCTTCTGACCGACTCGCCTGACTCTGACCACCCCACGAAGGAGAATGACGAACTCGTCAACCTCTGCCAGAAGCTCATCGACGGCTTAAACGATCGGTATCGCGACCATACCCGCATGCCGTTCTTCATGCTCCACCGCCATCTCTCTTATAACGAGGTGGAAGGCCGCTGGATGGGCTGGGAGCGTAAACGCGGCAAACTGCTTGACCTCAATCAACTGCTCCGCGGTACCTTCGATGCTTTTCCCGTTCAGGCCGGTGACCGCTCCGTTCTGTCCAGTGTTAAGTACGTCATCGCGCTCGATAGCGATACCCAACTTCCTCGCGATTCTGCCGCGAAATTGGTCGGCACCATCGCGCACCCCCTCAACCAGGCGGTCGTCCATCCCCGCCAGAATGTTGTCGTAGAAGGCTACGGCATTCTGCAGCCATCCATCGGCGTCGCCATCCAGTCGGCTGCCCGCAGCCGTCTCGCATCCCTGTACTCCGGCCAGACCGGCTTCGACATCTATACGCGCGCGGCTTCTGACGTTTACCAGGACCTCTTCGGGGAAGGCAGCTTCACCGGCAAAGGCATCTACGAAGTCGACATCCTCCGTACCGTACTGGGACGGCGCTTCCCCGAAAATGCCTTGCTGAGCCACGACCTCATCGAAGGCGCCTACGCTCGCGTCGCTCTCGTCAGCGACATTCAGATGATCGACGACTACCCGTCGCACTTCAGCGCCTATAGCCGCCGCAAGCACCGTTGGATGCGCGGCGACTGGCAGATTCTGCGATGGCTGCGCGCAACCGTCCCCGACTGGCACGGCAATTTCATCCACAATCCCATCACCCTGCTCTCGAAGTGGAAAATTATCGACAATTTACGCCGCAGCCTGCTCGAGCCCGCGCTCTTCCTGCTGCTGCTCGGCGGCTGGCTCTACCTGCCCGGCATCCCGCTATGGTGGACGCTGCTCGCCATCGCTGTCCATTTCATGCCGGTGTTCTCGGGTCTCTTATTCGCCGCGATGCGCTTCCCCTTCACCCGGCGCTTGATCCCGACGTGGGCCCGCGAGACCGCTCGCAGCTCCTTCGAAGGGATCGCCATCACCATCTGCAGCCTGATCTTCCTCCCGCACCAGGCACTCATCTCAATGGACGCGATTCTTCGTTCCGTGGGCCGTGTCTTCGTTACGCGCCGAAAACTCCTCGAATGGGAGACCGCCGCCGAAGCGGAAGCCGCCAATCGCAGTAGAGCCACTGTCGACATCTATCTCGAATGGACCCCCTACATCGCGATGCTGATCGCTATCGCAGTCGGCTTTCTACGCCCTGAATCGCTTCCCGCTGCGGCGCCGCTCCTCGTTCTTTGGATCGCCTCGCGCGGTTTTTCCAATTGGCTGAATCGGCCGCCGAAGCCCGCCAACCGTCGCATTTCCGACGACCAGGCACACCTGCTTCGCGACTCCGCCGATCGCATCTGGCGCTTCTTCCACGACTGGAGTTGCGGCTCCACCAACTGGCTGATCCCGGATAGCGTACGCGACGATGGCACCGTCGATCTGCGTCTCTCGCCCACCAATCTCGGCATGCTTCTGAATACGCGCATCGCCGCCATTCACCTGGGAATGAGTTCCCTTAGTGAGTTCGTCTTTTCCACACGCCAGACTCTCGACCAAGTCTCGCGCATGAAGAAATATCGCGGCCATCTCTTCAACTGGTACGACATCTCTTCCCTGGAGCCGATGGCGCCGCGCTTCGTCTCGACTGTCGATAGTGGCAATCTGGCCGCGAGCCTTTGGACTCTGAAACAGGCCGCGCTCGCCTTCGCCGCCGAACCGCCCCTGCAACGCGGCCTCAATGAAAGCCTACGCACGGGCCTTACCGAAATTGCGGAGATCAGCGACCGCCTCGTCCGCGAGATGGACTTCCGCTTCCTCTACAATCCACGCAAGAAGGTCCTGATGGTAGGTTACACGGGTGATGCCGATCGGATTGAGCCGTCCGCCTACACTCTGCTCGCCTCGGAGTCGCGCACCGCCACCTTCATCGCTATCGCCAAAGGCGACATCCCGCAGAAGGCGTGGTTCCATCTGGGCCGCAGCCATGCCCTGGTGGGAGCAGACCACGTGTTGATTTCCTGGACCGGCACCATGTTCGAATACCTGATGCCGGCTCTCTGGATGCGCAGCCATCCCGACACGATCATCGACCATACGATGCGCGCGGTGGTGCGCGTTCAGCGTGAATATGGACGGAACAAGGGCGTACCCTGGGGCATCTCCGAGGCTGCGTGTCTGAGCGACGGTGAAGCGAGGTACGGCTACGCTCCGTTCGGTATTCCGGGACTCGCCACCAACCCTAATCACACCAAGTCGCTCGTGATTTCACCCTATTCGACATTTCTCGCGACGTGTGTCGATCCGGTGGCCGCCGCCGAGAACCTGACCCGGATGAAAGAATTCGGCTGGACCGGCCGTTACGGCTTCTACGAATCGGTAGACTACACGCGAGCCGGCGGCGAAGTCATCCGTATCTGGATGGCCCACCATCAGGGCATGAGCCTGATGGCGATCGTAAATCTGCTCTACGATGCGCCCTTCCAGCGCTACTTCCATGCAGAACCACAAGTTCTTGCGACGGAACTGTTGCTCCACGAACGTGTCCCGGCGACAGCCCTGTTAGAAGTGGAAAAAATGTCGCTTCCCGAGATGCTGGCGGAAGGTGCGGGTGCGTAGTTTTGAGCGGTTTCGCTATGGGAAAGAAATTGGTGAATGAATCAGCTCTCCGGATGGGCAGGCGAAAACGCCGATTCCGCCTGCCAACCCGGGCAGTCGATTCGCGTGGGTTCTCGGTGCTGCCCATCGGCCCACTCATTTTCCCCAACTCGCATGTGGTATCTTTCCTGAAGACCGTCTCGGCCTTTAGGAGGGATACCCGTGCGCTTCCAAGTCACTCTCACCGCCCTGTCGCTCGCGCTCTGTGCGACGGCCCAAACTCCTAAACCTGCTGACAACTGCACTCCCCCGCCAAGCGCACTCGCGCCGACTCTGCCGGCGAAGTTGCTCCCCGGAATGGGCACTGTCCACCTCGCCATCACTACTTCGAATCCCGAGGCGCAGCAGTTCTTCGATCAGGGACTCGCGCAGATGCACTCCTTTTGGGCTCGCGAGGCGGAACGCTCCTTTCTGCAAGCCGCCGCGCTCGATCCGAAGGCGCCCATGCCGCAGTGGGGAATCGCCATGGTCTCCGCAGGCGACTGGCGTCCGCGCTTCCAGATCGACCTCCTGACTCAGGTGCAAGGCAAACAGGTTCCACCCGCGATGGCACGCGCCCGTGCCGCTGCCGGGAAGGCCGTCGAACTCGCCGTGAACGGCACCGAACTGGAAAAACTGTACGTAGCGTCGATCGCCGCTCGGCGTGACCCCAACGCGAAAGACCCCGAAGAGGCCTTCGTGAAGGGCCTCCGCGCGCTCCTCGTCAAATATCCGGATGATGTGGAAGCGCAGCTCGATCTGGCACTGATGGTGATGCGCGGCTTCGCCCTTCCCAGCAAGAAGCCCAACGCTCCCGGTAGCATGGAAGCGGTCACCATCCTCCGCGGCTTACTTCCCAAGGTCCCCGAGCACCCCGGCCTGCACCACTACATCATCCACGGCTTCGAAGGCTCGACGTTCGCTAAGGATGCCTGGCCGAGCTGCGAGAAGTATTCGCAACTGGTCACCAACATCCCGCACGCCCTTCACATGCCCGGTCATATCTACTCGCAGACCGGGCGTTGGTCTGATGCTGTGAAATCTTTCGGTGACGCCGCCGTCAACGAGCGCATGTGGATGAAGGAAGACAAGCAGTACGGCGATGGCCACCACGGGCACAACGTGCATTACCTTGCCACGGCGTATTCTTTTGAAGGACGCTACGACGATGCCCTGGAGGCGGCCAAAGAGTTGCTCGGCTACTCCGAGAATCCCCGCCAGGCCAGTGCCCCGGACCTGATGACCGGCGCCAAGGCTCAAGGCTGGTTTGCGATGCTCCGCACGCTCGTGCAGTTTGAAAAGTGGAACGATATCCTCGACGAGCACTCGCTGCCCTCGTACGGCAAAGCTCGCCAGGATGCATGGCGCCATTGGGCGCGCGCCATCGCTTACGCCAACATTCATCAGCCGGCCAACGCCCGCGATGAAGCGACACTCTTCGAGCGCTCGATGACCGAGTTCAAGGAAAAGACGCATCGCCCCGAGCCGCCCGAGTTGCAAGTAGCCCGCCAGGAAATGACCGGCCATCTCACCCTCGCCGCTGGCCAGATCTCGCGAGGCTTGAAGCAGCTCGAAACCGCCTCCAAATCGGAGCGCAAGCTCACCTACACCGAGCCGCCCTACTATCCGAGACCGGTAGCGGAAGCGGAAGGCAACGCAGCGTTACAGCACAAGAAGCCTGCCATTGCGGAACGCAGTTTCCGCGTGGCGCTGGCGCAATACCCCTCCGATGCGCACGCGCAGAATGGCCTTCGTACCGCCACGGAACAGCTGAATCGGCCACAGAGAGTGATCGCAGCGGCTAACGTACGGTAATGCTGGACGGCTGGCTGCTGGAGCCATCCACCCAAACCATCAACGGAACAACCGCGCCAGCGAACGACTGCGTCACAATGCACTGAATCTGGAACTGGCCGTTAGCAGCTGGAGTGATCCCGAGTACCGGCATCGAGACGCCCGAGAGCGTTACCTCCACACGGCTTTGATTCGTCACAACCGCCGGGTCGAGGCCGCTTACCAGCACGTTCAGGATCTCACCGACACCGATTGAGGCGCCATTCAGTGGCAGGTTGGACTGGTTGTTGACCTGCGCGATTGCCGGCGGCTGGCTGTCGATCTGGACAATTACCGGGAACGCGTCTTGCGCCCCACTATTCAATTTCAGAGTTGCCGCGCCGGTGGGGAAACCCGATGGCACCACGAAATTGATCTGGGTCGCCGATACAAATTGGAGTTGCACGGTCTGGTCGTTCAATTTCAAAACCGCGCTGTTCGCTCCGACCGCCAGGTTCAAACCGTAAATGGAAGCGATGCTGCCGGGATAGATCGTAAGCTGAGTCGGGTCGGCGTTCACGATTGGCAATCCGATGAACGGCAGGCCCGCACGAGCCGCCTGGGTCTGGAACGCTCCTGGCAACGGAAGCACCTGCAGGCCAGAGATTACGCTGATTTCGGAAGTCCCTAATGTCGCGCCGGGCACTGCGACTACGTTCGCCACCAGATGCGTAGGGCTGAGCACCCACAAACGACGAACCACCACATCGTCCGAACCAAATCCGACTGTCACCTGGCCATCCAGGAAGTTGGTATTGGTAGCCGTGATGTCTACCGCAGCCGACGATGTTGAAGGTAATGATGAAACGCTGATATTGGAGATTTGGGGTGCCGGCGCCGCAGGATACGTATAGGTCGGAGGATTCGCCGACTGCAGAATCATCGTATTCTGCCCGTCGGTGTTGTAGAGAGTGATCGTCGAAACCTGCGAGCTGGCTCCCGGCGGAGGCATTACCGTAATCGAACCCAGCGCATCCGACCCAGCGAAAGGCACCGTCACATTCGCCTTCAGCCCGTCAAAGAACACGCTGCTATCCAATCCGAAGCCCGCACCCGTCACGGTGACAGTGCCGTCCGGATTCGGCGTCGCTGCCGTAATCAGTGGCGGACCTTTTTGTACCAGCATCACCGCATTCGGCAGCACATAAATGTCGTTGGGAAAACTGAAGACCATATGCCGGGGACCCGTGCCTGCCCCGATCGGCGGATAGAAATATCCGACCACGATCCCGGGTTGATTGGGAAACGGCAACACGGTCGCCTGACCGATGATCGCGTTGTTGAGGATTGCTGGAGCAAAACCGCCCAGAATCGTCATCGAACTCGGATTGGGCAAGACAGCCGGAGATTGCGCCTGAGCGACGATGCCGATCGGGCTTTGTGTCACATTGGCGAATCCGCCCACGATTGAGCTGTCCGCCCCGAGGCCCCAGTTGCGCGTTGTGTGGTTCAGAACTCCGTATGTAATGACGTTGTAGGTGGGCAGGGTAGCCCGGGGAGAAACGGTGAAGTTAATATTCGGCAGCGTCACCCCGCTCGCCACATTGAAGATCGTCGCCTGTTGAGGATCAAGCGTCCCGGGATAGAACGAGGTCTGAAAGAGAGCGGCGCCGGGCTGAATCGCTGCATTGTTCTGATCCACCGGTACTCGGAGCCCTTCCCCGTTCGGCACGATCCCGTCTGGGGGAAGCGGGTGACAATAGATCTCGTAATTCAGGCTCGGCGGTAGCCCATCAATTCGATAGGTGCCATCAGGAAGTGTTAAAGTGCTGACCGCCGGCCCGTTGGGGGAAATGGCCACGACAGATGCCATCGCAACCCCTTGGCCGTTCAAAGTTACTCGTCCAGTAATCGAACCATACCCGGCGGTCCAGCCGGACTTTCCGTAGAGGACGGAAAGCCCGGCAATGTCGTCCGCGTCCAAAGGCCGAGCCCGCGAGGTATTTCTGACTACTCCTTGTGACATCGCGCTCCCGGTCCAGGTGTGTTGCAACCCGAGAGCATGTCCCATTTCATGAACGGCAGTCGTAAAAAACTGTTCGTAATAGCTGGCCCCACCGAACCCCGGCAACGTCGTGTCTCGCGAGAGCATCACCAATCCGCGCTGGATCGGAAAGAAGCTCCCATTGGGCCCGATTACCGGAGTCTGCGAGGCGGTCGGCGCACCCATCCCGATTATCCCGGGAGGAAGGTCCACAAAGATCACATCCCCGCCAGGCGTGACCGCATTCGGTAGCGAATTGCCCGGCGCATTTGGGGTCGGATTGGGCGTATACGCTTCCAGCCCGCCGAACGCAACTCGCAGATCGGAACTGCTGACCGCGTTCCAGGTTGCCACCGCCTGCTTTACCTGGCTCAACACCGAGCCGAAGCTATCGTTGGGTGCGTAATTCGTCGGGCTCTGATCGCTGACAAAGAACGTCACCGTCTTATTGGTCAACGCAGTCAGATCGAACTTTTCATAGATCGGGCTGAAGGGTGCGGTGCGACTCGAGAAATGTAGATAGTGGTAGTATGCTTCGGACGGCGCGCCCAACAGGACCGCTGCTGCGACGATCGCCAGTCCGCGCTTCATTTCACCACCATCGGAACCGGCATGGGAGTTGATAGTGTGGTGGAAACCTTCGAGCGAAGTTCGCTCATCCGCATTACCAGCGGCTGATCCTTAACGGGCTGGCCCGTGCCCCGATCGAGCATCAATTCATGGCTGGCCGCGCGCGTTGCAAGCGGATCCTTCGAACCATCGGGAGCTACCGAAAAGACGCCTTGCGTCAGACCGATCACTTGCGTCAATCCCGCTTTGCTGGTCCACAGGAAGAAGACGTACTCGTCACCCGAATTAAAAGTCGGAGCGCCGGAGAAGGACTGCCGCCTGTTATTCACCACGCCGCCCGGCACCACCACATCGACCGACTTAGGTCCGAGCCCTTTGAGCCACTCGGAAACCTGGACCGTGTAATGGGTATAAATCACCGGGCCGGAGCTGGAGTAAGAAGCGCTGGAGTTCGTAATCGTCCCGCGCACGATCACCGTCGATTTGGAGATCATGTCGTCCAGCGACAGCCGCTCCAACGTGGCGCCCGGAAGCGGCATTTGGCAGATGGACAAGAACAGCGCGGTGATGAGGCAGCGCGTCACGGCTCCAGGAAGAGCAGTTTCCATACCAACTAATGTATTTGATATTACACGACTTACCTGTCACTGCACAAGTCTGGTGTGTTGCAGCGACACGCGGGCGGGACAACCTGTCCCAGATATCAGGATTTTCCCGGTCTCACGATCAGCAGCGGGACATCTAAATCGTGCCGCACTGGATTTATCGTATTCCCGAAGATCAAATCTTTAAGCCCGCCGTGGCCGTGAGCCCCCATGATGACCAGATCGGGCCCCACTTCGCCCGCATATCGGACGATTTCCTTCTTAGGAGAAAGAGAGTGCGAGATCGAAGTCTCGACCGTAATCCCCTGAGCGCGCAAGGTTTCGGCGATTCTCGCAAGGTATTGTTCTCCGGCTTCTACTTCCGCCGTCGAGGCTTCCTTGCCGTACACTTGGCTGGTCACGCCCTCTTCCACGTGAAGCAAATAGAGTTTCGCGCCATGCAATTTCGCCATCGCTGCTGCATGGCTAAGGGCCAGACGATCCAGGTCGGAGTGGTCGAGAGTAACCAGGATCCGGTGGTAGCTGGGTACGATGAAAGCCCCTTCCGCTGGTGTGTCCGGCAGAGGTATGCTCGATTGCCGGGGTCGGCTGGCGTACCGTACGGTCGGCTCAATCGTAATCCAAATCAGCAGCAAAACCAGTCCCGCTATGCACGGCAAGACCAGGAATTCGACGAGCGGGCGCCAACGTCCGGCCGCCTCCAGCCACTGCGTTACAGACTGGTACGCAAGCCACGCATTTAGTCCCACAATCACCGCAGCCGTAATCCATGACAGAACCCGAACCCAAGTCGCATTGGCGAAAGCTCCCATCGTGGTGCGGTCGTTAGTGAAGTGGATCAGCGGGATTATCGCGAACGGCAACTGCATGCTGAGGATCGTCTGGCTGAGCAGCAGCAGTCCAAAAGTCGACTTCTCACCGGCAAAGTAAATCGTCAGTGCGGCCGGAATGATGGCAATCGATCGGGTGATCGCACGCCGCAGCCACGGCCTCATGCGGAAGTTGAGAAAACCTTCCATAACTATTTGACCTGCCATGGTTCCCGTAAGTGTCGAGGACTGTCCGGAGCAGAGCAATGCAATGGCAAAAATGATACCCGCAGCACTCGTCTTCAAAAGCGGAGCGAGCAGCACCTGTGCCTGTTGGAGCTCGGTCACCACGATCCCGCGCTGGAAGAAAACCGCCGCCGCCAACACCAGGATCGCGCCATTCACAAACAGCGCCCCGTTCAACGCTACGATGCAATCGATCAGGTTATAGCGGCAAGCGGTGCGCTTCGCTGCCTCAGTGGAGCCGAAACTCCGCGTTTGCACCAGGGCCGAATGGAGGTACATATTGTGAGGCATCACCGTGGCGCCCAGAATCCCGATCGTCACGTAGAGGCTCTCGCGATTCAGGTGGGGAATCAACCCGGTAACCATTTCCGATGCCAACGGCTTCGCCCAGAAAATCTCGATGCAAAAGCACGCGGCAATAATCGAGATCAGCGAAAGCACGAACGCTTCGATGGTACGGATGCCAAAGCTCTGAAACCACAGCAGCAACAGCGTATCGGCCGCCGTTAACAGGACACCAAACAGGAGCGGCAGGTGGAACAGCATGTTCAGCGCGATGGCGGCCCCCAGCACTTCCGCCAGGTCGCAGGCTGCGATCGCCACCTCGCACAACACCCAGAGCGCCAGACTCACAGGACGCGGATACGCCTCCCGGCACGCCTGCGCCAAATCTCTGCCCGATACGATTCCCAGGCGCGCACTCAGGGTTTGTAGCAGGATCGCCATCGCGTTCGACATCACCAGCACCCAAAGGAGCTTGTAGCCGAATCGCGCGCCGCCTTCGAGGTCGGTGGCCCAATTTCCAGGGTCCATGTAGCCCACGCTAACCAGGTAAGCCGGTCCCGCGAAGGCGAACATACGGCGCCAGAAAGACACCTTCGAGGTCCCCACACTCGAATGGACTTCCGCCAATGAACGCGAATTCTGTCCTAGTTGACCAGCACTCGCCATGAACTTAACTATAGTTAAGCTGCTTCGGCAAGTCAAATTGAAGGAGTTACCCGACTGATTCCGATTCGGTCTTTTCCACCAGTTTTTCCACGCGCATGCCGTAAATGGCAGACTTGCCGTGGCGATCGCTCTGGAAATAGATCCGCTGGCTATCCGGCGAAAACGTGGGATTCGTCATCTCCGGATGGCTCGCTTTGTGTTCGCAAAGCGTGAACTCGCGGTGCGTCACACGCAGCAGCAGTAGGATGTGTGGCGAGGCCACATTTCGGCTCGCGCCCACAAACACCGTGGCGTCGCGATTCATGCCGAACTGCGCGAACTGGCTGGTCTTCGCGATCAGCTTATCGGCATTGGTATCAGGCGTGTGTTCGCGCAGCGCCGTCAACTGCTTCGGGTCGGAGGGCAAGTTCAAATAGAGCAGCGTCTTGCCATCGTTCGACCAATCCGCCGGCCCCACGCCTCCTTCCGCGACCTTCAACTTATGATTCTGCTGGCCATCCATATTCACCAGCCACAAGCCCTCATCGCCCTGCCGGTACAGAATCTGTGCGCGCATGGGACGGGCAAGGGGATGGTCGATCGGGAACGCAGCCTCGAGCACGGTCCGGGGTTGACCCTGGGCGAGCGCAATCATCCGCAGCCGCGAGTTCTGTCCTTGACGCTCCGCGAACGTAATGTGTGTTCCGTCGGGCCCGACACTCATGCCCTGGCAGCGATCCCAGCCATCGGGAAGATGATAGAGGGGCCGCTCATGAAGGGAAGAAATGAGCGTCGTCATCAGGGTGCGGCCCGCAAAGTAGCAGAACGAGTGATTATCCGGGGTGAGCGTCAGCGACGACGCATCCAGACCATCGACTTCTGTGAGTTGCTTCGTCGCGCCCGTCTTCAAATCCATGCGGAACGCCTGCAGCGACCCGGTACGATCCGACGCATACAACAGGAAGCTGCTGTTCTTCGCGATCGCCCGGTTATAAGAAGGAGGCAAGATGCTGGTCTGTTCGGGATCGGTCAGCCGCAGGACTTCGAGTTCGGTGGCCGGATCGGGATAGCGCTTCCAATCAGATGGGAAAGCGTTGCCCTTGGTCCCTACCGCCAGCAGATGTCGCGCCGCCATTCCCCCCAGCAGCAGCGACCTGCGAGAGATCCGCTGCCCGAAGATCGCCATAGTTCGATGTTAGCAGGACCTGTCCAGGGCGGCTGCTCTGGCGGATAATAGAAGGCGATGGCGGACTGTCCTAACTGCGGCGGCACGGGTTGGATTATTGTCGAAGGCGCTGCCGTTTCTGGAGCGAAACGCTGCGATTGCAGCTTTGATGGCCGTGCCGAACGTCTGGAGGCGCGCGCCCAGATCCCTTCGCTCTACCGCAACAGCTCGTTTGAGAACTTTGTGGTGCCAGGGCCGGACAACCCAATCGGGCGTCGCGACCTTACCACCGTGTTGCTGACGGTGAAGAATTTCGTTCGCGATTTTCCGAACCCGTCGCGTCCCGGACTGCTGCTGGTCGGCGAGCCTGGCACTGGTAAGACGCACTTGGCGGTTGCCGCCATGCGCATGATTTTGGCGAAAGGCTTTGAGTGCCTCTTCTGGGATTATCAGACTCTGCTCAATAGCATCAAGCGCGGCTACGATCCATCCTCGCAATCGTCCAATCGCGAAGCGTACCATGAGGCGCTGGATGCCGAAGTACTGGTGCTCGACGACCTGGGTGCGCACCGTGTAACGGATTGGGTGGAAGACACCGTCACAAGCATTGTGACGTACCGCTGTAATAACCAGAAGCCGCTGATCGCCACCACCAACATTCCGGATGCCGATGCCGGCAGCAGCGTATACGAACGGAATACCGCACTCGACAAGTTCGAGCACCGGCGCACGCTTGCCGAGCAGGTGGGACCTCGGGCGCGTTCGCGTCTATTTGAGATGTGCACGGTGATTCGCATGCCGCAAATCGAAGATTACCGGGTGAGGAAGGCGCGGACGTTCTGATGCCCTGGCGCAGTCTGTTGGCGGCCGCCTTTTGCTCTATCGGTCTCGCAACCGCGGCGCCACAGCAGTCGCCACCCACCGCTCCCTCATCCGCCAGGACCGAATACCTTCAGGCCGTCGAGTTTCCCTATTACCTCTACCCACGAGCCTTGTGGGAGCGGGAACTGGTGTGGCTCAAGACCATCGGCATCCGCACCGTCGAATTCTCGATTCCGTGGAACTGGCACGAGACCTCGCCCGGCGAATTCGATTTCTCGGGACGCACCAGCCCAAGACGCGATCTGACCGGCCTGATTCGTCTGCTCCGCAAACTGGATCTGCATGCCTGGGTGAGGCCGTTGCCCCCCGTTCCCGCGTGGGCGAATCAGGGAAGGCCTGCAGGCAACGCGTCCGACCGCGCCTGGCGGAAGGAACTCGAACAGCTTCTCGCCCCCCAAACCACCCGCCACGGCGGACCGATTTCGTACGTCGATGGCAGCGAGCTCGCGATCGAAGCAGAGGCGCCCTCTGCCCCGGTCACAACACTCTCGCTGAATGACGCGACTTCTTTCGCGCGCAGCCGGGAAGCTTTGTCGGCGGCCAACGCAGCGTCGCCCGGTTCCTTGCTGTGGCGTGATGTCGAAGACGCGCTCTACCCAGCCGGCTGGGCGGCGGAACCCAATTCCTTCCTGCGTAAAGGAGGCGTTGGACTCAGCGGCGATGAACGACCCGCTACCGGAGCCTTACGTCGCAATGCCGCCCTCTTACGCAACTGGTCGTCGCTGCTGAACGGCATGCGTCCTGTCGTGATGCCGAAGCCCGCTGCCGGAAAATTCGCGGACGGGATTACCGCACTCGAAGTAGTTGGCCGCTCCGCCTCAGCCGTCAGCATCACCAATCGCGGCACGACGCCGTTCACCGACGAGCTCCGTGTCCAGGAACCGGTCTCGAAGCGTACGCTGGTGATTCCCTCCGTCACGGTAGGCCCGGGCGACTCCCTCTGGCTGCCGATCAACGTATCACTGGGGCCGGATGGGCTCTGCAAGGAGTGCTCCAATTTCGCGGCCGCTGAGCACATCGTGTATGCGACCGCCGAGTTGCTTTCCGTCGAGTTCGAGAACGGAATCCTCGCCATGGAATTTGCCGCGCCGACTCGCGGAGAGGTGATCCTGCAGTTGGCGCGGCAGCCGGTGGGGCCGCTGCTCGCTGCCGGGCGTCCTGCCGAATTCGACTGGGACGATAAGACGCTGCGTGCGCGTCTCCCTATCCCTGCCAACACCGCGCCGGGAAATCGTGTACGCATTGGCATCGCGATCGAAGAGCCTGAAGTCTCTGCGTTCTTCAATGATGCG
>Ga0105237_10004148_pt1 | contig 16886 bp, 16 predicted proteins | sample KBSC24metaG_FD_81520 | JGI IMG/M metagenome (GOLD analysis project Ga0105237, IMG submission 81520) | Corn rhizosphere microbial communities from Kellogg Biological Station, Michigan, USA - KBS C2-4 metaG | ecosystem: Host-associated > Plants > Roots > Rhizosphere > Soil | place: Michigan, USA... | reverse complement strand
TCCAGAGCCGGAATGAAGCGGCAGTCGTCGATGCCCTTCCGCGGATAGGCCCAGCGACCTTTCCGGGTGTCGATCTGAGCGGCCTGATCGACTGGACGTTGGCGGACTCATCACTTCCGATCGTCTATCTCAGCGTTCGGGAACGGTTGTCGGCGGTCGATCTCTCCGACCGAGCCAAAGCAGCGGCATGAGCGGTCGGTCGACACATTGCTTGGCGGGCGGAAAATCGGCTGGAGCGCAGGTTGTGCGCGCTAGCGATATCCGAGTGACGGGACCGGGTCACCCCTCCCGTCTGCTGGCAAAGGACGCGAATCGTAGATTCGCGTTATGCTTGGGGTAGGCAATATTCAGTATATAAGGTCGAATGGACGATCCGACTCTCTGGCTGTCGGCACCAACCGAGGCCTATCAGCAGTGGCAGCGCACCGAAGCCGCCGGCGCCGATCGGCGCGCGTTCTCGCCCCGGTCGATCGTCCAACACGAAGCCATGTTCGAGCGCTTCATGCGCCACCTCGCGGCCGCGCAGCGGTCGCTGGCCACCTTCGGCCCGGATCACCTCGAATCGTTCTTAGCTGACGTGGACCGCCGGTGCAAACCAGGCACCACGACGCGGCTTCGCTACCAGAAGCTCCTCGACCGACTCGGCCGACACCTCGTCGACGTCGGCGTGCGCAAGACCAATCCAGCGGCCGCCTATACGCTGACGCAGACGTGGCCGGAGGATGAGCCCGTCCCGGTGTACCTGCTCGAGGCCGACGATCGCCGCCTGCAGGAGTCGGTTGCCTCGCTCGACGGCCTCGACGAGCGTGCGGTCCGCAATCGCGCGATCGTCGCGCTGCTGCTTGCGACAGGCATCACCGCGCAGGAAATTCGTCAGGCGACAACCAGCGACCTCGATCTTTCGCCGGCGCGGCCGCACATCCTGATCCCCAAGCGAGGCCCACGCGAAGCGCGTCGAATCAACCTGGAAGACTTCGCGCGGCCGGTGCTGGAGCGATGGAGGAACCACACAGCAGCGGCCGCCAGCGCGCTGCTGTTCCCGTCGCCCCGCGCGGGCGGGCCGATGACGGACGAGATGCTCGGCCGGATCGTGCGCGACGAACTGCTCGCGGTCGACATCCGCGTGCCCGACATGAGCCCGCGCACCCTTCGCAACACCTTCGCACGCCGCCTCCTGCTCACTGGCCGGAGCAACGATGACGTCATGGACGCGCTGGGCCTCACAAGCCAACGGACCGTGATCCGAATTCGCGCCACCCTCCAACCCGCTCCGCAAGCCAACGGCGCAACTTGACTTCTTGGCCACGTCGATAGCCTGAAGAAGCCAGCACTTTCGCTGGCTTCTTTGTTATCGGAGGGTTCCTATGGACTACGTAACGCGCTACACAGACCTCATTTATTTCGCGGGCGGCGATTTCGTGATCTGTCGATACAGGCTCATTGCCCGCCGTTCCGAGGCCAAGCAAATCGTCGTTCAGATCGACAATCGCAAGGGCTCGCAGGGCATCTTGAGAGCAGATCACCAAGCGCGTGACGCTGTCCTCAATCGAATCGCCGATCGGGAGCTGGCTGGAATCCCGTTCGCAATGCTCTGCGTCGCGCTGACCGAGAACGACACGCACCAGGTGCGTTTTAGGCGAGCCGGACCTCGAAGACTACATCCATCGTGGCCATCCGTTTCAGCAGACCCCCGAGCGCGCTGCCCGCGGCCGACATATCGAGCGCATCTCGATCGACTCTCGAAACCTCGTAATCGGTCGCGCGCGAATTCTGACGGCGCATTCCACCCCGACATCGCCGGACGCTGACCTCGCCGCATTGCTGAAAAGCCCCGATAACAGCGCGGCATAAGAAGCCTTGTGGGTAGGCGACAACGACACCTCGTCGAGGTGTCGCCACGCCGATCGAACTCCCACGGTGGACGCGGCCAACATCGAGCCGGTGCCCGTCGAGATTTATTTCGAAAGGGGGGGTGAAACATCTCGGGGCATTGTCGTATTGCTTCATTGAGAGGGCGCACGTCGTGCCCTATACGTGGCGAGGAATCACACAATGAAGTTCATACTTGACCTAGCACGCGCAGCGCTTGAGGCAATGGTGTTTCTCAGCGATCAGTCGCCGGCCCGTCGAGGCGACCGGAAGATGACTGCGGCAATGGCTTTGGCTTGCGTGTATCACATTTACGCGATCATCCACGCTTACACACTCGGAATGTAAGACTCGATCCCAGGGCAACTGACGAAGAAAAACCCGGCACATGAGTGCCGGGCTGTGTCCAAGATTACTTTCCGTCATGCGGCCTGCGAGAACAGGTCGACCGGCGCCAGGTTCAGCATCGTACGGTGCTCGGAGTCCGAGATCGCATTGTCGACGAGAAATCGGTCCAGCTCTACCGGCGTCAGGTTGTGTCGCTCGGCGAGGTGGGCGAAATACTGCCCGCGTTTTGCCATCTCCTGATACCGGCCGGCCATTCCGGCCGGCAGCCGCACGATCCCTTCGTTCAACCAGAATCGGGCCGACTCCATCCCCGAATGACGCTGCGCCTTCACCGACCAGCCAGCACCGAAGCTGCAGGTCACGAATGCACACGCTGCCTCAGTGTCCACCTCGAACTGGTCGCTCTCTTCGAAATAGACGATCTGCTCACCAGACTTCGTCCGAGCATACCGGCTCGGCCGCCCCGGATGGGTATAGCGATTCCACTGCTCCGCGGCATAGTCGCGAAGCCCATCCGTGGGTACCTCGGCATCGTACGCGCCAACAAAGAACCAACCGTGGTGCGGGATGTCGATCTTCGTCAGCGGATCGAGGACTGGGACGTGGTACCGCCGCCCGAGCCGATGCACGTCGAACCAGACCGAAAGCGCTGGAAAGGCGTGCGGCGCATAGTGGTGCATCGAGAGGTAGAAGTCGATCGCCACCAGCTGCGCCGGCGTGACCATCTCGAACTGCACGTCACAAAGCGCCCGGTTCTCCGGCGTGTCAGGGATCTCGCCCGCAGCCAACGCTCCCTCATGCCGCTCGGCTCGTTCGACTTCAAGCACGTCGAGCGTGAGCAGGTACTGCAGCAGTCGGACGCGTTCCATATACGACAGGACGTCCGGCTTTACCGCCAGGTACCCGGCATCGCTCAGCTTCCGACCAACGAGCTCGCGACGGCGGAGATCCCACTGCACCGCGACCAGGTAGTTCCGGAAACGATTCAGGCCCTCCAGATGCTGGTGATCAACTTCCTTCACCATCGACTCCATCGAGCGATCGCGTTCGCCAGTCACGCAACAAAATGCGCAACCAAATCGGCTGCCGCACGGTGACCGCGCACCGCCCTCGCCGAGAATCACGCCGCACGTTCCCTCGTTTCCAGCGCGGTACAGCTCCGACAGGCGCCGTACGGACTCGCCGGACACCGGCGACGGGAAAGGTCTGTCGGCATCCTCCGCGAAGAGCGCAAGCATCGACCACACGCTGTCGGTCGACCATTCCGCGATCGGCGAGAGCGTCAGATAACCGTCCGCGTTACGAACGGGCTTCAGCGCGTTCTCACAGCGACCGATCATCGCTGCCGACCGAGTGCCGCTTTCGCTGAAGCGATTGCCAAGCACGGTGACCACTTCGCGACCGCCTCCGGCGGCCGCCGATCGCTCAAGCGAGACACGCATTCTGTTTTGCGGGTCGACCTTCCAGTCAGCGGCGCACGCACGTATCCGCTTCCCGTTTTTCACCCCGTTCTCCGGAGTGCGGGGAAGCGTGCCGCGGCCGATCGTCGCGACAACGAACTGCGACGACAACGACGGCTTCGCGACGTGCACCGATATCGGCGCACCAGCGGCCGCATAAACATCCCGGATCTCGTCAAGCATGGCCTGCAAGTGCCAGTGCATGCTCGGATTTTCGATCGTCGTATCCGCGCTCGTCACGAAATGCTCGCGCGACACATCGGTGCCAGCGCGCCGCACCGCCTCCAGCATAAGGATCGCCGTGCAGGTCGAATCTTTACCGCCGCTCAACGCATTTGAAAGTGTGTATCCCTGCCGAATCAGCCCGACGAGCGCTTCGATAGCGGATTCCATCTTCAACAGAATTTCAGAAAACATGTGCTGCTCCAGAAGCGCGGGGGCAGCCCCACGCGGGAGCTGTTCCCGCGTGGGTTAAGAGAAGAAACAATCAGGGCGCGCGATACAGTTCGCCGCGCGCCGACACCGCTTCCCAGTTTTTCAGGTACGCATCTGCGACGCGTGTGTCACCTCGCAAAACGACGACGTTCTCGGCGTTGTACCGCGCCGCCTGTTGCGAGTAGTTATAGCTTCCGGTCTCGACCGTCGCGCCGTCGACGACGACGTACTTCGAGTGCAGCGCTGGAAAGACGCTCACCACGCGAACCGGAATACCGGCGTATGCGAGCGCGCCGAGAGCAGCGCGAGCGCGGCCGCTACGGTCCTCGTCGAAGTTGCTGCGCGCGTCGACAGTGACCGCGACGTCAACGCCGCGACGCTTCGCGGTGATGAGCGCGCGCGTTACCGCGGGCGCGGTGAACGAATAGGCCAGCACTCGAATCGACTGACGGGCAGAGCCAATGGTCCGAAGCACGAGACTCTCCGCCCCGCCGTCCGGCGAGAACGCAACTTCGACCTGGGGCACGGGTTGCGCGTACGCACGCCCGGTAAGTGCGATCGATACACAACAGGACAGCCACGCCACCAGAACCGCCCAACCGATTTGCTTCTTCATGAAAATCTCCATAGATAATGAAACGGCCTCGCTCCCGTTCCGGAACGTGACCTTCGAATGCGCTATCGACTCGAAGTGACGAGTGAGCTAGCGGTTCGCCAATGCTTTCGCCACATCACGCGCGGTTACGGTCAGGAGCCAGCGATCGCACGCCTTCCGCGGCCACGTGGTGTACTCGGCAAAACCTTCCTTCTGCGGGACATATGAACTGGCCACCGCGACGAGAAAGCCACCGCGGTCGCCGGGAATACGCAGTACCGAGCTGCTGGATTGAAGCGCGCACCGGATCGCCGAAATCCCCACATACGCGGTTCCCACGCGCGCGCACCTTCGCCATCAGCGAGTTCGGGTAGTTGAAACGCACGTTCTGATAGAACAGCCCGCCAAGCGGCGACGAAACAAGCGTCAGCTCGTACTCGCGCTTGTTCGTGCTCAAGTGCAGCGTGTTGACGAGGCCAGGCTTCGTCGGCTTGACGTACACGTGGTTTGCCCCGTCCGTATCGATTACCCACTGAACCGAGTCACCCATCGCCGGATCGCTGATCAGGCTCTCGCCCCGTTCCAGCTCGATCGTTGTGAGCTTCAACGGTGCCGTCATCACGCGGTAGATCTGGTCGCGGCTGTATGGGAACACGGCCATGCGCGCGTCGCCCGGCATCGTGATCGGGTCAGCGCCCGAGTTGTATGGGTTCACCGGGCTCATCGCGTCGCCGATGATGCTGCCGACGTCGAAATTCGGGATCGGCGCAATGGGACTAGCCGCGCTCTTCGCGGCGTAAGTTTTGGAGGCCGCCGCGATCAACGCGACCGCGACCCAGGTCAGGAGGGAACGTGGTCGTTTCATGCGCCGGTTTTCTGGAGGGTGAAGAACGGGTAGTAGAGGCCGTAGGGATTCGTGCCGAGCACGTCTTCGGCCGTCGGGGGAACGATCTGGTAGCGCATCGTCAATGCGTAGCGCAGGTCGACGGGCTTGTCCGCTGGCGACTGCCGCGTTGACGTCGTCAACTCGACCACGACGGTCGAATCCTCGAGCAGCGACACGTTGGTCACCTTGGGCTCGCGAACCAGCTTCGGATTGGTCGTGATCTGGTCGAACGGCTTGTCGTCGCTGATCCAGGACGCAAACTGGTTCTTCGCGTTACCCACCATCTTGGCTTTCACCGCGTTGATGTTCTTGGCGAGACGAGAGGTACGGATATCGTCGGTGAGGACGGGCTCGATCGTGAACCAGTGCTCGACGTCCTCTCTGATTGCCGTGCGCTTCGCCTGGTCGTCAGGGTTGTACGCGGCCAATTGCTTGACCAAAGGATTACCGCCGGCGTCTGAGGAAACGCCATAGGCCTTCACGACCGACGGCGGAGGCTGCCGGGTGTACACCGCTCCGCCGGCGATGATGGCGAGGACGAAACAGAAGGTTTTCCAGTGATTTGCCTCGACGCGCAGCCGAGTCCCCTGATCGAAGATGATCGTTTCAGGATCGTCGTTCGAGTAGTGGCCGGGCGCCGGCGACAGCGCGACCTGCTTCTTGCTACGGGGAAAGAGTCTGGGGAATCGCATCGCGGAGTTCCAATTGGTCCGGGTCAATTGGAACAGCCGGGACGACAACGGCACTTGGGAAAAGAGCCGTCATTTCAGGGACCTTTTCGCAACGCCAGGAAACGCTGGCCATCGACGCCACCGCGCGCAACTGGTTGAGGGGTGTACGGCAAAAAGCCCTATGAAATTCGTGAGCTTTTCAGACTTGCGCTTCCAGTCACGACGATAGAATCGAGGAAAGCGCGTTGCACACGTTGCACACACAACGATGTCCGCTCAATGAGGACGAGCGCTTCAATATCCTCGAAAAAACAAGAGCTTGCGGCCCGTCGTCACTCGAGGCTTGCCGACTAGCCCCCTCAACCAGTTGTGCGGAATTTTTCAGAACCGGCAACAATACGAGGCCAACTACCAGCATTCGCTATGACACGTTCCGATTTCTGCAAGAGTCCGCCAGCTGAGAAAGCGCACACCCGATTGATCGCGATTGCACGGCATGAGGATCTTCGGAAGGCAGAATCTCCACCGGTTGTATTAGGCCAGTTTTATCGCGAGCAGCTCGATCGCGATCTTTGGCCCAGTCAAGCAAAGCTTGCCGCGGACCTGAAGGTATCGAAAGCAACCGTCACACGATCAATCCAAGCATCTCTGCTTCCTGCCGAGGTCATAGCATCGTTTGGAGGCCCGAGTCGTGTCTCATTTCGTACAGCGGAAACAGTAACGATGTTGATCCGGGGACTTGGACACGAGGTAGTCGTCCGGAGAGCCCTGACGGTGCCGACCGCGACTGCTCCGACGAAGGTGAAATCGATACTGTCTACTGGTTCGGCCGGCGTGAAGGATGGTCTCGCACTGCGGCTGTCTCCAGGGGGAAGCGGTCGACACATCCGAATCGACTCGCCGGACATTCAATGCGTGATCCCTCACCTTGCTGTCTTGGAAGACCTAGTCAACGCACTCCTTCCGTCAGTCCTTGGAAGATCCCGCTGAGCGCGGTGGGTCATAAGGAAGTACGCGTCTCGCGACACACATTCGGGCGATCGGCCAGGAAGTGACATTTTCCGACCTGGAAGTTGCTTCAACCCAAACGGTGACATTATCCGACCCTGCGGGAGATACCTCTCGGTGACATATTCCGACCCGCACACCACTGTTGAACGATGACAAATTCCGACCCTATCGACGGTCTTGGAAAGTGACATATTCCGACCTGGGTGTTCGTCACCAGAAAGGTGACGTTTGCCGACCCGGAGTCCTAGAAAAGGTGACTCTATGCGACCCGAAGCTACGCCCAAACAGTGACTTATTCCGACCTCAGGAACAGGATCAATGGTGACGTTTTCCGACCCGGTGAGAATCGTCATCGACGGGATATGGTGCCCCATTTGGTGGATGGACTTCTGAAACGGTGACGTTTTCCGACCCGTAAACTCGGCCAGAATCTAACTAGGCCGTCGCGCGGGTCTCTTTCTGCTGCGTCTCTTCGAAAAGTGACGTTTTCCGACCTAGCGCCGCTTTGTAGCCCCTCGCCTCCCAATGTCGGGTCGAAAGGTAAGTGAGTACTCAGTGTCTTTAACCCGTTGAGGTCGGAAAGCGTCACCTTTTCGGGGAGCAGAACCGTCCTCTGGGCCTGTGGAGAGCTACAGATGACTCAAAGCTGGTGTTCTGGGTCGGAAAACGTCACTTTTGAGGGGTTCCAAAGGGCGAAATCGGTTGAGATCCGCCGGGTTTGTTGCTTCGGAGCAACTTTTCTATCGGGGTTCTTTGTAAAACAGTTTATAGAACCGTTTGTAAAACCTTTTGTAAACGCTGTGGCGATGCCCGGAGAGGCATACTGGTTAAGGGATTGCCGAGAGCCACAGTCAAAGAACTGTGACGTTTACCGACCTGGGAGTGACGTAATCCGACCCTCAGTGGACGTATTGCGGGCTGGAAGTGACAAATTTCGACCGTTATCCACAACGGTGACTTGCACTGTGCCGATGTCACTTTATAATTGTGACACTTCCTCCTGAAGGTCACCTTTGTGAACAAAAAGGCAAAGCATCAGCCGGAGCCGGCGCAGGTCGAGATCGTTGAGATTGAATCCCTGCAAATCGAGTCGTCCGACGAGCCAGCTCTCGACGGGGACGGCCGAGTAAAGGGTACCGTTGCCATGAGCCGTGCACTTGTGAATGCGCAACAAGGGCTGACTCTAAACGAGAAGCGGGTAATGATGGCCGCGCTCCGATGCATCGACAGCAAGAGTTCTCCATACTTGCATAGCACGGGGAACGGCTACGTGAGCGTTCGTGTTCGAGCAGATGAGTTTGCCGCCCTTGCTGCACTTGCTCCAAGGTCTGGCGAGAAGCAGGCGACTGCAGCATATGAGGGGCTGAAAGAGGGTTGCGCAAGCCTTCAGAAGCGACAGCTGACGTACATGGATGGTCCGAGAAAGATCGTCTTGAATTGGGTATGGAAGGCCGTCTATCACGAGCGAGAGGGATGGGCAGAGATCTCATTTTCACCGGACCTGACCCCACATATCTTCATGCTGCAAAGGCGGTTTGTCTCATACCAACTTGAGTTTGCCAGGGGCCTGCAGTCGCTCTATTCGTGGCGGCTGCTTGAGCTGCTCATGCGCGAGCGGGATCGCGGACGGCTCCTGATCACGTTGGAAGACTTCCGGCACGTGCTCGAGATCCCTCCTACATACCGTTTTGCAGACATCAAGCGTCGGGTAATTGAGACTGCGGTGAACGAACTCAACGCGAAAGCGGATCTCGTTATTTCCTGGACGCCGGTGAAGCTTGGTCGCGCTGTGAATTCTCTCGATTTCCAGTTTGTGCAGAATCCGCAGAGTCGGCTGGCGTTGGACAGCGAAGTGGCATTTGCGTGAGCAAGTGGCGGCGGATCCTCGCAAGTCCGAATTGCCGTAGCTCGCTCGTAACACGCACCGCCAGGCGACTTGTCGGGCCCCCACGGTAGAGAGAATGCCGCCCAAGCGTAATTCCCTGGGCGGCAGGTTCCCCTCTCTTGAGTCGCTATTTCAGCTGGTGCCCGTCGTCGGCAAGGAGCTTCTTGAAAGCAGCGACGTAGGCCTCGGCTTTTTCTGCCGATCCGAGGACGAGGTCTACACGCACTTTCCCGTCGCCCCACTCCTTGATTGCGCCAATCTCAGCTCCGTCGTCGGTTGACACCTTGTATTGTCGGGAAAGTGACTTCCGTGGTGTCCGTCCATTTTCGAGGCTCTCGCGGATAGCCTTTACCTTCTGAAATGGGAGTTCCTCATCACGGATGCGCTCGGCGAGCGCCAAGGTACGCTTCTCGTCTGCGGCCTTTAGATACAGAGTGAGTTCGTAGCTTGTTGAGAGGCCGAATTGTTTGGGCTGCGAAGCGATCACATCTAGGACGGTCTGTGGCAGTTCAAGCAGTGCAAGAATCTTACTGACCTTCGATTTGCCCTCCTCCACGAGAACTGCCAGCTCATCGTTGGACTTTGCGTGGCCCTGGTCGAGAAGCTTTTTGTACCCGAGTGCGACGTCCAGAACGGTTTCTTGTTCACGCTCGTTGTTTGCTGCTCGAGCGAGACGGTAGAAATCGATTGGATCTAGGCCATCGAGTAGTTTCACGTCTAGCGTTTCGGCGCGATTGCGGAGCGCCCCGAGTTTCCGGAACTGTCCGTCGATTAGGATTGCGCGATCCGGGAAGTCGGGATGGCGGCCGGCGAGAACGGGGACGAGTTGTCCATCTCGCGCCATTGATGCTGCGCGGGCGGCGACCAACTCTTCCTTGTAGATCGTACGACTGTTGAGCGGATTGTCGTCGATACGGCTGATCGGCATCGTGATGTACCGAGCCTGAACTTTCCCTGATTGCTCAAGGTTTGCTAGGTACGCTTCTGCTGAAGAAGGGGCTAGCGAAACGACATTTTCCTTTGGGGGCTCCAACAGGCTGCTTCGCCCGCTCAGTGCTTCATCGACACGGTTGAACCGTGAGGGCACCGCCGCTTCTCGCATCGATTGATCACGCTTCACGCCGGCATTGAGCGCAGCAGAAAAATCCTTCTTCGTCATACTCGCACCTCGAGAACTTCGAGAATTTCATCGACAAGATCATTCAGTTCTTTATGAGCCGCCTTCGCAGATCGAAGCTGAAGAACTGTCGCCCCAGATACTTCCGCCTCCTTGTACGCGGTACGAAAGCCGAGCTTGGTCTTCAGCATTGGGAGTTCCTCGTCGCCCGCTGCAGCTTCGAAGATCTGTTTCACGATCGTCACGTTTTGGTTCATATTCGCGAACGATCGAAGTTTGAGATCTGGATTCCTTATTTGCGCCTCCATCCCCAACTTCTTGGCCTCCTGGACAGCCCATAAGTTGCCTCCCGATGCTGCAATCGGAATAAGTCCCAGATCGGAAATCAACAAGGCGACGGACGGCGCGGCCGATTTGATGGCGGGCGGACAATCAATGACAATAAAATCATAATCGTCGACATACTTGGCAATCTCGCGATCGGGACGAGGGCTAAGCGCAAGGTTCGAGATGGTAGCCGGGTATGGTCGATCATCTGGAGCGGAACCGACAGAGAGGGTTGCAGTTCCCTGCTCGTCCAAATCGACGAGTAGAGTTCGATAGCCCCGCATGCCAAACGCGCCCGCTATATTGGTGGAGGTCGTTGTTTTTCCCGAACCGCCCTTTTGATTAAAGACTGCGATAATTTTCGCTGCCATGCCTTCTCCCTTTCGAAACCACGCTCGGAGCGTCGGCAGTTTCTACGTAGAAACTGCCCCTAATACGACTCCCGGGAATCTTAGGATGGTTCGCGTAAAACATCAAGGAATACGCCGAAATTGAAGCGAAAATCGTCTCTGACGGCGACGACAGGCGGGCCAAATCCAGTTGGGAATGCTATCCACGGCCGTGGCCGGTAGTTTCTACGTAGAAACCGGCTGCTGAGCTCTCCGCATGAAAACGTGATCCGGCGATATGTCTGGCATGTTTTGCGGTGAGCTTGATGAAGGCCAAGATGTTGACGGACTACGCGAATGTCCGGTGTCTCGCCAGACAACGACGATGTAAATGTGATGGGCGCATCTTTCTGTTTCATCTGACTGCCTGATTCGGGTGCCAGTTTCTACGTAGAAACTGGTCCGCCCTATGACGTCGAGTGTGCGATGCCTTGAACGCGATGCGGTTGAAGCGGAATTGATGCGTGGATTGCGATCTCGGCAGTGACCGAGGCGTGAGTTTCTACGTAGAAACTGCGGGCCGCGCTGGTCGTGCTCATAGTGGCGTTCGCTTGCGCGACGATGCAATGGAACCGAAAAAGTATGTCGAATGCGGTCGAGTTTATTGACCGGCATCGGGAAAGGATCGCCGGCTGTCGCGCGGAGAGAAATGTTTTCCGGCCTTATATACTGAACTTGTGTCCCGTAACAAAAGGGCTGCGTTGGCCGTGGAAGTACGGGGGCGGCAAGAGTGTGGCCGGCACTAAGTCCGAGATAATCTAGGACTTCGTTTTTTTCGCATAGTGAACTACCAGATAATGTCGGGCATTGAGCGACAGCTTTTCCAAAGTCCGACATTATCTGGGAGCGCGACCAGATGCCTCGAGTCCAAATGGAGCAACGATCGCGTACTTGTCGTCTATCTCGATTTGCGAGTTGATGCGTCGTTGAGAGCAGTGTCGTTGGTGTTCAGGCGCTGGATGTGTCCGCATTAGCTGACTGCTTACTCGTCAGAAGAGGGGAGTGCCCGCTTGCCGAAATATAGCGACGCCTCTTGCATGATGCGTTGTTGCTCCGCCTGGACGTAGATCGACGTGGTTTGCAGAGATGCGTGTCCCAGGACCTTCTGCACAACGTCGAGAGGCACGTCGTTCGCGACCGCCAGCGTGCCGAACGTATGCCGGAACGAGTGCGGGGACAGACCAGCTAGTGCGACCCGCGTCGACTCCTCAATGTCGATCAGTTCGACGACTAGCCGTTTGCGAACCCACTCGATCAAGTCGTTGAGGCCGTTGGGCGAGTAGGGCCGGCGCTCGGCTACCCCGTGCTTTCGTTGTGCATACACGGTCCGCGGTATCCGCACGGGCGAAACCAGCGGACCGTGCTCGGCCGAGTTGAAGTTCTCCCCGCGGTCGAGCCAATGTGCGCGCAGTGCGTCGATCGCATCCTGGCTGACCGGCACCGTGCGCTCCTTGTTGCGTTTGCCGACCACAGTTAGTTGCCAAACCGGTTGGTCGATTAGAGCGTGCGGCGACACGCGTAGTGTATTGCGTTGCGCGTCGACGACTTCCTCGCGCCGCAGGCCCGAATCCCCCATCAACAGCATTAGAGCGAGCGCAACGCGCCATTGCGGCGGATCGGGACGCTTGTCCGATGGGTCGGCGAGTGCCGAAGCTTGTCGCGTTGCATGAGCGCGAATCTGATTCCAAAGCGCTTCAGGGATCGCGCGTTCGACCTGCAGCTTGCGCTCACGCGTCACGGTCGGCGGGTCGTTCACGGCCTTCCACGGATTGCCTGCCAGATAGCGCACGTCGACGAGCCATGCGAACGCCGCGCGCAGAGCTCGCACGGCGTATCGCTGAGACGGCGCTCCGAGATGACCGTCGGCGAACGGTTTCCAACGATGGGAATGGCGGGGCGCACGCGGGCCGACAAACTCAGGTGTCGGCGACTTCAGGAAGTCCTTGTACGCCTCGCAGTCGTCGACGAGCAATGAACTAAGCGGTTTGCGCCTGACCGTGACGGCCCAGAGCAGGAAGCGCTCGAGTTCTTTGGTGTAGGCGCGCAAGGTTTTCTGTTGCTCGCGATACTGGTACAGATATGCTCGCACCGCAGCTAGATCGTTCGGCGCCTGAATGTACGGGAAGAGGGCGGCCCGGTTCTCGCCTGTACTGCCGGACAAGGGGTGGGCGATGGCCATTCGCTCGAGCGGCGCGAGCACGCTTGCCCGGCCGCCGACCTCGACGATCTGGCTATTAGGGGCCACGAGCGGATCGCGGGCATCAACGTCCGCCTCGACACGCAAGCCGATCGTCGCTTCGTGCCGACGTAACCATGCGACGATGCTGCGTGCGCGACCGGCGCCGATGCGCGGTACGGCACGCCACCACGTGCCGCCACGCGCGTTGCAGAACGCCACGAGTTGCGCGAGCGTCGCGATGTTCCGCGATTTTAGACGCACGGCGACCAGAGGCCGGAACCACATTCCAACCGTGTGAGCAGCTTCCGGCTGCGCGACGGCAAGCTGCGCCGCTTGCTCGACCATCTTCAGGGAGACGGCAGCGAGCTTGGCGCTGCCGTGCTTTTTTGCCGACGTCTTCAGGTGTTCGGCGAGCACTGGCGAGCCGTGTTCGAGCGCGAGCGCGACCAGATCGGCCTGCATGTCGCGCATCCGGCGCTCGACAGCCGCGGCCGTGAGCGGGTCGCCGTTCTCGTCGTCCCCAAGATACAGCCGGCCGATCGTCGCCGGCGGGACGTGCTGGACGAACGCGCGGAGGGCGGCGAAGTCGTTTCGGCTGTAAGTGCGCTGGTGCGCAACGGGCTGGGGTTTGTTGGCCATCTTGCTAGATTCGCTCGTTGTTTGTGTGCAGCAGGTCAGTTCGGGCTGGCCGAGTCACTGCCGGCAACTAGGCTGCGTGAAAGCTGCGGGTAGCTAGTTAGCGCGCAGTAGCGCTGGCTATGGTCCACGAAACCCGCGAAATGGCTAGGCGCAAAGCACCATACCCCTATTTTATGCTATTAAGCATAACCGTGATAATACGAGTTATCACGGTTAAAATAATTGGGGCCTGATTATTCGAGGCGATCGTCCCTGGTCGGGCCACGCTGTTGGCGCGATGGGGCGGCGATCGCAGGCCAATGACCCGTGCCCGATATCGGCAACAGCGGGCGCCGGGTGTCGGCCAGGTCGAGAAGCGTGAGGCGCAAGCCTGGCTTCTGTATGGGGAGGGCAGGCGGTCACCGGCGGCACCGCCGTATTGACTCTCCGGGGTTTGCGTGTCGGCCGTGGTGTGCGGTAGGGTTCGGCTTTGACTTGGTGAGCAGGAGGGTTCATGAACAAGCAGGAACTCATCGACGCCGTTGCCGCAGGTGCCGGCGTCAGCAAGAGCGAAGCAAGTAAGACGATCCAGGCGGCGTTGGCCGTCATCACGGAGGCCGTGAGCCGTGGCGAGGCGGTGCAGCTCATCGGCTTCGGCGCGTTCTCGCAGGGGCAGCGCGCGGCGCGAACCGGTCGCAATCCGACGACGGGGGCTGAGATCGCGATCGCCGCGGCGAACACGGTGAGGTTCATTGCCGGCAAGGCCTTTAAGGATGTGGTGAACGCATCGTGACGCAGCGGGAGGTTGAGCAGGCCACCTATGCGGGCCTGCACCGTGAAATTTCTGAGGTGGTTGCGTCCACCCGCGCGGCCGCGGCCCGCAGCGTGAACGCGTTGATGACGGCGACGTACTGGGAAATCGGGCGGCGGATCGTGCTGTTCGAGCAGGGTGGTGACGAAAGGGCGGCCTACGGCGAGGCTGTGATCCGGCGCTTGGGTGCAGACTTGTCGCAGCGGTTCGGCCGTGGCTTCGGGTGGCGCAACCTTGCCCAGATGCGTGCCTTCTATTTGACCTGGCCGGCCGATCGGATTGTGCAGACGCTGTCTGCACAATCCACCGCCCCCAAAATTGTCCCGACACCGTCTGCAAAATCGACCAAGCGATTGTCTGTTGCAGGGGCCGAGGAGGCCACGCCGCTTGAACTCAGCACCGTCGCGCAGGCGTTTCCGTTGCCCTGGTCAGCCTATGTGCGCCTGCTTTCGGTGAAGGCGGCCGCTGCGCGCGATTTCTATGAAGCCGAGGCGCTGCGTGAAGGCTGGTCCGTGCGTCAACTCGACCGCCAAGTGAGCAGTCAGCTCTACGAGCGGCTGGCGTTGTCCCGCAACAAGGCGTCCCTGCTCGGGAAAGCCGCTGAACCGCAACCGGGTGAGTTACTTACACCTGAGGAGGCGATTCGCGATCCGTTCATCCTTGAGTTCCTCGATATGAAGGACGAGTACTCGGAGTCGGATCTCGAGGCCGGCTTGATCCAGCATCTCGCCGACTTCCTGCTGGAACTCGGCGATGATTTTGCTTTCATCGGTCGGCAGCGGCGCCTTCGGATCGATGACACCTGGTTCCGTGTCGACTTGGTGTTTTTTCATCGACGACTGCGATGTCTGCTCATTATTGACCTGAAGGTCGGGCGCTTCAGCTATGCCGACGCCGGTCAGATGCACCTCTACCTCAATTACGCGCGCGAGCACTGGATGAAGCCCGGGGAAAATCCGCCGGTGGGTCTCATCCTATGTGCCGAAAAAGGCGCCGCAGAGGCACATTACGCGCTCGACAACTTGCCGAACAAGGTTCTCGCGGCTGAATATCAGACGGTACTGCCGGACGAAGCCACGTTCGCACGAGAGCTCGAGCGCACCCGAATTGAACTGGAGCGGCGTGGGCGCGGCACATGAGTTTGCGATACGAATCCGGTATGAAGGGAGCTTAGTTCCGCAGCAAAAATCTCCCGCTGATCTCGAATCCAATGTCATTTCGGTACCGAGTTGAACGCCGAGACTCATCTATGCGAAAACACTCTAACTTGCGTCGTCGGCCGCTCACGAAGGCCCAGCTTCTACCCCTTCCGGCGGAGCAGGTACGCCGCCTATCGCTCAAACACCATCTCGCTCTTGCAGCCCTCTGCGAAGGTCGCGGCGACGTCGATGCCATCGTTACGCTGTCCAACGTGCTGGCTCTAGCCGTCTGTTTAACCGCTGACGGAGATGTGGAGCCGTATCGTCGAGCGGACACCGCACTTGCTCAATGCATTGCACGTGCCGAGCGTGGTGAGCCGTGGACCTTGACCGACCCGGAGCGTACGGCACTCGAGGCGTTGGCGCTTATCCATGATGAGCAGCTTTCCGCTGTTCCAGTCCATCGCTATCTCGATGCGCTGGAGCAAGTGCAGCGCACCGACGTACGGGACGTTGGATTGCCAATTCAGCCGGTGCCCGACCGGCTATCAGCTGACTGAGGTCGCTATATCTGGTGCGCACCGACAGCCGGAGGAATCCATGGGGCAAAGCGGCTTTCTAGACTAGGCGCATTTGCGTGGCTCCCTCAACTAAAAGTTTCTACGTTGAAACTTTAGCTATTTACGCAAGGAGGTTCGCCGGGCAGCGCTCGCTTGTGTCTCGGGCAGCGCTTGGTTTGCCACGGGCAGGTGGCCGAGTCGTTGGCGGCGGAAGTGAAGGGGTCAATAGTAAATGATATGAACGCCTCCCACCCGTGATCGGTGGGAGCCGGCAGGAAGGCGGAGCCTCATGGGCCGACGGCATCAGAGTGCCCAGATGGAAGACCATAGAGGTTTTCCTGGCAAACCGGAGGCTCCGACATGAAGCATATGACAGTGGGTGCGGACATTGCAAAGAACGTGATGCAACTCCATTACATCGACGCAGAGACGGGCGAGATCGTGAACAAGCCGGTGAAGCGTGCTGTATTCCTCGAGCATTTCGCGAACCGAGCTCCCTGCCTGATCGGGATGGAAGCCTGTGGGGGCTCGCAGTACTGGGCCCGCAAGCTCACGGCGATGGGCCATGAGGTGAAGCTGATGCCGG
>Ga0105237_10004143_pt1 | contig 16893 bp, 18 predicted proteins | sample KBSC24metaG_FD_81520 | JGI IMG/M metagenome (GOLD analysis project Ga0105237, IMG submission 81520) | Corn rhizosphere microbial communities from Kellogg Biological Station, Michigan, USA - KBS C2-4 metaG | ecosystem: Host-associated > Plants > Roots > Rhizosphere > Soil | place: Michigan, USA... | reverse complement strand
GAGCGGCACATCCGTTATAAGGACGTCTATGAGATCAAAAAGATCATCACCACCGAATTTAATATAGAAGGCAACCCGCAGGAACAGAAATTTGTAGACCTGGTGCTGGATGTACGCCCCCATCAGGTGACACTGGTGCCTGATGCCCTGGGGCAGATCACCTCCAACCACGGCTGGGACACCATCCGCCATAAGGGCTACCTGGTAGACATAGTGGGGAAGTTCAAGTCTGCCGGTATCCGTGTCTCCCTGTTCGTAGACCCCATCATCGCAATGGTGGAAGGCGCCGCAGAGACAGGTACTGATCGCATCGAGCTCTATACCGAAGCCTATGCCCATGGTTTTCTCACCGACAGGGAAAAGGCGATAACCCCTTATCGCACCGCCGCTATCCGCGCCACCGGGCTTGGCCTCGGACTGAACGCCGGCCATGACCTCGACCTGCACAACCTCGCCTACTTCGCTCAAAATATTCCCGACCTCTCCGAAGTATCCATCGGACATGCCCTGGTCTGCGATGCCCTCTACCTGGGATATGAGAATACGGTACAGTTGTACAAACGACAGCTGCAGCCTATTGAATAAAAAACAGAAGCCCCTGAAAAGGGGCTTCGCACTTTTGCTTTATGATATAACCTTTTTACAAGGTCTCTATCTCCTGTATCTCTTCCATCTCTCCATCAACCACCCGCACTATCCTGATCGACTGCTTACCCTGTACCTGTACCACATATGAGACTGGCTTACCTGGCATATTGATCTCATTCACATAAAGAATGGAATAGTCATAATACACGCTGTGAACCTGTCTCCTTACATCGTTCGGCAGATGCTCCGCCGTATAGTCGGCAATAGTGGTAAGCCACCCTCCCCTTTCATCATAGAAGGCCCTCTTCTTCACACCGTTTTGCTGGAATCGGCAGATATAGCCGCCATCCTTCAATGGCTCCCATTTGGCATCCGAGGCATCCTTATAGATCCTCGTGAAATTTCTTACCGCTCTTATATCCGGGGAACTATTTCCGGTGACATGCGCATTAGCCAGCAGGACAAGACTGATCCAAATGCTGGTAAACAATAACTTCTTCATACATCTTGTTTTTATTTAAAAGCTAAATTAATACCGGCACCGGCGGGAAAAATGAAGTCTCGTCCAATGAGATAAATGCGTAGACATACAGCAAAAGGGGCGACCAACGCCACCCTCTTGCGACAAACGCCATTCGTCGCTATTAGGAGAGGAAATACCATATTGCCGGGAAAAGATGTCTACTTTTGTAAAAATAGCCGCTCCTTGTCCCTTCACACCCTCATATTCTCTCCGGCAAAAAAACACCGCCGGCAACGCCACCTGGCATTCTGGGCTGTCTACGCCAGCTATTTTTATATGCAAAGTATTTCGCCGAATTGTATAAAAGAGCTCGACCCAAAAGATGTATTCAGCTATGCCTTCGTCAGCCTCTATTGCTTCGTTCCGGCCTGTATCATTAGCGTCTATGTCTCGCTGACAGTCTTCTATTCATATTTCCATCGTAAAAAACAATATGCCATCGCCCTCCTTGGCTATTTTGCCCTCTTCGCTCTCCTGATCTTTATAAATTATTTCCTCAGCCTGCTGTTCTTTCAGCAGGCCTGCCATTGCGATGTCGCCCACATCCCTTTTATGAGAAAATTTTCGCTGGGCTATATCAACGGCCAGAATGCCATCATCGCAGGTGTACTCGCACTGGGTCTCCGGCTGACGAGGAACTGGTATGTTCAGGTGAAAGAAAATCTCATTTTGTCTCAAAAGACGGCCCGTACGGAACTGGACCTGGAGAAAACGAAACTGCATCCCGACTTCCTTCTCGGGTCGCTGGACAACATCATCCATCGTATCAGGACCGGCAACCCCGACGCCCCGGATAAAATCATCGATCTCTCGGACAAATTGAGCCGCTGGCTCTACGAGGAGGAAGAAAATGCGTAGCGTTCGTCATATCGCATTCTGGACAACCAGGTACCTGTTCCTGCTCTCTTCCACCTTTATCTCCGGATTCCTCCTGGATGACAAGCCTAACTACAATGTATCACTGCCCATCTTGATGGAACTGGGCTATGAATTGCTATACACGTATGTAATGGCCTATGTTATACTGCCGCGGTTTCTTTTGCGAAAAAAATACATCGCCTTCTTTACCATCAGCCTTCTGTATATGCTGCTGCTCCAATATTTCGGCGACACGATAGACAGGATAGCACAATATTTCAAGCACTGGACTCCTTCCGACACCCCTGTGCCCTTCCTCACACGCTGGTCTTTCTTCTGGGGCTATATAGGATATGGCCCTCCTTCTGTATGCGCCGTATTCCTTGTCATCCGGATGCTAAAACTCTATCATAAAAAGATGGAAGAAAAAGAGGTCCTTCTCCGCGAGAAAGCCAACGCCGAATCGCAATTGCTCAAGGCCCGTGTCCATCCTCATTTTCTTTTCAATACCTTGAACAATATCTACTCCTATACCTACGACAGACCCGCCGATGCAGCCAGGCTCGCCGAAAGCCTTTCGGGTACCATGCATTATATGATCAGGGATTGCGAAGCCAGCCTGGTGCCCCTGGAGAAAGAACTGAAAATGATCACCGATTACATCCAGCTGGAAAAAGTGCGATATGGTCATCGCCTCGCCGTGGTCGCCAACATACAGGGCAGCCCGGATCACAAAATGATCGCCCCCCTGCTCATGATCCCCTTTATCGAAAATTCCTTTAAACACGGCGCCAGCCAGATGATGGAAGGTTCCTGGATTAAAATGCATATCTTTATCGACGACGCCATGCTTCAAATGGAAGTCAGCAATAACAAGCCTTTTCATACGGCAACACATCATGAAAAAGGAGGCATTGGATTAAAGACGGTGCGCAAAAGGCTGGAATTGCTTTACCCCGGGGACCATCACATGGAGATAGATTCAACACCGGGAACATACCGGACCCTTATAAAAATACCTTTACAACACTCCGGGCATGTCAACTAACAAGATCATTACCTGCCTTGTCGTCGACGACGAGCCCCCCGCGCTGGATGTCGTTGCACGTTACATCTGCGCCATCCCTCAATTGCGTCTTGCAGGCACCTGCGCCAATGCGGTACAAGCCCTGCCCATGCTGAAGCAACAGCCTATCGACCTCCTCTTCCTCGATATCCAGATGCCCCATATCCTTGGCACCCAATTCCTGCGTACCTTAAAAAACCCTCCAAAGGTCATCTTCACCACTGCCTACAGGAAATTTGCCGTAGAAGGATTTGACCTGGATGCCGTGGATTATCTGCTAAAACCCATCACATTCCAGCGCTTTCTGAAAGCGGTAAATAAGATAATGGACCTGCCGGCACAGGATACCCCGCCGCCGCCAATCGCTAAAATAAGTTCCCCGGAATTTATCAATATCCGCGCCGACAGAAAGATGCAGAAGATAGCCATCGACGACATTATCTACATCGAAAGCCTGAGAGACTATTGTAAGATCGTCACTCCATCGAAGAAGATCATTACCCGGCAGCCCATTTCTTCCATCGAGAACAGTCTCCCCGCGGACAACTTTATCCGCATCCACCGGAGCTACCTGGTATCTATCCGTAAGATAGAGTCCTATACTAATGAATTCGTAGAGATAGCCCAGCAGGAGTTACCCATTGGCAGGATGTACCGCTTATCCTTCCTTTCTGCACTTTCATAGTTCATTAGTCCGACTTCAGAATAAAACTATACAGGTCTGGGACAACTAATTTTATATTTGACTAACTATACATTGTAGGCACTCACCAAAATCTATTGCTATGTCACACAAAAAAGGACTCACCGTCGGCATATTGCTGATGATGCTTCAATTCGGAGCCGTTTCCCTTACACATGCGCAATTGACTACCCTGCCGGATGGTGGCAATAACAGAGCCACTGTTACCGAGTCGGTAGGTATCACCGATGTCACTATCCATTATTCCCGTCCCGGTGTAAAAGGAAGGGAAGGACAGATCTGGGGTAAGCTGATCCCCGCCGGCCTCACCGACCAGGGCTTTGGCACCAGCAAAGCGGCGCCATGGAGAGCGGGCGCCAACGAGAATACCACCATCGAATTCAACACAGATGTAAAGATCGAAGGACAGGATCTCCCGGCCGGCAAATACGGTTTCTTCGTCAACTACGATCCCAATGAATGTACATTGATCTTCTCAAAGAACTCCACCTCGTGGGGAAGCTTCTTCTACGACCCAAAAGAAGACGCTCTCCAGGTAAAAGTAAAACCGGTTGCTTTGGACAAGAGCGTGGAAAAGCTGCGGTATGAATTCAAGGACCAGCAGGAGAACTCCGCCACCATCGCACTGGAATGGGAAAAAGTTACCATCCCTTTCAGAATAGAAACAGACTATGTCAAGACACAGCTGGAATCATTCCGCCGCGAACTGCGCAGTGATAAAGGTTTCAGGTGGAATGCGTGGATGCAGGCTGCACAGTTCTGTATACAGCACAAGACGGATCTGGATGAAGCATTGGACTGGGCCAATACGGCTGTCAGCGGCACCTTCATCGGTCAGAAAAATTTCATGACTCTGTCTACCAAGGCCCAGGTGTTAACGCTTCAAGGCAAGACCGCCGAAGCCGATGCCGCCATGAAGGAAGCATTGCCTCTGGGACAGGTGGCCGATATTCATCAATACGCCCGTCAGCTGCTGATGCAAAAAAGAACAAAGGAAGCCTTCGATGCCTTTAAAATGAATTATGACAAACATCCCGGGGAGTTCACCACCAATATGGGCATGGCAAGGGCATGGTCTGCTATGGGTGATTACAAGAAAGCCCTGGCCTTCCTTCAAAAGGCACAGCCACAGGCGCCGGATCAGGTGAATAAGGATAATATCGTGAAACTGGTTAAGCTGGCCGAGGAAGGAAAGGACATCAACTAAATAAGTGTTAACTTATTTAGTTGCAACCTAATAATTCACAAAGCTTTGCCTGGAGGTCAGGTCCGCGAAGATTTTTACCGACAATTTTGCCGTTGGGATCTATTAGAAAATTCTGTGGGATACTTTGTATATGATATTTTAAGGCCACCTCATTGTACCAGTATTTCAGATCGCTGACCTGCGTCCAGGCAAGGCCATCATCCTTGATAGCTTTGAGCCAGGGCTCTTTGGATTTATCCAGCGAGACACCCAGCACAGTAAAATTCTTATTCTTGAACTTCTTATACGTGCTGACCACATTTGGATTTTCCATACGGCAGGGACCGCACCAGCTGGCCCAGAAATCCAATAGCACATATTTACCCTTGAAAGAAGAAAGGCTTACTGCCTTTCCGGACGTGTCATTTTGTATAAAATCCATGGCGTCTGTCCCGATGGCCCCGATGCTCGCCTCATCCAGCTTGTTTTTCAGATATTGACCATAATATCCCTTTTGCACTTCCGGGGTAAGGGTATTGTATCTCTTTAGCTGTCTTCCGACATCTTCGGACAGCTGATTCAATACCACCATGACAAAGGGCGAAACATAGGACGAACGTTTGTCTGCGACAAATGCATCCAGCTGGTTCATCGTCGAATCCGCCACCCGCTTGTATATCTTAAAAAGAGAATCCTTGACCTTCATGCCTTCGGGCGAGTTGGCCAGCTGCATCACGCTGTTGATACGGGTAAAATAAGGATTGAATACCTTTTGGAACTCCATAAAATCATCATTGGAGGGCGACCCCTTTGCCACCAGGGCCTTGAGATCATCCTGCGATCCGCTGATGGAGATATTGTCATTGCCAATAAAAAGAGGGGCTTTCGTCTTGGCGCTCCCCAAATTCAGTTCATAAAGATTAGGCTCTGCAACATGTCCGTTCAACACAAAATGTTCTCCCTTGGCAGAAGCCTTCGCCACCGTGTCGGTAGGATTGGATACATCCGTCAGGAATACCAGCTCATTATCCGTCAAGCCTTTGATATCTCCCGTAATGGTGAATTGAGCGTCCTTTTTTTCCTGGCCGAAGGACAACAACGGCATCAAACCCAGTACCCAGCAGAATCTCGTCATATGTAATTATTTTTTATGTCTTGCTTTAAGCACGTCGGTGACGTCCTGCAAATTAAAGCCTTTTGCGTTCAGGAGTATCAAATAATGAAAAAGTAAGTCAGCCGCCTCGTTCAGGAACAGCTTTTCATCATGGTCCTTCGCCTCTATGACCAGTTCTATGGCCTCCTCTCCTACTTTTTGAGCTATCTTATTGATTCCCTTATGAAAAAGCCCCGCTACATACGATCCGGATGGATCGATCTGCTCACGCCGCTGCTGGATGATCTCCTCCAGGCTGCTAAGGAAGTCTTCGTGTTGGTTCTTTTCATCCCAGCAGGTGTCGGCCCCCGTATGACATACGGGCCCCAGAGGTTCCGCCTTGATCAGAAGGGTATCCCGGTCACAATCCAGCGCGATGCTCTTCAGAAGCAGATAATTACCGCTCTCCTCCCCCTTGGTCCACAACCTTCCCTTGCTCCTGCTGAAAAAAGTGACCTTTCCCTCCGTCCTGGTCTTATCCAGCGCCTCCTGGTTCATAAATCCCAGCATCAGCACTTTCTGTGTAAAGGCATCCTGTATAATGGCCGGTACCAGCCCATCTCCGTATTTTTCAAAATCGATGTTCATAAACTAGATTCTTACTGCAATATGTTGATCCTGCAAATATCCTTTTAATTCCGGAATTGAGATTTCCTTAAAGTGAAAGATGCTGGCAGCCAGCGCTGCATCAGCTTTGCCTTCTCCTAATATATCCACAAAGTGCGGCATAGTGCCTCCACCGCCCGAAGCAATGACAGGCACAGGCAGGGATTCCGCCAGCCGCCGGGTAATATCCATGGCAAATCCTTTCTTCGTGCCGTCGTGGTTCATGGATGTCAGCAATATCTCTCCTGCTCCCAGGTCTACCCCCTGACGCGCCCAGTCGGCGCAACGCGTATCCGTTCTTACTCTCCCCCCGTTGAGATACACATACCATTCTCCGTCTTCCTCTTGTCGCGTATCAATAGCTAACACGACACACTGGCTCCCGAATTCCTTCGCCAGCTCTGCCACCAGGTCCGGACGACGGTATGCAGATGTATTGACAGATATCTTGTCGGCCCCATTCTGCAGCAGCAGGCTCACATCCTCTACACTGCTGATGCCGCCGCCTACGGTGAAGGGTATATTGATATGATGGGCAATACGGTTGACCAGCTCACGGAGCGTCTTTCTTTTTTCGTTCGTCGCGGTGATATCCAGGAACACCAGCTCATCGGCGCCCTGCTGCGCATACAATGCTCCCAGTTCCACGGGGTCACCCGCATCACGGATATTTTCAAAATTCACCCCCTTGACAGTCCGGCCATCCTTGATATCCAGACAGGGTATAATTCTTTTCGTCAGCACGATCCTTTATTTTTTTGATGTTAACGCAACCTTGATACCCAATACGATCAGCACCATTCCTGTAACCCTTTCCTGCCACTTGATCCAGCGTGGATGACGGCTCAGCCATTGACCTATCCTGCCAAAAAGCACAGCATACAATATATTTACGACGGTACCGCTCACATTGAACCATACTCCCAGGAAAAGCACCTGCCGCTGGGGATGCGCGGCCCCCGCATCGATGAACTGCGGGATAAAGGCCAGAAAGAATAAAGCCACCTTTGGATTCAGCACATTCGTGATCACGCCCTGCCAAAAGACCTTCTTATAGGACAGGCTGGGCATGTTGCCCCTGATCTTGAATGAGGACGACTTGCTAAGCAGTGTCCGTATCCCCAGGTACAACAGGTACGCCGCACCAACATACCGGATAATATCGAAGGCCGTGGCCGAAGCAGCAATGATAGCCGAAAGACCAACAGCGGCCGCGGTGATATGCACCAGGCATCCCGCCATGATACCCAATGAGGATATGATCCCCGCCCGCACCCCCTGCCCCGCGCTCCGGCTGACTACATAGATCACATCATTCCCCGGTGTGAGATTCAGTATCAATGTCGCCAAGGCAAACACCCAAAAACTGTGGCTCATAGTTGTCCGATTTTTGATAATTGCGCTAATGTGATACGTCCTTCATAAATGGCTTTCCCGATAATGACCCCTTTGCAGCCTATTTCCTCCAGACGAAATACATCATCCAGCTCGCTCACCCCGCCGCTGGCGATAAAATGCAGCTCCGGGAATTTCTGAACGATGTTCTTATATAATTCCAGGGAAGGCCCCTGCAACAGCCCGTCTTTGCTGACATCTGTACAGAACAGCTGCCGGATGCCACGCCCTATATACTCTTCTATAAAATCATAGATCCATTTATCCGTGGTCTCCAGCCATCCCCCTACTGCTATCTTTTCATTTTTTACATCAGCTCCCAAGAGAAATTTGTCTGCGCCATATTGCTGCAGCCAGCCGGTAAATGTTTCCGGATCCTTGACAGCGAGACTACCAATGGTAGCCAGCGCCGCCCCCGAATTGAATACGATGTCCACATCCTCCGATCTCTTTATCCCGCCTCCAAAGTCGATGACCAGGCTGGTTTTGCCCGCCAGGGTCTCCAATACTTTCCAGTTCCTGACAGCACCTGCCTTTGCTCCATCCAGATCCACCAGGTGCAGCCGGATAAGCCCCGCATCCTCAAAGGCACGGGCCACTTCCAAAGGATGTTCGTTGTATACCTTTTTCTGCTCATAGTCGCCTTGGGTGAGACGTACACACTTACCGTCTATGATATCTATTGCAGGTATGATCTCCAAATTGCAGTATTTAAATGTTCTCTAAAAAATTCTTTAATATCCGCTCGCCCACCGCCGCCGATTTCTCCGGATGGAACTGGACGCCGTAAAAATTATCCCTGTGCAGACCCGAGCTGTATGGCTGACCATAACGGGTCGTGGCTATCGTATGCCTGCCCAGGGCAGCATAATACCCATGCACGAAATAACAAAAGCTGTTTTCCGGCAACCCTTGCAACAATGGCGTCTTCAGGTCAAAGATATTATTCCATCCTATTTGCGGAACCTTCAGCTTTTCACCATTCTCTCCCTGACCCGGGAATTTCCTGACCTTCTCCTCGAATATACCCAGGCAGGTCGTGTCATTCTCTTCGCTGTAGCTGCACATGAGCTGCATACCCAGACAGATGCCCAGCACAGGCTGCTTCAATTCCCTCAACAGCGCATCCAGCCCTCTGCCCTTTAAATATTCCATAGCGGTACTGGCCTCCCCCACGCCGGGAAAGATCACCTTATCCGCTCCACGTATCTGCCCGGGATCATCCGTCACGACAGCCTGCTGCCCGATGCGTTCCAGCGCGTACAGAACAGACTGGATATTGCCCGCATTGTATTTGACAATAACAGTATTCATCCCAGAATAGGTTTTAAGAATGTCGAAGTTGCAGCGTTGATATCTTTTGCATTCTCCAGGGCTTTTATATAGGCCGTTCCGATGATAGCGCCATTGGTATAGCGGCATGTCGTCTCGAACGTCGCCTTATCTTTTATTCCAAAGCCAACCAGCACCGGGTTCCGCAATTGCATGTCATGCAGCTTCTCGAAATAAGTCTGCTGCCCTCCCATGTCCTTGTCCTTTCCTGTAGTGGAGGAAGACGAGACGGCATACAAAAATCCAGAGCTCAGCGAATCCACTTTGGCGATGCGCTCCGGCGAGGTCTCGGGTGTGACGAGGAAGACAAAGTCGAGCCCATACTTTCGTATGATGGGGCCATATTCCGTTTCGAACTCGTATATCGGCAGGTCGGGCAGGATCAGCCCGTCTACGCCTACCGCTGACGCGGCGGCGCAAAATCTTTCAAATCCATATTGCAGCACAGGGTTCATATAACCCATCAACAATACAGGCAGCTGGATGGTCTTGCGAAGGTCCTTTAGCTGCTCGAAGAGAATGGCGATGGTCATTCCATTTTCCAATGCCTTCATGCTGCTGGCCTGTATTACGGGCCCGTCGGCTAAGGGGTCGCTGTACGGCATACCCAGCTCGATCATATCCGCGCCATTGTCCTGCAAGGCCTTCATCACCTCTAAAGTGCTGTTCAGCTGCGGATACCCTGCCGTACAATAGACATTTAATACCCGCTTGTTCTTTCTTCTGAATAGATCCGTTATTCTGCTCATAAAAATTCTTCGTTTTCCATAGCCCGCATATAAGTTGCCATATCTTTATCACCCCTGCCGCTAAGGCAGAGGACTACCGTGTCCTTTTCATTTAATTGCAATTGATCCAACCCAGCCACCGCATGCGCTGACTCCAGCGCGGGGATGATCCCTTCCAGCCGGGTGAGCTCAAACGCCGCCTTCAACGACTCTTCATCCGTTGCGCTAAGAAAGGTAGCCCGGCCGCTGTCAAATAAATGCGCATGCAACGGACCGATACCAGGATAATCCAGCCCTGCGGAAATACTGTGCGGCTCTACCACCTGTCCGTCTTCCGTCTGCATGACCAGGCTCTTGCTGCCATGCAGGACACCCGGCTTGCCCAACTTTGTGGTGGCGGCGCTAAATCCGCTATGTACCCCATGCCCCGCTGCTTCCACGGCTATCAGCTCTACGCTGAGCTCGTCCAGGAAGTGATAAAAGGCGCCGGCTGCATTGCTGCCGCCGCCCACGCAGGCTATCACATGCGTAGGCAGCTCGCTTCCCGTTTTCTCCTTTAATTGCGCCCTGATCTCCTCGCTGATCACACTTTGGAAACGGGCCACCATGTCGGGATAAGGATGCGGCCCTACCACGCTGCCAATGATATAATGCGTATCTGTCGGGTTGTTGATCCAGTCCCGTATAGCTTCGTTGGTAGCATCCTTCAGGGTCTGGCTGCCGCTGGTGGCGGGCACTACCCTGGCGCCCAGCATCTTCATACGGGCTACATTGGGCGCCTGCCGTTCGATGTCCTTCGACCCCATATAGACGATACACTCCATTCCTTTCAGCGCACACACGGTGGCTGTTGCCACTCCATGCTGCCCCGCTCCCGTCTCGGCGATGATCCTCTTCTTACCCAGCCGTTGAGCCAACAGTATCTGACCTATAGTATTATTGATCTTGTGCGCCCCGGTATGATTGAGATCCTCCCGCTTGAGGAATATCTGCGTATTGTATTTGTTGCTCAATCTCGTGGCCAGGTACAAGGGAGAAGGACGTCCTACATAGTCCTTCAGCAAGGCCTGATACTCTTTCTGAAAGGAAGCTTCATGCATGATCTCCAGATAGCGGGTACGCAGCTCCTCCACATTGGGATAAAGCATCTCCGGAATAAAGGCCCCACCGAACTTCCCATAATATCCCTGCTTGTCGGGTGTATATGTCGTATTCATAATATTCAATTTATCCCGCTGTCAACCATTGTTCTTAAGGTTGTCCAGCATCGTTCTTATTTTTTTCAGATCCTTTACACCGGCGCTGGTCTCGAACTTGCTATTGATGTCGATGGAAAACATCTTTTTTGCAACGGGCTCCTTGGAGAAAGCCTTCAGCTTTTCTGCATCCCCCGGTTCGATGCCTCCGCTCAAAAAGAACAGCTTATCAATATGGGCCGACTTCAATGTGTTCCAGTTGAATTTCTTTCCCGTTCCCCCATACCCTGCCCCTTCCGTATCGAAAAGGAACATATCACAGGATTCCTGGTAGGGACGGACCAGCCAGTCAATAGGGTCATCCTCACCCAGCCGGAAGACCTTGATCACAGTAATATAGTTGGACAGCTGCTCGCAAAATCGCGGTGTCTCATCCCCATGCAGCTGCACCATATCCAGCCCATAGCTGTCCACCTGCTTCATGACATCGTCATACGTGGCATTGACAAAGACACCCACCTTACCCAGCCGCAGCCTTGCCCGCTTGACCTGGTCGCCCGTTAAATGACGAACAACGTATCGGGGCGATTTGGGGTAAAATATAAACCCCGCAAAATCCACACCCATGGCGTCGAGCTGCCTGACCTGGTCAATCTCGGTCATTCCACAGACTTTTACTCTCATGCTTTTTCTTTAAGTAATGGACGAATGCGGCAAACAATCTTAGACCTTGGCCTTAAGTTCAATGACGAATGCTCCGAAAGCTGCTCCCGGATCCTTTTCTTTCATAAAATTCTCTCCGATGAGAAATCCGGTAAATCCGGCGTCCTTCATGTGGAGGATGGTTTCTATTTTACTGATCCCGCTCTCCGCAATAAGCAGCTTGTCCTCCGGGATCCTTTTACTGAGATCGATGCTCCGTTGTATATCTACGGTGAACGTCTTCAGGTCCCTGTTGTTCACTCCCACTATCTCCGTTGCATCACAGATATGTTCCAGCTCCTCTTCGTTATGTATCTCCAGCAGCACTTCCAATCCCAGCCTTCGGGCAAACTTCGCCAGGCGCTGAACTTCTCCCGGCGTCAGACAGGCCGCTATCAGCAGGATCACATCGGCGCCGATGGCCTTTGCCTCGATGATCTGGTATTCGTCGATAATAAAATCCTTTCTCAGGATGGGTATCTCGTTGACACGCGCCCGCTGCAGATCTTCCGGGCTGCCTCCAAAAAAGGCGGAGTCGGTCAACACGGACAGACAGGATGCTCCCGCTGCCGTATAGCCCTTTGTAACGGTCACCACATCCACCTGGTCATTGATCACTCCTTTTGAAGGGCTTCTTCTTTTAAATTCCGCGATGATACCCGTTCGGGCCGGGTCCGTCAGGAATTGTTTCAACGACAGCACCTGCCGGCCGAACAATGGGCTCCTTTCCAGTGTTGCCACCGGAACAGCCTCCTTTCGTTGGGCGACCTCTACTCTTTTGTGCTCGATTATTTGGTCTAGTATGTTCATTGTAAGGATATCAATGTTTTCAATGCCTCATAAGCCTTCCCGCTTTCCAGGCTTTCTACCGCCGCGGCATAAGCATCGTCGTATTTCCCATAATTACCCGTGGAATAAAGGGCCATGGCGGCATTTGCCAATACCACAGCATTCTGTGCCCAGCTGCCCTCGACCTTCAATATTTTTGTAAATATTTTTGCCGCTTCGTCCACCGTGTTGCCCCCGTAAATATCGGAAGCATTTACCATTCGTTTGCCCAATTCTTCCGGCGTCATGATCTTTTCCCCCTTTTGTGTGATAACCTTCGTATCACCGGTCAGGGATATCTCGTCATACCCGTCCAGGCCATGGATAATGGTGTAATATCCTTCCGTCTGCTGCAACAGGTAATTGTATATCCTGGCCATTTCCAGGTTATAAACCCCTACCAGCTGGAATTTGGGGCTGGCTGGATTTACCATGGGCCCCAGCATATTGAAGAATGTCCGCACACCCAGGTTCTTCCGGATAGGACCCACGGTCTTCAAGGCGGGATGGAACATTGGGGCATGCAGGAAACAGATGCCTGCCTGATCGATCTCCTGCTTCAGACGTCCCGCATCGTTCTTGAACTTATATCCCAGCGACTCCATGACATTGGAAGCCCCGCTGATGGTGCTGGCGCCATAATTGCCATGCTTGGCCACCTTCTGGCCCGTCCCGGCCACAATAAAGCAGGACAGAGTAGATATGTTAAAAGTATTCTTGCCGTCCCCTCCTGTACCGACAATATCGATGGCATCATGCCCATTCAGGTCCACTCTCACACAGAGCTCCAGCAACGCATCCCGGAAGCCCTGCAGCTCGTCGATGGTGATGCTACGCATGAGGAACACTGTAATAAAGGCGGCGATCTCGCTCTCATTGTAAGCGCCTCCGGCAATATTCGTCAGCACTTCCCGGGCCTGCTGCCTGGTCAGTGTCTTGTGTTCAAACAGGTATTGTAATATCTTCTTCATAAACTATGCTTTCAACCAGTTTTTTAATATTTGTTCGCCCTGGGGGGTCAGCACACTCTCAGGATGGAATTGCACTCCCTGCACATCCAGCGTCTTGTGCCGCAGGGCCATGATCATATTCTTCTCATCCCTCGCCGTCACTTCCAGCTCTGCCGGAAACCCTTCCTCGCTGACAACCCAGCTATGGTATCGGCCGACTTCCATCTCGTTGGGAAGACCTTCGAACAGATCATTATCCCTCTTTTCGCCATTTCCTGACGGCCGCAGTATTTTCACTGGTGTCGACACTCCATGGTATACGGTGCTGAGATTCACCAGCCGGCCGCCAAATGCTTCCCCGATGGCCTGATGTCCCAGACATACTCCTAAAATGGACTTCGACGCGGCATATTCCTTTATCAGGGGCAGCAGCAGCCCGGCCTCTTCGGGAATACCTGGTCCCGGTGAAAGGATGATCTTATCATACTCCTTTACTTTTTCCAGCGGCAGCTTGTCATTGCGGTGTACCTCCACCCGCTGGCGCAGCAGCTTTTCCACCAGGTGCACTAGGTTATAGGTGAACGAGTCGTAATTATCAAATACTAGAATACGGGCCACTATACTTGGTTTTTAAATAGTTATTTAATGACATAACTCCTCCGCAAACAGGATTGCTTTCTTCAAAGCTCCCAGTTTGTTATTTACTTCCTGCAGCTCGCTCTCGGGCTGACTGGCGGCGACCACACCGGCGCCCGCCTGGTAGATCAGGGTATTGTTCCTGCTCAGCAGACTGCGGATCATGATCGCGTGATTACAGCTGCCGTCGAAACCCATAAACCCGATACAGCCTCCATAATAGCTCCGGGTAGTAGGCTCATATTCATCGATCAGCTCCATTGCCTTGAACTTGGGAGCGCCGCTAAGCGTGCCTGCGGGAAAAGTGGTAGCCAGCAGCACGAATGGATTGTAGCCGTCCCGCAGCTTTCCCCTGACTTCGCTCACGAGATGGATGACATGAGAATAGTACTGCACCTGTCTGTACTGCGCTACGGTGACCTCATCACAATTACGGCTGAGATCATTGCGGGCCAGGTCCACCAGCATAACATGCTCCGCATTTTCCTTTGCATCTTTGAGCAGCTTGTCGGCCATCATTTTGTCTGTTCCATCGTCGCCGCTCCGTTTGAACGTACCGGCTATAGGATGTACAACGGCCTCCCCATTCTGCAGTATCAGCTGGCTCTCAGGTGAAGATCCCATCAGCTTGTAGTCGCCATAGTCAAAAAAGAAGAGATAAGGAGAGGGATTGATGCTGCGCAGGGCCCTGTATACATTGAATTCGTCGCCGGCAAAACCCTGCTGAAAACGACGGCTCAGCACGATCTGAAAAACATCCCCGCGGTGACAGCTCCTGATGCCTTTCTTTACGATCTCGATATATTCCTCATCCTTTAGATTGGATGTCTCCTCACCCTTGATCTGGAAGGGATATACAGGGACGTCCTTGCTCTTTATAAGCGATTCCACGACAGTGATCTCCGACTCCAGCCCCGCGATCTGGTTCTCGCAGATGTACAGCTCATCCTTGAAATGATTGATGGCTATGACATATTGATAAAGCCGGTAGCGCATCAGTGGTATACCCGCCTTATCCTCGCTGGATCTCAGCTTAATAGTATCGAAGAATTGTACGGCATCGAAAGTGGTATAGCCAAAAAGCCCCTGCACGGCCCTCACCGGCTTGTCTGGAGAAGGTTTCGAGTCAAACCGCTGCATAAATTCCCACAACAGCCCGGGAGTATCCGCCAGATTGTCCAGCGGCTTTTTTTCAGGCGGCAGACCTGGCAGCTTGAATTCGATGTTCCGGGTATCGGATATCTCGATGCCCGCAATAGCATTGATACAGATAAAGGAATAGCTGTTCTCGGTAGCATGATAATCCGTGCTTTCCAGAAGAATGGTATCGCGGAACCGGTCCCGCAGCCGCAGGTAGATACCCACGGGCGTATAGATGTCCGATAACAGCTTCCGGCAATGTGTTTTGATCTCTATTTTTTTCATATCGTTCGACGGTTCTTGGAATGAAAAAGGCCCCGGTATACCGGGGCCCAATATGGTAATACATGTAGTAATAGCATTACTTGCCCCGATTGGAGTTTGTATGCCACCACCACAGTTTATTTATGAGCTTTTTTGTCATTGCACGGCAAATATGACCCGTAAATATCATTTTTCCAAATTTTTTTTACCGTCCTGGCAGGCCCGGACAGCACGGCCTTCGTGCCCTGCGCCCCTACAGCACCCCCTTCGTGCTCGGCAGGTAATTGCTCAAAGGGTCCCGCTTGACAGCCATCCGTATGGCCTTTGCAAAAGCCTTGAAAATAGCCTCGATCTTATGATGCTCGTTCTCACCCCTGCACTCGATATTCAGATTACATTTGGCCGCATCCGAAAAGGACTTGAAGAAATGAAAGAACATCTCTGTCGGCATTTCCCCGATATGCTCCCGTTTGAACTCGGCATTCCAAACGATCCAGTTCCTTCCTCCAAAGTCGATCAGCACCTTGGCATCCGCCTCGTCCATGGGCAGCGCAAACCCATACCGCTCCATCCCCCGCTTGTCTGCCAGGGCCTGCGCAAACGCTTCTCCCAATGCGATACCCGTATCCTCAATGGTATGATGCTCATCGATATGCAGATCCCCGTTTGTACGAATGGTTAGGTCCATCTTACCATGTCTTGCTATCTGCTCCAGCATATGATCGAAGAAACCCAGCCCCGTGAAGATGGCGGCTTTGCCGCTGCCGTCTACATTCAGCTCGATCTTTATCTGCGTCTCGCTGGTATTGCGCTCATGTATCACACGGCGCAGGCCCAGCTTCAGGAATTCGTATATTTTGCTCCATTCCCTTGTCTCCAGTACCACTACTTCATTCAGCTCGGTCAACGTATCCTTCACCTCCCGGCCCCCCAGCCCCGGCTCATTGTTCAGCCAGATGGCTTTACACCCCAGGTTCTTCGCCAGCTGCACGTCGGTGATCCTGTCCCCGATGACAAATGAATTGGCAAGGTCGTATTC
>Ga0105237_10004142_pt1 | contig 16895 bp, 14 predicted proteins | sample KBSC24metaG_FD_81520 | JGI IMG/M metagenome (GOLD analysis project Ga0105237, IMG submission 81520) | Corn rhizosphere microbial communities from Kellogg Biological Station, Michigan, USA - KBS C2-4 metaG | ecosystem: Host-associated > Plants > Roots > Rhizosphere > Soil | place: Michigan, USA... | reverse complement strand
CTACCGTAAATTCCAAGACTTTTCTCTTCGTAGACGTTGGTGCGACGCATCGAGATGGCGATCGGGAACACCGATATGTACATCATGATGAGATAGCTGACTTGAATGGCCGGATGCAGCTCTGCCAAATTAACCACTGCGAAACCAGCAGTTCGAGTCGAAGCCGCTTGAAACAGTCCATCCAGGAAGCGAATTCCTCCTGGCAGTTGGGTCACCGTAGGGTCATTGAGGTCAAGAATGATGAAGAAGATAAGATCCACTCCGTTGAGTATCACCAGGATTCCAAAGAGCACCCACGTGGCATGTCCAGGGAATAGAAGAGTGAAGCATCGTCGAGGATGATCCAACAGAAATCGAAGTTCCTCCCAAAGCGGCGACCCCACCGTTGCGACCTTGGATATTGCCCAAATCACAAATCGGAGCATGCAGGGGAAGCCCGTATTTCCAATGATGATGAGAAATGTCATTATAAGTAGCAGAAACACCGCTTCGTTGAAGGACAACATAGAATCGGGTGTCAGGGTAAATCCAAGATCGTTGAAAGCCGATGCACTGGTGAAGAACCCCCACCAAACTCGATTCTGGGAGACAGCCTCAACCACTGCAGAATACCTACCAGAATGCATGATCCATGGTGTGATGCAGACAACACCAAGAAGATGAAAGAGGAAGAAATAGCCGATGAGAATCAATGCCAGCGTCTTGAGGGCCCGATACTCGATCCCGCCCAGTTCTTCGCGTTGCTCCTCGGTCAAGTCAAAGAAGAAGGAATTTCGTCCGATAGTGGGTTGCCAACTCAGATAAGGCGCTGGGGCTGGTTCTATGGTACGTGCAGTGTTGCTTCGTTTGAGAGAACGGAATGTGCTTGTTCGTGTGGGGCGAGGGTGCAGTCCTGGTTCTACACCGTCTTGACTCTGTGGGATTGTTGACTGTCTTGTGTTTAACCTCGGGAAAGTGGTCGATTTATCATTGCGGTCGCGTAGAAACGTGGGTTCGTCGATCGTAATGTGCGTGGCGGCTCCTTCGGGTCTTAGATTCAATTCGATGCTCCTCCGCTCACTTGTGCTGGGAAGATTTGGCTCGCTTGTGATCTGTCGCTGCAAAGCCCCGTCCATATGGTCAGGGATATACTCGGGTCTGCTGCCACGCTCGTATTCACGGGGGCTTGGAATCCTCAAAGTGGTAGTGTCGTTCGGATTTCTCTGATTTTCCAAGAAGCGGATGTGTTGTTCGGGGCTTAGCAGCTGAGGCAAGCGCACATCATCGGTAGAACGTGTCGTTTGTAATCGCAAATGCTCCTCGGGCATTTCCACCTTGGGCTGATCATGGTCTTGATTGGAACTGTTGGAAGACTCGACAACTTTCTGCTCAGGTGCTGGATCATGCTCAGGGTTTTCTGTTTCTTTGGATTGATTTTGATGCAACCAAGCAGGAGTTACATTATGGATGAAGGTCATGCCTCTTTTTTTCAAACCCTGGATCTCCGTGCCCTGCTCGGGATCTTCTTTGGAGAAGGTGTTGACGCGAGTCTTGGATCTGGTACGTCGCAGTTTGCGAGCCTCCATGACGACATCCTTGAAGCGCTTCTCAAACCAGTAGAGTCTCACGAATACAACGAAGGAGTGTACCACAATGGGGTTACACAGCATAGCGCCAAGGTAGAGGAGGGCCTGTTGGCCAGTTCTGAGCAGATTGATATCAACGGTATTCAGGCCACTCTGGGTGGCGGCGCCAGAGGCGAAGAACAGGGCATCGATGTATGCAATACTACCAATTCCGTAGACGATGACGGAGATTAAGAGAGACATGCCGATCATGTACAGGTAGTGGATGGTAATGAAGTTGAATCGTCGCTTGATGAAGAGATCGGGGATGATGTTCTTCTTGCTGAAGTCCCAGACATCCTGGGTCCAATTCGGAAGATACATTGTTGCAAACCGTATTGATTGATATTCTGTTTCGATGGAGAACAGCAAGGACTTCAGACCGCCTCGAGGGAGGGAGGGAGAGATTGAGGGTTTTTAACCAGCAACAGCGACAGAATCGACGATTGGGGGAGAGAGGGCTGGGTTAGCTCATTGACGATGTCGAGTCAAAGAGGTGTATGGACTCGAGCGATTGACGGATTTGGCCAAAAGAAGTCATTGTCAATAAATGACAGGGAGATGGAAGGGGTGGAAGAGAAGGGAAGAGACCGTGAAAGAGTTGTCACTCGACAGGCGTCGGTGAATAGGAATCAGTGATAAAAGAGGGTACGAGTAGGAACAAAGCAGGTGCAAGGGAAGCGAGGTTGAAGGGAGGAAGGCAGTGCATGACGAAGTTCGAGTGGAAAAGTCCAATGGCAACATCGTTTTCAGGCAATTGGATTTCGGAGGGGCCCTTAGCCTTCACCATGGCCCATGGGTACGGGGAGTGGGTAGGCGGTGGGTAGGCCGCTTCAGGGATCAAAACTTGGTCTCGAGGTTAATCGGCCACGAGCCCAGCTAAAAAGGCTTGTTCTTCAGGTTTCCAGGGGGTGCCAGGGCCCGAGAAGTTGTCGTGGCCGCGGAACCCTCAGGCGTCAATCTGTGGGAGGGGGCCTTTCTTATCGGGAGGATACGCATGGAGCCCAGCGCCTATGGGGTATAGGATTCCCTTGGGAGGGTCCCCCCCAATTCCAGGTGCCAGGGCTCGGGTGAAGGATGCCTCAATATCACTGGCGTGCCTCTTGAATTTTAATTCCAGGGCTGCACCTCATGCGTTGTTTCCAGAGCCTTCGTTGCACACTATCAACGTTCCCACTTCCCACTGGTACATCCACATTCTTGTTCACTTCCGAGCCCAAGGCGCCCTCTTTTCTCGCCCCCAATTCCTGAAAATTCCGAAACCTCCTAGGCTCTGAGGAATGAATCAGCATGTGCTGTGTGCTGTGCTGTGCTGTGGGATGTTTGATCCCAAAGGTTAAAATATCACATCAACTGCATCCAGGCATCCTCCATACAGATGATCGGATTGGAATAACACAGGGCTGAATACACTACTTACTATACCTTGTACCACGGCGACGAGTACTCCGTACACCCTGCCATGATCTTCTTGGGGCCACATCCCCATTTCGTCTATCATCATCATCACACGATTTCTCATCCTCGCATCACTTCATGCCCGCTCTGACTCAGCTACATTTATCCCTTGTGAGCGAAGAGCCAGCGTACTCGGTACTCCATCCTTTCATTCCTAGCGACTACTATCATAGGTGGGCCTCATTTACAAGTCAGGAACCCAGCTTCCAACAACCGAATCGCTGGCACCAAGCCTCGTCATCCCGCAAATACCTTGTGATCGATCCCAGGCGGTAAACCATCTTGATCCAACGACCAGTTGCCCTTTTCTCTTCTTACCTCATTTTGAGCTGAGGCTTGCTAAGAACTTCATTCAGCAGTCCAAACCATCTCCCGTGCCATGTTATTACATACTCGCAATCTCCTTTTTAACTGCGCTCCATACGTTCCCGATTCGCTCCCAAATGTTATAACCCTGTACTCCGTACGACATCGAGAGAAGACGGGTCATCCTAATACATGCCCCCAACGTTCTCAGAATAGCAATCAGTGGGCTCCTCATCACCTCCGAGAGGGTACAGCGCGGTGATCGTGCGACATGATTTCGTGACACTCGGTCCAAAGCTTCCGTGGAAGATTCGTTCTCCTCAGTGCTATGATGGGTTGCTATTGTGTTGTGTTGCCATGTATAACAGCCAGCCACACGCAGACCCTAAGCGAAGTGGTCATCGATACGATCACAGCCATAATGGACTACAATATATATGTGTGTATATATATAATATATCCAAGCTAGTATGTACTACATACTGCATCTGTGCAAGCCATGAAGATCGAAACGTGAGGGAGAGTCCGCGATAAGCTTAAATAAAAAGTGCCTGCAAACTCTAAAACGAAAAAGCCTAAAAAAGATCTGGCGGTGACAGGTGTGGCTTCCCGAAGATTCGGGTGTGTGAGATGCCAATGCCATTGCATCTACTAATCATCTATCTGATGGAAAACCGAAGTCCGGCTTTGACTGACTGACGTTCAAGTTTTGTGTGGCTGCTGGCATCTGGCATCTGTCACGCATTCTGGGACTGCGAGCGAGCCGCGGCATTGCGGGATATTTAATTGCTCCGTACTTTTGTTCTTTGTGATCAAAAGATGTGCTTAGGCCTTGGGGTGGCTCGTCAGTTGTTGTCTGATCAGGCTGTGAAACCATCTCGAAGGCTGTTGACTATATCGGTGCTGTACTCCGTAATGGATGAATTACTTACATGCTTCCTGTCATAGGCAGACATCCTATGGATGAAGAGGTTGTTGTCCCCATTTAATCAATTCTGTGACTTAATATGGCTTTTTACCTCGCGAACTGCAACCATAGATCAAGCTACCTAAAAACAAACACTGCGTAACAAACCCCAAAACTAGCCCATATAAATGCAGAACCCAACCCGGAGAGGCCAGGATTAGACCCAAACGTAATAGCATAGCATGCCTGCAGATACTGGAAAGTCGTAACCCGAAAATACCGTTTCGTAACTTCTGAAAGCGAACACAAAACTGGATGCTCCCCATTGTCGAGAAAACACACAGAAGTAGAGAATTGATCAGCCAAAATAACGTCCAGTCTTCATCCCACCACCCCAGCTGCAATTTCTCCTCGTGGCTTCCTAGCCCTACCACCAAAGCAACAGCTCGGAATCATGCCTTGCTGCCCCGCTTTTTCGGTTTTTTCTTCTTGGGCTTTGGCTCGAGTGTGATCTTGTCATCCGCAGTCCCAATCACCTTGGTGTCCTCAATCTTCAACTCATCAAGTTTCTCCTCAAGCTTCTCATCGACCTCCTCAATCACTGATTCATTCTCCTTGATGCTGCTTGGCTCGTCACCAAGGCCATCAGAATGAACGGTTGTTTCTTCAACGTCGTCGTCCATTGCTGCTTCGTGCTGCTCAGTTCCATTCACGGAAGCCTCTATGGGTGTTTCCGTGCCGTCGTTGCCAGACTTAGAGTGTGCATCCTTCGAGATATTGCCGTTAAGTGTGGAAATTTGTTTCTGCGGTCCATGGATGCCATTCACCGTCCGTTCTACCTCGACAGGCTCTTCCACCTTGGTTACGGTGGTCCCATTGCTAGAAATAGCGTCCTCTGTTCGAGCGACTTCATTGGCCACTTCATCATCCTCCGTTTCCAACATCCGAAACCCGTTAACGGGCACGGGTTGCTCTTGGGGCTCTTCTGGATAGCAGTCTTCATCACTAAAGGGACAGCCGTCGCAGTACGCGAATGGGCCACGGTGAGAAACATCCTGGTGGTCGTGAAACCTGCAGGCATCGGTGAGGTAATCCTTCTTCGCCCATTCTGTAGCACAAGCCTGAATATAGTCCCATCCAAGTTCTGCATGCTTCAAAAAGGTGGCCTTCCAATCGTCTTTGAGAACTTCACCTTCTGCGTCAGGTCGTGGTAGTTGCCCCAGAGCAGCGCGAACCACTTCTCTCAGCGGACATTTACTCGGCACCGCCTCGTAAATATCATCCAGAATCGAAGCTTGAAGTGGCCAGTCGCAACTACTTACCTTTCGGCGGATTACATCTGTTACCTGGTTGCTGAGGGAGGCTATTTGGTATCTCCAGGCGAAAATTCCAAGCTGAACCACCTCATCGAATGTCGCCCCATTTTTAATCTTGGGTTGGTCCCTGAAGGTCCAAATGATAAAATCCTCAAATGTCGAGACTCGTGTATCAGGGACCTTGATTGGTTCTGAATCTTGTCCGTGAATATGAAGCAGTGTGCGAAATTCCCGTGACCGACGTCGAAGAAAGTCACGAGGAACCCGATATTCAATAGGTGTGCCACTTGATTCGCCTACTAGTAGCACGACTGGGTCACTCTGAGTCCACCTAGAAAGATGTCAGCTAATAACAACGACAGCAATACCCACTGGAAGCGAACTGACTCTATAAAGAGCTTGCGATGGCGTCCATCCATCGCCCTTGGTGGTGGACTGCGACTAAGAGATCGACGTCTCGTTCCAAGCATAGGAGGAGACTTTCTTTATTTCGCTTGAGATGTCGAAAGAGAATGGAGGAAAATGCAACGTGCTGTGACCCAAATACTTTCTCGGTGCACGATGTGTGTCGTGCAGAGCCTCATCCAATTCGGGTATAGGCCATCAACCATGCATGTCGAGTAATTGGGTAAAGCCACCTCTGTGTTGGCGAATTTCAAGTGGCTAGCAGAAATGAAGCTGGAATGCAATGCTCATGACAGAGCATCTCTCAATCCTTGCCACATTTCGTTCCGTCCCTCCACCAGCACCCAAGATTTCTTTTCATATCGGTCACATTCCCTGGCTTAGACCAGTAATTAAGCCCAGACCCGTCCCCATCCAGTAATGAGGCTGGTAGGAGGCTGGTACACCTGTCTTTTACTCCGCATAGGGGGTTAGGCTGCTGGAAAAAGTGGACGGGATAATTATCTGCGGTGCCTCATCATCTAGAACAATGTTGTCGGGGTAGCTAATTCATCCCTCCCTGTCCTTGTCAGTACCGGGGGAAGGAGTCTGCTCGCGAGACCGGTGTTCTGATATGGTTTATCAACCAACAACCATGAGGGGCACAATGTCAAAGGTCACAAATATCGCCAGTGTCCCGACCAATGGTTCACGGAAGGCCATATTGATGCCCAAAGGGTAGCCACATCTGCACACAGCTAGGCGACGTCCATTGTCCACTAACCACTGATGGAGTACATTCCCTCGAAGGCTAGGATCTCAAAGATAGCGTGACATTTCGCTTGGCGTCCCAGACGTCGAGTCGGCTGCTGCCCAGATCACTGGTTCTCTGTATCCGGGGAAAGCATGGGAGGACGCAGACACGAAAGGAAGCGACAATCTCCCACGTAAGGACTACGGCAAAGGCGTTTACTGGTCAATTGCCACGTATTGGGAGCCCAAGAGTATCCAAGAGTATGCAAGACGCTGCAAGTCAGCAAGCTGCGGAAGCAGGAAGACCAGATGGAGATGGCGTGTGGAGTTAGTCAAACGCGTGACTGAGTCCTCATGTTGTGCAAGTGATTCGGTAATTCAACAATTGGGATCAAGTGGAAGAGTCAACACGGTGACTTGGGCACAAACGTTTTCGGTGTTGTGAGGCCCCTTGACGGTTCGGTTGTGTGACTTAGTACTATTACAAGGCATCTGGATGGTATTTTGGGAGTCTGGTGGAAGCGGTGATGGAAGGATGCCGGGATGGAAGGTGAAGGGCTGGTGCTAAGTTGGGCAGGAACGACCTGAGAGTGACGCTAAAGTGTCGGACAATTCTGATGCGCCCCGGAAGTCGGAGGAGCCCCACAATTGGTTTAGTCTAGTTCGACACCCCACTATCAAATCAACGACATCCCCCAGGATCACGAAACAACACATACATTGCATCTTGCAGATGGCCACCCAACAGCCTCACCAATCAACTAAATTGCAAGGCGACCAATTACCCAGAGATATCGTTACTTCCTTACAGCTGAGTGGCTCCAGGGCGCATTGATTCCCAGAACAATGGTGGGGATGGCAGCACTTGCACGGTGCATCATCTGGGTGCCCTCTGCTAAACAGAATGGGATGTGATAGTAAACAAGGCAATCAATAGTACACCTACCAAGTCTACATTTCCGACGACCAGAGAGAGCTTTACTGGAGAGCACACGGGATTACGGAACTCAAAGGATCGGGATGCAGATGGTAAGACTCTTGTCACATCTCGTACTCGGAAGTAGTCGTAAAGCATAAGGACTTCATGCTGCGGGTTCCCAAAGTCCACTTGGGCAGAAAGTAGTGTACAAAGAGAGCGAAATCAAAGACGCTTGACCAATCCAAACTAGATACTGTTGCTTGATGATACCACCTCCGCAGGAATCGCACATCCGGGTCACATTCTAGTTACACAATCTAGCCACGTATTATCCGAAACGGGAATATTCTCAGCATGTACTCAGTGGGCTTCAACCGTGGCCACATGGTCGGGCATCGTGATGTGATGTTCCTCATTCAGGGTGGTAGACTTATAGTGTTCAAAGTCTGAAGAACCCGAAGCCTCGTGCTTGACATCCTCGGCAGGATTGGCTGTGTTGTGAGCAAGCCCTTCCAATGTCTCGGGCTCATGTGCATCGTTTGAGTTGATATCTCCGGCGCTAACCGCTTGAACAGCAGGGGCCTCATCAATAGAAGCATCAGTGGTTTGAGCCTCAGTTGCAGGAACATCATCGTCTTCGATTTTGAGGTTCTCGACAGCCTCGGGGAGAGAAACTGTATGAGCTTTGTCAGCCTGGTTGTCCTCGGACTTAACAGCCACATTCTCCTCTGGTACTGGATCTAAGTTGTAAACCGTTGCGGGTATGGTATCTGACGCAGATTCCACCGGCACGTTATCGACCTGGTCTGGCGTAGTAATTTCTTTGCATTCTTCGGTAGCCTTTGTCGCTGTTGCATCGATAGAGAATCCCTCTGTAAACTCGCCTGGATTCGCTGCTGGTTCCACAATCCCTTCATCGTCAGCTGACTCTTTGAGTGGACCATTGCTAGCATCTGCAACAGGAACAGGGTCAGAATCATGGCTTGGCTGTGTGTCGTTAAGGCTTGCGGCTGTAGCATCTCCCTCAACAATAGCCTCGGCAGGAGCCTCCAACGGAACAATTCCAGAGTGTTCTTGTAGAAACGGTTCTTCGATGGGTGTAAGACCAATGATACGCATCCCACTCATCAGAACCTGGCGGACAATCTGGTGGAGAGCGAGCTGGGCGAGATTGTTGGTCGAGCCAGAGGCCTCTGACTCCCCGGCATCTCCTAAGATATCCTCCACTTGTCCGACCAAGCGAAACAAATATGCGGCAATCAAAGAGGACTCTAGTTTTTCTAGTGATGATTTAATAACAGTCGGAAATTGAATGAGGACACGAAGAATCTCTGCGTAGGTCTCATCATCGAAGAGGGAGTAATCCGCGTTCTCAAGATCTTCACGATCTATGACAACTCCATCCAGCTTGCGGTTTAGTCTCGTGACACAGCTTTGCAAATCAACTCCAGTCTCTTCACTATTGCCGATATTTGCAATGTCAAAGATGAGGTCGTCCTTCCTCTTGATAGACAGATCCTGCGTCATGAGCGCGATAACACCAAGACTGTCGCAGAATTCCAGGTTGAGTGGGTCTTGGAAATGCGAGTATCTATCTGGATCATCTGCTGACAGACAGAAAATGGTGGCTTGACATTTGTTAAGAATATCGCTGAGCAAAAGCCCTTTGGCACCATCTTGCGGCACCAAGCCTTTGACTGCTGCATTGAAACTGATATGTTGGAGTCGATCGGCGAGCTCCGAGTGACCCATCAGCTCAAGTACCGCAAAGAGCTGTTGAAAGTGTGAATCCTGCCTTGCGGACACAACATATAGGAGTTTATCGAAACCATATTTCCGGCTCCGATCCAATGCAGAGGCAATGTCACGGAGTAGATAAGTAGTTTGACCTCTGCCATTCCGTATCTTTGCATGGCCAGTCTTTAATAATTTGGTTTCATGTGTGCTGAAATCGATAGTCCAACCATCTCGCGTTTCGTCAAAGACGATCTTGTCTTGCAAGCTTAGCTCAACCTCTGCAATAGTCTCATGGTTGACCTCTGATTCTCCAGAATAGTCGTCGAACCTGATGTTCATACGTGCATAAAGATCAGTGTATCTTTGGATAGAGACTTCACGGAATCGTTTCCACAACGCATATGCATTTGGTTCACCGTTCTCCAGGGCTGTGAAATTTGCATCACGTTCTGCCGCGATCCCGGAAAGCTGACCATCAGCAGGCAGCTCCTGGGAATTTGCTTGTTCGTCTTTAGCGAGTTCATCGATCTGTGTGTAAACATCAAGTAGATGCCTGAGCGGATCCTCGTTTAATGCATCTTCAGAGCCAAATCTGGACCACCCGGCAGCAAGTAGCCCAATAGGTTGGCCCCAATCACCGAGAAAATTCATCCTGGTGACTTCCCAGCCCATAGACTCATAGATAGAAGCTAGATAAGCACCAATGATGGTGCTCCTGAGGTGGAGGCCATCAAACTCCTTACCAAGGTTGGGCGACGAAAACTCCACCACAATCTTTTTGTGCTTGACATCGGTGGGCTCCAAGTCATTTTGGCTGAAGATGGTTGGGGTCCCATATGATTGACCTCGATCGATGATATAGGGCAGGAGTACGTGACCAAGTGTACGTGGAGTGAAGAAGAACCGAAGATGTATCCCGTCATCCACAGGGTGGCCGAAGAGGTGAGATCCCGGGAACTATCGGGGTTCAACGGCGAGGTCAGCAAGGAGTATCATGCCGCAAAGGGAAGATGAATGCTATCACCGTACCTTCTGCTTCAGCTCAGTCGAAAATGTCTTGGGGTTCTTATGCTGAAGTTTTAGTCGTGGGAGCACTACCACCAAATCTCCCAATTCATTTGGCCATTGGATGGAAGAATAAGCCACTTCTGGTGAGCACTCAGTTAGCTGGACGAGGGTATCTGCCAGATACGACAGGAAGATGTGAATGGGATTGTTTATCACGTCAGTGCCTGCGATATTCGGGATCGGGCTTTCCACTCCTTGCCTGGTTAGTAGCGTTTGGATGCCTTCTGGAAGGAGAGTTGCCATTTCGGCTGATTGCCTCTAGGAGATAGCGTAATAGGGGAGAGAATCAAGGCTGAAAAGGCGGATTTCAGTCTAATATTCATGCATTTCCCATGCCATAAGTTGACAACACATGTTCACCTACTTGTGCAAATGAAGTGGTGTCTAGGTGGGGTTGGGCAGACTATCTCAGGAGCACAAGGGTCACACAGCGTGCATGGTCGAAGTATGACAGCTGACTCTCAAGCGACAACAATGGCTGGCTGCTGCACCATGCCATTGGTTCGGGTCTTGGGGACAGTGGTGTGGTACCTATTCTCCTTGAAATGTGGCTGCATGTCGTTCCAGAGAACGAGGCGCCGAAGTTCCTTTATCTCGTTGGAGGAAGGCTCGCTCAATGGTGGAGATGCTTGGGATCTGCCCCAATCATTGATGACAGACGTGGCTGCCAAGCTAGCTCCATCGACGACAAAGCAGGGCCAGCAATGATGTTGCAGCCAGATAACCATGTCTCGGGGTTCGAAATTTGGTAGGCTTCTTCGCCAAAACTAGCGGTATTTGGTTGTCCTAGTACAACAGGGAAGCAATTTGCTGTAAGTACTGCGCACATTGATAAACCACCTGGCAACATGCAAACTGACGTGGCTTTCCCCCAGGCTGGATCAAGCTCCCTTTGGACTTCCATTCATTGCATATTTCTAGCCGTCAGCACTCAGTTTCAGTGATCCAAGGATTCCAGGTCATATAAATGACAACATCCATGGTTTTGAGACCCAAGAGGTAGGATGGCCTGTTCTGGCGTCCGAGCAACTTGTTGGTGGGAGTTCTAGCTGACCCAGGAGTCCAGGACGCCCGTCGACATCTGAACGAATTGAACATCTGCTGTCTACTTTAGTGGATTTCAAAAGGCGTGGCATCTTCAGGGACAACGTTAGTGAGTTCACTGAACGGGGAGGCCTTCTCATCGGCGTTGCTATCGTCTGAAAGAAGGAGGCTCCAGCAGGTCCCACACTCATTAGCACAAAACTCAATATTAAAAACGATCGTGGATATGTGGGGAGAACGGGAGTCGGATACTGAAAAAAAAGCGTAAGGAATACTCCTAGGGATCCGCAAAAGAGATTGCCGCACCGTCTTTCACCTTGGTCAAAGGATGTCGGCGCAATGGAGTCCCCGTAATACTACTTTTGGATACCGATTCCTCCCCAGTCTCGCCTGAATCGAAGAAAGTTTCCATGAAGCAGTAGGCTTCACATCGGCATCATCAGTCCTAGCGATGCGTCGACGACACGGGAGACGGTAGACCTGAGCCCTGTTCAAGTGAGCAGGCCCAGGGTTCAAAGCGTTCGAAATAGAAATGAAACACCACTAGTAGCTCTCAGAAGCTTTCTCTCTACATATTGGCGAGGGTCTTCTATTGGGGCTTCGACTTCAATGCCAGGCGCAGTACCGGAGAGAGAATCCGATTTTGAGTATCCACATGTCGTTTTACTGTGAAAAATATCAGTCTCTATTGTCCAGCAGTCTCTCCAGCCCCTCGCCCCGATAAACTTACGGTAACCGTGGCGCCAATGAAAGTCTCATAAGCCAGATACAGTATCTGAAGGGTGCGGCACAGATGCCGAAAACTTGATTTTCTGAGATTTTGGAGGGCAATGCATAGGTCCTCCGCTGATCCAGGTCCGTCATGAAGCTCCAGGTCTCAGGGAACAATGAGTGACATTCGAGATTTCTTACTGGTTAGCTCAGCTTGAGCTTGGCTGTTATTTAAGGTGTCCCTTCTATGCCTTGCGAGCCAACCGTTGTCGCTGGTGAAGCCCTCCTCGTCCAGCGACAGGCTTGAGTTCCACTTCTCTCAGAATAGAGGTCTATGACGTCGTCCACCTGAAGATCGCTTGGGTCTTTAAAGTCGGGCATAAGTGCTTGAGCCAATTCTCTTTCAACATCGTTGCAGCTCAGAGATTCCGCATAGGCTGCGTTCAGATTGGGGTAACCAAGTTCTTGTCCCGCCGTGGCCTTCTGGTGCCATTCCAGATCCCTGGCCATGATTCCGGGACTGTTTCTTAAAACGTTGCAACTGAGTGGACGGTCAGTGCTGGGAAGTGCATGGATTTTGATAGGTCAAGAACGTGTAGACAGGTATGTACCTATACTACTCTAATAGTTCTAACTGGCTCTCTATCTAAGCGCTGTGAATTGTGTACCAGGTAAGCTAGGGATGCAGAACCTCCACGTCATCTCTAATCCCGGTTCTGTCCCCCTGTGGTGCGAATTTGATCACAACGAAGGGCAACTTGACTTGGTAAAGAGTAGCGACTCCGTATCTCCTTGACATGCTCGAATGCAACAGTGCCAGCCCACTTTGAAATGCCAACACACTCCATAAGGCAGCCATTTCCCATACGCTAGCTCCAGAGTCTCAGCCATATCCACAGAGGCATGCATTCACGAGATGCGTAATGTAATGGCCTCGGCTTCCCATGCCTAATGAAAGGATCCAACAAATGTAGCTCCGCATTCATGAATGTTGCGGCCTGGTTTGTGATCTCCATTTTCATAGGTTGTCAGTCGTGATGGCAAGCGATAGGTGTTACCATAAGTAGGAGAACTTGGGTAGAGCTGGTGGAGTGGAAGGATTCTTTGAGCCAGTAAGCCCCTGAGTAGAACTAAAGGTTTGTGTGTTGAGGCGATGTGCAATAGCTTTGAGTGGAAAGAACAAGGAGTCTGAAGGTCAGAGATCCATAATGTCATGACAGCACCCCTTCTCATCTTTTACGTTCCCGGACACTGTCAGCGGGTCGCTCACTGCCCGATGACTTGCCAGACCCGGCCAGAAACCCAGCGAGATCAAAACCGTCCGCAGAACCACCCCCTCCGCCTTGCATCGCCCGTGTGACACTGCCCATTGGACTCTTCTTCTGCATCTCTTCATACTCCGCCCGCATTTCCGGGTCCATGTTCTCCATCAACTTAGGCATGCCAAAGGTGAAAGCTAGTGCCACCACAGCCATCAATATCATAGGGTTCTTCAATAAACTCATCGGGTTGAACCCCTGCCGCTGCTCATAGAAGTTCTTGCCCGACAGTGTCTTGACCGAGAGAGTCAGATCTTTGGTGGGGGCTGCCACGAGCGCGACGCCCCTGTCCTCCCATTTCGTTCCTCGATATGTTTCCCAAGCCCCGCTGATTACGCCTTCGGCTGAATCGGCAGAGGGTGCGATATCGATGCGGTACGGCGCAAAGACAAAATCCCGACTGTGGATTTCAAGCAGGTGGGTGCCAACGGTCGTGATGTTGGAGAATTCGAAGTAGTCGCCACGGCGGAGGAGAGCTCTACGCGGAGGCTCGGTGCCAGAGGTCAATGTCGCATGAGTGGATGATGGTAGCGTATATGGATTGGGGATCAGGTTTGAGGCCGGAATCTGAACTCGTAGTGAGGCTGCTAAACCCCATGCCAACAATCGACAAAAGGCAAGAAGAGTCAAGATAGCCGTTGCCTTCATGCTGGAAGCCCTATGACTGATATAACTGATGGCTTGTCGAGAAGTCTGTGGCTCTGTGGAGAGTGGGTGCACTTTGTAGTCAAATTGGCTGCATATCTCACTTTTCAGAGTCTACTTGGACGATTCCTCTGTCAAAGTCTGCCAAGAAATTATTAGGTAACTTTCGGAGCAATTCTTCTCGATTAGGACTCAGCGACCTCGAAGTGGCTAATACTATTAATTAGTGCTCTGGACGGAGTTAATTACTGGTAGCGCCAACACCCTATTGCTAAACTTACTTCTATACACTAGCGGTCCTCTCCAAACCACTGCCTACAACGACACTGGAGGGAACACACCGAGCCTAGGTTGTATGAACAATTTACTACAAACGTTGAAACAGAAAAGCCAGAGTCCACAGACCAGATGAGTGCTCAAGCCTCCAGAGGTTTTCTCAACGACTTCCCAGTCAACCCTCGGCACTCAATGCATATGACTGAATCAGACATGCCAGTGGTGATGACTGCAAGAACCTCCCTAGTCATTGATACCAAGCTACAAACGAGTCCATCTCCCACGGTATATAAAGAGACAATATCAACCTTGAGATTTCAATGGCGATCCAAACTGGATTTTTGCAAGATTGGCGAATAAGCTATCTTATTGAAACTGAACTCCTTTAACTCTATTAAGGTGCTCCGCAACAACCATCGGCGTGTACCCAACCAATTTTTGAAGGCGCACAGGAGGATAAGAAGTTCTCTCACAAAGCGTGGGACCTATTATAAGACATGGTAGGTATCGCCATTCCAAATCCCCCCTTTGGCTTGCCCTACGGTTTCTAGATACCGCAACAGCGGCGGACAGCCTGGAGGATCCCCCGTCGCAGCCCATCTGTAGGACGATCATGTTGCATCATCAATCACATCGCAATGATGATTGGTTGAGGTTCGAAGGACCGGTATTGAAGCCATGCTGCCTCGGACTGACCAATGTGCGCGCCTTGTCATGTCCACATTCATGTTCCTGATGGACACGATCGCCGCTAATTTTTGCTTTCTCACCTTGACAGCCTCCAATCAGACACAATCGAAAATGGATATGGAATTGCGTGTGTGCATGTAATGAATGCCTAGACTCCAGGATGAAAGCTGATTGAGAGATAGTGTCAATGCGAACACAGCAAGATTTCCATCGATACCTTGTCCTGTCCCGAATGTTCTCATCCGCGTTGCGAGAGCTGCAGGGTGCAACAGAAATAGCAATACTCGGCCGTAGGCGCGACTGCTAGCATGGCCGACGGGGAATAGTGTCAATGAGCAGGGAATGACAGCTCCCTGTGGCATCTGATGTCGGCAATGCTGCCCAATGCTGGAAGAAAGTCAATTCATTCGATTTTCAACAGTCTCCCTAAACGAAGCTGTCACCGAAATATGGGATCTTCGGTGGGATGTGTGTGTGTGTATGTATGTACGTGTATGGTGGTGACCATCGGCATGGCAACGGATCGGAGGGCCAGTGTGGCCAGTGCAAACCAGTCCTCGACGCTTGGGAGGCCATTTGAGCGAGGGGTTGTGTTCCTGAGTCCAGAGGGTGTGATATGAAAGCAGCATTATTCTTTTAATCTGGTGGGGATTTCTGAGCTTGCATTTTGTAAGCAGGGCCGTTGCTTGGAGCTGGCTGTGCTGACAGACAACGGATGCTTCACGTACGTCGAGATACTGATGGTATACTTACCTATGCAATCACATCTCAAATCTCAAACTTTTTGACCTGCGATATAAGTAATTCGCTTGAAACCTACCAGTTTCATTATCGCAAACGCAGTACCGGCGCTAAGCTTCTCTCATGAATTGCCTTAGGGGGGGGTAGAGTTGGTAGGATAGGCATCCTAGCCTTGTTCAACTGGGGCCATTTACCATACTAGTATACTAGTAGGAGGAGGATGGTAAGTCCAGTGACATGGAAGGTTCGATGTTGACCCAGTAAGCCAAGAGCAGGCCAAAATGTAAGGGAAATGTTCTGGTCTTCGAAGAAATTTTTCCACAACATACTCATCAGCTTTCACAAAACCATTTCCCTGGAAAGCTATCGGCGATTCTCCAGTCAGAATTTAGATACATCACTAGTATGGCGATTATCCATTGTTGCCCGCTGATAAGCGATGTGTTCCGGGCATCAACAAGCCTCGGCCGCCTTTTGCCCATGGAATAAATATGCTTTGGTTAGAACTGACACAAGGCGTTCTGAACAACATCCACATCTCATTAAATACATGGAAAACGTATGAGGACCAAATAAAAAGCCTGATCTCTCTTTCCAGACTTGTCTACCTAGAAACTCAGTCTCTGGACCCACGACCGAGGCCTTGCATACCAACTCTACACGTGATCCTGACCTCACTTTCCCTTCCCCTCACCCCACGCCTCCCTTGGCTGTCCCCGACATCAAATAGATTGATTTAAAACTTGGGACACTTCTATTCGTACCTAGTTTCTATTGCTCCATATCCCAGAACGACTTCGTGGAAAACGGCAGCTAGCCATCATGGCGGGATCAACGATATCGATGGGCCAGTACCTATTCCGGCGTATCAAGGAACTGGGAACAGAACATATCCTAGGTGTCCCTGGTGACTTCAACCGTAGGTACCAGTCTCATGATCATGATCATGTCACTCCCAGTCCTTTCTATGCCTGATTCATTGGAGCTAACACTTGATCGTGGGATTTACCAGTCACT
>Ga0105237_10004139_pt1 | contig 16896 bp, 15 predicted proteins | sample KBSC24metaG_FD_81520 | JGI IMG/M metagenome (GOLD analysis project Ga0105237, IMG submission 81520) | Corn rhizosphere microbial communities from Kellogg Biological Station, Michigan, USA - KBS C2-4 metaG | ecosystem: Host-associated > Plants > Roots > Rhizosphere > Soil | place: Michigan, USA... | reverse complement strand
GTTGGGCCTACTGCCCCATCTTTTCCGCATGATGCCATCACCAGCAGCATAAAAGCTATTGATAATAGTAATAAGTAGTTCGCTTTTTTCATTTGTTTTAAATTTTAATGTTTCTCAATAATGTTTGTGCCTGGAGTATCATCTCCCCCGACAATCCAAAGTTGAGAATACACCGGCGTAGAAATTACAGGACATCTACGTAATAAGAGCCGTAATTCTTCCTGAAATTCATCATGTAAAACCCGAAAGAAGCGATGGGTAGATTTACCCATTGGTTACAAGTATTAACACTGGCGCAAAAAGAAAGTAATTTGCTGCACCCTTAGTATTTCCTTAGTTTTGTTGAACCAATGGATAAATCGATAAAACATATTCTAAAGAAAGAGCTTGAAATAAAAGCTGGCGGCAAATTATGGTTGGAGTCGGGGGGTGAACGTTTTTTCGGGCCAGGGCCTTTGGAGCTTCTGGAAAAGATTGAAGAAACGGGCTCGATAAGTAATGCCGCAAAAACTATGAATATGTCTTACAAGAAAGCATGGGAACTAATTAACCACCTGAATAATCAAACCAATTCTCCGGTAGTGGTACCACAAGCCGGCGGCGAAAAAGGAGGAGGCTCAACCCTTACTCCCGAAGCCATTGAGCTTATTAAATACTATAAAGCTTTACGTAAACGGTTCAAAGCTTTTTTGGAAAACGAAACTGAACGTTTGAAAATTTAAATTTTCATGATTTATTTTCATCATATCGTTATATATTTGAAAACATAATGAAAGTTACACTATATCACATTATTCCAATTATTTTAAACTTCAAATAAATCACAAACACTTCATTAACAACTACTTAAAATATAATTAATAGATACCAAAAAGTTCACCTGCCCTACATGACTAATGAAAAACAATCAAAAAGTCCAAAAACTATTACATGAAAAAAATTACGCTTAAAACATCTTCCAAAGATAACCCTTACTGTAGTTATTCTTTTTATCCTGTTATCGGATAAAATCTTCGCGCAGCAGGCAAAGGCGGACTCTACCAAAATAAATCCGGCTGCTGTGTCATCTGCATCAGCCTCCAAAACCTATTCGCGCCGTGGGGTACTTGAGCTTTATTGTCCCGGTGGTTACTCTTGATAAAAATGCAGCCACATGGAATTTAATGGAACCACAAAGATTGGTTTCCCGGTAGGTGTGAATGTTTTATACAGTGATCGTTTTGGATTCAGTTACGAGTTTACCCCGACTATAACGGCGACGAAAACCATCAGCAAAATGAGTAACCTTTTATTTGATCCGGGAACAATGTTTCGTTTTGATCATGGATTTACGGTTATTACCCGTTTGGCTTTCGAAACTTCCGGCAGGTATGGCTTTACGCCGGTGTTTAACCAGGTTTATGCCCGAACCAAATATGTCAATTACTTTATCTCAGGTTCACTTCCGGCACGGTTTGGCAACGGAGCACCTGCTTCTATCGGGTTTAATGTTCAGTTCGGCTTTACTTTTAACTAATTCAATGAATCACCCTGAAGGTCAGATTTATCCTTGCCTTCAGCGTTTTGGTTGATTTGGGAATCTGGTGCACCCAATTATGCTGCAAATCGCCCTTCATAATTAACAATGAACCATCTTCCAGGTAGATGGAATGTTTACGGTTACGATCCAGTTTGTGCCTGACATCAAAGCGCCGGGCCTGCCCGAAACTTACTGATGCTATTGTTGGATTAACACCCAGTTCATACTCATCATCACTATGCCATGCAACTGAGTCATTCGCATCACGATAATAATTCAGCAAAACGCTGTTGAATTTTACACCGGCCACAGGTTCTATTTTTTCTTTGATCCGCAGCAAATCTTTCGTCCAGGGAATGGGGTAATGTTTGGTGCCGGAATAGATATACTCTTTCCCACTGTCGCCATACCAGGCAGTGAGGCGCGGTGTTTTCACCAATTTGCCATACATTAGTATATCTTCCTGGATCCATGGAGTCTTATTGATGAAAGTATTCAAAAAAGCATTGCTTTCGATAGTATTAAAAAATCCTGCATGGTATTCCAGCAACTCAGCAGGCAGCCCTGCACTTTGTCCCGAGGGTTCGAAGAAGCTTAATTGTTCCACCATGTAAATTTCGGCATTTATACTGCTCTTTGTATTTTATCACTACGGCAATTTTGTCATTATTTTGATCTGCCACAATCTTCAATATCCACTTAAAATGAGGAACCAATTCATCTATTGAGTGATATATTCATATTTTTTTACAGATTTGTGTCATCCGCGGAATCGCAAAATAATTCCCGGGATGGAAAGTCAAAAACTCAAAATCCAACAACTATGAAAAAGAACTATGTGGTTAAACTGTTAGCATTCGTTATGATCAGCCTGATGCTACCAGCTCTGTTAAAGGCCCAGGAAGACAAATCCAAACGACCAAGCCCGCCTGCAACCGCCACCGGAAAAATCGGCGATGCGACAATCACAATCAACTACAGCAGCCCGTCTGTTAAAGGCAGAAAAATTTTCGGCGGTATTTTACCTTACGACAAACTTTGGAGAGCAGGCGCCAATGAAGCAACCATGTTTGAAACCGACAAGGATATTGTAGTTGAAGGGAAAAAACTGCCGGCAGGCAAGTATAGTTTTTTTGCTACTCCCGGTGAAAATGGATGGAAGATATTTTTCAATTCAGAAACAGGACAATGGGGAGATAAAAAGGGCGGCGATGCTAACATGGATCCGGCCAAAACTGTATTGGCGGTAACCGTTAAACCTAAGAAAACAAGCAACTTGAATGAAAAGCTTGAATATGGCATAATGAGTAATGGCTTCGGTTTCCGATGGGAGTATACCGATGTATTTGTCAGCGTAAAATAAATTGTGAAGCATGTATAAGCCATATTAAACCTTATAGGTTTAATATGGCTACGCAATTACACTGGTAAACATTGTATCCGTACTTATAACTTTACAAATTTGCTTTTCCCAACTAAGTTTTGGTCACTGCTGTTTACAATATATACGAGATAAGTTCCCGGTAGTAGTTCACTTATATTTTCCTGCCATTGTGCTTTTGACGAAACAGTCTTTTTTACTACCTGCCCATTACTGCTCATAAAAGTTATACTATAAGATGTATTCGGCACAGCATCTGAACTTTGCATGACTGACAGGTTAATCGTATTCTTTGCGGGATTAGGGTAAAGGATAATATTGCCAGCTATGTTATTGCTCAAATCTGAATACATCAGCTTAACTATTTTTGAATAGCTTATTGCTCCATTCAAATCTTCGAGCTTTAGACGATACTGATTCATGCCAATTAGCGGGTCCTTATCAAGGAAACTATATGTTCCTTGCGCTCCCGAAGGGAAACCAGTTAATATATTAAACGTTTCACCATTATCGGTACTTCTTTCAAGAGTAAAGTGAGTATAGTTTTCTTCATTTTCTGTTTTCCAGGCTACTCGTGCTCCATTTGTGGCTTTTGATGCAGAAAAATTTAATAAATGTACTGCCAGCGCAGGGTTTTGACGAATAACTATACGGAAACGATTCTTACCGTAGCTATTCGAATCTGCCTTATATATGTTAAAAGCATAAGTTGTATTATGCCGCATATCCAATGAATCGCTTTTATACTTATCAATTAGCCATATATCAAAAAGTTGGGGTACTCCAACCAGCTCTTTCATTTTCAATTTGTAGATCCCATCTGTTGTAGCGCTAATACCTAAACATATGGTGTCGCTCAATTTAGGTAATGGCTGTACATTTATGGCCAGGGGTATGCTATCGCTTGTAAGACTAAAAAGGCTAACTTTACCAAACCCGGCTTTATAAGGCGCATCTTCATTAAAGTCAAAAGTAGTACTAACTCCCTTGCTAAAACGTATTACAATATCCTCATTGTAAAACGTATCTAATATCATTTGCAAACGCAGGTATTGAATGTTAGCGGCGTAGTCGACAGGTATTCCCATGAATAAATTATTGCCGGTAACCTGTGTAGTCGTTTTGGCTGCTTCTGTAAAAGTTAATGAAGCCGAAGCATTGTTAGCCAGAACAAAAAATCCGGCACCGCTTGGAATAATGTGGGTTGCACCATTTGTAGCACCAACACCTCCGGAGCCTGCCTGGTAAATAGCATAGGAGCCGTTGGGATTAAGCATTGCAATAGTTTTACTAACATTTGGGCCATAAATCGGACTTGTGCTTGCGGTATTACTAAACTGATCCCAATCTATATTGCTGGGATATGGGTTTCCTATTAGGTTGTAACCTATAATGCTTGAGGGACTTGAGGGGGTATAACTCAGTGTTGCAACAGAGGGCGTAAACCAATCTTTTACTAAAATCGTACCTTGATTTATTGTGCCGCTTGCAGTTAAAGTCGACGCAATCGGGATGGTAGCAGATGTATAAGGATTAACGGTTGTTTTGTCGCCCCTGAAAAAAAATAAATAACCATTACCAACCGGAATATTATAAGGACCGCCATCAATATCTATTGTATAACTGGGCGCTGCACTGATATTTTTAATGCCTCTGAAGTTACTATTGAGAAAGGTTGTGTATGCCGGCGTCATATTTTCGCGGTATAAATACAAAGAAGGATTGCCGCTTTTGCTAAACCCACCGGTAGTACCGTCGGTTCCTGTCAGAAATGTTGAACTAAGCAGGTAATTGATACTATACACATTGTTGCCACTAACTGTACTGGTATAAACCGGTGATGAAAGCAATCTGTACCCCCTGAAACCACTTCCACCTGTGATAGAGCGTTCCACATTTACTGTTCCTGTTATTGTACTGCCGCTGGGTATCGCGCCAATACTTGCTGTTTGGGTGGCTGTACTTTTTAAAGTTAAAGCGGCCGGTGACGAGCCTATTGTCAGGTTGCCTTTAGTAATAGTCAGTAAATTATAAATATCTACCGGCCCGCCGCTGATCGTTAATGTGCCGTTTGCAGAGTTATTAATAGTCATGCTACCCAATTGCGCGGTGTTTGTTGTACTGCCGCCGGTATAGGTTTGTGTCGCGGAGGATCCATTCCAGATGATTCCGGACGAATTATTGCTGCCATAAAGAATTTGCCCGCCCGAACTGTTATAAATATTACACCCAACACTGAGGGTATGCCCGTTTAAATTAAACGAGGCACCATTGGCAATGGTTAAACCATATAAACTTGCATCAGCTGTAAGTGAAGGATAAAAGCTCAAACCGGATGGTATAACAATATTTGAAATACTGTTAAACGGTGGCAATTGATCCCAGTTGCCGGCTGTTGCCGGATTTGTGGTCCCCGCACCACCGGTCCAGGTATAAGTTATCGCATTTGATGGCGCCGAAACATTTATAGTAGATGTACATCCGCCTGATGCGGTTATTACCAGAGTATAAGTACCTGCCACAGCATTTGCGACTGTCGGATTTTGAGCGCTTGACGAAAAGCTTCCCGGGCCTGTCCATGCGTAGGTTGCACCTGCTACCGTATTCGCGGTGAGTGAAAAGGAATTACCTGCGCAAAAAGTACCACCGCCGGCGCCATAGAGCGTATTCACTTGCGAGGCTGTTAGTTCTGTACTGTAAATAGCGATATCATCCAATGATCCGTTAAAATAATAACTGGCGGGCGCATTTGGCCAGGTCGACAAATTATCAAAGCCAATCCGCCAGTAACCAGCATAAGCTTGCGAAGCGGTCATCGTTGCATCGGTTGCCTGAAGCGCACCATCTACATACAGGTTGGCACCATTCGTGGTCGATTCGGTGGCAACTACATGATGCCAGTTACCATCAGCATAGCTTGCCGTAGTATTTAAGACTTTGTAGGCCGATGGGTAAAGCGCAAAATATAGCTTTCCGCTGTTGCCCATATAAATATGACGATCATAACTAGCACTTGAGCCGGTTTGTGACGACCCAAAACCCACCAGTTTCCCTCCGGCCGAACTTGTTTTAAACCACACACTGATAGAGAAATTCTGTGGACCGGGTGACGCAATCGCAGTAGCAGTAGAAATATATTGGGTAGAACCATTAAAGCTGTATGCACTGCTTGCGGCACCGTAACGGTCTGTAGTAAGTGTAGGCGCATTTTGAAGCGTACCATTGTTGTTATTTCCCGAAGCATCATTGGCATTGCCATTAAATGGATAGGAAATAGATAAACCGGTCGCAGGTACAATTGATAAGACCGGCCCGGCTGTTACAGTTGCCACTACGGCGGTACGGGGTGAACTTGTTGCGCCTCCCTGCGTATAGCTCACATAATAAGTTGTGGTGGTGGTTATGTTTGGTGTAACAAAAGTTGCTCCGGTTCCTAAAGATGCCCCGCCTGAAAGAGCCGCATACCAGGTATAAACACCGCCCGCCGCCAATCTCCCCGAATCAGTAAGCGTTACCGTACCCGACCCACACACCGAGCCGCCCGTACCTGTGGGGGCAGTAGGATTAACAGTAATATTAACTGTAGTATTACCACTGCCACTGGCGTTATAGGCAGTTATTGTATAAGTGGTTGCTGCCATCGCAACGGTGGGCGTACCACTGATTTGCCCGTTAGTACTATCGAAACTCAATCCGGCGGGTAATGCGCTGCTCAAAAAATAACCACCGGACGGTTTAGTTTCATACACCTGATTAGCGTAATAAGCTGATGAAAAAATATTTCCTTTGCTGTCTACAGCGATCCCTTCCGGGTCGTTAATGGCTTTACTGGTGAGCAAAGTGCCATTGGGTTTGTAAACATAAACTGTATTTGTGGCTGAATTATCGCCTATATAAAAATTCCCCGCACCGTCAATTGCTATGGATTGCGGCGATGTAAAGCCGCTAAGAAATGTAGATAAATAAGTTCCGGCTGAATTATATTTTGTTACGTTCGGTCCGCCGTTGTTTAAAACATATATATTCCCCGATGCATCTATAGCCACACCAAGTGGAGTATTCAGGTTGGCGGTAGGCAATGAAAGCAAAAGTGTGCCGCTGGTATTATATTTCTTTACTGTAACAGCACCCTGATCAGCTATGTAAATATTGTTCGATGCGTCAATAGTAATTCCTAAAGCATAGTTTAACCCGCTGATAATAGTGGACTGATACACGCCGCTTGAATTATATTTATATACGCTGCCCGTACCCGGCGTTGCACCAAGGTTCAGGACGTAGGCGTTCCCTGATAAATCAAAAACCAGGCCTTTAGGTGTTGACATTGTAGCGCCCGAGCCGAAAGTGCCGAGGTAAGTCCCGCTTGAATTGTATTTGCTGATGGTGTTATTGCCGCTATTAGTTACATAAACATTGCCCGACCCATCAATGGCCACACCTCGCGGGTTGTTTAAAGTAGCACCAGCAAGGGCAATGGGTGTGTTAAAACCGATTGCACTAACTCCATTCGTTACGGTAGGCGTTAACGTAGTGATCGCCGTATTAACGGTGTAGACATTTGTTGATGGGGAATAACTAATAATTGGAACAGCAGCAAGAATACTATTATATGATAACGATAAAGCTGCTGCCAGAATAGAGTAAAATAAATATTTTGCCATACTCAATATCTTTGAACAACCTGGTATACCCAAAGACAAATTATGCAAAAGAAGGTTTCAACCATTGATTAATTTTTATTAATTATAGATTATTAATTATGATAAATTTAGACATTATAAGTATAATGTTAGCAATAATAATCTATTAGTTAATAAAATCGCAATAAGCTTAAGTTTTATGAGGGCATTATTTTACTTCAGCAGTGTATCTTTCCTTAATCAAACCAATATTAAATCATTTCAGCCGGGTTGGGCAATTCCCGGTACCGAAACAAAAAAGTTTCATACAGGAATTTAATAACTGAATAAAATAATGCTATTTTTAGAGCCCTTGAGTGATTAAATTGTTGGTCGAAAATAATATATCTTGATGTTGGATTTAGCTGAAAGCGCGCGCACAAGTATCAATAACTGGAAGAAAAGAAACGGAATACATATTTTAAGGTTCTCTTTAGGTTTTATTTTTCTTTGGTTTGGCGTACTAAAGTTTTTCCACGGCGCAAGTCCGGCAGAATTAGTTGCGGGCAGAACAATAAGTCACCTTACATTGGGTTTACTTAAGCCTTCCATATCGTTACCCTTACTGGCATTGTGGGAATGCACCATTGGTTTAGGCCTTATTACCGGTGCCTGGTTACGTTTAACTTTAATATTGCTTTATTTTCAGATGGCAGGTACATTTTTGCCACTGCTATTTTTCCCTCACGAAACTTTTTCGGGCTCCATCTTTATTCCAACCTTACTGGGCCAGTATATTATCAAAAATTGTGTATTGATTTCAGCAGGGATTGTTTTGGGCGCTGATTTGCAAAACAGCTCTAAAATCAAAGCTACAGAACAGGAGTATCAGACTGAGGTGGTCGATTTTGATGTGGATAAGATTAATATTACGTCAACAACGCATCCTTCTCCTTAGCAAAAGTCTTATAAACCAGTTTATCCAACCATGCAGGAAAGAATTTGCTTAATGTTACGGTCAGTCTGCCCTGACGGGTCATTATCAATGTACGGGTACGATTTTCAACACCATCGGTAATGACCTTTGCCACTTCTTCGGCAGTCATCATTTTATCTTCCTTCAATGTGCTTTCACCTTGCTGGGTGCCGTCTTTAGCCAGGGCAGTATTTCGGATGTTGGAAGCAGTGAAACCCGGGCAAGCAGTCAGCACGTGAACACCGGTTTTCAGATTCTCTATCCGCAAAGCATCCAAAAAACCGTTCATAGCAAATTTAGAAGCTGAATACCCGGTGCGTCCCGGCAAGCCTTTATATCCTGCAATAGACGATACCCCCACAATGCTACCGCCTGTTTTCTGTATGTGCGGCAACGCGTACTTGGTACAGTAAACGGTTCCCCAGAAATTGACATCCATTAGTGTTTTTAAAACTTTCAGATCAGCATCCTTAAACAGGGCACGCATGCTGATACCAGCATTGTTTACCAGCACATCTACCTTATTGAATGTCAATATGGTTTGTTTAATAAGGTGACTGCAGTCATCTTCGTTTGATACATCACATTGCACAGCGACAGCCTGAATGTTGTATTGTTTAATGAGGCTTTCGGTGAGTTCGCATAAGGCAACATACTGGCGGGCGCCTAAGACAAGGTTGGCACCGCGACTGGCAAACTCAATTGCCAATGCTTTGCCTATTCCTGATGATGCCCCGGTGATAATTACGACTTTGTCATTCAACTTCATACGACGATGGGTAGAGCTCGCCTATGTTTTTGATGTTTAGCACAGGCAGTTTAAACAAATATTTAGCTGCGAATATAAACATAGCACCATAAAAATGCCTGAAGTAATTCCAGCTAAATTTGTTAACCGCTTTGCGTGGTAATTGAATAATATATGTTTTTGAGTAATAGTAATTCTTGAAGCCCTGCAACCGGATACGGTATGACAAGTCTACATTATAGCCATATAGAGCAAAACGCTCATCAAATAGCCCTGTTTTCTCCAACACAGAACGACGCAGCATCATACAGGTCTCGTTCAGCACATCAATTTCTTTTGTTTCAAACTCGTCAACCCAATCTGCTTTTCTCTGTGAAAACGAATAGGTTTTCGGAAAAAAAGATGATAAGCCAACAAATTTGATAAATACTGCCCAAGCGCCAGTTAACGTATATTTTGAATGATGCAGGTAATCGCCTCTAAAATCTACCATCCGTACACTTGCACCACCGGCCAACGGATGCTGATCCATAAACTCATTCAGTTTGCCAAAAGAATCGGCACTGATAATAGTGTCCGGGTGAATCAATAAAATATATTGACCCCTGGTTTCCAGTAAAGCCTTATTGTAAGCCTGTGATAAACTTTCTTTATCGGAGTTAACAAGCAATCTTACCTGAGGGAATTCACCCGTAAGCATATTGACTGAATTATCTGTCGATGCGTTATCAACCACAATAATTTCGTGCGGAACACTGCAAGCGGCTTTTTGCAAAGAGGTTAATGCAAGCCGGAGGCCATTACGTGAATTGTGATTAATCAGGATTACGGATAATCTCATACTTGCTACTTTGATAGTGAACTTTCGTATGGAATACGTGTCGCAATGGATCTCCCAAGGGTGATCTCATCAACATACTCCAGTTCACCACCAAAAGCTATGCCACGAGCTATGGTAGAAAGGCTAATGTTGAAATCTTTTAATCTTTTGTGTAAATAAAATATGGTTGTATCGCCCTCCATAGTGGCGCTCAAAGCAAATATTACCTCCTTAACCTCATTTTCCGCTAGCCGGGCCACTAAACTGTCGACTTGCAGGTCAGATGGGCCGATTCCGTCAATTGGGGAAATCAGGCCACCCAAAACGTGGTACACCCCATTGTATTGATCGGTATTCTGTATAGCCATTACATCACGTGTATCCTCTACTACACAGATAGTTGCGCGATCGCGTTTGTGTGAGGCGCAAATTTCACACACCTCCTGATCGGAAATGTTATGACAAACCCTGCAAAATTTTATTTCATTTCGCAGCTTGACAATGCTATCACTAAATTTAGCCACTTCCGTCTTGTCCTGGTTAAGCAAATGCAACACCAGGCGCAAAGCAGTTTTTTGTCCCACTCCCGGTAATTTAGCAAACTCTGCCACTGCATTCTCCAGCAACTTTGACGAAAAATTCATACTGCGAATTTAGGTAATTTAGTCCGGAAGTCGGAAGGCCCGCATAAGTCCGAAAGAATGTAATTGTTGACTTTTATACATATCTTGCCTACGCTTTAAAAGTTTATTAGAATAAGAATCTTCCGGACTTTCGGACTTATGCCGGCTTCCGGACTAACAATCGCCTATGTCACCAGCAGTGCTACTATGCTTCATTATCGGTTATTTTCTAATGCTCCTCATTATCTCGTGGCTAACTTCAAGAAAGTCATCCGATAATGATACTTTTTTTGTAGCTAACCGCAATTCCAAATGGTACCTGGTGGCGTTCGGGATGATCGGTACAGCATTGAGTGGTGTTACTTTTATATCTGTGCCGGGTAAGGTAGGCGCCCCAAGTGGGGATCAATTTGCCTATTTCCAATTTGTACTGGGTAATGCTGCGGGTTTTATCATTATCGCTACCGTTCTGCTACCGCTTTATTACCGGTTAAAGCTGACTTCTATCTACGGGTATATAGAGCATGCTTTGGGAGCATGGAGTTATAAAACGGCGGCAGGTATATTCCTGATTAGTCGCACAATAGGGTCATCATTCCGACTTTATTTGGTGGTGATCGTGTTGCAAAAATTCATATTTGATAGTTATCATATCCCCTTCGCTGTAACCGTATTAATATGCCTGGTGCTGATATGGTCGTATACGTTTAAAGGCGGGTTAAAGACCATCATCATTACTGACAGCTTGCAGACCTTATTCCTGGTATCATCGGTATTCCTGTCATTGTATTTTATGTGCCGCAGCCTGAACATGAGCATTTTTGAGGCCGCAGATGCGATAAAGAACAGCAGTTACTCAAAGATTTTCTTTTTTAACGGCTTTTTGAGCAATCACCTTCATTTCAGCAAACAGTTTTTAGGCGGGATATTTATTACTATAGGCATGACCGGCCTTGACCAGGACCTGATGCAGAAAAACCTGAGCATGAGCCATATTAAAGAAGCGCAGAAGAATATGTTCAGCTTCACTACTGTGTTTGTGATTATTAATATCTTCTTCCTGAGCGTGGGCGCTTTGCTTTATATTTACGCTGCAAAATATGGCGTAACTGTTGCTAAAACCGATTACCTCTATCCTACTATCGCTTTAAAATATTTAGGTGTTGTGCCAGCTGTAGTATTTATGCTTGGATTAACAGCAGCCACATTTGCCACTACCGACTCTGCGTTAACCGCTTTAACAACCTCCTTCTGCGTCGATTTCCTAGGCTTTACAAAGAACAAGGATATCAACAGCTCAAAAATGGTAAAAACCCGCCATTGGGTACATATCGCTTTTTCGGGGTTGATGCTGCTGACCATAGTAATATTTAACGCCATTAATAACGATGCGGTGGTAAGCGCTATTTTCAAAGTAGCATCCTATACTTACGGGCCATTATTGGGTCTTTACTCATTTGGCTTGTTTATGAAAGGCAGGCAGGTGGCTGATAAACTCGTTCCGTTCATTTGTATTATATCGCCAATTGTGTGTTATTTTTTAAGTACGGACTCAGCAAAGCTGCTCGGCGGATATGTTTTCGACAATGAGCTCATCATTGTGAACGGATTAATTACTTTTGTCGGGTTATGGCTCACCTCATCGCGCAAAAGCCAATAACGCAACATTTACACTATCGAATACGAATAACAGAATATGACTGGTGAAGATAAAATAAGACAGGCCTTTGAAAATAAGAACTGGCAGGAAATAAAAGTTACCGACTCCTGGCAGATATTCAAAATCATGGCCGAATTTGTGGACGGGTTTGAGAAATTGGCTAAAATAGGACCATGTGTGTCCATATTTGGTTCAGCGAGAACACATAACGACAACAAATATTATAAACTGGCTGAGGACGCCGCGCGGATATTAACTGAACGTGGTTACGGTGTTATCTCTGGTGGCGGGCCTGGGGTGATGGAGGCCGCTAATAAAGGAGCTTACGAGGCCGGCGGTAAATCCGTAGGTTTGAACATTGAGTTACCTTTCGAGCAATTTCACAATAAATACATCGATCGCGATAAATTGCTGGAGTTTGATTACTTCTTTATCCGCAAGGTAATGTTCATGAAATACTCGCAGGGTTTTATCATATTGCCAGGCGGTTTTGGTACGATGGATGAATCATTTGAAGCGATCACCCTGATACAAACCGGCAAAATTGCACGTTTTCCGATAGTTTTCGTCGGGCTCGATTACTGGGGCGGATTATTCAAATGGGTTGAGGAAACAATGCTTGCCCGGGAACATAATATAAGCCCCGATGATTTGAACCTGTACCGGTTAGTGGACACCGCTGAAGAAGCTGCTGAGCATATTTTCCGCTTCTACGAGAAATACGTTTTGAAACCGAACTTCTAATAAGAAAAGAAAAGCGGCTGATCAGCCGCTTTTCTTTTCTTATAATCTTGTTTATTTGCTTTTGCTTTCTTTATTGTTTGGCACTACCGCAACCGCATCAGGATTTTGGGCCATATCGATCATATCGGTTACTTCATCCAGTATTTTGTCTGCAGAGCCTGAATATCCAACATATTTGAAGCGAATATTGCCATTTTTGTCAATAATAAATTTGGTTGGAATGCCCGTTACTTCATATGCGCCCACAACTTTTCCTTGCCTGCCTTCTAAATTCTTTTCATCAATCAGCACATGAAAGGTGTACTTATTATCAGCAATGAATTTCTTTACGCCATCGACATAATTGTCGCCGTTTTCCCAGGTATCGACAAATAAAAATTTCACATTAGGGTCGTCTTTATATTTGGTTACTGCTAATTGCATACCCGGGAACGACGCCTTGCAAGGCCCGCACCATGTGGCCCAAAAATCAACAATTACAATTTTGCCTTTCAGGTCGGCAAGTGAAACTGCTTTCCCATCCAGATCTTTCAATGCAAAGGTTGGAGCAGGCTGATTGATCATTGTTTTTGCCAACTCACTCCTGGTTTTATCCTTAAATGATTTTTCAAGCGATGCCAGGTATTCATCGTAGCCAGCTTCGCCTCCTTTTACTTTAATGTATTCCTTTTTTAATAGTGCTTTCATTGACTCTGTACCGTGCCCTTCTTTCACCATTTTCTCAGAAAAATCTTTTGCCTTGGTAGCTTGACCCAATGCAGCCAGAATCTGAACATAATTATCGCCCGCATCCGGATCAACAGCTTTACTGCGGTCTATCACCGGCTGTTCATATTTAAGGGCCTCTTCATATTTGCCTTGCTTAAATAAAATATAAGCATAAGTATCGGCATACATATCATAAGAATACTCATAGTTCTTTTTCACCTGAGCTGGTGAAGCATATGGCTGGCCGTCAGGATTTGCTATAGCTGCCGACACAATATCCAGTGACTGTTTAGATATTTTAGCAGCTTCATCAAGCCGGTCGCCTTTCTTTGCCCATTCATAAGCAATATTATTAAGAGAGCCGGCGAGGTAATTTTTGTTTTTTATTTGGCTTTCATATTTATGATAGTTGTTCAAATCTCCTTTTTCCAAGTAAGCCGAGGCTAATTGTATCCTGAAATTATTCTGGATACTATTCTTATCGGAAGTATTTTCAGGATATTTCTTAATATAAGCCTGGTACAATGAGTCCTTTTTTGCCGGATCTTTTTCCTTGAAAAAAGCTGAGCCTCTTTCGTTTTTAATCAGAGTACCATCCGGGAACTTTGTCCGGATAACTGCATTCAATGAATCCTGCCCTTTTGTATTCTTAGTAGCTCTAAAAAGATTGGAAGCCAGAATCAGGTCTTCTTCGTTGTTACTTTTTTCCAGGCTGGTAATTTTTTCACTTACCTCAGCTTTGTGCTCGGGTCCTTTGATCAGCATGTTATAATAGCTCAATCCATATTCCTTCTCACTTTTAGGATACAAGGCAAATTCTTTTTTATATAACTCTTCGGCCTTTGGCAGGTCATTTTTTATTTTCGCGATGTAACCTCCCATACCACTCCAAAGTGTGTATGCTTCACTTGCATAAGCACCTTCAACAGGTTGTTTATCTTTATATACCAGGAATATATAACCTTTGTCATTGTTATTATCTACGCCACCTTCTGCTGCTATTTTTACTACAAATGCTTTTGCTGATGGATTAATGGTAAAATCTGCTTTTAAAAATTTTCCATCAGGTTTCAGATCGATATCATCGGCCGGAAAGTTTTTGTTGTCGAGGTAAAAAACGGTACCGGTAATATCTTTTTTACCATCAGTAACTGTACCTGTGGGGTCGTAGGTTAGGGTGATCTTTTCGCCCGCTGAAGGAAACTCGTTAGACAATTTGAGATGCTGCTTCTGGGCAAACGCAGTTTGTACAGCCGCCAGGGCAGTCAATGCCAATAAGGATTTAAGGATTTTCATGGATAGTGATTTTTAAAATTGTAACACCATAACAGGCAATAATAATGCTGGCTGTTTGCAAAAGTTTTATTATCAATGTATCAAATGCTTAGGGTAATGCAATTTAAGAACTAATTCAATTAATTATTAATACTTCTTCGTCAGTCTTTTAATATTTGGGGCGGATTTTGTTTAAAACATTTTAAAACTTTTAATGCTATATTGGCAATGTTATTCCATAAAATAACAGGGCATTAAACATTTCCGGTGATTGGGGATGTTGTTTATTTCCCATTATGAGCATAAAACCTGGAACCAAAACATCAGCTGCGGTCGGATTTATTTTTGTCACCATCTTTATTGATGTGCTGGGTTTGGGCATTATTATTCCTGTAATTCCAAAACTGCTGGAGCAGCTTGGCCATACCGACAACGCTGTTGCTTCTGAAATAAACGGCTGGCTCACATTTACTTATGCTTTAATGCAGGTACTTTTCTCGCCGATACTGGGCAACCTGAGCGATCGTTTTGGCAGAAGACCGATATTATTGATCTCACTATTCGGTTTTAGCATCGACTATCTGTTTATGGCGTTTGCACCATCCATTTTCTGGCTATTTGTGGGTCGTACCATAGCGGGTATAACTGGGGCCACGATGGCCACCGGCACAGCCTATATTGCCGATGTAAGCGAAGGCGATAAACGCTCAGCTAATTTTGGATTGATCGGGGCGGCATCAGGACTGGGTTTTATTATTGGTATATCGGGCGGAGCATTTTTGGGTGAATTGAATATCAAATTCCCCTTCATTGCAGCGGCTGCAGCGGCAATGTTAAATGCACTATGGGGATTATTTGTATTGCCGGAATCATTAGATACAGAACATAGACGCAAGTTTGAATGGAAGCGCGCTAACCCAATCGGCTCAATGCAAAACCTGGGGAAATATGCCTCGCTGGCATGGCTTGCAGTTGCATTCACTTTGGTTTATATAGCACAAAAGGCAGTTGAATATCAGTTGCCTTTTTATGTATATGAGAAGTTCAACTGGTCGATGCATAGCGTGGGGATCCTCGGTATATTCATAGGAGTGCTGCTCATCAGCATACAAGGGGGATTGATCCGTTTGCTCATTCCTAAATTCGGACTAAAGAATAATATTATATGGGGACTATTATCCTATGGTTTAGGCTTAACACTGATAGCCTTTGCCAGTTATGGCTGGCAGGTTTATGTATACATGATACCCTATTGCCTGGGCGGAGTATCGGGGCCTGCACTACAAAGTATGATCACCGGTAAATTTGAGAAAAATGAGCAGGGAGAGCTGCAAGGGGGATTGAACCTGCTTTCGAGTCTGAGTTTGATATTCGGGCCGCTGATAATGGGTTACACCTTCAAATCTTTTGCCCACAAAGGTTCACCTGTCTATTTCCCGGGCGCGCCTTATATACTCGGGGCCCTGCTGGTGTTTATCAGCACTATGATCGTTATAAAAAGCCTGAAAAAGCTAAGCTAGTCTAAACCGCTTACGCCACCGGAGATCACAAATTTCATCATATCGGCAGCACTTCTGTCTATAGGTTTTATCTTCTCAGATGAAATAATCACTACCTGCCCTGCAAATGAATAAGACAGCGGAAAATAAACCGCTACTTCGCCGGGTAAACCTATTTTAGTCAAGTCCTTTTGCACCAGGAAGCCTACTTTTTTTAACCCGAACTCATTGAGCTCAACTAATACAGGTTCATTAAATTTCTTTTCCTCACCAACAAAAGCCTCGGTAAGGTCTTTAATGGATGAATACAGGAACTTAAAAAGT
>Ga0105237_10004136_pt1 | contig 16904 bp, 11 predicted proteins | sample KBSC24metaG_FD_81520 | JGI IMG/M metagenome (GOLD analysis project Ga0105237, IMG submission 81520) | Corn rhizosphere microbial communities from Kellogg Biological Station, Michigan, USA - KBS C2-4 metaG | ecosystem: Host-associated > Plants > Roots > Rhizosphere > Soil | place: Michigan, USA... | reverse complement strand
TGCGTATATTCAGGTTAAGTGAACCATTCTCGCGCCTTGTACCGCCCGAAAGGTTAAAACTGCCGTTTACGCCTTCTATCCTGCTGTCTTTCAAAACAATATTGATGATACCGCCCGTGCCATTGGCATCATACTTGGCGCCCGGACTGGTGATCACTTCGATACTTTTGATCTGGCTGGCCGGGATGGATTGCAGCGCGTCGGCCAGGCTTGCGCCAAATATGCTGGATGGTTTACCATTGATGAGGAAACGGATATTGGCATTGCCCTGCAGTTCCACATTACCGTCGATATCCACTGTTACCTGCGGTACTTTCTGCAATACGTCAGATGCCGAGCCACCCTGCGAGGTAAGGTCATTAGCTACATTGTAAACTGTCTTGTCGATCTTATTTTCTACAATATTGGCCTTGCCTACAATTTGTACGGTTTTCAACTGGCTTTGTGAAGGGGCAAGAAAAATAGTGCCTAATGCGATGCTTGCTAAATTCTCATTAATGATCACATGCTCGATGATTTTCTTGCGGTAGCCGATAAAGTCGACGGTAACCCGGTAATCACCCTTAACCAGGCTGCTGATCGCAAAATTGCCTTTGGGATCGGAAACAGCACCGGTGAAGGGGCTTGCGCTGCCTTCCTTAAAAACACTTATGGTGGCGTAATCAACTGGTAGTTTGGTAACAGAATCTATGATCTTACCGGTGACCTGGCCTTTGGTCAGATCATCTAGCGGCCGGGCATTTACGGTTATAGAAGCAACAAGAAAAAGTAATACAACAGAAAAATATCTCATAACAGGGCAACAGCGATTTTTAATAATCGTGCGAAAATCGTCAGAAACTTTGGATTAAAACTGAATTCTGTCGGAGTGTAGTGTAATTTTTACACAAGGCTAAAATATAAGTACCAGTGTTCCACCAATGATTAGTGACGCACCCAAAGCAGATTTTAGTGTAAGCGGCTCCTTCAGAAAAATGACCGATAAGACGATCGCCAAAGCAACACTTAGCTTATCTACCGGGGCTACCTGCGATACTTTCCCGATCTGCAGGGCTTTAAAATAAAATATCCATGATAAGCCGGTAGCACAGCCGGAGAGGATCAGAAATATCCAGTTGATCTTAGTGAGCGAGCCCATATTTTCGGCACTTCCCTTCACTAAAGCGATGCCCCAGGCAATGATCAATATGATTACCGTGCGTATGGCAGTTGCCAGGTCGCTGTCAACCCCTTTGATGCCGATCTTCGCAAATATTGCGGTTAATGCAGCGAAGGCTGCCGATAATAGAGCGTATATCCACCACATAGTTTTTTAATTATTGAAGGATTGAATTAGTGAATTATTGATTTGGTAAATTTAGGCAGACATCCTGTATAAAATCTATACTACAAAATGTTTACAAGATTGAGTGCGTATTTTTATTGAAAAATTACCCCTAATGAAGTTACTGATCATCGAAGACGAGAAGGGTTTGCGGGAAAGCATTGAAGAGTATTTTACTGAGGCCGGCAATATCTGCGAAACGGCTTCCAGCTATTCCGAAGCGATGGCTAAGGTAAACCTGTACCGTTATGATTGCATATTACTGGATATAACCTTGCCCGGCGGAAGCGGGATCGAGATACTTAAAAACCTGAAGGAAAATAATTATACCGATGGCGTGCTGATCATATCGGCAAAAAACTCATTGGACGAGCGGCTGGAGGGTTTGGATCTGGGGGCCGATGATTATTTGGTGAAACCATTTCACCTATCAGAATTAAGGGCGAGGGTATCGGCTATTATTCGCCGTAAAACATTTGACGGGAACAATCTGCTTGTTTTTAAGGAGCTCACCATCGACCTGCTGGCAAAGGCGGTTAAGGTAAATAGCCAGGTAGTGAAACTGACGCGTAAAGAATATGCCCTGCTGCTTTATTTTATTGCCAATAAAGGCAAAGTAGTTTCAAAAAATGCTATTGCCGAGCATTTGTGGGGTGATGGGATAGATATGGCTAACAACTTTGATTTTATTTATTCGCACATCAAAAACCTGCGCAAAAAACTGATGGAAGCCGGGAGCAATGATTATATTCAGGCCGCTTATGGCATGGGCTATAAGTTCACCGACGAATGAAACTATTAACCAGGTACAACCGGGTAAATCTTGTTACCACCATTGTAGTCATGCTGATCACCGGCATTATTTACTACATGGCTATTAATTTAATACTCACCAATAAAATTGATAAAGACCTGGCAGTTGAGGAGAACGAGGTTTTTGAATACGTAAAGATAAACCATCAATTACCGCAGGTTTTTGAATCGAAGGACCTGCAGATCACTTTTACATCAGCACAGCCGGGCTCGGTAGCCCGAAGCTTCATCAATACGGTATATCGTCGTGGTGATGAAAACGAAGAAGAGCATGAAGGCCGGAGACGGCGCGGCCACCATCATGGGGACGAATATGAATCTGGCCGGGGACTAATCAGTTCGGTTACCGTCGGTGACAGATATTATAAAATACAGATCGTAGAATCGAAGGTTGAAACGGAGGATTTGGTAAAGATCATTTTCGGGATTACGCTCGCTGTTATTTTATTGCTGTTATTGGTTTTGTTTGTTACCAACAGGCTGATCCTGAACCGGCTTTGGCAACCCTTCCACAACCTGATGAAAGAAGTGCGGCTGTTCAATATAGCTGATAACAAGGATATCCCCGACCTGAAAACGAGCGTCGACGAATTTAAAGAGCTAAACCAGGCGATCATCTCGATGTCGTCGAGGGTAAAGAGTGATTATAAGGATCTGAAGACCTTTACCGAAAACGCCTCGCACGAATTGCTTACGCCGATCGCGGTTATCAACTCCAAACTGGACACACTGATACAAACGGATAATTTTAGTGAGCAACAAAGCAAGTTGCTGAATGACCTGTACAGCGCGGTTTCCAAACTTACCCGGCTTAACCAATCCCTGCTTTTATTGGTTAAGATCGAAAATCAACTGGTTGGAGGTGATCAGCTGCTTAATTTACGCTCATCCGTAGAAGAAATAATCGTTCAGTTTGATGAAATATTCCAGGATAAGGAATTAAAGGTAAGTAGCGACCTGGCCGATAAAGAAATCCATGCAAGCCCTTATTTAATCGATATCCTGTTGAATAATTTATTAAGCAATGCCATTAGGCACAATTATAAAGGGGGTATCATCAATATTAAACTGACCAATGAGTATTTATTGATCCAAAACACGGGCGATGATGATACGCTGCAGAGCGAACAGATATTTACCCGTTTCCATAAATCGTCCGACTCGGAAGGAAGTGGGCTTGGATTAACTATTTCGAGGCAGATCTGCGAGAATTTAAACTTTAAGTTGGAATATAGTTTTAAACCTCCTTATCATACTTTCATTGTAGAGTTTTAGTTGATTAGGTTGACTGAGTTAGATTAAGTTGATTGAGTTGGAGATCGTAAGACTTTAACCTAATCAACTGTTCACTTAATCCAACTTAATCAACCGGTATCCCAATTTTATCCAGAATTTAATTTTTACTTTAGCAAAACTAACGGCATCACATCTGATCATTAAATGAAGTGGCTTTTCGGCGTTTTCCTAAGTGTATTTACGTGCTCTGCCTTAATGGCTCAAACCAACTCATTAGACCATTATCTCGACATCGCCAAAAGCAATAGCCCGTTGTTAAAAGACCTGCGCAACCAGGTGGCATCCAATCAACTGGATAGCCTTCGGTTAAAGGCTGGGTTCAAACCACAAGTGACTGCCACAAGCGGCGGCTTGTACGCTCCTACTATCAATGGCTTTGGTTATTCGTCCGCCATTACCAATGAACATACCCTGAATGGTTTGGTGGCTGTAAATCAGCAAATCATCGGTAAAAACAATGTGCAGTCGCAACTGCAAGGGATCACGCTACAATCGGCCACCACGCTTAATACGCTTAAAATATCTGAGCAGGATCTGCGGAAAGCTGTTACCGGGCAATACATTACCGCTTACGGCGATCTGCAACAAGTGAAATTCAGCCAGGAAGTGGTGGACTTGCTGAGCAAGGAAGAGGATGCGCTTAAAAAGCTGACCAGGGCAAATGTGTATCGCCAGAGCGATTACCTTACCTTTTTGGTCACCCTGAAACAACAGCAGTTACAGCTTGCACAGGCACGCTTGCTTTATAAAAATGATTATGCCACGTTGAACTACCTGGCCGGAGTAGCGGATACAACTGTGGTTGACCTGGCGGAGCCGAAGTTGCAAAGGACGATCTATCCCGACGCAAGCAACAGCATTTATTTTACACAATATAAGCTGGATAGCCTTAAACTGGCAAACAGCCGGCAGCAACTGGATTATACCTACAAACCCAAAGCCAATGTATTTGCCGATGGCGGCTACAACAGCGATTTTATGGGACAGGCTTATAAAAATTTTGGCGCAAGCGTGGGATTTAGTTTATCCATACCGTTATATGATGGCGGGCAGCGGAAATTGCAATACCGCAAGTTTAACCTGGAGGAGGAAACACGCCAGAACTATAAGGCATTTTTTAATGTACAATACCGGCAACAGGTGGCGCAGCTGAACCAGCAGATCAACGAAAATGACAAGCTGATGCCACAGATTGACGACCAGATAAAATATTCGGAAAGCCTGATCAAAGTGGATACCCAGTTACTGGAAACCGGTGACGTAAAAATTGCCGACCTGGTGCTGGCTATCAATAGTTATCTTACCGTCAGGAACCTGAAAACACAAACCATCATCAGCAAGTTACAATTGATCAACCAGTTAAATTACTGGACAAGATAAATCATGAAAACATTAATCACCCGATATCCGGCCATTAAGCTCCTGCTCACCGTTGCGGGTGTATGCTTGTGGTTCTATTCGTGTCACAGCAGCAAGCCCGCCGGTGACGATGAAGATACATCCAACGTAAAGGCACAAACGCCGGTGACGGTAACGACTGTCGACCAAAATGCGATGTCGGATTATATCGACCTGAATGCGACTTCCGTTTTTTTGCAGAAGAACTATATCAAATCAAACGCCATCGGCTATGTGCAGCAGGTTGATGCGCAGCCGGGGCATTATGTGAGCAAGGGTGAATTGCTGTTCACCATTAAAACCAAGGAAGCGCAGGCCATTGGCAACAGTATAAATGTTTTGGATACCACGTTAAAGTTTTCGGGAGTAAATAAGATCAAAGCACCGGGGCCGGGGTATATCTCGCAGCTCAATCACCAAACCGGGGATTATGTGCAGGATGGGGAGGCACTTGCTACCATCAGCGACCGTTCGAGCTTTGTATTTGTGATGCAGCTGCCTTATGAATTGAAGCAATATGTAAAATCAGGGCAGAATGTGCAGCTAACTTTACCGGGTAACCAGAAGCTTGAGGGGCATGTGGCATCTTTTATGCCGTCAGTAGATACCGTTGCGCAAACGCAGGGCGTGGTGATCAAAGTAAACAGCGACCAGCAAATCCCCGAAAACCTGATCGCCAAGGCAAGGATCATTAAATCAGAAAAAAGCAATACCACATCGTTGCCAAAATCGGCATTATTAGCCAATGAAACACAGACCGAGTTTTGGGTGATGAGGCTCATTAACGATACCACGGCAATAAAAGTTCCTGTTACCAAAGGCATTGAATCGGGCGACCGGGTGGAGATATTATCGCCCAAGTTTTCGGCAAAGGATAAGATCATTGTAACGGGTAATTACGGCCTGCCTGATACCGCCAAAGTAAAAATCGTTCAGCAATGAAGAAGCCTGTCCAGGATTTTTTTATATCGCATAAAAAACCACTTAGCCTGGTGCTGGCGCTGATTGTGATGGGTGGCCTGTTTTGCTATTCCAAACTGCAAACCTCACTGTTCCCTGAGATCACTTTCCCAAAAATCAAGATCATTGCAGATGAAGGTTTACAGCCTGTCAATAAGATGATGGTGACGGTAACGAAGCCGTTGGAAAACGCCATTAAGCAGGTGCCTGACTTAAAAACCGTACGCAGTACTACCAGTCGCGGCAGTTGCGAGATATCGGCTTATATGACCTGGGATGCAGATATCGACCTGTCGCAGCAGCGGATACAATCGAGTATCGACCAGATTAAGAATGATCTGCCCGCGGATGTCAATATTACGGTCGAAAAGATGAACCCGTCTATCCTGCCGGTGAGCGGGTATACATTGGAAAGTCATAGCCGTACACCTATAGAGTTGCGCCAGCTGGCTACTTATACTGTTAAACCATTTTTGTCACAAGTGGACGGTGTATCGGAGATCAGGGTGATCGGCGGCAAGGTAAAGGAATACTGGCTTACGCTGAACAAGCAAAAAATGAGCTCGCTTGGTTTGACTCCGGATATCATCAACACCACGTTAAGCAATACCAATTTTGTAAAATCGGAAGGCTATTTGTCCGACTATAAGCGGTTCTACTTGACGGTAACCGATGCGACCATCAACGCGAAGGATGAACTGGCAAACCTGGTTATCAGCAACAATAAAAAACGGGTGGTGCGCTTAAAGGACTTCGCCGATATTGCCGTAAATGAAGGTATTGAATATACCAAGATCAATGCGAACGGGCACGACGGAGTTTTGATCGCGGTGATCAAGCAGCCTAATACCAACCTGGTTTCGCTTTCAAACGACATGGCGGCGAAGGTTGCCGACCTGCAAAAAATACTGCCCAAGGATGTCACTATCAAACCCTATTATATCCAGGCTGATTTTGTAAATGATTCGATAAAAAGTGTGAGCGATAGTCTTTGGATCGGTTTGTTATTAGCCATTATTGTAGCCATTATTTTCCTGAGATCATTAAAAGCCAGCGCGACCATCCTGATCACGATACCGGTGACGCTTTGTCTGACTTTGATCGTGCTTTATGGGATCGGCTACACTTTTAATATCATGACGCTTGGCGCCATCGCGGCGGCTATCGGTTTGATTATTGATGATGCTATTGTAGTGGTGGAGCAAATACACCGCACGCACGAGGAAAACCCCGGTGAGCATACTTTGATCCTACTGCAAAAGGCTATCGATTATCTTTTCCCGGCTATGGTGGGCTCGTCGATCAGCACCATCGTGATCTTTATACCATTTATTTTGATGAGCGGTGTGGCCGGGGCCTATTTTAAGGTGCTTACCAATACCATGATCATTACGCTGGTGTGCTCGTTTTTTGTGACCTGGATAGGCTTGCCGGTGATTTATTTCCTGCTTACGCGAAATAAACTGGTAAGTAAATTAAAAGACGTTAAGCCAAAGGAACATCACATAAAAAAACAAAAATGGGTATCGTGGTTTATCCTTCGCCCCTTCCTGAGTTTGGGGATCATGATCGGGCTCATCGTGGTGATCGTGATCGTCCCCCCATTGCTGGAAACCGGATTTTTACCTGAAATGGACGAAGGCAGTATCGTAATGGATTATGCCTCGCCGCCGGGAACCTCATTGGAAGAAACAGACCGCATGCTGCGCGAAGTGGAAAAGATCATCAGCAAACAGCCGGAAGTGGAGGCTTACTCGCGTCGTACCGGCACACAAATGGGATTTTTTATTACCGAACCCAATACCGGTGATTACCTGATACAATTAAAAAAGGACCGTAAGAAAACCACGCAGGAGGTGATCAGCGATCTGCGTAAAGAGATAGCGGCGGACCAGCCTGTGCTGGCTTCACAAAAAATAGAATTTGGGCAGGTGATCACCGATATGCTGGGCGACCTGACCGAATCCGTAGAGCCTATCGCCATCAAACTTTTCGGGGACGACCCGCAGAAGCTGCAAAGCCTGTCGAAACAAATTGCCGACGCCACCCGCGATGTGAAAGGCACGGCGGATGTGCTGGATGGTATCGTGATCGCCGGTCCGTCGGTAAGCATCGATCCTCATTATAGTCAGCTTGCACAATACAATATCACGCCTACCAGCCTGCAGTTTCAGCTTCAAACTTCCTTACAGGGCAATATTATCGGCAATATCCTGGAGCGTCAGCAATTGTCGCCTATCCGGATGGTTTATCCCGGTAATGCGAGTTTGCGTGTGGCCGATATTAAAAATCAAAATATTTTCACCCCTTCGGGAAAGCTCATACCCATCAGTGAATTGGCCTCTGTTCAACTAAAACCTGGTGAGGCCGAGATCAACCGGGAGAATTTACAGTCAATGGGTATTATTACCGCCAGGCTGGATAGCGGCAGTATCGGAAGCGTGATACCAGCTATACAGAAAAGCATCGCACAAAAAGTGAGCCTGCCACAAGGGTACCACATTGAATATGGCGGAGATTACGCGCAGCAGCAGCAATCGTTCAAAGAGCTTTTAACGATTTTGATCACTGCCAGCTTATTGGTGTTTGGGGTGATCCTGTTCTTGTTCAAGCAGTTCAGGATAGCGTTCTTGATCCTCGTTGTGGCCGTATTGGGGATCAGCGGCAGCCTGCTGGCTTTATATGTTACCCAAACACCGCTGAATGTAGGCAGCTATACCGGGCTGATCATGATTGTTGGTATTATTGGTGAAAATGCCATCTTCACCTTCCTCCAATTCAAACAGCGGGCATTGGAGAATATGTGTGCTGTGGACGCCGACATACATCAGTGTATCAATGAAGCCATCATATTTTCGATATCCACCCGTCTTCGCCCAAAACTGATGACAGCGATTGGTGCCATCGTAGCTTTGATGCCTTTGGCCCTAGGGATTGGCGCGGGGGCGCAACTGCATCAGCCATTGGCCATTGCGGTGATCGGCGGGTTCGTTATCGCGCTGCCTTTATTGCTGATCGTGCTACCAAGCATGCTGAGAATTTTATACCGATCGGGCGAGTTCCACAAGCCACACGAGCATTATTTGTAAACAAATTGTTAAAAAATTCAGCCTGATTACAGAATTAAAATTTATCTTTAAAAACTGGAATTTTTTGGCCCTGCCCCGAATTAATTCCGTATATTATAATTTAATCAACATATTTCTGTTTTAATTAGAAATATTTTTAACTAGTTATTAAACTACAAAGCACTATAGACACCAGCATGGCAACAAACAGAAACGATTTTGTTCACTCCCACGAAGCTGAACCGCACCGCTCACGCACCAAAAAAATTCTAAAAGACTTTCCGGAAACAAGAGATCTGATCGGTAAAAATCCGCTTACCTTTTTAGTTATTTTGGGCATCGTAGGGTCAATGATAGGTATTTCATGGTTAGTACGGGATCAATCATGGTGGATCGTTTTTGGAGCTGCTTACCTGTACGGCGCTTTTGCCAATCATGCGCTGTTTGTAATGATACACGAGTGTGTGCACCAGCTTTTGTTTAAGAATGCTGTAGCTAACCGTTGGGCGGGAATGATCGCCAATTTACCGCATATCATGCCGGGCGCTATTTCGTTCGAGAAATATCACATTAAACACCACTCTTTCCAGGGCATTCATGAACTGGACGCCGACCTGCCCAATAAATGGGAAGCTAAGCTTATCAATAATTATTTTTTGGGTAAAGTACTCTGGCTCTTTTTCTTCCCTGTATTCCAGGCAACCCGCGTATCACGGTTGAAGGAGATTAAATTTTATAACGGCTGGCTCTTGGTCAACATCCTGATGCAGATCGCCTTCACAACCGCCATCTGGTATTTCTTCGGATTCAAGGCGGTAGGGTTTATGTTTATCAGTTTCTGGTTTTCGATAGGCCTTCACCCTGTCGGCGCGCGCTGGATACAGGAGCACTACCTTACTTTTGAAAGTGAACAGGAGACCTACAGCTACTACGGCCCTTTGAATACGGTTGCTTTTAATGTTGGCTATCACAATGAACACCATGACTTTCCATCAATCCCGTGGAACAGGCTGCCCGAGTTAAAAAAGACTGCTCCTGAGTATTATGATACTTTACTATATCATGGTTCATGGTTCAAGCTGTTTTTCCGCTTCCTATTTGAGCGGGAGATATCGCTTTTTAACCGCATCATACGTAAAGAGCGTGGTAGAGTAGCATTAACAGACGTTTCAAAACCGGATGCCGAAATGGTGCTGGAGCACCAGGATTAAACCTCACCCCAACCCCTCTCCTAAAGGAGAGGGGCTTTTTTATAGATAAAAATCACCTTTAGTTAATTTTTTTAACTATTGTTACTGTTTCAGGTGTTTCAAAGTGTTTCACTTTTTTGGTGAAACAGTGAAACAGCAGGGTTTTTAAGATACAAAAAACTGATAGTCAGTTAAATAAAGTGGCATTTTATCTATTTCAGGGTGTTTCACCTGAAACAGCAAAACAGGGCACTGCCTTAATCCTGACGGTATAAATTTCATTTAAAAAAATACGCTAAAGCTTGCATTTTTGAAAACTGTTTAACTATATTTGCTAATATAATTAGCAAAATGGAACAGATAAAGGCATCAGAACAGTTAATAATTTTCAGCAGGTATATCGGTCAGCAGGTAGTGGTAAACAGTTTGCTGAATGATGAAAATGAAACCATCGGCACCCTGACGGGTATCAGGCAAAATGCATTGCTGATCGACATTGACGGTGTGAACCGCTGGATACCGATGAACGATGATTTTAAGGTATGCGAGGTCCGCCTGCTTTTAAAGCCCCTGAAAAAACTGACCACCGGCATTATCAAAACTGCTAATAATTTACCTGTGCAGGCTTTTATCACCCCGTACTACCAGCAATTAGGTTTCGACATGCCTGTATTTATCGCTCCGGGCCATAGCTGCAACTGCAAATATGTGTATGAGCTCGACCTGGCTGATTACAGAACACCTGCCGAAATATACCATACCCAGGCTTTGGTAGCCCAGAGCATATGATTTGAAATTAATTACAACATATCGCTATCCTTAATCGTTTTAAAGTCAAATTGGGCAAAAATTAACAAAAACGTCATATTTTTTGAGTTTCTTTGCCTTTTTAACAATTAAGGCACAGTAATGAGCAGCACAAAAAAACTACAGATCATATTACCTATCGTAATTATCCTGTTTTTTGCGGCCTTTGCTGAACATAAATATACCCAGAAGAAATTAGACGTTACCGGCCGCCTGCAGGACAAGAAGATGGACGAGATCTCGGGCATAGCAGCCTCGGCGTTACATCAAGGTATCTTTTATGTGCATAACGACAGTGGTGACACCAGTCGCTTTTTCGCCATTACACCCGAGGGGAATTTAAAATCGACCATTTATTTTAAAGGCGATCCTACCCAAAAGCTTGGCGTATGTGATTGCGAGGATATCGCGGTAGGAATTGGCCCTGTAAAAGGGAAAAGCTATGTATACCTGGGTGATATAGGTGATAATACATCCAAACGAAATTACATCACCGTTTACCGGATGGAAGAGAAAAAAAGCTGGATCGGTGATAAAGAAAAAGTGACGACCGATGCTGTGTCCGTTAACTTCAGATATCCCGACGGGCCACGGGACGCGGAAACGCTGATGATCGACCCTATTGAAAAACTGCTCTATATTGTTTCAAAACGTACCGATTCGGTAACGGTTTATACTTCTCCTTTAAACTTCAAAGCCAACGATACGGTGACGCTGACCAAACGCAGCAAATTATTTTTTAAAGGCTTCAAACCATTTAAATGGATCACTGCCGGAGATATTTCAAGAGACGGGCAACAGGTATTGTTAAAGGATTACGATAGAGTATATTACTGGAAACGCGACAACAAGGAACCTATCTGGCAAACCATGAAACGCAAAGCTGCTGAGCTGCCTTATCAGCAGGAAAAACAGGGAGAAGCTATTGGTTTTACCATTGATGGTAAAGGTTACTACACTACGAGCGAGGGCGTTTTTTCACCTATTTATTATTATAACGTCCCTGCGAATTGATATTTTAAATCGACGTCATTTTATTATCGTTACCTGCCCCGCAAGTTTTTTTGCGCCGTCTTTCAAGTCGATCACATAATAATATGCTCCGGTAGGTAATTCGGTACCGTTATAGGTTCCCGCCCATGGTTTACTATAGCCGACTGAGTGATAGATCAGCTGCCCGTTACGGCTGAATATATCCACCGTGCAGGCAGGATAATTATTGAGCTCGGTAATGTTCCAGAAATCATTTACCCCATCGCCGTTCGGCGTAAAAGCATTGGGGATCACTACCGGTTGAAGAACGGTTACGGTGATATCTGCGCTGGCTGTGCATCCTCCTGTAGTGGTAACTGTCAGGGTATAAGTGGCGGTGATGGCAGGATTTGCCACCGGGTTTTTAATTGCGGCATCAGTCAACCCAATATCGGGCGACCAGCTATAGCTTGCAATGTCGCCGTTGATCTGCGGGTTCAACTGCACTTTACCGCCTTTGGGGATCAACAGATCGTTCCCAAAAGTGATAGGCGTGCTGTTTACCTCAGTCACATTTACGTTGAAGGTAATTTCCGCGGTGCCGCCTGATGCATCGGTGGCCGTCAGGGCGACTGTTACCGGGATGCCTGTAGTTAATGGTGTACCTGCAACCGGTGCCTGCGTAAAAGTAACCACGCTGCTTTGGCAATTATCGCTTGCAGTAGCCGTGGCGGTATAATCAGGTAATACCGGGCTGCAACCGGGGTAAGCTGAGATCGTGATATCATTGTATGTAGAGGTGATCACAGGCTGGCCCTCCACAATTACATTCACCGGCAAACTGGCCGATATAGTATTCACATCTGTACTGCCTACCAGGGATAAGGTAGTGACAACTCTTGCAGGCGTTATTTTCCTTATCTTATTATTTGGCCCTTCGGTCACATACAAATTGCCTGAAGGGTCCAGCGCAATACCAGTCGGGGCGTTAATGGAGGCATTTGTCCCGGTACCATCCGTAGTGCCAATAGAGCCGTTACCCGCGATAGTGGTTACCATCCCACCGGGCGATACTTCCCTTACCAAATTATTACCTGAATCCGCAATATATAAATTACCTGTCGCATCAATTGCTATACTGATAGGAAAGTAGAAACTGGCTGCGGTGCCATTGCCATCCGCGTGCCCGGCATTATTACCCGCTACAGTGGTGACCAAAGCATCCGGGGTTATTCTCCTAATCCGGTCATTACCATCGGCTATGTACAAATTGCCCGATTTATCTACAGCGATACCGTGCGGGTTATAAAACCCGGCGTCCGTACCCGTCCCGTCAAGTGAGCTGTAAAGCCCGTTACCGGCAAAGGTTGAAACCGATCCGTCGGACTTGATCTTCCTGATCTTATTGTTATCCGAATCCACTACATAAATGTTGCCGGTAGCATCAATAGCCACTCCCGAAGGATTATTAAAGCTAACCTGGGAACCTATACCGTCACCGGAACCCTTTGTACCATTACCGGCTATAGTGGTCACCACTCCCGCTGTGTTTATTTTCCTGATCTTATTATTACCCGCATCAGCAACATAAATATTGCCGTTTTTATCCATAGTGATGCCCCATGGCCTGTTAAAACTGGCGGAGGCCCCTGATCCATCCGCTGATCCTAATGTACCCGAGCCCGCGAATACAGTCACCACGCCGCCGGGGGTAATCTTTTTTATCTGGTCGTTTCCGGAATCAGCTACATAAATATTCCCTGCAGCATCGGTGACAACCCCGTAGGGGAAATTTAATCCTGACACCGGGTCGTTGCCTGTGGTATTGCTGGCATGAACGATCACCGTTTGGGGGCCTGTGCTGGAACAATTAAAATTTGAAGGAGATAAACTAAAAGAGTTATAAGCCCCGCCAATAGTAGCTACATCACTCAATTGTACCTGGTAATTGCCAGTAGCATCCAGGTGCAACAAAATGGGGCCGGGTTTGGGAACAATTACCAGCACCTGTGCATCAATCCGCTGTACGCTACCAATGCATAATAGAATAAGCAACAGGGAGTAAAGCTTCATCGCATGCCGGAATGAGAAATTGAATCCTTCTATAAGAATATTAAATGTAATCAATCTTTAATATCTATACATACGGAATAATTCGTTCAAAAGTGGCTTGCCGATATTCAATAAAAACAGCTTCAAAAAAGGTATTATTTATACCTGTAGATTTTGAACCGGACGATGCTGTAATCACCGGATGGAGAAGGCTGAAAGCGTAACGATGCGACCAACGGATTTCCAAAACCGAACCCGTAATCGCCTCCGCCGGTGCCCTCATCGCCGTTCAGCCTTCTTGTGGTTACCCACTTGCCATTTACAAAGGTACCTTCATCAAAATACTCTACATCAAGGTTTCTTCCGTCCGGATCAAGCGGAGAAAAGGTCATATTGAAATCTTTGCCGACTATTACAAACTCATCAGGAGCGATATTGATGATCAATCCACCGGCGTTATCAGCCCGCTTTTGTCCCCACCCAAAGCCCGCGAACTGGTATGATTTGCCTTCCAATTGCGCATTGATATGGTATTTGCCTAAATTGAATTCCTGTTTGGGGTGAATGGTATCGAGGTAAATACCGGCCATTGTTCCTTTGCCGTTGTGTTTTAATATTAGCTCTTTTACCTGGGCTAAGGCAGCGTAGGTTTTAGTGATGGGGTCATCCTTTGGTTTAGACTCATCAATGCCGAAGGGGGAAAAGCAAATGGCATCGTGTTGCCCATAGGCCCAAAATGCCTCATTAGCTGACTGCTGTCCCGGGCGTATTTCGGGTATGAAAAGAGGGTTCCCTGAGCGGTGATACCAACTCATATAATATTTAGCATCTGGCACATAAATATCCGGTGAAATAAAATCAAGGCTGGGTGCAGCCGCGCGCCAGATGTCCAGCGTGTGTGCCTCTGCGCCACCGGCAGGATATTTTCCGGGCCAAAAGGTTCCCTCCTGTTTTATCCAGGCATTTACGTACATAGGTATGGGATAGGCTTCCTTACCTGCGGCGGCTACCCTGCCAATATATTTTGCGTAATGATAAACGGTAAACAGTTCTTCCGTGAGGTAGGAAAGTGTTCTCCAGTTCTTCTCGTCATAAACACTCTTGCCAAAAACATCTTCCCAACTGCCTGATATTTTATACCCGTTTGCTTTCCAAACGCTGTCAAGCTCTGGTAGCAGTTTATTTTTGTGGGAGATCATATAATTCATCAGATCCTGCGGCACATCGGCTTTCCATGCTTTTTTAGCTGCTTCGCTGTATTCGCGCGGTTCATAAAACAGGCCAACTTCGTTCTCAATCTGCGCGGTGATTACGGTCTGCTGTTTGGCATCCACGGCTTTGATGTGTTCCATCAGCGTTTTAAAAGCTTTTGCATCCGCCAGCATACTGGCCTCACCGAAAGTTGAGAGCATTTGCACTGGCTTGCCATTTTTGTCTCTCGCCCGCGGATATTTCTCATAGTTATTTTTTATCCAGCCAGGTGTATAACTGGAATAGCCGTTCTTCCATGAGCCAAACCAGAGGATCACCAAATGCAGGTTTTGCTTCCGGGCGCCCATCAGCATGCTGTCAACCAAAGAGAAATCAAATTTCCCTTCGGCGGGTTCTAATAGCTCCCAATATACCGGCGCGACAACTGTATTCAGGTTTTTCTGCGCCATTTGCTTCCATATCGGGTGCATATAGGAAGCTGAAGAAGTGCTTGAATTATGCAACTCGCCTGCGAGTGCCAGGAACGGTTTACCCTGTACGATCAATTGGGTGGCTAAGCCTCGTTTTTGAAGATGCGGGATAGGAACGGTTTGCGCGTATGAAGTGAGTCCCGCCAGGAAAAAGCAAAGTAAGGTGTAAATAACTTTCATAAATGATCTTAGGTTGATTAGCTGTATGACTAACATTTATTCTAAGATACAAACTTTAGTAGCCGAACAATCAATTCCGGGTATAAATATTCGTACTAAAGCAACGGAATCTATTCCTATGCGTCATATATCCAAATCACTTTTATCAGCCACCGAATGAAAAAATCGATACTGATCATTATCCTGTTCTTATCAATTAGCCGGGTATTCGCGCAAGAACAACAATTGAAGGACATCATTACACCCTATGGCATACCGGGAATGCAATTGGTTTGCATTAAAGATGGCAAGGTTCAAAATGTTAACGTTGGGGTGATCAGTAAAGGCTCGACGAAACCAGTTACTTCAAATACAGTCTTCGAGGCCGCTTCGCTCAGCAAGTGTGTTTTCACTTATGCTGTGATGCGCCTGTATGACCGGGGTATCATCGATCTTGATAAACCGCTGATCGAGTATATCGGCAGCTATGACCGTTTTGATCCAAAAGACCCGCGATATGCGAAGATAACTGCGCGGATGGTATTACGCCATACTACCGGTTTGCCTAATTGGGGTGATGAAAAATTTGCAAGGCTCATATTCTCACCCGATAGCACATTCTCTTATTCGGGAGAGGGGTTTCAGTACCTGCAACATGTGGTTGAAAAGCTGATGAAAAAACCGCTTAACGACATTGCACAGGAAGAGGTATTTACGCCGCTTGGTATGACAAACAGCAACTATGAGTGGACGAACAAATTTGATACAACTTCAGCCTTTGGAAGCGGTCCCGATGTTGTGAAGTGGCATAAAACCCAGATGGCTGCCTCCAGTCTGCTCACCTGCGCACACGATTATGCGCTTTTTTTGCAGGCATTGATAAATGGTAAGGGCTTAAAACCAGCCACTCGAAAAATGATGTTCACCACAGCATCGGATGCCAATTGGTTTAAACATAATATTGATGCTGAAACCAAAAAGCACATTTCGTGGGGACTGGGAGTTGGTTTACAGGAAAACGAAACCGGGAAATGGATATGGCATTGGGGCGATAACGGCGACTTTAAGGCTTTTTATATTGCCAACCCCGAGAAAAAGGAAATACTCGTTTACTTTACGTACAGCAACTGGGGACTGCATGTCACTAATGATATCCTGAATACATTTTTCCCTAAACAAACCT
>Ga0105237_10004134_pt1 | contig 16907 bp, 11 predicted proteins | sample KBSC24metaG_FD_81520 | JGI IMG/M metagenome (GOLD analysis project Ga0105237, IMG submission 81520) | Corn rhizosphere microbial communities from Kellogg Biological Station, Michigan, USA - KBS C2-4 metaG | ecosystem: Host-associated > Plants > Roots > Rhizosphere > Soil | place: Michigan, USA... | reverse complement strand
CGATGCATTATGCACAGAACATCTTTATCCGTGTCCATACCGACGCCGGCTACTATGGCGTTGGCGAATGCTCCGCTTTCCCGATGATTGTGGGCGAGACCCAGGCCACCTGCTTCGAGATGGCAAAGGACTTCGCGGCGCTTTGGAAAGGCAGGGATGCAGAAGACATCGCCGCCAGAATGGGCGAACTGCATATGTTCACGGCTTTTAATTCTACCATCAAGAGCGCCTTCGACATGGCCCTCTATGATCTTGCCGCCCGCAAAGCAGGGCAGCCCCTCTATCAATTCCTGGGTGGGAAGAAGAAGGACATCGAGACAGACCTTACCATCGGCATCGATACACCCGGCAACATGGCATCCACAGCTGTTCAGTTCCGGGACAATGGCGTACGGATGATAAAGATCAAGCTGGGTAAGAATGGAAAAGAGGATGTGGAAAGGGTCAGACAGATCAGGACCGCCGTAGGCAACGACATCATCTTACGGATAGACGCCAACCAGGGCTGGGACTTCGATACTGCATTGAATGCGCTCTGCGATATGGAGCCTTACAATGTTCAGTTCTGCGAACAGCCCATGCGGCATTGGGACGATCATAAACTGCCGCTGCTCCGCAAACAGTCGCCCGTAAAGATCATGGCAGACGAGAGTGTCTTTGATCACCATGATGCGTGGAGACTGATAAGAGAACAGGCCTGTGATTATATCAATATAAAATTCGCCAAATCAGGCGGCATCCTCGAAGCCATCCAGATCAATCAATGCGCACAGCAGCACAATATCCCCTGTATGATGGGCGGTATGCTGGAAAGCCGTGTTGCGCTCACCGCCTTTGCGCATTTTGCGCTGGCGCATGACAACATCATCTTCCATGATATGGACACCTGTCTCCTGGGTCATAAGACCGACCCCGTGACAGGCGGTGTGCAATACAAAGGTTATTTCCTGGAAATACCCGATACCCCTGGCCTGGGCGCCGACGTGGAGGAGGCCTTTCTAAAGGACTGCGAAAGCATCACGATATAGCGCCATACTAGGGTCTTTCCGCCAGTATCTTTTCCGCCTCATGGTCCTTATATTTCCGCATCAGCTCCTTTAGCGTAGATTTCAATGACGCCGTCAGCTTCTCATACCCCGTCTGTCCATATAGGTTATGCACCTCATCGGGATCCTTCACAAGATCATACAGCTCCCAGCTATCCGATGGCCCATAAAACCGAACCAGCTTATATCGCTCCGTCCGCACCCCAAAATGGGGATACACATGATGTGGCTGCGGGTATTCATAGTAATGATAGTACATTGCCTTGCGCCATCCCGTCACACTCTCCGGACCACCTTTCACCAATGGCAGAAAGGAAGTGCCCTGTATCTCCTCCGGCGGTCTGACCCCCGCAATATCCAGCAAAGTAGGCGCCCAATCGATATTCAACATCAGCTGTCTCACTGAACTCCCTGGCTTAATTACGCCCGGCCACCGCATCATAAAAGGTGTCCGCAAGGACGGCTCATACATCCATCTTTTGTCGAACCAGCCATGTTCGCCCATATAAAAGCCCTGGTCCGAACAGTATACGATCACCGTATTCCCAGCCAATCCCGTCCTGTCCAGATAATCCAGCAGCTCACCGATATTCCGGTCCATCGAGCGGGCCACGGATAAATAATCCTTCAGATACCGCTCGTATTTCCACCGCACCAGCGCCCTGCCCGTATCATGCCGCGTATCGAACTCCTTGCTGATCTTGTTTTCGTAATAGTTGTAAAAAGCCTGTTTTTGTGCAGGGGTGAATCTGTTATAGATACCGCTGTGCACATAATCTGCATGCACTTTCAGGTCTTCCTTCAGCCGCATGGTCTTTTCGATGGTCATGTCCTGATCCGCAGCCGCCACCCTTCCGGCATAGTTGTCAAAGAACGTCGAAGGCAGCGGGAGATCTTTACTATCGTATGCGCCGAGATCCCGTATATCCGGCAGCCATTCCCTGTGGGTCGCTTTCTCTCCCACGATAAGGCAAAAAGGTTTCGAAGTGTCCCTGCTTTCCAGCCAGCCCGTAGACAATTTTGTTATCAGATCCGTGACATATCCTTCCATCCGTATTGTATCACCAGGCCCGATAATATCCGGATTATAATATTCCCCCTGCCCGCGGAGTATACGGAAATAATCGAATCCCCGCGGCAGATTGCCCAGGTGCCATTTACCTATCCAGGCAGTCTGGTAACCGTTGTCCTGCAACAGCGCCGGAAATAGGAACTGGTCTGTATTGAACCTTTTTTCATTCAGCTCATACCCATTCATATGGCTGTACTTCCCCGTTAGGAGCGTCGCCCTGCTGGGACCGCAGATGGAATTGGTGACCATGGCCCTCGTAAAGATCGCTCCTTCCCGGCCGATCCGGTCTATATTGGGAGTTTGCGCCAGCTTGCTCCCATAGGCGCTGATAGCCTGGTATGCATGATCATCCGAGATGATAAAAATGATATTGGGCCGTCGACCCTGCGCCAGCGCTCCGCTGGCTATCCAATGTGCCGCTAACAGAAGAAGTAAAAGTCGGGATTTCATATTTCAAACCTACATATTTGGCACAATACCCTGGTCTTTTTTTTCGGGACGCTGATCCAACAGGTTCTTCCTGTATTCCTCCGGCGAACTCCCTGTCTTTTCCTTAAATAATTTGGAAAAATAAAATGCAGATTCAAAATTCATACTGAAGGCTATCGCTTTGATGCTTTTTGAATGATCTGTCAGTAACGCCTTTGCCTTTTCTATCTTTAATTGTATAATATACTGGTTCGGAGCGATGCCTGTATATTTTTTAAAGGCCCTTCGAAACCACGCATAGCTGATGTTGAGCTCTTCGGCTACTTTTTCGATGTCTATATCATGATCGATATTCGTTCTGAAAATGATCCTCGCCTTGTTGATAATGCTTTCGGTAGGGTCCTCCGGCTCAAAGCTGCGCTCCTTCACCAATGAAAGGACTTTACCGAGCAAATGAAATACCATGCCCGACACCAATTGCTGATAGCCCGTTTTTTCATCCTTCGTCCTGTCTACGATCTCACCCAGCAGTTGAATGACAGTGTCATCGAAACCAATGGACAGCACCGGGTTCTTAGGCGACAAAAAATCATTCACTACCAGGTCTTCTATCACTTTGCCCTTGAACCCTACCCAGAACTCATCCCAACCCATTTGCTCATCAGGCTTGAATCGGTGCCATTCATTTGGGAATAAGACAAGAATGGACCCCTCTTTTATATCCAGCTGCGTGCAATTGGCCGACTCGAATTTTCCCATGCCGCTGGGGATATAGATCAGTTGATACTCATCCAGTACTCTTCCGGTGTTCCAATTGAAATTGTGATGATCCGGGTGATCAGGAGCGGGATACATAGTATGCTTGCTGATGCTGTTACAACCCGCATTCAGCACATAGATGCCCCATTTCTCATCAGCCTCGCTGGTAGGCAGGTATTTGTAGAAATTATTCATCACAGCCTGTTAGTGTATCAAAAAGTATTATCGAAAGAGCAGTTTGTGTATTGCTTTCCAAACATATGAAAAATATTTTTGACAACTAAAATTAACAAAATTGCCTGCATATGAAGAATAAACACTCTCTTCTTCGGCCCTTCTGCTTTACATGGCTATGGCTGTTCTTCTCAATTATGGCTCATGGCCAGTCTCAACAAGTCAGCGGCATCATCAAAGATGAAACAGGCGCTGCAGTAGAAGGAGCCGACATCATCGTAAAAGGTTCTACAAAAGGTGTGCAATCGGGTACAACGGGAAAATTCATTATATCTATCCAGGGCGCTTCCGCCACACTCATCATCAGCCACGTAGGCTTCACCACACAGGAAGTTCCCGCATCCGCCGGAAGCACACAGGAAATATTCCTCAAAAGAAATGCAAGCGCCTTAAATGACGTGGTGGTCATTGGTTATGGTACCCAACGCCGAAGAGAAGTCACAGGCGCTATCGCCGTCGCGGACCTCGCGGCGACAAAAGATGTTCCCGTAGCCAACCCCACCCGGCTGCTCTTAGGACAGGCGCCCGGCGTCACGGTAAAACAAGCCACCGGAAGACCCGGCGGCGAATTCGAGATCAATGTACGCGGCCTCGGCTCACTGGGTGCGGGCAGCGCTCCCCTGTACGTCGTTGATGGATTCCCCGTCGGGACGGGCCTTGGGCAGAATTTCAATGGCAGCGACATCGAGAACATCACTATCCTGAAAGATGCCGTCTCCACTGCCATATACGGAGCCAGAGGCTCTAACGGCGTTGTGCTGATCACCACTAAAAATGGAAGGCCCGGAGCGCCTGTCCTCAACGTCAGCAGCTCCTATGGCATACAGAACATTCCCTCCGGGAGAAAAGTAAAGATGCTCGATGGACAGGAATTCGCACAGTTCAAAAAGGACATCTTCATGGACAAGATCAGGTACTTCGAGAACAGGGAGCCCGATATCACCGAAGTGCCATTGAACTATCGCTATCCGGAGCAGGTAAAAACATCCACCAACTGGTTTGATGCCACTCTCCACGACAATGCCCCTTTCTCAAACTATTACGTGTCTCTGTCCCAGGGAAATAACAACGTCCATTCCTTTCTTTCTGCAGGCTATACCAGGCAAGAAGGTATCCTGTTAAATACCAAATTCGATAACTTCTCCGTACGCGGCAACATCGACGGCAAGGTCAACGACAACATCAGCATGGGCCTGAGGGTCAATGCCGACCTGGCCACCAACAACCTTGCTCAGGCCACAGAAGGCAGGGACAATATAGTAGGCGCTTCACTGATCGCGGACCCACGCGATCCCATTCGCAACCCCGATGGTTCTTATTTTGCCTATATCGGCGGCCATGACGGCGTCTTTGGATTTGCCAATCCCGTCATGTCGCTGACAGATATCCAAAGCAGGTCCAACGTCGGTCAGATGGTAGCCAATGCATTCATAGAAATTTCTTTCTTAAAGAATTTCAAGTTCAAAAGCTCCCTCAACGGCCTGCTGAACTATAACAGCTACAAACAGTTCGTCCCGTCCTATATTCCGGGTGAGAATGCACCGCCTCCCAGAGACGCCAGCGAGGCGGATCAGCAGATCAATACCCGTAACTACTCTGCCGACCAGCTATTGACCTATAATAATACATTTGGAAGCCATCGTATCAATGTGCTGGTAGGCTATACGGCACAGGATGAGAAGACCACTACTCTCAATGCGGGCGGTACCCAGTACGCAAACGATCTGACCCCCTTTCTCTCCTCGGCAGCGTTGAAAACAAACGGCTCCGGAGAATATGGCTGGAGCCTGGATGCATTCTTCGGCCGCGTCAACTATGTGTTTGCCGAAAAATATCTGTTCTCCGGCAGTTTCCGCAGAGAAGGCAGCTCCAGGTTCGGAGAGAATGTAAAGTATGGTAACTTTCCAGCAGTATCGGCCGGCTGGCGCATCAGCAACGAGAACTTCATGTCCGGTGTCTCCTGGCTTTCAGACCTGAAATTGAGAGGCAGCTGGGGGATCACAGGTAACAACGGTATCCCCAACTATGGATCGCTGGCTTTCATGAGCAATAACAATTATGTTCTCGACAACAACCTTGTACGGGGCCAGGTGGTGAGCAATCTGCCGAACCCCACCCTGAAATGGGAGAGATCTAAACAGCTGGACCTGGGCGTAGATCTCGCCGCCTTCGGAGACAAGCTCACCTTCACAGCGGAATATTACGACAAGATCACGAACGATATGCTTCTGTCCATACCACTCCCCGCCATCTCGGGCTTCACCAGCTATCTTGCCAACATCGGGAAGGTACAGAACAAAGGTTTCGAATTTGCAGCACGATATAAGACAAAGGTCCAAAGCGTCGGCCTGTGGGTCAGCGGCAACGTATCCATCAACAGGAACAAGGTGCTCGCGATAAATGGCCCCAGCGACCAGCTCCTTGCCGGCGATTTCTACGGCGGCTACAATATTTCCCGCCCCGGCTCCCCCATCGGCGCCATCTTCGGCTTTAAGATGCTGGGCGTCTTTAAGAACCAGGCTGACATCGACAAATCACCTTTCCAGGATGGAGCCATCCCCGGCGTATACAAGTATTATGATGCAGATCACAATGACACCATATCCTACGACACGAAGGACATGGTCCAGATCGGTAATCCCTGGCCAAAGTTCACCTATGGGCTTAGCGCCGGTGGAGATTTCAAACACTTCGACTTCAGCATCCTGATCAACGGCGCACAGGGCTACGACATCTATAGGGTCATCGAAGCCTCTACCATGAATATGGATGGTGTATTCAACGTGCTGGAAGAAAGCAAGCAACGCTACCGCAATGAACAGAACCCCGGCAACGGCAGATTGGCGACTACCAATACCTGGAAATGGGAGCGGGAAAGCAACTCCCGCTATATCTACAGCGGCAGCCATATGTGGATCAAGAACATCAGCATCGGCTATACATTCAATCCTGCTACTCCAAAATTGATGTTCAAATCCCTCCGCCTGTATGCCAGCGGTGACAATATGTTCCTCTTTACCAAATATCCGGGTTCCAACCCCGATGTCAACAACAGAGGAGGTATCAATCCCGGCCTCGACGACGAAGCCTATCCATTGGCAAGAACATTCACTTTCGGGGCCAACTTCACCTTTTAAATTTTTACCAATGAGAATCATCATCATACGTCTGCTGGCCATTACCTTCGCGCTGTCTGCAGTCTCCTGCGCGAAGAACTATCTCAATAAGACAGATCCGACCAAAGTCAGTACAGACCTCTTTTACAAAGACCCCACACAGTTAGAGCAGGCTGTCAACGGAGTGTATGGCACACTGCAGGGTATTGCCAACGATCAATGGATCACCAATGAACTGCCTTCCGACAATACGACCATCGATTTCAACCCCGGCGACCGGGGTCAGTCGGACAGGATCGAAGCATTCGAGTTCTACACAGTCAATGCCAACAGCACGAACCTGAACAGCTCTTACATCAACTATTACAATTCCATTTACAATGCCAACAACACCCTGGCAAAAATGCAGGGCGCCACGGGCCTGTCGGATTCGGTCAAGGCCGTCAATGAAGGACAGCTGAAGTTCATCCGCGCTTATCTGTATTTTGAATTGACACAGTATTACGGTGATGTCATTTTGATCACCCAACCGCTGGTCCAGCCTTCCGATGCATGGACCTACCAGAGAGAGAAGCAGGAAAATGTCTACACACAAATAGAATCCGATCTGAAAGATGCCGTGAACGATCTGCCCGTCAAATACGAGGCAGGACACATCGGGAGAGCTACAAAGGGCGCGGCCCTCTCTCTGCTTGGCAAAGTATATCTCACCGAAAAAAAATATACGGACGCCGTCACAACCCTGAACCAGGTTTTGCCACTGGGATATGACCTCAATACCGATTATGCGGATGCTTTTAATCCGCAGAAAAAGAATGGCATCGAGTCCATTTTCGAGATCCAGTACGATGCCGCCATTGATGGTGAATGGAGCAGCTTCATCTATACTTTTGCTCCCAGGTTATCCGCCGGCGCCGTCACCGGCTGGTCTCAAAGCAATCCCGGCGGCTGGAATATTCCCACTAATGACATCATCAATGCTTACGAAGCCGGCGATACAAGGAAGGACGCATCCGTTGGCTTGAATTTTAAAAGCCCCGTGACAGGCCTGACAGTACCTTACATAAAAAAATACGCTCATACCCATGCCGTCTATGGACGTACAGACGACAACTGGCCCGTGCTGAGATATTCCGATGTTCTCCTGATGCTGGCAGAGGCTATCAATGAACAGGGCGCTCCCACGACAGAAGCTTATACCTACCTGAACAAGGTGCGCGAAAGAGCAGGCCTCTCCGATCTGTCCGGACTAAGCCAGGCAGTATTCAGGGACACACTTGCTCATGAAAGAAGAGTAGAGCTGGCTTTCGAGAACTGGCGCTGGTTCGATCTCAAAAGGACCATGACACCCGCTGACCTGACGACCTTTATAAATAACTATGCGGCAAAGGAGAAGGCAAATCCTACTGTAACCAGACAAGGGGTTCCTTATTCCAATACAGATTACGTATTTTCACAGTATGAGGCGCTCTTCCCGATACCGGCGAATGAGATCATCGTTAACCCAAAACTTACACAGACCCCTGGCTATTAAATAAATATTTCATGAAGCTATTACATATCATACCGATCGTATTGATCTCCGTAAAAGGATACACCCAGAACACCCAGCCTGCACTACACATCAGTTGGGACAAGACGACACATGTCTCCAAAACCACATCTACCCTGCAATTGGTTGAAAACCCCATGGTACGGCCCTCATCGCCCATCCATCGCCAGACCTTTGCCGCGTTGAAAGAGCTGGGGGCCGCCTATGTCCGCTATGTTCCCTGGTTTCCCTATCCAAAAATGGCCGTGGCGGAATTGAAGCCTCCGACAAAAGAAGCCACGTATTGGGATTTCACCTACCTGGACAGCACGATGAATGCACTGATGGAAGCCACCAAAGGACACACTGTAGTCATCAACTTCAGCACCACCCCGGCATGGATGTGGGAGACAGCTTCGCCCGTAGTCTATCCCGAAGATGCTTACCAGGTCTTCTGGGATTACAACCAGGGAGCGCAGCTGCGCGATACGACGGGGAAAGAATTGGGAGCATACTATGCCCGGCTCATAAGCTGGTACACAAAAGGAGGTTTTACGGACGAGCTTGGGAAATACCATAAGTCGGGGCATTTCTATAACATTCCCTATTGGGAAGTTTTGAACGAGCCCGATCTGGAACATAATCTCTCGCCGCAGCACTACACGAGGATATATGACGCCATCGTAAAACAGATGAAGCAGGTATCTCCGCAAACGAAGTTCATCGGCATGTCCCTTGCCTTCGCAGTCGATCCAGCTTATTTCGAGTATTTTCTGAATGCAAAGAACCATGCCCCCGGCATCCTGCCCGAAGGTATATCCTATCACTTTTATGCTACTCCTTCCAGGGAAGACCAGCCCCCATCTGACTACCAATATACGTTTTTTGAAAAGGCGGACGCTTTCCTGGACAGGGTGAGATTTGTCGAGGCCATCCGGAAAAGACTGGCGCCAAATACGTTTACCACCATCAATGAGATAGGCAGCATTCTCCGCTCGCCCGCGGTGATCAAACCCATCGAATCGGAATACTGGAGCCTGTCCGGCGCAACCTACGCATACATATTCCTGCAATTGACAAAAATGGGCATCGACGTGGCAGGTGAATCGCAGTTGGTCGGCTACCCTACTCAGTTCCCCGATGTCAGCATGATGAATTGGGCCACCGGTCAGCCCAATGCAAGATACAGGGTACTTCGTCTTTTGCACGATAACTTTGGACCGGGCGATAAGCTGGTAGAGACCTCCGGCCAGCCAGGCGACGTGATCGCCCAGGCCTTCATCACAAAGAAGGGAAAAAAACTGCTCTTCATTAACACCAGGAATAAAGAAGTTACATTTTCCTTACCTTCGGAATTAAATAACATAACCCTTTCCGTCACCGATATTTCAACATTGGACAACCCGCCGGCACAGTCTACTGTGACCAATGCCAGCATCACACTCCGCCCCTTTGCAGTTGCAGTAGCAGCAATAAACTAATCTCACTATGGACCTGGGAACATTTAAGATCGGCCTGTTCGGCATTGGCCTGGATACATACTGGCCTCAGTTCGAAGGCCTGAAAGACAGATTGGAAGGTTACCTGGAAGTGGTGGCCAGTCAGTTGAGAACGCTTCATCCTCAGGTGGTGAATGCCGGATTGGTAGACAATACGGATAAAGCATTCCAGGCTGGTAAATTGTTCAGCACGGAAGATGTTGATATCATCTTTCTCTACGTATCCACTTATGCCCTGTCCTCCACCGTCCTTCCAGTAGTGCAGCGGGCAAAGGTCCCTGTTATCATTCTCAATCTTTCTCCCGAACCAGCCATCGACTATGCCTCCTTCAATAGCCTTAAGGACAGAACAAAAATGACAGGCGAATGGCTGGCCTACTGCTCAGCCTGCCCCGTTCCCGAAATTGCCAATGTGTTCAACCGTACAGGCATACGGTTTAACCAGGTGACGGGCATGCTTTACGACGATCCGGTGTCCTGGCAGGAGATAGACGAATGGGTAGCCGCGGCAAAGGTCGTCAATATCATGTTCTACAACCGCATGGGCTGCATGGGTCATTACTACAGCGGTATGCTGGATATATACACGGACCTCACGGCTATCTATGCCCATTTCGGAGGACATATAGAATTAATCGAGGTGGAAGAGCTGGTAACATTTCGTAAACAGGTCTCACCGCCCGAAATAAAGAAAAGGCTCGACCTCTTCCATAAAGTTTTTGACATCCAGCCCGACTGTTCCCCGGCAGAGCTGGAAAAAGCCGCCGTCACGTCCGTCGCCCTGGATAAGCTGGTGGCCGCCCACAAGCTCGGCTCTATGGCATATTATTATAAAGGCACGGGCAATCCCGATAACGAAGCAGCCATCAGTTCCATCATCCTCGGCAACTCCCTGCTTACCGCCAATGGCGTACCCGTAGCAGGCGAATACGAGATCAAGAATGCCATAGCCATGAAGATCATGGATTCCTTCGGAGCCGGCGGCTCTTTCACCGAATACTATGCCATGGATTTCAAGGATGATGTAGTGGTGATGGGACATGACGGCCCCGGACATATCGGGATTGCGGAAGGAAAGACAAAGGTCAGGCCGCTAAAAGTATATCATGGCAAGGTTGGCAATGGGGTGTCGGTAGAGATGATGGTAAAGAATGGCCCCGTTACCCTGCTTAGCGTGGTGGAAAAAAAGGGCGGCGGAATGCTGCTCCTCGTAGCTGAAGGCGAGTCCGTACCCGGCCCCATCCTGGAGATCGGGAATACCAACAGCCGGTATAAATTCTCCATCGGCGCACGGCGCTTTGTCAACGACTGGAACAGCCATGGCCCTGCCCACCACTGTGCTATAGGCATGGGACACATCAGCTCTAAAATAGAAAAACTGGGTTCTCTGCTGGGTATGGAAGTTAGACGAGTATGCTAATTAGGCTTATATTTGCCCTATGCAAATGAAAGCGAAGACCTCCCGCGAATCGCTCATCGTTGTGACTGAGCTCGTCCTGCCCAACGATACAAATGTGTACGGCAACCTGATGGGAGGCCGTCTCATGTACTGGATGGATATCGCCGCCGCCCTGTCCGCAGGCAAGCATTGCAATTCACCCGTCGTCACTGCATCCGTCGACAATATCTCCTTCGAAAATCCTATCAAACTTGGTAACGTGGTGCACATCGAAGCCAAGGTGACAAGAGCCTTCAACAGCTCGATGGAAGTACATATGAAAGTATGGGGAGAGGATCATCTGCAGCAGTATAAATATAAGAGCAATGAGGCGTATTATACCTTTGTTGCCCTGGATCCCAACAGGAGACCGCGTCCCGTCCCCGAACTCATCGCCGAGACGGAAGAGGAAAAGAAATTGTATGAAGGTGCGCTCCGCAGGCGACAGTTGCGATTGATACTGGGTGGAAAGCTGAAACCCGAAGACGCAGGTGAGCTGAAGGCATTCTTCCTAAAGAGCTAGTTCCCTTCACAGGCCCCTAATACACCGACGCAGTCGGCACTTCTTCTGCTTTGGCAAAGGCGCGGTGATATTCAGCAACGTAGCCAATAGCCTCCTGACCATACCTTTCATAATGCCAATCCCTAAACTGCGGTTGACTCTCCATACTCATCGCCAGCCCCAGCAATCCCCATCCATTCCCCGGATTATGCACCAAATCCTGCCGGTATACCTTCTCCGCATCAGCCGGCCGATGCAGTTTTAACAGACAGTCCCCCAAATAATGCCTCACAGGAATGGGCCAGTCCTTGGGTTCCCGGTAGATCATGGCATCTTCTATAGCCACACCCTTCTCCAGCCATTGGATGGCGCCTTTATAATCCTTTTTGGAAAAGCATATCTCACCTGCCAATATCGCCTCCGCGATCTTCGCCCCTTCTATTGGTGCATTGAAAGGCAAGATCCTTACGATAAGGCTGCTGTCTTTTAACCATAATCGAAGCCTTTCAAGGTGCCGCTCGGCCGAGTCCATCTTATGCAGTCGCAGACAGGCCATTCCCTTCCCAAACTCATACAGTAAATAAGCAAAATGCTGACTGCTGTCCGGCGCCGGCTCATCCATGGCCACCTTCCACTTGCCGCTTCGTACATAGACCAGCATGGGCATCATATACAAGTATTGAAAAAAGGGATTGGTCAGACGCGATTTATAGGACCTTAGAATTATCTTCCGGAGATGATAGGATGTCTGAATAGCCTTGCCATACATATTCGCATTGAGAGCACAGTACGTCTCCACTCCATCGAAATGGGTCTGAGCGAAGAGCCCCAGATTCAGGTTCCGTCCCACCGTATCATATTGCACCGCCAGCTGAGACGCCTTGTCATTTACTTCGATCCCTTTTGCATACTGCCCGTTCCGTTGATACATATGGCTCGACATATGCACCATATGCGGTACACCCGGCATGGATGTTTGTAATGAATCCGCCGCAGCCAGAGCCTCCTCGGGATGGCGCGAAGCCTCCACCAGGTGTATCTTATAATGAAGAGCGGCAGGATGAGAAGGATGGATTTTTAATATAGCATCACAGGTATCCACCAGCTCTGCAGTCCAGGACCTTGGCTGGCCATCCGTTGTCCAAAAATCCCAGCTATGCTCCAGCATGACCGCATCTACATACAGGGCCTTGATATCTATATCGTCGGGATATTCTTTCAACAGCTGGAGCAGACCTTCCGCATAATCCCTGTTCAGTCGTTTGCGATGGCTGTCCGACACGTCGGCGGAATATCGCTTTCCCATCACGCTCGCCAGCTCCTTTTCTTTCGATGAGGCGTTCGCCGCGGTACGGTTCATCTGTTCCAGGACAGGCAGCACAGCCGCCGGCATCTTATAGGTATAGCTGTTGTAATAAGGGCCCATGGACAATGCCTGTCCCCAATAAGCCATCGTACATTCCGGGTCAAAACGAGCCGCTTCCTTAAAAGAAGCCAGCGCCTCCGTAAGATGATAGCTATAGTATAGATTGAATCCCTGATCGAAATAGAGCTGTGCGCTGTCGTTATTGGTATGTACCTTAAAGCTGTAATGTCCCCATCCGGCGAAGAGAGGCGCAAATTTCCCCTGATCGTCAGGCCGTATCGTAGTAGACCCGGTCGCCGGAGCGCATCCAACGGCCTCCAGATCCGTACGCGCCGCACTATTGATAAATTGACTGCCCTTGCGCAAGGCGAGCAGGGTCAGCACAGAAATGGCAAGAAATGATATAATAAACAGCTTTCTCATCTCGCAGGTTTACGCCGCGGGTTCATTCTTCCAGTGGTGGGCTCCTTTCAGCATAAAATCCTTGCTTTGTTCGATAGCATCCATGACAGAGGCAAGTATCTCTTCCACCGGGGCATCATAGTCGATGTTCATAGGCGGCTTGAACGTGACGGATAGCAGCACTCCCTTCTTCTTAAATTTCAGCCCGGTCTTATTAAAGGCCCGCCAGAATCCACTGATAACCACAGGCACGACAATAGGCTTATTTTGTTTGATGATATGGGCCGTCCCTTTCCTGCCCGGAGCAAAAGATTTGGTAGTCCCCTGCGGGAAGGTGATCACCCAGCTATCCTCCAATGCACGGGTGATCTTACGGGTGTCGGACGGGTCGAGTCCCCTTCTTGCTTCCGTGCTTTGTTTATTCCAGGTTCGCTTCACCGTGAGCGCCCCTGCCAGCGTGAACAGGCGGCTTACCCAGCTGCCCCGCATCGTTTCTTCCGCGGCGACATAGTATACATTGGTAAAAGGATTCAATAGATAATAGGGAATGCCTAATTTATTCTTCTTTCTCCATTTCACCGCACAGAAGATGTGAAGGAAGGTGATGACATCGGCAAAATAAGTCTGGTGATTGCTTACAAAAAGGACATTCTTTTTCGGCAGGCTACGTAGATGCTCTGTACCGCTTATTTTCAGGCGATTCACGATCGTCAGCCCCGGGTAAGATACAAGTCCTACAATAGCATAGACCAGCTTACGGACTAAACGAACTCTTTTTAATCGGTCGCTTAATGTGCTCATGCCAGGTTTAGATGGAGGAAACGGAATCTTACTCAATGTACGTAATTGTTATCATACAAATGCCTGTATCCTGTTAACTTTGCCGGATATGGAATTGAACACCGTTATTTTCGACATGGATGGGCTACTGATTGATTCCGAACCCTATTGGCAGCAGGCAGGTATGGAGACGTTACAAAAGTTTAAGGTCACCCTGGCCCCCGAACAGTATCACCATACCACGGGTCTGCGCACCCCGGAATGGCTGGACTATTGGTTTGGTTATTACAATATCCCTAAGAACAACATGCAGGAGGCAGTGGATGCCCTCCACGCCAATGTCTTCGAAAAGATAAGAGAAAAGGCAGAACCCCTGCCCGGCATCGACTATATCTTTCCCTATTTTAAGGAGAAAGGATTCCGTATCGGACTGGCGACATCCTCTCCGTTGTCCCTGGTGGATATAGTGGTCGACAAGCTGAACATCGGCCGCTATCTGGATGCTACCGCCTCTGCCGAACACCTCCCCTTTGGCAAGCCCCATCCGCAGGTATATATGGATTGCGCCGCAGCCCTGGGCGTTTCTCCGTTGCAATGCCTGTGCTTCGAAGATTCCTTCAATGGATTGATCGCCGCCAAGGCCGCCCGTATGCGTTGTGTCGTTATACCTGTGGCGGATCAATATGCGCTTCCCAAATGGGGCGCTGCAGATGTCAAATTGCACTCCCTCGCCGATTTCACCCTGTAATAAAAAAACCCCGGCAGTAGCCGGGGTTTTGATGTATACTTTGCTTAGAAGCTTATTGTGCAGCTTGATCGCCACTACCTTGTCCTTTCTCTTCCTGCTTCAGCTTTTCCTTGATAGATGCCAAAGCGCCCAGATCTCCAAGGGTTGGCTTCTCAACCTTGCTCTGGAGATTCTTGACAGCCTTACGCGTCTTGTCGGCTTCAGCACGGGCTTCCTTCTTCAGGGCTTCCTTCTCTTCCATCTTGCCTTGTTCCCACAGACGGGTATGCGACAACACGATACGTTTTTCATTACGATCGAACTCGATCACCATGAATTGTGCCGTTTCATCAGCAACGATCTGCTTGCCATCTTCCTTGTTCAGGTGACGGTTGGGAGCAAAACCTTCCAGGCCATAAGGCAGCTGTACGATGGCGCCCTTGTCGTCCTTGCGGATAACAGTGCCCTCGTGGATAGAACCTACAGAGAAGGTTTCTTCCAGGGCATTCCAGGGATCTTCTTCTAACTGTTTGTGTCCTAACTGCAATTTGCGGTTGTCCTTGTCTATACCCAGGATCATCACATCGATGTGCTGACCTACCCTGGTGTATTCAGAAGGATGATTGAAACGCTTCAGCCAGCTCAGATCGCTGATATGGATCATACCGCCGATGCCGGGAGCCAGTTCCACGAATACACCGTAAGGAGTGATATTCTTCACCAGGCCCGTATGACGGCTGCCTTGCGGGAATTTCACCTCGATAGTATTCCAGGGATCTTCGCTCAGTTGCTTGATGGAAAGGCTCATCTTGCGTGCTTCCTTATCCAGGGTAACAACCTTAGCCTGGTGCTCGTCACCCAGCTTGAAGAATTCCTTGGCATTGATGGGGGTATTGGCCCAGGTGATCTCACTCACGTGAACAAGACCTTCTACGCCAGGCATGATCTCCAGGAATGCGCCGTAATCTTCGATGTTTACAACCTTACCCTTCACGATCTCACCTTCCTTGATAGTCTCAGGCAGCACATCCCAAGGATGAGGGGTCAGCTGTTTCAGACCCAGGCTGATACGCTTCTTGCCATCGTCGAAATCCAGAACCACAACCTGCAGCTTCTGGTCCAGTTTCAGCACTTCGCTCGGATGGCTGATACGGCCCCATGAAATATCCGTGATATACAGCAGTCCATCCAGACCGCCGAGGTCCATGAACGCGCCGAAGTCGGTGATATTCTTGATAGTACCTTCCAGCACCTGTCCTTTCTCCAGCTTGCTGATGATCTCTGCACGTTGTGCTTCGATGTCGCTTTCGATAAGGGCCTTGTGAGAAACTACGGCATTCTTGATCGCTTCGTTGATCTTCACAACCTTGAACTCCATGGTCTTTCCGACAAACTGATCGTAGTCGGTAACAGGCTTGACGTCGATCTGCGATCCGGGAAGGAATGTCTCCATACCGAACACATCCACGATCAAACCACCCTTGGTCTTGCTGGTAACAGTACCGGTAACAACTTCGCCGGTCTTGTGTACTTCCACGATCCTTTCCCATGCACGTGTGATACGAGCCTGTTTGCGGCTCAGGTGCAGGTGACCTTCACGGTCTTCTTTTTCTACAACCATCACTTCCACTTCATCACCCGTCCTCAGGTTGGGCGTGTCGCGGAATTCGTTCAAGGAGACGAGACCGTCACTCTTGAATCCGATGTTTACCACCACGTCGGTCTTGGTCATGCCTACTACAAGGCCTTTTACCAGCTCACCATCCGTGATAGCTACGAATGTGTTGTCATACACTTTGTCGTACTTCTCTTTCTCCTCCTTGGTGTACGCAGCTACATTCCTCTTGTCGATGCTCCAGTCGAAATCATCGTGCGCAGTTTGCACGAAAGCAGGCGCTTTTGTTGTCGCTGTAGCTTCGGCAGCAGCAGTTGCTACTTCCGACTCCTGTCCTTCAGCGTTTGGGTTAACAATATTGTTTTCAGACATAATATAAAATCCCGATTAT
>Ga0105237_10004130_pt1 | contig 16923 bp, 15 predicted proteins | sample KBSC24metaG_FD_81520 | JGI IMG/M metagenome (GOLD analysis project Ga0105237, IMG submission 81520) | Corn rhizosphere microbial communities from Kellogg Biological Station, Michigan, USA - KBS C2-4 metaG | ecosystem: Host-associated > Plants > Roots > Rhizosphere > Soil | place: Michigan, USA... | reverse complement strand
GCGCGGCTTGATCGTCAACACCGCGTCGGTCGCCGCGTTCGACGGGCAGATCGGGCAGATCGCCTACTCCGCATCGAAGGGCGGCGTGGTCGGGATGACGCTGCCGGCCGCGCGCGACCTGGCGCGCAACGGCATCCGGGTCAACACCATCGCGCCCGGCATCATGGACACGCCGATGCTCGCCGCGCTCGGTGACGAGGTCAACGCCTCGCTGGCCGCCAGCGTGCCGTTCCCGCACCGCCTTGGTCGCCCCGAAGAGTACGCGCAACTCGTCGTGATGCTGGCCGAGCACGACTACTTGAACGCCGAGACCATCCGAATGGATGGCGCGATTCGGATGGCCCCGCAATGAGCGCCGTCATCGTCGCGGGCGCCCGCACCCCGATCGGCAAACTGCTGGGCGGCCTGTCGACGCTGACCGCGGCCGAGCTCGGAGGCGTCGCCATCGCCGGCGCGCTCGAGAAGGCGGGGGTCGCCGGCTCCGACATCGACTACGTGATCATGGGCCAGGTGCTGACCGCGGGGGCCGGGCAGTTGCCGGCGCGCCAGGCAGCGGCGGCGGGCGGCATCCCGATGAACGTGCCCTCGACCACGGTCAGCAAGGTGTGCCTCTCGGGCATCCAGGCCGTGATCATGGCCGACCAGTTCATCCGCTCGGGCGACGCCACGACGATCGTGGTCGGCGGCCAGGAGTCGATGTCGCAGGCGCCGCACCTCTTGCGAGGTTCGCGCACCGGCACCAAGTTCGGTCCGATCACCATGGTCGACCACATGGAGCTCGATGGCCTGGTCGACGCCTTCACGGTCGAGGCGATGGGCCTGCTCACCGAGCGGGTCAATGACGCCGAGCCGCTGACCCGCGCCGAGCAGGATGCCTTCGCCGCCGCCTCGCACCAGCGCGCCGCCGCGGCCTGGGAGGCGGGCGACTTCGCCGACGAGGTCGTGCCGGTGTCGGTGCCGCAGCGCCGAGGCGAGCCCGTCGTGGTCGCCCGCGACGAGGGGATCCGCGCCGACACCACGGTCGAGACGCTGGCGAAACTGCCCGGCGCTTTCCGCGCCGACGGCACGGTCACGGCCGGTAACGCCTCACCGATCTCGGACGGCGCCTGCGCGATGATCGTGATGGATCGCGCTCGCGCCGACGAGCTCGGCCTGCCCTGGCTCGCCGAGGTCGGCGCCCACGGCATGGTCGCCGGACCCGACTCGTCACTGCAGTCGCAGCCCGCCAACGCGATCGCGGCGGCCTGCGCGCGCGAGGGCATCACGCCGGCCGACCTCGACCTGATCGAGATCAACGAGGCGTTCGCGGCGGTCGGTCTGGCGTCGGCCGCGCAGCTCGGCGTGCCGCTCGACCGCGTCAACGTGAGCGGCGGCGCGATCGCCGTCGGGCATCCGATCGGGATGTCAGGCGCGCGACTGGTGCTGCATCTCGCGCTCGAGCTCAAGCGCCGGGGAGGCGGCATCGGCGCGGCCGCGCTGTGCGGCGGCGGCGGTCAGGGCGACGCTTTGATCGTGCGGGTGCCGAAGAGCTGAGCCGCGCGCTGGCGCCAGCCCGGCTTGATGATCCCGTTCACGATGAGATTGGCCAGGTCGGCGTAGGCCTCGGCGTCACTGAGCCCGGTGTTCTTCGCAACCTCGCGCCGCTGGATGCGCACCATGACCGAGCTGACCACCTCGGCGATGAAGGCGGTCGGCACGTCGCGGAAGGCGTCGTGGGCGATGCCGTCCAGGATGAGCTGCGTCACCCGCTCGGCCGCGATGGCGGTGTTGCGCTCGTAGATCTCGCGGGCCGGGGGGAAGCCGGCCACGTCATCCATGAACTGGGCGGATGCCGGCCGGAGCTCGTCGGCCACAGCCATCAGGTAGACCTGGATGCGGCGCACCGGGTCGGACTCCGCCGCCACCCGTTCCTCGACACGCTCGGCCGCGTTTCGGAAGAACGCCACGACCACCGCCCGGATCAGTTGCTCGCGCGATCCGGCGAGCGCGTAGATGGTCGACTTGGAGCAGCGCAGCACGATCGCGGCCTGCTCGAGCGTGTATCCGGCGAAGCCGCGCTCGAGCGTCAGGGCGATGAGGCGCTGGAAGACCTCTGCCTGCCGGGCGCTGCGCACGGGGCTGGACTGCTCGACAGCGAATGAGGGGGTGGACATCTGCACCTCATTCCTTCACCGGCATACCGACCATTGGTTTCCACGAGCGTATAGCGTCGATCAGGAACGCGACGAGGCGAGGCGAGGAGTCACATGAACGACGCAGTCATCGTGGATGTGGTGCGAACCGCATCGGGCAAGGGCAAGCCGGGCGGCGCCTTCTCGGACATGCACCCGACCGACCTGCTCGCGGTGGTGCTGCGCGCCTTGCTCGAACGCAACGGCCTGGACTCGACGCAGATCGATGACGTGCTGGTGGGATGCGTCAGCCAGGTCGGCGAGCAGAGCGGCAATGTCGCGCGCAACTCGCTTCTGGCAGCCGGGTTCGACGAGAGCGTGCCCGGTGCCTCGATCGACCGCCAGTGCGGCTCGAGTCAGCAGGCCGCGCACTTCGGGGCGCAGGGCGTGATCGCCGGGGCGTACGACATCGTCATCGCGGCGGGCGTCGAGTCGATGAGCCGCGTTCCGCTGGGCTCGGCGGCCGGTCCGCAGGATCCCTTCGGCGGGGCGGGCCTCACGGCTCGCTATCCGAAGGGGCTGGTGAATCAGGGCATCTCGGCCGAGCTCATCTCGGCCAAGTGGGACTTCAACCGCGCTCAGCTCGACGAGTTCGCCGCCGAGTCGCACCGGCGTGCGGCGGCGGCAGCGGCATCCGGAGCCTTCGCGCGCGAGCTGCTGCCGGTCACCCTGGCCGACGGGCGCGTAGTAGACGCCGACGAGACGATCCGGGTCGAGACGACCACCTCGGCTCTCGCCCAGCTCAAGCCGGCCTTCTACACCGAAGAGATGGCCCGGCGCTTTCCGCAGATCGACTGGGAGATCACCGCGGGCAACTCCTCGCCGCTGACGGATGCCGCGAGCGGCGCCCTGATCATGAGCGAGACGATGGCCCAGAAGCTCGGTCTCACGCCACGGGCCCGGTTCCACAGCTTCGCGGTCGTGGGGGATGACCCGCTGTTCATGCTGACCGGGCCGATCCCGGCGACGCACAAGATCCTGGAGCGCTCGGGGCTCGCCTTCGGCGACCTGGATGTCTACGAAGTGAACGAGGCGTTCGCCTCGGTTCCCTTGGCTTGGGCCGACGAGTTCGACGCCGACCCGGCCAAGCTCAACCCGCTCGGCGGGGCGATCGCGCTGGGTCACGCGGTCGGCGCGTCGGGCACCCGGTTGCTCGGCACGATGCTGCACCAGCTCGAGGCGACCGGCGGCCGTTACGGGCTGCAGACGATGTGCGAGGGCGGCGGCATGGCCAACGCCACCATCATCGAGCGGCTGTAGACCGCAGCGACGTTGCGCTCGAATGGTCAGCGGGCCGGTCGCCACATCGTGGTGACCACGTGCCCGGTTGCGGTCGTGATCCGATCCCGGGCGACGAAGCCGACGCTCTCATAGCGTGCGTTGTTGGCCGGGTTGGACGACTCCAGATACGCGGGCGCAGCGAGAGCATCGATCCGGACGAGGCTGTCGGCGAGCAGCCGCATGCCCAGCCCCCCGCCGCGATGGTCGGCGTGCACACCGAGGAGGCTCAGGTAGAAGCACGGCTCGTCGGGATGGGCCGCCTCGAGCTGGTCGAAGATGCCCAGGACCGACCGGGCGGATGCGGTTCCCGCTGCCCTCGTCAGCAGCTCCTCCAGACCCTCCTCCTCCGGCTCGGTGAGCTCGGTGCCACCCGGCGGGATCCACACCGCGGCTGCCTCCGCGCCGTCGGTGATCAGGGTCCAGGGGTACCGCAGGGCGGAGCTGACGCAGAGTCGCCACAGCACGGCCGCCTGCTCTGGGCGGAGCCGCTCATCGGGGAATGCGGGACCCCACAGCGGGTCGTGAAGGAACGCCGTCGTGATGGTGGACACGATCGACTCGGTGTCCGCGGCCGTGGCGACCCTCATGGTGCTCACACAGTGACGCTAACGGCTGACGCTGACAGGGAGCCAGGCGACTCGCCAAGATCTGTTGTCGAATAGTACTTGATCTGATACAGTACTCGACATGACACCGAACACCCCGGGCGCGACGTCTCGGAACGAGTCACCGGACGCGTTCGCGTCCGACCTGCTCCGCGGGCACACCGACACGATCGTGCTCGGCGTGCTGCGCACCGCCGACCGGTACGGCTTCGAGATCTACAAGACGATCCGCGACGCGACCGGCGGCCGGTACGAGATCAAAGAGGCGACGCTGTACGCCACATTCCGCCGTCTCGACAAAGACGGCCTCGTCGAGGCCTATTGGGGCGACGAGACCCAGGGCGGGCGTCGCAAGTACTACCGCATCACGGATGCCGGCCGCGCCGTCTACCGGCAGAACGTGCTGGATTGGACGGCCACCCAGCAGATCATCAACACCCTCCTGAACTTGCCGACTACTCACCAGAAAGAGACCGAGCGATGAACGCAGACAGCTCAGACATCCACCGCCTTCTCGACGAGGCCTTCGCCGGGGTCACCATGACCCCCGAGCTCCAAGACCTGAAGGAGGAGCTGCGCGGCAACCTGGCAGCCCGCTCGGCCGAACTGCAGGCGAAGGGTCGGGATGCCGCATCCGCGGCCCGCACCGCGGTCGCCGAGCTCGGCAGCATCCCCGAGCTGATCGCCGCAGTTCGCGCCGACGCGGGCACCCCGCTCTCACCGGGAGCGGCGGCCGCCGAGGCCGCCCGCCTGCACCGGGTGCGGCCGAAGCCGGGCTTCGTGGTGCGCGCCAGCGTGCTCTCGGTGGCGATCCTCGCGTTCGGCTTCCACGTCGTCTACGACCTGGTCGAGCAACACGGTGCCGCGAACTCTCTCGATGCGCAGTTGTGGGCGATCGGGTTCGCGGTTCTGGTCGCCGCCCTGGTGACCGACAGCCTCCATCAAGAAACAGCTCAGCACTATCCGATGCCGCTTTTCAGAAGCGTCCGCTGGGGCCTCGCGGCTGGATTTCTCGCGGCCGGGATCGGCTACGGGCTGTTCTTCTTCTGGCACCACCCGCCCCTGGCCCTGCTCGCGGCCGCCATCATCCTGGCCTTGGTCGGCATCATGGTGATGATCGCCTTGGGCGTCACCCAGACGAATCGGCTCAAGCCGTGGGCTCTCGAGCAGAACCGGCAGTACGAGATCGACGACCGCTTCTCGCAAGACCCTGCGGCGGCTGCGCGCTTCGGCATCTACACGGTCATCATCTGGATCGTCGCGATCGCGCTCTTCGTGGTGCTGAGCATCGCGGTCGGCTTCGTCTGGTCGTGGCTCGCCCTGGTGGCCGGTCTCGTGGTGTTCTTCCTGGTCCTGACCCGCATGCTCTTCGCGCCGACGAAATAGCGCGAAGCCGCAAGAAGAAGCGGTGACCCGGATGCGTCAACATCCGGGCCACCTGAACCTGACGTCTCCCGCAAGGGGACTGCGCTAACAGTGGTCGAGGTCCTCCTCGACTGTAGAAGAAGAGGAGCAATGAATGGCATCCAACGATGTGGGCATCTCAGCCCACGACCTCCGCAAGAGCTATCCCGGCGGTCGCAAGGCGCCCCGCGTTCAAGCCCTTGACGGGTTGAGCATCGAGGTCGAGGCCGGCACGATCTTCGGGTTGCTCGGGCCGAACGGTGCGGGCAAGTCGACGACCGTGAAGATCCTGTCGACCCTGTCGCGCGCCGAGTCGGGCACGGCTGAGGTCGCAGGGATCGACGTCGCGCGGCATCCCGACCGGGTTCGCCGGGGGATCGGTTTCGTCGCCCAGCAGTCGGTCGCCGACCCGATGGACACCGGCCGTGAGAACCTGGTGCTCGCCGGGCGGCTGCAGGGCATGCGCGGCAGCGCCGCGCGCGCTCGAGCTGCCGATCTGCTCAAGCGCTTCTCGCTGAGCGAGGCCGCGGACCGACTGGTCAAGACCTATTCCGGCGGCATGGCGCGCAAGCTCGATGTCGCCATCGGCCTCATGAACCGGCCGCAGGTGCTCTTTCTCGACGAGCCGACCACGGGGCTCGACCCCGAGGCGCGCTCCGACATGTGGGCAGAGCTCGAGGCGATGGCGAAGGTCGAGCGCATGACCGTGCTGCTCACCACCCACTACCTCGAAGAGGCCGACCGCCTGGCGAGCCGGCTTGCCATCGTGGATCACGGCCGCGTGGTGGTCACCGGTTCACCGGAGCAACTCAAAGACGGGTTGCACGGTGACGCGGTCATCGTCGAGTTGGCATCCAGCCAGGATGCCGCCGAGGGGCTGCGCCTGCTCGAGCGCCTGCCCGGCCTCGACGAGGTGCTGGTCGACGGCCGGGTGCTGCGAAGCCGAGCCGCCTCCGGCGCCGGCGCGCTGCCGCAGGTGCTCGCCGCCCTCGATGGAGCGCGGCTCGCCGTCGCGTCCGCAACGGTCGCCAGGCCCAGCCTCGACGACGTCTACCTCCGCCACACCGGCCACAGCTACTCGGCCGACAGCCGGGCCGCTTCGGCGGCCGCATCAGAAGGAGTCACCGCATGACAACCCTCACCGCACCGGTCGTTCACACCGGCCTGCTCACCGCGCGCCAGCTGCGCGCCTTCGCGCGCAACCCTGCGTACCTGCTCATCAACCTGGTGCAGCCGATCATCTGGCTGCTGTTGTTCGGCCAGCTGTTCAAGTCGGTCGTCACGATCCCCGGCTTCACGGGTGGCGACAACTACCTGACCTTCCTCACGCCCGGCATCGTCATGATGATGGCCCTGTTCGGAAGCGCGTGGGCGGGCACCACCTACATCCAAGACATGGATCGCGGCGTGATGGACCGCTTCCTCACCTCACCGACCAGCCGCGGCGGCCTGATCGTCGCGACCATGCTCTACCAGGCCGTGCTGACCGTCATCCAGACGCTCGTGGTGCTCGGGGTGGCCTGGCTGGCCGGGGCACGTTTCGAGGGAGGGGCGGCCGGCATCCTGGTGCTGCTGCTGTCTGCGGTGCTGCTGACCTTTGTGTTCGCAGCCTTCTCGGACGCGATCGCTCTGCTGGCGAAGCAGCAGAACGCCTTGATCGCGATCTCGCAGCTGATCTCGTTCCCCCTGATGTTCCTCAGCTCGGCGATCATGGACACGAGCCTGTCGCCGGCTTGGGTCGGTGACATCGCGCGGTTCAATCCGGTCGAGTGGGCGGTCGTGGCGGGGCGCGGAGCCTTGACCACCGCACCCGATTGGTCCGCTGTCTGGGGCCACGTGGCGCTGCTCGCCGGCCTCACCGTTGTGATGACGCTTCTGGCGACCCGGGCCTTCCGGGCGTATCAGCGGTCGGTGTAGCGCTAGGCCCGACACTGCGGGCTGGCGTGCGGGCGCGCGCGGGAGCAGAATCTTCCTTTGTAAGATTATTGCGGCCGCGCGCGCCGTCCCGTCGGGATGCCGTGGATGACGCGGCCAGGATGGATGCCGAATGTCCAAGCCGTCAGTTCAGCTCTACTCGGTGCGGGACGCGATCGACGCGGACCTCGACCGCGCGGTCGCCCGCGTCGCCGAGATCGGATTCACCCGGGTCGAGCCCTACGCGTTCCACCTGCGCACCACCGACTACCGGCGGGCGTTCGCGGCGACCGGGCTCAGCGCGCCGTCCGGGCACGCGGCCGTCATCGACGCGCCCGACGCCTCGCCGATCTTCGACGCGGCAGCCGAGCTCGGCATCGGGATCGTCATCGACCCGTTCATCCCGACCGAGCGCTGGCAGAGCGCCGATAGCGTGCGGGCGACCGCCGAGCGGATCAACCAGCTCTCGGCCGAGGCCGCGGCCCGGGGATTGCGTTTCGGGTACCACAACCACCAATGGGAGTTCACCAACCAGATCGACGGACGGCCGGCCTATGAGGTGTTCGTCGAGCTCCTGGCGCCCGAGGTGGTGCTCGAGGTCGATACCTTCTGGGCCACCGTCGGTGGCGCGGATGTTCCCGCGGTGCTGACCTCGCTGGGGTCGCGCGTGCATGCCCTGCACATCAAGGACGGCAAGGTCAGCGGCGACATCGCCACGGCCCTGCCGAGCAGCGAGAGCGCCCTGGTCGTTCCCGACGCGTTGCGGGCCGCCTTCGAGAACCAGACTCCTGCAGGCCAGGGCGATGTCGACGTGGCGTCGATCCTGAAGGCGGCGCCGCATGCCCTGCGGGTCGTCGAGTTCGACGCCTACTCCGGCGACGTGTTCGACGGCATCGCGCAGTCGCTCGCCTGGCTGCAGTCGAACGACGTTCCGGGCGCCGAATGAGCGGCCGTGCCGGCGTCGGCCTGATCGGTGCCGGGGTCATCTCGACGCAGTACCTCGAGAACCTGACCAGCTTTCCCGATGTCGACGTGCGATTCGTCGCCGACCTCGATCTGGAGCGGGCCGCGGCTCAGGCGACTGCGTTCGGCGTGGACGGTTCCGGCTCGGTCGACGAGCTGCTCGCCCGCGACGACATCGAGATCGTGCTCAATCTCACGGTGCCTGCCACGCACGCCGAGGTCGGCCGCCGCATCATCGCCGCCGGCAAGCACGTGTGGAGCGAGAAGCCGGTGGCCCTCGATCATGCTTCGGCGGCCGAGCTGCTCGCCGAAGCGGCCGCGGCCGGTCTGCGCGTGGCCTGCGCGCCTGACACCGTGCTCGGGCCGGGGATCCAGACCGCGCTGCGAGCGATCGCCCGGGGTGACATCGGCGAGCCGCTCACCGCGATCACCATGTTCCACGTGCCCGGGCCGGAGGCGTGGCACCCGAATCCGGACTTCCTCTACGCACTGGGCGCCGGGCCGCTGTTCGACATGGGCCCGTATTACGTGACCACCCTGGTGCAGGTGCTGGGCTCCGCATCGCGGGTGCACGCGACGGCTTCCACCGCGCGCTCCGTTCGAACGATCGCCAGCGGCCCGCGCGCCGGGCAGGAGTTCCCGGTCGAGGTTCCCACCCACCACTCGGCGCTGATCGAGTTCGCCAGCGGGACGTCCGCGCAGTCGACCTTCTCGTTCCAGCACGCGCGCGCGCGGGAGGGCTTCGTCGAGATCAACGGCACCGAGGGCACGCTGAGCCTGCCCGATCCGAACTACTTCGACGGGCAGACGACGCTCTGGCGCTTCGGCAGCAGCGAGCCGGTGATCATCGAGGCCGAGGGCGCCGGGTTCGGCCGCGGCACCGGCGTGGTCGAACTGGCGCGGGCGATCCGCGCGGGAGTGCCCGAGCGGGCGTCGGGCCGGCTGGCGGCCCACGTGCTCGACATCCTGCTCGGGATCCGCGACTCCGCGGCGTCCGGGATGCCGGTCGAGATCTCCTCGGACGCCCCAGAGACCGCACCGCTGCCGCGGGAATGGAGCCCGCAGGATGCGACTCTCGGCACCTGATCGGAGCGGCTAGACCTTCTTCGCGGCCGCCGGCAGCACGCGCTCCAGCAGCGCAAGCGAGCGGCGGATATCGACATCCTGAGGGTGCAGCAGCCACTGCAGTTGCAGCCCGTCAGACGCCGCGGCGACCAGCGCGGCAGCATCGCCCGCGTCGATCGACGGGTCGATGAGCCCTGCCTCCTGACCGTCTCGGATCCGCCGCGCGAGATCGGCGCGCACCCGCACGAAGCGGGCCTGGATGAACTCGCGGGTGATGGGGTGCCTCTGCGCTTGCAGGGCATCCGTCGTCAGGGTCGCGTACAACTCGATCAGGCCTGGGATCGCCCGGTTGTTCTCGGCGCTGAGCTCCATGAGTTCGACGGCGGACGAGCCCTCGGCGATCACCTCTCCGTGCCGCGCGCCCTCGTGCGTGCGATACACCTCCACCAGCAGCTCGTCGCGTGAGGCGAAGTAGTACCGGAGTGCCGCATGCGAGACCCCGATCGCGTCGCCGATCGCCCTGAGCGATGCTTCAACGCCATGCGCGGCGAAGAGGCCGATGGCCTTGGACAGGATCTCGGCCCGCCGGGCGGCGCCCTTGCGATACGACCGCCCGGTGTCGGCCAAGGTGTCTGATGTCATGCCGACATCGTAGGCAGCGCCGGCTACGGCAGGGCGGTGACTTCGGCCGCCGAGAGGGCCCTGCTGTAGAACCGGACGTCGTCGATCGCTCCGTTGACGAAGTCCACCTGCGCGCCGTTGTACTGCGCGCGCCCGATCGCGGTGTGCCCGGTCGCGGCCCACGTCGTCGGTGCCGTCAGCGACCCCTGAGAAACCCCGTTGACGTAGAAGGTCATGGTGTTCGCCGTCTTGTCGTAGACCCCGACGAGGTGGTACCAGGTCCCGACCACCGGCGTCACCCCTTCGATGTTGGTGAATCCGGGCGCGCTCGTGTCGGCACTTATGAGAGAGAACCGGAACATGCCCGTGCCCCCGTCCGTCTGCAGGTAGAAGGGGCTGGCGAGTGTGCCGTCGATCCCGACCAGGGATTGATATCCGGACACGTTGTTCAGCTTCACCCAGGCCGCAACGGTATAGCTCTGGCTGGTGTTGATCACCGGTGAGGCGATGTCGACCCAACCCGTGCTCGTCCCGTTGAGGCTCAGCGCACCGGAGCCGACCTTTCCAGTGGTCCATCCTGCGCCGGCCTGCAATGTGCCGGTGTTCGCCTTGCCTGAGGAATCGACCGCGGTGGTTCCCGATCCGGTCTCGAAGGCGTAGTAGGCGTTGGTCCCCGTCGCCAGGCCCGAGATCTCGCTCGCGCTGAGCACGCGGTCGTAGAAGTGCGTCTCGTCGAGCGCGCCGTTGGTAAAGTCGACGTTCGCGCTATTCCACTTCGCGCGGCCGATGGTCGTCGTGCCGGTCGCCTTCCACGCGGTCGTCGCGGTCACGCTTCCCTGGGAGACGCCGTTGACGAACAACTCGATCGTGTTCGCCACGCTGTTGTAGACGCCTGCGACGTGGTACCAGGTGCCCACGGTCGGAGCCAGTCCGTTGATCTGCGCCAGGGCGGCCGCCGTCGAGTCTGTGCCGCGCTGGGCGAAGTCGAACGCGCCGCCGCTCAGTTGCAGGTAGAAGGGGCTGATGGTGGTGCCGTCAATGCTCGCGAACGTCTGGATTCCGGCGGTGCTGTTCAGCTTGACCCAGGTCGCGACCGTGTAGCTCTGGCTCGAGTCGATCACCGGGTTCGCGGCGGACATCCAGCTGGTGGTCCCCCCCGTGAGGTTCAGAGCGTTGGTGCCGACCTTGCCGGTCGTCCATCCCGCCCCAGCCTGGAGCGTTCCGGTGTTCGAGTTGCCGAAGGAATCGACCGCGCTGGTTCCCGATCCTGCGTCGAATGCATAGTAGGCGCCGTACGGCGTGTGGGCGATGCTCGCGCTCGTGGCCGTCTGGGTGTTCCCCACGTTGTCGGATACGACGTACTGGTACTTGTAGCAGTTGCTGCTCGTGACGGTGTCGACCAGTGGCGACGTCGGGTTGGTGCCGCCGGTCACCGTAGCGAAGGCGCCGTAGCTGCCGCAGGTGATCCCGGTCAGGGGCGCGCTTGCCCGCTGCAGCAGGCGGGAGGAGATGCCCGAACCGGAATCGGTGCCCGTGGTGAATGTCACGCTCACCGTGGTGCCGCCGGTGCTTCCATTCACGTAGCTGACACTGCCGGCCGTCGGCGCCGTGTCGTCGGCGACCATCGTGAACGGCGTCGTGGCCGAGACCCCGCCTGCGTTGTTGGTCGCCGTGACGTTCACGGTGCCGGGGGCGGCGGGCGTTCCGCTCCAGGCGTAGGTGTTGACCCCGAGGGTGCCCGGTGTCGACGTCCAGTTCGTGCCCAGACCTGGGTAGGTGAAGCTTGCGACTCCTGACGCCGGGTCGCTGCTGGTCGCGGTCGCGGTGAACGAGCCCGAAGCCGCCGCCGAGCGGTAGTAGACGGTGGATCCCGTTCCGCTCCAATAGGTGTTCGTGAACGCCGAGAACGCCAGGGTCGGAGCCGGCGGGGCGGTGGTGTCGACCTTGATGTCGCCGCTCGTGTAGGTCGTGGCGTTGCCGAGTGCGTCGAGCACGACGTAGCGGTAGCTGTAGCAGGCCTGGTCGGTGACTGTGTCCGAGTATGGCGAAGTCGGGTCGGTTCCGCCGGTCACGAGTGTGTACGAGCCGTAGGTACCGCAGGTGCCGTTGGTCGTCCCCGGCGAGGTCAGAGTCGCGGTGGCGCGAAGCAGCGTGTTGCCCGCGCTTGCGACGCCGCTCGGGTCCGAGCCCTTCGCGAGCGCGATCGACAGCGTGGTCGACGTGGAGTAGCGCGAGCCCGTTCCGGTCAGGCCGGTGGCGTCGACGGAGCCGCCCGTGGGGCCGGTGACATCCGCACCAGGAGCGGCACCGAGCTGATAGTGGTTGGTGACCGTAGCCTGAGTCATGGTCGTCGTGTAGAACGAGACCTCGTCGATCGAGCCGGTGAAGAACTCGCCGTAGTTGCCGTCCGGGAACTCGAGGATCGCGCCGATGCTGAAGCCGTGCATGTCGAGCACGGTGCCGCGGGTCGCCGCTTGTCCTGCCAGCGCGACGCCGTCGATATACAGCACGAGCGTGGTCCCGTCGTACGTCTCGACGACCTGGTGCCAGTTGCCGTCGTTCACCGCGGAGGCCAGGGTGAAGACCTTGTCGTTGCCGTTCCCGAACCCCCACGCCGTCATCCCGGCGCCGCCGGCGTTGAGCCAGAGCCCGTATTCCTGGGTGTTGGCTCCCGAGCCGTAGGCGAACAGCACCTCTTGCGCGGCGCTGGTGGTCTTGAACCACATCTCGGTCGAGCGAACCGATGCGCCGACGGGAAGGCCCGTGGTGCCGGTCATTTGCACGTAGTCGTTGACCCCGCCGAATTGCGCCGCCGTGTTGGTGTCGCCCGACAGGGCTCCCGCGACTGCGAGGGTGACGCCGTTCTTGTAATCGCCGGGGTTGCTGCCCTTGCTGTCCACGGCCCGCGGATAGGTCGACGGGATCACCTGGAAGGTGTCGACGTGCAGGCCGGTGGTGCTGGTCTTGGTCGTGCTGGATAGGTTGACGCCGTCCATGATGCCGGCGTGCCCCGCAGTGGTCAGCGAGGAATCGGTGATCGTGGCCTTTTGGACTCCGTTGACATACAGCGTGAGCGTCGTCCCGTTCATGTCCAGCTTCAGCCGGTACGACTCCCCGACGGTCAGTGCGGACTGAACCGAGCTGGTCGCGAGGTTGGTGAACGTGCCGTTGACGTACTTGACGATGTTCCACGTGAGGTTGGCCTGCTGCCAGCGTGCCAGATAGAAGGAGTTGGTCGAGGTGTCCACTCGCCCGATGACCCCGGTGACGTCGGCGGTGAGGTTGGAGCGCACGATCAGGTCGCCTTCGACCGCGTAGTTCGCCGTCGACGGCGTGGTGCTGGTGTAGGCGTAGATCGAGCCGGCCACGCCGCTTCGCGACACGGTGTTCGAGTCGATCGTGGCCGAAGCGGTACCTGTTGCCACGACCGACCAGCTCGCGCCGAGCTCTCCGGTGTGGGCGGTGAGGGCCGAGCCCGTGGTGCCCGTGAACGAATCGAGAGCGATCGACGTCGCGCTGGCCTCACCGAGCCGCCACTGACTCAACAGGCCGGTCGTGTTGAACACGGCTCCCGCATAGTCGACTTTCGACACGCTCGCGCTGGTGGCGATGGTCTGGTTGCCGACATGGTCGGTGACCACGAACCGGTACATGTAGCAGGTGCTGTTGGCGACCGAGGTGTCGGTGTAGACCGAGCTGGGATTGTCGGCGCCGATATTCGTGAAGGAGTTGAAGGTGCCGCACACGCCATTGGTCAGGAGCGCGTAGGAGCGCTGCAGCTGACGGGTGGCGAGACCGGAGCCGCCGTCGGTTCCGGCGGCGAAGGTGACGGGCACCGACAGGCCGGGCTGGTATCCATCGAGGTAGCTGATCGAGCCGGCGCTGGGAGCGGTCGAGTCGTTGGCGAAGGTCAGGCTCGCGGTCGTCGTGTTGCCGGCAACGTCACGGCCGGTGACGACTTCGCCCGGGCCGCTCGTCGTGCCGGCGGTCCACGCGAAGGGCGCGGACACGTAGGGGCCACCGCTGGGTGTCGACACTGTGGACGGGGTGTGCGTCCATCCGGTCGTCGTGCCGGTGAGCGCTGCCGTCTGACTGGATGCCGGCCCCGAGCCGGCATCGGCCACGGCATTGCGCAGGGTCAGAGATCCCGCGGACCCTCCCGCGTAGTAGATCGTCGAGCCACTCAGGAACGCCCCGCCGCTGATGTTCGACAAGGTGATCGAGTTGGTCGGGGGAGTCGCGTCGACCGTCAGGGTAGCGCTCTTGGCGCTCTCGGCGCCCACCCAGTTCGTTGCGAAGACCGGGGTGACCGAGTACCTCCACGACCCGGCGGGCACCGAGCTTTCGACGCAACTGGTCGAGGTGACCGTCCCGGAGCATGCTGAGAGGATGGTCTGCGCGACGAGCGTCGATGCGTCGTAGCGCTTCACCAGGTATCCGGTGACCGCCTGGCCGGACGCGAGCGTGGATGCGGACCAGCTGACGGTCACGGTCGGCCCGACGGCAGATGCCGTGGGCGTCGCGCCCGCGTTGACTGAGGTCGCGGCGGAGGCCCCGTTGCTTCCGGCTGTCGTCGTCGCCAGCCAATACGCCCAGGCTGCGCCAGCCGAGACCCCGATGATGGTCGCGACCATGATGAACGCGATCAGTTGCAGGCGGCGGGTCCAGGTGGAGCGGGCCCGGTCGCCTGCGGGGCGCTCGATGCGCAGGTGGGCGGCGGTCATGGTCCGGCCACCAGGTAGACGGTGAAGCTGGCGCCCTGGCAGGCGCTCGCTGCGGCGGCGCTCATCGACAGGGCGTTGGTCAGCGTGATGGCCAGGGTGCCGTTCACGGCTCCGACCTTCGCCGGGACGCTCCAGCCGGACCCGCCGTTGGACTGGCTCGTGTAGCTCAGTGCGGCGACGGAGCAGCCGGAGTGGCCGCCGTCGACGGCGAATCCGCCTGTGCCCTGGCTGGTGTCCAGCAGCAGTGAGCCGATCTTGACGATGGAGGTATTCGAGTTGCTCGCCGTGAGGACGACGTTGGTCGAGCCGCCCGGATACAGCCCGGCCGCCGGAGTTCCCGGGCTGAGCGAGAGCGCGGTCGGGGTGCGGTTCGCGCCGCTCCCGCTTCCGCTGCCACCTGCCGACCAGTACGACCAGGCGATCCCGCCGACCGGGATGCCGAGCAGCACGAGCAGCGCTCCGAGCAGGGCGAGACGCCGTCCGGTCGTCATGGCGTCACCGTCGACGAGCCGGTGAAGCTGAGGGTGAGGGTGGCTCCCTTGCAGCCGTCCTGATTGGCGGCGGTGTTCAGCATCCTGATCTGCGGCCACTGCGAGCTGGGGATGCCTCGGGCGCTGAGCGAGGTCGATTCGTAGGCGCCGAGGGCGACCGAGAACCCGTCAGCCACTTGAACGGCCCCGAAGTCGTTGACCGTGCACGGCCGGGATGCGGTCGCGTTCGGAGCGGCGACGTGCGAGATCGTCACCTGAAGGTCGATGACCATCATCGCCACGCCGCCCAGATTGGTGAGCGAGAGGTCGAGCGGGTACACATCGCCCGGATGCAACTGCTGGGTCAGCGTTCCACCGATCGCGTACGAGGGGGTCGGCTGATCGATCGAGCCGCCACCCGCACCGGTTCCGCCGCCCGAGTTGGTGCCGCCGCCCGTTCCCGTTCCGCCGCCGGAGCCGCCTCCCTGATTCGGAGCCGGCGTGACGCTGGGCGACGGGGTAGCAGTGGCACTCTGCTGCGACGAGGTCGGAGCGGAGGACGGGTACCGCTCGGTTCCGCGCCGAGGATGCACCGCGTTCGAGTTGACGACGGTGGCCGCGAGGGAAATGGACAGCGCGATGCACAGAGCAGGGAGTACCCAGATGATCATCGGATTGCGTCCGCTGACTCTCATTCTCGCCTCCCCACCCGGCGGCCCTTGCACGAAGAAAGCGCATGCGCGGCAGGGGGAGGGGCCTCATGGCCCGCACCCCCTGCCGCATGGTGTCTGTTAGTTGACGGTGTACGCGAGGTTGACCGTCGCGCCCTTGCAGGCGTCCTGGAGCGTTCCCGCTTTGTCGTTGAACTTGACGGTGGCACCGGTCCACGAGCCGACGGCTGTTCCGCTGGCGACTTCGGCGTTCACCGTCATCGTCGCGCTGGCGAGCGTGTAGTCGGTGGCGTCGCAGGTACCGGCGGGTGCGCCGCCGGCCTTGGTGACACTCGAGATCGAGGCCACGACGTTGGTGACATACACCGGTCCGCTGTTGGTGTTGGTGAAGTTGCCGCTCAGCGTCTGAGCGGAGTCACCAGGCCCCATGTTCGTGATCGTGCTGGTCTGGACGGCGGTGACCGGGACGTTCGTCCCGGTAGTCGCAGAACCCGTTCCGGATCCTCCGGCAGACCAGTAGGCGAAGGCGATGCCGCCTCCCGTGAGAAGCAACGCGGCCGTCACGATGACGACGAGGCGCTTCCTGGGCAGTTTGTTCATAGTCCGACTCCTGTGTCGATAGTCGGGGAGTTGAAAAGCTGAAGATCCCCCGGTGCGGACTCCCCCGAATCCAGTTCCCACCTGTGGAACAAGCGTATCGGGGTAGGCAGACCTGTCTAGGGTTTCGGGTCACAAACGTGTCCCCAATGAAGGGGACCCGTTGTCCCCCAATGGGGGAGCGCACTCGCCGGGCGGTGTCGGAAATGTCGGTGGTCGGGGCCATCCTGTAATCGTTGCGACACGCCGAAAATCACTACATGTAGTGGAATGACATCGGTGGCATTCCGGTTATATAGTGAGAACTCACTCCGGAGAACAGCCGGTATTGAGACATCAGAAGGAGGCTCGCCATGAATGACGTTGACAGCGTGGGCGGTTACGCGGTTCCGGTCGACCCCATGGACGACCTGCAGTGCGAGAGCTGCCAGTAGGCG
>Ga0105237_10004126_pt1 | contig 16931 bp, 19 predicted proteins | sample KBSC24metaG_FD_81520 | JGI IMG/M metagenome (GOLD analysis project Ga0105237, IMG submission 81520) | Corn rhizosphere microbial communities from Kellogg Biological Station, Michigan, USA - KBS C2-4 metaG | ecosystem: Host-associated > Plants > Roots > Rhizosphere > Soil | place: Michigan, USA... | reverse complement strand
CGCCGTTGACGAGGCAGCCGATGTTGCCGTCGAGCGAGATGTACGACAGGTCGTACTTCGACGCCTCGACCTCGGCCGGATCCTCTTCGTCGAGATCGCGCATCGCGACGATGTCGGAATGGCGGAACAGCGCGTTATCGTCGAAGGTCATTTTCGCGTCGAGCGCTATCACACGGTTGTCACCCGTGAGGATCAGCGGGTTGATCTCGACCAGCGATGCATCGGTTTCGTCGAAAGCCTGATAGAGCGCTTGCAGCAGCCTTACCGCCTGCGGCACGATCGCCTCGGGAATACCGATCTTGCGTGCGATGTCCGCAGCTTGATCCGCTGTCAGCCCCGCCATCGGATCGATGTACGCCCTGTGGATCTTCTCCGGCGTGCTGGCCGCGACTTCCTCGATGTCCATGCCGCCTTCGCTGGACGCCATCAGCACGACACGCTGCGAGCCGCGGTCGACCACCATGCCGACATACAACTCTCTCTTGATATCGGCGCCTTCTTCGATCAGCAGCCGCTTCACAACCTGGCCTTCGGGCCCGGTCTGGTGGGTCACCAGACGCATGCCAAGAATGCTGGAAGCATGTTGCTTGAGCTCCGCGGGGCTGCGGGCAAGCTTCACTCCGCCGCCCTTGCCGCGCCCGCCAGCGTGAATCTGAGCCTTCACGACCCAGACTGAGCCACCGAGCTGGGCTGCGGCCTTCACCGCTTCATCGACGCTGAAACAGGCGATTCCGCGCGGCGTAACGACACCGTAGCGCCGCAGGATCTCCTTGGCTTGGTATTCGTGGATCTTCATCGTTTGCCGGTTGTGAGGTGGCGCCCCGGTGGGCGCATGAGACGCTGGCGGGACCTCATCGCGGAAGCTCGCGGTTCAGTCATGTTCCGCGGCGCGCTTAGCTCCCGGAGATGCCGAAAAAAGGTACCGAAGTATAACTCAAGGCATGTCGGGCACCCGGCCCTGTACGAGGACAGCCGGCCTCGTAGCCCAGAGCTCGCCAACGCAGCGCCGAGCACCTCGAGATTGGCGCGATCTTGCTGATTTTCACAAATTTCCCACCCGGCGCCGCAAAGCTTTCCGCATGCTGACCCGGCACGTCAGAAAGTGCTCAAGATCCGGTGAGGGAATCCGTTAACAATCGCGTAACCGGTCATGGCGCGCAAATGCGCCAGCCGGCTGCTGCTGAAAAGGGCTAACCCGTCCGAAAGGCGGGGGCGCAAAGTCACCGGTCTAAGGGAAGCGATTCCTAGGACGGCGGGATTGCCGGCGGATGTCGCCGAAGCGAACGGCGGTTGCCACGAATGTTGGCCAGATCGCGTCGCTCGGATCTCTCCTGGTGATCCTCCGTTTGACCTGCGCCCGTGACGGAAGCCCATGTGATTGCGATGGGTCCGGTTCGAGGAGGATCGTATGCAGAAGACGCTGCGCGGCAAAGGTCTCAACGACGTGGTCGAATTCGCTGGCAGCCTGTTCCTGGTTGCGCTAGCGCTGCTGGGGATGACCGGGCTGATTTACCACGCACTCTCTCCGGATGGCTTGATCGGGCCCTGGGTCGCCCGCCTGTGGTCTAGCCATCCCGGCTTTACGTCCCTGGTGCTGGTCGGGCTCGTCACGATGATCCTCGCCGCGCGCGGCAACGGCCATCGTGTATCCAGCAGCGACTTGCCGTTGTACTTTTTCGTCGCGCTTGGCACGTTCTTTGCGGCAAGATGGTTCGTGAACGGAATGCTCTAGCGCGGCAGCGCTAGGCTCCTCAAGTTTCTACGGCAACGCGACGTTGTAAGTCTCAGGTCTCCTCCCCCCTGTTGGGGAACTCTGGGCAGCGGGTCTCCTCCCCCTAGCTGCCCATTTTTTTGGCCTGCGCGCGCCGTGCATCTCCCGAAAAATAATTCCTAAAGTTCCTAAATGAGACACCGATAACAGGCTTGGTCTCCTCCCCTGTTGGGGATTTACGGGCAGCATCTCCTCCCTTGCTGCCCGTTTTCTTTTTCTGTCACACCTGATCTACTGAGGCTTCGCAGGCGCCGGGGCCCCCTGACGTTCCTGGTAGAAGCGCCGGATCTCAGCCGAGGCTTCGTCGTGTTTCTTCTGGGCCTCCTCGGCCCGCGACTTGGCTGTGGCGAGATCGCTCTTCGCCTGCTCGACCTTGGCGTTCTCTTCCTCCAGTTTCTTCTGTGCGCGCGCCGCCGAGTCTTGCAGCTCTTTGAGGCGCTTTTCCTGGCTCTTGAGCTTGGCGTTGGCCGCATCCAAGTCTTCACGCGCGTAACGCAGTCTGGCCTGCGCAGCCGCCAGGGATTCCGAGCTCGACGCATTGCCTTGGGCGAAAATTGCCGGGGCAAACAGTACGGCGAACGAGAAGAAGGATGCCGTCATCCAGCGACGAACCGATCGAGGCGCAGTTTTCATCGAGATCTTCCTGAGGAGAATGCTGAGGTGAAGCCAGGCATCGGAACCGGTGCCGGATAGAGGAATTGAACCCCCGACCTTCGCATTACAAGTGCGCTGCTCTACCAACTGAGCTAATCCGGCATGGGCGCTATTATGCCCGCGCTGCGGCGCTGCTGCGGCGGGCTGGAAGCGCTACTTGACGACCTGCAAGCGCGGGCGGCGGCCCGCCGGTGGATCCGGCTTGTCGCCGCTGGGCTTTTCGGAGCCAGGCTTGTCGCTGCCGGCCTTGCCATCACGACCGCTGTCGCTGCCTTTGCCCGGCAGCGCCACAACGGGAGAATCGCCGGTCGGGGTGTGAAACGCCATGCCCTGGCCGTTCTCCTTCGCGAAAATACCCGCGACCGCTGAAATGGGCACCGACACCTCGCGGGAGACGCCGCTGAAGCGCGCCGAGAACTGGATCAGGTCATTGCCGATCTTGAGGTTGCGCGTGGCGTCCGAGCTGATGTTCAAAACGATCTCGCCGTTGCGCACGAACTCGAGTGGAACGCGGGTGCTGCCGTCGACCTTCACCGCCACATAGGGCGTAAGCCCGTTGTCACCGCACCATTCCCAAATGGCGCGGATCAGGTAGGGCGTCGTGGACGACGGATCCTTCACTTGCGCATCACCTTTTCCGAGGGCGTCAACGCCTCGATGAACGCCGGCCGACTGAAGATACGCTCGGCGTACTTCATCAACGGCGCGGCCTGCTTCGGCAGCTGGATACCATAGTAATCCAGACGCCACAACAACGGGGCGATCGCCACATCGAGCATGGAGAACTCGTCGCCCAGCATGTACTTCTGTTTGACGAACACCGGCGCTATCTGCGTAAGGCTGTCGCGAATCACGACACGCGCCTTGTCGGCAGACTTCTGCGGGCCCTTCTCGATCGTGTCGATGTGGCAGAACAATTCCTGCTCGAAGCGGAACAGGAAGAGCCGCGCCCGTGCACGCATGACCGGATCCGCCGGCATCAATTGGGGATGCGGAAAGCGATCATCGATGTACTCGTTGATGATGTTCGACTCGTACAGGATCAGGTCACGCTCGACCAGGACCGGCACGCGGTTGTACGGGTTCATCACGGCCAGATCTTCGGGCTTGTTGTACAGATCGACATCGACGATCTGGAAGTCCATGCCCTTCTCGTACAGGACGATCCGGCAGCGCTGGCTAAAGGGGCACGTGGTGCCCGAATACAAGGTCATCATAGGAAAATCCAAGCGTGGCGCAGTCAGTGGACGTCCTTCCAATAGTCTTTTTTGAGCAGGTACACCGGAATGAACAGCACGCCGAGAAAGATGAGCACCGCGTACCCGATGCGTTGGCGCGAAAGGTGCGCAGGCTCCCCCATGAATACGAGATAGTTGACGAGATCCGCGGTCAGCTGGTCGTACTCTTGCGGGCTCAGCTTGCCCGCGCTCTGCAGCGAAAGCGTCTTGACAGACTCGGTGCCGTGCTCGCTCTTCTGCTCTTCGATCTTCACAACCTGCACACCCTGCAACTCGTACAGCACATGCGGCATGCCGACACTCGGAAACGCAAGGTTGTTCCAGCCGGTATCGCGGCTGTCGTCGCGATAGAACGTGCGCAGATAGGTATACAGCCAATCGGCACCGCGCGATCGCGCGATCACGGTGAGATCCGGTGGTGCCACGCCGAACCACACCTTCGCATCCTTGCGGCGCATGGCAACGGTCATCGTGTCGCCGACCCTGTCGGTCGCGAACAGCAGATTGTCGCGGATCTGCGCTTCCGTCAGCCCCAAATCCGACAGCCGCTGGTAGCGCATGTTCTCCGCGCTATGGCAGTTGAGGCAATAGTTCACGAAGACTTTCGCGCCGCGCTGGAGCGACACCGCGTCCTGCGGATCGATCGGTGCGCGGTCGAGCTTCATCTCTTCGCCCGCGGCAAGAGGTGCGAACGGGAGCAGCAGCAAGATCAAAAGGGCGGCTCTATTCATTCGAGGCTCGGCTCTACGATTAGGTTGTCGTGCTGTCAGCCCGTGACCCGCTCGGGCTCGGGCTTGGTCTTGTCCAGGCGACTGTACCAGGGCATCGCGAGGAAGAACGCGAAATAGACCAGCGTAAACAGACGCGCGAGCAGGACGGCCCACTCGGTTTTGCCGATTCTCCCCAGGAAATCGGTCGGCTGCGTACCGAGCCAGCCCAGGATCAGGAAGCTGATCACGAACAGCGTGAGCGCGATCTTGTAGTACGGACCCTTGTACCGGATCGATTTGACCGGGCTGCGATCCAGCCATGGCAGAAAGAAGAAGATCAACACGGCCGCTCCCATGACCGCCACGCCCCAGAACTGGGTGTGCAGAAACGCCGGCACGGCGCGCAACATCGCGTAGTAGGGCGTGAAGTACCATACCGGCGCGATGTGCGGCGGCGTCTTCAACGAGTCGGCCGGAATGAAGTTGTTGTGCTCGAGGAAGTAGCCGCCCATCTCCGGCGTGAAGAACACGATGAAGCTGAAGACAGCCAGGAACACGACGACGCCGACAGTGTCCTTGATCGTGTAGTACGGATGGAATGGAATGCCGTCGAGCGGCTTGCCGCTGGCGTCTTTGCGCTTCTTGATTTCTATGCCGTCAGGATTGTTGGAGCCCACTTCGTGCAGCGCCAACAGATGCGCCACGACCAGCCCGAGCAGCGCCAAAGGTATGGCGATCACATGGAATGCGAAGAAGCGGTTGAGCGTCGCATCGGAGATGACATAGTCGCCGCGTATCCAGACGGCGAGCGGCTCGCCAATGAACGGAATCGCGCCGAACAGATTCACGATGACCTGCGCACCCCAGTACGACATCTGTCCCCACGGCAGGAGATAGCCGAAGAAAGCCTCGGCCATCAGACACAGGTAGATCACGACGCCGAACAGCCAGAGCAGCTCGCGCGGCTTGCGATAGGAGCCGTAGAGCAATCCACGGAACATGTGCAGATACACCACGATGAAGAACATCGACGCGCCGGTCGAGTGGATGTAGCGGATCAGCCAGCCGCCCTCCACGTCGCGCATGATGTACTCGACCGACTGGAACGCCTGGCTCGCGTCGGGCTTGTAGTTCATCGTGAGGAAGATGCCGCTCACGATCTGGATCACGAGCACGAGCATCGCGAGAGAGCCGAAGAAGTACCAGAAGTTGAAGTTCTTCGGCGCGTAGTACTCGGAGACATGCTCCTTCCACAGCGCGGTCAGCGGGAACCGGTCGTCGATCCAGTTGAGTAGGGCCTGAGCCTTGCTCATCCTTGCGCTCCTTTGTCGTCACCGATCAGCAGCCGCGTATCGCCCACGAATTTGTATGGAGGGACCTTCAGATTGGTGGGCGCCGGGACGTCCTTGAAGACGCGACCCGCCAAATCGAATTTCGAGCCGTGGCAAGGACAGAAGAAGCCGCCGAGCCAGTCCGAGCCGAGTCCGCTTTCTGCGCCCGCGAGCAGCTTGTCGGAGGGAGAACAGCCCAAGTGGGTACAGATGCCGATCAGTACGAGGAACTCAGGCTTGCGGGAGCGGTACTCGTTCTTGGCGTATTCAGGCTGAATCGATGCGTCGGAATCGGGATCCGCGACGCGCGGATCCATCTTCTTCACGTCCTCCAGCATCTCCGGGGTACGATGGACCACGAAAATTGGCTGGCCTCGCCATTCCGGGCGGATCATCATCCCGGGCTCGACTTTGGAGATATCCACTTCAACCGGAGCGCCGGCAGCGCGGGCGCGCGCGCTCGGCAACATGCTTGCGAGGAAAGGAGCCGCCGTCGCGACTGTGGCGATACCACCGAGCACGCCTGTGGTCACTAGTAGGATGCGCCGCTTTCCTCCGTCGATCTTGGGGTCGGCCATGCAAGAGATCCTTGAGAGTCCCGGGAACAGATAAACGAGCTATTTTAGCGAAAAGCTCCTGGCGATTACAGCATTTCCAGGATAACTTTCTGACTTAGAAAGATAATCTCGTCCTTTGAACCCGTGCGAGGGCAGACCTCTTGAGATATGGCCGGTGGCCGGTTTTTGCGTTGCAAAGGAAACCCTAAGACGATCGGTGAGGCGTGCCGAGAACGGCCAAAAAAAAGCGCAATCCGCTGGGATTGCGCTAACTTCCACCAAAGGAGGAGGATGGAGGAGAAGTTGATGGGCGCACATTCGGCCCGCAACTGACTCTATTCTGAAAGAAAAAAAGTTGCGATGCAAGAAATTTTGTGCGGCGCAGCGTTTGCGGCGCAGCGTGGGCCGATCAGGCAAGGCGACCGAAAGACGACTCAAAGCAGGCTATTGAATGAAAAAGCTGGTTTTCGGATTGTTGAGCGGATGGATGCTACCGCCGCTGAATGGCCTCCTGTTGCTCATCGCGGGCTTGGTGTGCAGGCGTTGGCGACCGCGATTGGGCCTTGGTTTGCTGATCGCTGGCATCGCGCTCCTTTGGATTTGCGGCGCGCCGCTCTTCGCCGAGCGCTGTCTGCATATCCTGGAGGCCGGTGCGCCTTCAAGCCCGCTCACGGGGACCGGCGCGGGCGCCATCGTAGTACTGGCCGGCGGGACCTACATCAGCGCGCCCGAATACGGCAGCGATACGGTGGGCCCCTGGACGCTCGAACGATTGCGCTATGCCGCCCGCTTGTACCGCCAGACCAGCCTTCCGGTGCTGGTAACGGGCGGGCCAACCCTGGGCGCCCATTCCAGCGAAGGGGAACAGATGCGCGATGCGCTCGAGCAGGACTTCGGCACGCCGGTGAGGTGGCTCGAATCGACCGGTATGGACACTTTGGAAAACGCAAGCGCGAGCGAGAAGCTGCTGCGCGAGGAAGGCATCACCAAGATATTGCTGGTGACGCATGCCTGGCACATGCGCCGCGCGCGCCTCGCTTTCGAGCATGCGGGCCTGCAAGTCGTGCCGGCGCCGATGGGCTTCACTACTCGCAGCGACGACAATCCGCTGGCGCTGGGGATACCAAGCGCGCACGGAATGTTGATGACAAGCACCGCCTGGCGCGAGCTGCTCGGCCTCGCGTGGTATCGGATAAGATTCGCCTTCTCCTGATTTCCTGCACGTCGAGAGGGCGCCTTTGAAAGTCAGAATCAAGTGGGTCGAAAACGTGACGTTCGTTGCCGAGACCGAAAGCAGCCATGCAATCGTAATGGATGGCGCATCCGAAGGCGGGGGACGAAACCTGGGTCCACGCCCGATGGAGACCATGCTCGCGGGCACCGGCGGTTGTACCGCCTATGACGTTGTCACGATACTACGCAAAGCCCGGCAGAACGTCAGCGACTGTGTGATCGAAATCGACGCGGAGCGGGCGGCGCAGGAGCCCAAAGTTTTCACGCGCATCCATTTCCACTTCATCGTAACGGGCCGGGGTGTCGACGCAAAGCAAGTAGATCGCGCGATTCACTTGTCAGCGGAAAAGTATTGCTCAGCCTCCATCATGCTCGGGAAGACGGCCGCAATCACGCACGATTTCGAGATCCGCGAGAGCGAAGGACAGGCGCTCAAGACCTAGGGAAGCTCTGATCAAGTCGCGCATGCGAGACTTGATCAGAGCTTCCCTCGTGCCGGCCGAATGCTGCCTCAGAGCCAGCGCGAGGTTCCGGTCATCACCTTCGAAGCGAGCCTCATCGCAAGCTTGATGAGCCGCGGCAGCTCTTCGGCGCCTTCGCGCCGGGCGGCGACGGCGTGGCCACCTTCGTCTTTCTTCATCTGCTCCACGACCGCACGGCTGCGCTGATCATCCGGCGGAAGTCGATCCAGGTGACCGTTCAAGTGACTTTCCACCTGGCGTTCGGTCTCCGCCAGGAATCCCAAATTCCACCGATCGCCGAGTAACCCCGACGCCGCCCCGAGCGCAAACGAGCCCGCATACCAAAACGGGTTGAGCAGGCTTTTTCGCCCGCCCAGATCATCCAGCCGGCGAGAGGTCCAAGCCAAGTGCTCGACCTCTTCACGCGCAGCACGCTCGAGCAGCGCTTTGACCCTGCCATCGCGTGCGACCGCGATCTGACCCTGGTACAGGGCTTGAGCGCTCACCTCTCCACTGTGATTGAGTCGCATCAACCCGATCGACAAGCGGCGATCATGATCCTGCGCGGGCCCCTCCGGAAGAGCATCTCCCGGAACCGGGCGCGCGGATCGAGCAGGCGCGAAAAGAATGCGCAGCGCGGTGTCCAGCGCACCGATGATGCGATCAGGGTCAGGCAGTGGCAGGCCGGCACGCGGGGCCGCACGTGTCTGTCTCATTTCTTTCTGAGAAAAAAGACGAACTCGCCGCCAGTCGCACCGGACGCCAGCAGGTCGTGACCGGTCTGTCGCGAGAAAGCCTGGAAGTCGCGGACAGAGCCGGGATCGGTAGCCAGCACTTTGATGATCTGACCGGAGCTCATGTCGTTCAGGGATTTCTTTGTTCGCAGAATCGGCAATGGGCAATTCAGTCCCCGGGCATCGAGCTCGCGATCGAAATGCATCGCCACCCTCTCAGGAAGCACGCCTGAGCGTTCCATAGCGTGCCATCAAGTCGGCGGAGTCAGGACCAATCCGCTGCGCGCCCAGGCGGTGACGCCACCCTGCAGGTTGTGGACATGCACGAACCCTTTGTCAGCAAGCCAGGCGCTGGCCTGCGCGGAGCGCCCGCCCGATGCGCAGTAGACGACCGTAACGGCTTTAGGGTCGAGCTCGGCATAGCGTGCCGGCAGAACATTCAGCGGAATGTGCTTGGCGCCAGCAATGATGCCGCGCGCTGCTTCCGCATCTGTGCGAACGTCGAGCAGCGTGACAGGACCGTCCTTGCGCAATTGCTCGAGCTGGGCGATGTCGATGTTGCTGACTGGAGGCATGGGCGTAACGAAGCAGGCGACGACCGCATGATAGCAGGAGCCGATGATTTTTCGCGGCGATCGGCCAAGGCGAGGACAATCAGACGGTCAGGCTGCGGTCGAGCAGGAGCTGGGACAGTCGCACGTCCGCCGACTCGAGGCGCAAGACCAATAGCTCGAGAAAGGCGGCGGTGAAATGATGGCGGCAGCTTTCGGTCGCAGCGTTCAGGGCATCGGCCTTGATCTCGATGACCGTGATCTCGCTGTTGCTGATTACACTTGCGCTACGCTTGAACTGCCGCCGTCCAAGATAGGCCATCTCACCGAAACACTCTCCGGCCTTGAGGACGTTCAGGACGCGGTCGCTCTTGGTGACCTTCACTTCACCCGACGCCAGGATGAAGAACGACGTTCCGGTCTCTCCCTCCCGGATCAGCGTCGTGGACGCCGGAATGCGATGCCAGTTCGAGATGTGGAGAACCTGCCAGATATCCACGTCGGTGAAATTGTGGAAGAAGTCGAGCCGGCGCAACGTATTGAATTTTTCCGTGTCGGGGACGGGCTGCTCGGGCGTCTGCAGGTTGTTGAACACGCGCACGAGATCTTGCGCGAGCTCGTCCCAATTCTGATAACGCGCCTCGAGCCGCTTCTGCAGCATCTTCTTGACGATCTGGTCCACCGACGCGGGAATGTCAGGACGGAAGATGCTCGGAGGCGGCGGATCGACATTGATGATCTGGAAGACCATGCTGTAGTTGTTGGTAGCCTTGAACGGCAGGCTGCCCGTCAACAACTGATACATGACTACGCCGAGCGAGAAGATATCGGTCTGGTGGGTGAGCTGATGCTCCTGCACCTGTTCCGGAGACATGTACGCCGGCGAGCCGATCCCGCTCACCTGCGTCGTCTCGGCAGCTGTCGTGAGCGCCGCCCCGAAGTCCGAGATCTTGATGTCTGTGTCCTTGGCGAGCAGGATGTTGGCCGGTTTGATGTCGCGGTGGATGACACCATGCCGATGCGCGTAGTCGAGCGCCTTGCTGCACTTGAAGATGATCTCGACGATCTTGTTCACGGGCAGGAGGCTGTCGTGCTTGGTGTGCAGTTCCAGCGTGCCGCCCTCGACGTACTCCATCACGATGTAGCTGCCCTCTTCGTCCGCAACGGCGTCGAAGATCGCCGCGATATGCGGATGAGACAGCTTGCCGGCGAGGGAAGCTTCGGTCAGGAACAGCTTGCGGAAGCGTCTACCGTGTTCCTTGTCGCCCAATACCTCCCGTTGCACGAGCTTGACCGCTACCTTGCGATTCGCAAAAGGGTCCATGCCGAGGTACACGGCGCTCGTGGCTCCCTTGCCTAGCTCTTTGAGGATTTGATACTTGCCGATTTTTTCAATCATGCGCGACGCAAGTCGAAGTCCGATGAGGCGTTAGGTTCCCGATATCACTTCAGTATCGGGTGAATATCTATTAATTATCAGTAAGCTATCTAATGCCTGTCGAGAGGGTTCGCGAGCTTGAAGATGGGCTGCCGACCTATCTCATTGTCGGCAGCAACGCGAGCGTCTGAAGCATCCAGAAGGTTGTGCAGGAAATGGACCAGCCGGAACGAGCACAGCGCTGGGCACATCCCGGCGGAGCCAGGCGGCCCGAAAAACCCTTTAGCGCTGCTCTTTGCGCTGCTCCGCGTCAGCCGCGCGGAGCTCTCGGAGCCGCGCTTCGGCACTGGAGAGCTGATAGAAGTCTCCGTCGCCCGCCTTCAGGCCGATCTGGAGCTGATCGATCGCGGCCGGCAGGCTGCCGATAATGGTATAGGCCTCGGCCAGCGAGCGATGCTGTTGCAGCTTCTGGCCCATGCGCGCATAGCATTCCGCTTGCAGCTCGTACAGGCGATGATCCGAATGTGTGTAGTCGAGAGCGCTCGAAACCAGCTGGAGCGCGTCCTTGGTCCGCTTGTTGTCCAGCATGAGACGAGCGTAGGCGTAAGTGATGGCGCGATTGCGCGGAAACCGCTTTATCGCGTTGCCGTACAGATCGAACGCGCCTTTGGCATCGCCTGCGGCGGTCTTCACGCGCCCGACCAACGCGGTCACCATCGGATCATCGGGCGCCTGCGCTTGCAGCGTGTTCGCTTCGCGCGCGGCGCGCGCAAGCTCTTTGTTGCGCAACAATGCCATAACCAGCCCGTAGCGCGCTGACGCCTCGTTTACGACTTTCTTTTCGGTCAGGATGTCATCGAAGTACGCCACGCCGTCCCGCGGGCTCATGTCGCGCGCCTGCAACCGCACACGCACCAGCAAGAATTCCAGGCTGTCCGGGACTTGGCGGTACGGTACGTTCTGCACGCGATTCTCCACGTCGGCGATGCGCTCGTACGTCAACGGGTGAGTGCGCGCGTAAGACGGAGCATTGGTCTCGTACAGCCGATACGATCGCTGTAACCGCTCGAGGAACGTGGGCATGGCATGCGGGTCGTAGCCCGACTTCTCGAGGATCTGCACGCCCACGCGATCCGCTTCACGCTCGTTGTCGCGCGTGAAGTTGACAGCAGTCTGATAGCTCGCATATTGCGTGGCCGCCACTGCGGCCTGCGCGAGGTCCGGACTGGAGCGCGCCGCCAATAGTGCCAGCGCCAAGGCTGCGAGAGACGCCATACCGGCCTGCTTCTGCTGGGTAAACAGACGGGCGATGTGTCTCTGCGAGACATGGCCGATTTCGTGTGACAGCACCGCCGCCAGCTCAGACTCGCTCTGTGCAGTCACGATCAAGCCGGTGTGCACGCCGATGAATCCGCCCGGCAATGCAAAAGCATTGACTGTCTTGTCTTCGATCACGAAGAATTCGAACTGCTGTTCAACATTGGGCGCGTTGCCCACCAGCCGGTAGCCGAGCGTATTGACGTAGTCGGTCACCTCCGGGTCATCCAGATACTGCGGTGCCGCCCGGATCTGGCGCATGATCTGCTCGCCGAGCTGCCGCTCCTGTTGAGCGGTGATCGTCGTACGGGATACGTCGCCAAGCTCGGGCAGATCGTCCGCCAGAGCGGCGGAAAAAGTGAGTGAAAGCAGCGCGCAAGCAAATGGGAACAGCAGTCTCATGATGCTATGATACCCGCCGTCGGTCGGGAGTTCTTCTCGGACGTATCCATTCGAGTCAGTCAGCTTTCGCTTGCCGTGCACTAGCAAACCCGGCTCATGAGCCAACTCAGCCATTTCGATCAGAGCGGTCAAGCCCACATGGTAGATGTGGGCGAAAAGCAGGAAACCCATCGTGTAGCCGTCGCCGGCGGGCGAATCGTAATGCAGCCGTCAACGCTGGCGCTGATTCTGGAAGGGACGGCAAAAAAGGGCGACGTGCTGGGTATCGCACGTATTGCCGCGATCCAGGCAGCCAAGCGGACCGGCGATCTCATCCCGTTGTGCCATCCGATTGCGCTCACTCGTGTCGCTGTCGAGTTCGAAGCGGATCACGATGCTTCGTCGATCGACTGCCAGGCTACAGTTGAGACATTTGGACGGACCGGCGTCGAGATGGAAGCTTTGGCGGCCGTCACGGTAGGGCTTTTGACGATCTACGACATGTGCAAGGCCGTCGATCGCGGAATGCACTTCGAAGGCGTGCGCTTGCTGAAGAAGACCGGTGGCCGCTCAGGCGACTGGGCAGCCTCGGAGAGATAACGATTCGTGGCGAGCCGAGGAAACGAACCGTCGCATGCGCGATCCTCTCGGCTTGCGGCTTTGATCCTCGTTGGGAGCGTGCCGCTTGCGTGTATGGCGGAAACCGTCCCTCTCACGGGGCAGCAACTCGCGCATGACGTCTACAAAGGCAACTGCCTGGGCTGTCATCAAATACCCGGCGATCCCACCGCGATCAGTCTCGCCAATATCGGACCGCCGTTAACGCACATGCGAGAGCGCTTTCCGGACCGCGCCGTCTTGCGCAGTCAGATTTGGGATTCGACCGCGCGCAATCCGCAGACTGTGATGCCACCGTTCGGCAAACACAAGGTGCTGAGCGAGGAAGAGATCGATCGTATCGTCGACTATCTCTACCGCTACTGAACAGCGCAAAGGGAGAGGAGTACCGCTTGATCTGCGCGCGTCTGTATCGAGCTCTGTGTGTGTTGACCGTCGCGGCCTTGGCGTCTTCTTCGGTTCTCGCTATCGCCGCCGCCAGCCCCGAGGAGGATCGCACGCATCTCGTCGAGTTTTTCGGCAAGCGCTTCCCGGGGGTGCAGCTGGACGATTACGTGTACGGAGCGTTGATCGCCAATCCTGGCGGGCGCCAACAATACGAGCAGATCATGGAATTTCCGCCTTTCCTGGGCGACATCGACAAGGGAAAGAAGATCTGGGAGACACCATTCCGCAACGGCAAGACATTCGCCGACTGCTTTCCGGACGCCGGGCATAACGTAGTTGGAAATTATCCCTACTTCGACGTCCGGCTCGACAAGGTGATCACCTTCGAGAATGCGATCAACGCCTGCCTGCGCGCCAACGGAGAGGCGCAATTCACCTATGGCGACCGGCAGACGATGGGCGTATTGACCGCCTACGCGCGCACGCTGTCCGACGGCATGCGCATCAACATCCGGATCGAGTCACCGGCGGCAGTGGCGAAGTACGAAGCGGGCCGAAACCTGTTTTTCCGTCGCGTCGGACAGCTCAACGCCGCGTGCGCCGGCTGCCACATCTACAACGCCGGCAACGTGATGCGCATGGAGTTGATTTCTCCGGCGCTGGGTCAGGCAACGCACTGGCCCATCTTCCGCGGCGGCGAGGAGCTGATGACATTCCAGGGCCGCTTCAAGCGCTGCATGGAGCAGATGCGCGCCGAGCCCTATGGGTTCGACAGTGAGGAATGGAACAACCTGGAGTACTTTCTCTCCTACCTGAGCAACGGGCTGCCGCTCAAGTCTTCGGTCTTTCGCAAGTAGACGTGACCGCTAGCGGCCCTTGCTGATGCGCAGGACCAGGCCGTGCGTCACTTCGTCGATGAACTTCTCGCTGTATCCCAGCTCCTTCAGCTTCCAGCGGAACGCGTTGCCGAGCTTGGCTTTGCCGTAGACACCTAATGATCGCTCTCGACGGTATTCCACCGCCCGTGCATACACTCCGCTGGTGACGGAAGTGAGCTGATTGGTTGCCGCCTTGTCGTTGCGCTCCTCGCTGCGAGGCGGGAAGCGCCGGCCCAGCTCCGTTGCCAGCGCTTGCGCAAAACTCTCGATCTCCTTGCGGAGGAACCAGTCTTTGAACACCTTGAGAGCTCCTCTCTGCCTTCGGTTGCACTCGGGTCTGAAAATATCTGCGCGGCACGCGGAAAATCCGATTCTAGGTATCGAGAAGCCTGGACGCGCCGACTCACGGGCAGCTAGCATAGAGCGTGCCGTTATACCGACGCGGCTCAAGGCGGTAGTTTGGCATCATTTCTGCTCCTTCTGGCGCCCATCCGATCCGATACCCGAAAGACCTAGGGTATGCCTGCATGAGCCTGGTATCACGACTCCTAGGGAAAAGACCTCAAACCGAACCGGTGACAACGCTCGCAGCGGATGTCGCGTCGCTGGTCAAAGAGGCAAACGATCATTTCCGCGCCGGGCGCATGCACGAGGCGCGGGCCGCCTATCTGCGCGCCATCGAGATCGATCCATCCCACGCCCAGGCCCTCTACATGTTGGGCGGGATTGCGCTGAACGAGAGCGATACCGCGACGGCCATCGATTTCCTGCACCGCGCGATCGCTGCGGCCCCCGATAACGCCGACTATAGCTTTTCACTGGGAACTATCCTCGCCAACATTGGGCGTCCTGAAGACGCCATTCCTTGCTTCGAGGAAGCCGTACGGCTCAAGCCCGACGCCGCAGATTGGTACCGACATCTCGCGGTGGTGTTGCACGCCGTAGGGAAGCATGCCGAAGGACTCGCGGCCTTTCTCAGAGTCACAGAACTGAATCCGTCCGACGCACAGGCATTCCTCGATCTCGGAAACACGCTGCAAAAGCTCGGCAAGCTGAAAGACGCGGAGGCCGCCTTCGACAACGCGGTGGGACTTGCTCCCGAAGCCGCCGGTCCTCTCGTCAATCTTGCAATGGTCCGGCGCGATCAAGGCCGTCCGGTCGAAGCCGAAGTTCCCGCGCGTCGCGCTGTGGAGATCGATCCGACGATGGGTCAGGCGTGGTTTACGCTGGGCAGCGTGCTCGGCCCGCAGGCTCGTCACGTTGAGGCCGCGGAGTACTTCAAGAAGGCGATCGAGCTCAATCCTGACGACGACGATCCGTGGCATCTATTGATGTTCGGGATGACATACTCCGATAACTGGTCAGCGCACGAAGTTTATGAGATCCATCGGCGCTGGGGACAGCGCCTACCTGCCGTTGGACCGCGTTCGATTGACCCGTCTCATCGGCGCGCCAGCCATCGACTGCGCATCGGCTACTTGTCGCCTGACTTCCGCCGACACCCCATTGCACATTTCATCGAAGCGCCGCTCAAGCATCACGATCGAACCCGGTTTGAAATATGCTGCTATCACACCGACGGACGCGCGGACGAAACGACCCAGCGTTTGCAAGCGTCGGCGGACCGCTGGCATTGGCTCGCGGGGGTTTCCGATATGGAGATCGAACAAGCAATCCTGGCCGATGAGATCGACATCCTCGTCGAATTGTCCGGACACACGGACAGGCACAAGCTGAGAATGCTCGCGCGCCGCGTCGCGCCGGTTCAAGTGACTTATTTGGGGTATCCGAACACCACCGGAGTCCCTGCAATCGATTACCGCATAACGGATGCCCGTGCAGACCCGCCCGGCGAGGCGGATGCGATGCACACCGAAAAGCTGCTTCGGCTTTCCGAAAGCTTCCTGTGCTTTACCCCACCGGAAAGTGTGGCTCAGGTCGGCGACCTTCCGATGAAACGCAACGGGTTCGTCACGTTCGGCTCATTCAATAACTTCACGAAGCTCAGCCCGACTACGCTCGGGCTCTGGTCCGAGATACTGGAGGGAGTACCCAATTCCAGGCTGATGATCAAGGCGGCCGGCCTACGCGACGAGGGCTTGCGCGCCTTGCTCGTGCAGATGCTCGAACGGGCGGACGTGCATCGTGAGCGCGTCAAGATCGTCGGCCCGACCATGAGCCATTTCGAGCACATGGATGCCTACGCGGAAGTGGACATCGGGCTCGACACTTTCCCGTACCATGGAACCACCACTACACTGGATGCGCTGTGGATGGGGGTGCCGGTCGTCACACTTGTCGGCGACCGCCATGCCTCGCGCGTGGGACTGAGCATTCTCGGCTGCCTGGGCCTGACTGACCTCGTCGCTCATTCGGCGCGCGAGTATGTCGAGGCCACAGTCCGCCTCGCTGCCGATCCGACAAGACTCGAGCACCTCAGGCATTCGTTGCGCGCGAGATTAGCTGCATCTCCCCTTATGGACGGCAAAGGCTTTACCACCCGGCTGGAGCAAGCTTACCTTCAGATCTGGGAGGACGCGCTAGCGAGCTCGGGTGAGCCAAGCACCACAAACTGAGCCTCCACAAGACAACCACAACATGGCCCTTGCCCTCGGTCGCTCGCGGTCGGGACACAAGACACGGAAACCACTGCGTCGGCACGTTGCAGCTCTGGCCTGCGAACGCTTACCCCGCAGCCGGACGTTGTCGCATGCAGCGTGACGGCGAACACT
>Ga0105237_10004125_pt1 | contig 16936 bp, 16 predicted proteins | sample KBSC24metaG_FD_81520 | JGI IMG/M metagenome (GOLD analysis project Ga0105237, IMG submission 81520) | Corn rhizosphere microbial communities from Kellogg Biological Station, Michigan, USA - KBS C2-4 metaG | ecosystem: Host-associated > Plants > Roots > Rhizosphere > Soil | place: Michigan, USA... | reverse complement strand
CGACGGCGATCCGACGAAGAACATTTCAGACATCCGCAAGGTGTCGGGGGTGATCAAGGGAGGGAAGGTTTACGACACGGCGGGGATTGAGAAGGCGTTGGGGATTGCGGCGCGGCGCTAGTCCGCTCAGCGAGCTGCTGGAGGTTCGCCAGGAATACAACAGTCTGCGTACGTCATGCCGCTGCCGCATGCGCAAGGATCGCTTCGATCAGGTGCCCTTATGGGTGCGTAGATATCGAGATCGACGGCAATTTCACGGCGCCCGAGAGCCTCGAGGATGCGCGATGAAAGCGCGAAGCCTTCGTTGGTCTTATTCATGAACAAGCCCACGCTGAGAATGAGCTCGAATTTCGCGGCGAGAGTCGTCCAGATGTACGGATCGTCCGGTAGCCCGGCGAGCAGATCGAGAATGCTCGTTTCCGCGTCTGATGTGTCTCCGTTTGCCTTGAGCAGCCACATACCGGTTCGATGCGGCGCATATTCCCGTCCCTTGGTGCCGATATTGCGATCGCCCTTGGCGAAACCGCATGTCGGTTCGCGGCCAAGGAGTGAAGTGACCTCCGCTGGTTCGAGCGCGGTACCGATAATTCTCAAAGTGAATATCGGAGCTTCAGTTATCGTCAAGTGCTCTACCTAACGCTTCTTTGGAAGCTGCGATTCGGACAACGCTTGCCTCGCGGCCGCCTCCGTACGATGAGGATAGACGGTCACTCGCATGCCGATTTCCAGATGTGCCATTCGCACGAGTAGCTCCGACGGCACGTCGACACTGAGCGCTTTGGCATCCAGCCCGCCGTCGAAGCCATAGTCGAAAAGACGAACGTGGCTTTGGTCGAACAGCTCCCTCAGCTCGCTCGGCATTGCGGCGAGCGTATCGAGCAGTTCTTCCGTGCACGCCCGTGCCGAGTGGTTCGAGTGTCCGCCGCACAGGGGTTCTGCGGTCAATCGATAGTCGTCGCCGTACTTGCTGCAGTGAAGCAGCGAGGCATGATCGTCTAGATACTTCGCCAGCGGGGCCAGATCCCGCTTGGCGCTCAATTCGAAATCCAGGTTGAGAAACGCAGCGGGTTCCATCGAACCCTACTTCTTTCTCGGCCGTCGCCACCCCGGCACCGTCGCCTGACGCGCCCGCGCTATGGTCAGCTCGCCGGCCGGCGCTTCCTTGCTGATGACCGAGCCTGCGCCGATCGTCGCGTCCTTGCCGACCTTGACCGGCGCGATCAGCGCCGTGTTCGAGCCGATGAAGACGCCGTCCTCGATCGTGGTCTGGTGCTTGTTGGCACCGTCGTAGTTGCAGGTGATCGTGCCGGCGCCGATGTTGACGCCGGCGCCGATCTCGGCGTCGCCGAGATAGCTCAGGTGACTGGCCTTGCTGCCTTCGCCGAGGTGCGCTTTCTTCGTCTCGACGAAATTGCCGATGTGCACGCCGGCCGCGAGTTCGGTGCCGGGGCGCAGGCGCGCGAACGGGCCGATGTCGCAGGGGCCGTGCGTGACGACGCCGTCGAGGTTGCAGTGCGAGTGCACGACGGTGCCGGCGGCGAGCGTCGAATTGCGCACGCGGCAATACGGTCCGATGTGGACGTCGTCGCCGAGTTCGACCAGGCCTTCGAGGATCACGTCGATGTCGATCTCGACGTCGCGGCCGACGCGCACGTCGCCGCGGATGTCGAAACGGACCGGATCGGCGAAGCGCACGCCGGCAGCCGAGAGCGAGGTCGCGCGCAGGCGCTGGTAGAGGCGCTCCAGCGCCGCCAGCTGCCACGGGTCGTTCGCGCCGAAGACTTCCTGTGGGTTGATGCACAGGCTCGCCTCGGCCGGCTCGCCCTCGTCGTTGGCCTGCGCGAACACGTCGGTGAGGTAGTACTCGCGCTGCGCGTTCGCGTCGGTCAGGTTGTTGATCCACACGCGCAGGCGGCGCGCGTCGGCGGCGAGGATGCCGCTGTTGACCCAGGTGATCGTGCGCTGCTCGGGCGTGCAGTCCTTTTCCTCGACGATCGCGCGTACGCGGCCGATGCCGTCGCGCACGACGCGGCCGTAGCCGTAGGGGTTTTCCAGCTGCGTGACGAGCGCGGCCAAGGGCGATTCCAGCGCGAGCAGCTTGTTCAGCGTGTCGCCGCGGATCAGCGGCACGTCGCCGTACAGCACGAGCACGCGCGCGTCCTCCGGCACGTTCGGCATGGCCAGCTTGACCGCGTGGCCGGTGCCGCGCTGTTCGGGCTGGTGCACCCAGGTGACGTCGCCGAGGTCGGTCAATGCCGCGCGCACCTGGTCGCCGAGATGGCCGTAGACGACATGGATGCGTGCCGGCTGCAGGGCGCGTGCGGTGTCCAGTACATGCGACAGCATCGGCCGGCCGGCGAGCGGCATCAGCACCTTCGGCTTGGCCGATTTCATGCGTTTGCCCTCGCCGGCGGCGAGGACGATCACGTGCAAGGCGGTACCGGCCACGGAGAACCCCTTAATGCGAAGTGGCGCACATTCTAGACGGGCGGCCGCCTTTCGTGGGCGCCGCTTTTCAGCCGACTGCTAGCGCTTGTCGCCCGCAGCGGCGGCGGGAGGAATCGCCGACTGGTGGATGCGGCCGATCGCGCGCCCGGACGGGTCCGCCTTGCCGGCGAATTCCTGCGACCAGCGATACGCGGTCGGCGTCGAGCAGGCGATGCTCGGACCACCGGGCACGAGCCGCGCGGCCTGGTCGCCGGGGAAGTGCTTCTCGAACAGCACGCGGTAGAAGAATGCTTCCTTGCTCGACGGCGGGTTGATCGGAAAGCGCTGCGCCGCCATCGCCATCTGCGCGTCGCTGACTTGGGCCTCGGCATGCGCCTTCAGCGAATCGATCCAGTTGTAGCCGACGCCGTCGGAGAACTGCTCCTTCTGGCGCCACAGGATCGAGTCCGGCAGCAGGCCGCGACCGGCTTCGCGCAGGATGTGCTTTTCGATGCGGCCGTTGACCGGCCGCTTGGCGCTCGGCGCCGTACGCATCGCCACGTCGAGGAAGTCGCGGTCGAGGAACGGCACGCGCGCCTCGACGCCCCAGGCGAGCGTCGACTTGTTCGCGCGCAGGCAGTCGTAGGAATGCAGTGCATCGAGCTTGCGCACGAGCTCCTCGTGGAACTCGCGGTCGTTCGGCGCCATGTGGAAGTACAGGTAGCCGCCGAAGATCTCGTCGGCGCCTTCGCCGGACAGCACCATCTTGATGCCCATCGCGCGGATGCGCCGCGCCAGGAGGTACATCGGCGTCGATGCGCGGATCGTCGTCACGTCGTAGGTTTCGATGTGGTGGACGACGTCCGACAAGGCGTCCAGGCCTTCCTGCACGGTGAAGTGGAATTCGTGGTGCGCGGTGCCGAGATGGTTCGCCACGGTCTTCGCCGCCGCGAGGTCGGGCGAGCCTTCCAGGCCGATCGAGAACGTGTGCAGCCGCGGCCACCAGGCCTCGCTCTTGTCGTCGTCCTCGACGCGCCTGGCGGCGAATCGCGCGGTCAGCGCGGCGATCAGCGAGGAGTCGAGGCCGCCGGAGAGCAGCACGCCGTAGGGCACGTCGGTCATCAGGTGGCTGTGCACCGCGCGCTCCAGCGCAGCTCGGATCGCCGCCGCGTCGCTCGAGCCGTGCTCGACCGCGTCGAACTCGCGCCAATCGGGCCGGTAGTACGACGCCGGCGCATCCATCGCGCGGGTCTGGTAGCTGCCGGGAGGGAACTCCTCCACGCTGACGCAGACGTCGGTCAGCGCCTTCAATTCGGAAGAGACGTATAGGCGGCCATCCGCGTCGCGGCCCGTGTACAGCGGAATGATGCCGATCGGGTCGCGCGCGATCAGCCAGTCGTTCGCGCCCTTGTCCCACAGCGCGAACGCGAACATGCCCTCGAGTTCGTTGAGGAACCCGGTGCCCTGCGCGCGGTACAGCGGCAGGATCACCTCGCAGTCGGAGTCCGTGCGGAACGGATAGCCGCTGGCCAGGCGCGTACGCAGCTCGCGATGGTTGTAGATCTCGCCGTTGACGGCCAGCACCTGGTGGCCGTCGCTCGACACCAGCGGCTGCGCGCCGTTGTTGACGTCGACGATCGCGAGGCGTTCGTGCGCCAGCACCGCGCGCGCATCGGCGTAGACGCCGCTCCAGTCCGGACCGCGATGGCGCAGCAGGCGCGCCTGCTTGAGTGCGGTCGGCCGCAGCGCTTCGGCGCCGCCGGAGGGATCGAAGATGCAGAAGAAGCCGCACATGCCGGACTTTCCACGCTCAGGGGGAGTGCAAGCACACTACGTCCCGGCAGGGCATGTCAAATCGGCGGTACCGGTGCGGCCTGTTTTTCCGCAGCGAGCAGATGCCCGTCGGCCTGCATGATCAGGCGAGCGTCGCCCACGGCGTCTGCAGGTCGCACTCGCGCGCCGATCGGGACGCCGCGATACGAGGTCACGCCGGACAGGAAGCGTTCGACCATCCAGCGATCGGCCGGATCCGCGCTGGCCACGGCGACCGCGCCCGGCGTCACGGCGAGCCGGACAACGAGATCGGCGTAGAAATGGTCCTGCGCGACGCCGACTTCGCGCATGCGCCACTGGATCGCGACCGCATGCGCGATGGCGACTGCGGCGACGATGCCGATTGCGGCCCTAGCCGGAGAATGCAGCCGCCGCCATGCCGCCGCGACGACGCCGACGGCGGCGACGCTGGCGAAATAGGCGTACTGGCCGTAGCTCTGGCCGAGGATCAGCACCGGAGTGAGCAGGGCGGACACTTGCGCGAGCCACGCCAGCGGCCAGCGCCATCCCGCGCGTGCGAGGGCGGCCAGCAGCACGGCCACGCACGTAGCCGCCGCGATCAGGCGGCCGGCGCCTTTGTGCAGCGTCGGACCGACTTCCAGCAACGGCGGCGTGAACGGGAACAGCAGGTACTCGAAGAGCCGGCGCGGAATATTGCCGATCGACCAGGCATAGGCGCCGCCGTCATGCGGCGTGGCGAGAACGACGTGCAGCCGGAGGGCAAGATAGATCGCCACCAGCGCTGCCGACAGCGCGATTGCCGCGAGGGCGCGGCTTCGTCGTGGATGGCGCCAGAGGCCGAGCAGCAGGAACGCCGGTAGCGCGACGGCCGACTCTTTGCTGAGCAGGGCCACGCCCGTCAGCGCGACCACGAGGGCGCCGCGCAGGGTGTCGAGTCTCGCGCTCGTGCCGTTCATTCGCTGGACAAGCTGCAGGCTCAGCAGCGCCGCGGCAACGACCAGCAGATCGGCCAGGGTGGCAGTCCAGCCATGCGTGTAGGCGGCGTAGGGCGTCAACACGAACACGAACGCAGCGACGATGCCCGATCGATGCGAAGCGCCGGTCGCTTCGACGCAGCGGCCGAGCAGCAGGGCATTGGCGCTGCCGATGCCGACCACGGCCAGATGCATCGCGTACGGCGTCGACGCGTAGCACCAGGCGAGCATCAGCCAGAGGTTGAACGTCAGCGGCCGATACTGGAATGCCGAAAGGTCGATCCAAGGCACCCACGGCAGCTGCGTCCACGCGGCGACGTCGGCGCGCGCCCACCATTCCAGTTCGTCGTGGCTGAAGTAGCCGGGATTGAGGACCAGCGGCCATTGCACGAGCACCAGCATGAAGAGCACGGCGAGCCAGGCACGCGTGCGCGAAGATGCTGAAGGGCGCGGCGGGATGATCAAGGCAGGAGGCTTTCGTTGCCGATGAGGGCGCGATCGCCGCGACTATGCCGCAATCGCCGCGTCGACGCAGGCCCAGTCGTGGCGCAAGGACTTGCGGCCTTCCCGTTCGCGTGGGCAGTCGTGCGAGTGCGGCGGGCGGACTCGCATCGGCCCGAAACGAAAAACGCCGGCTCGTGCCGGCGTCTTCGTTCGATGGAGCGGGTCGCGCTCAGTGCTTGAGCGACTGCCGCAAACGCTCCAGCGCCTGCAGCTGCGCCATCGCCTGCGCGAGCTGCGCCTGGGCCTGGGCGACTTCGAGCGCGTCGGTGCGGTTGGCGAGCATGCGTTCGGCCTCGTCCTTCGCATTGCGCGCCGCCGCCTCGTCGAGATCCTTGGCGCGGATCGCGGTGTCGGCCAGCACGGTGACGACGGTCGGCTGCACCTCGAGGATGCCGCCGGAGACGTAGAAGAACTGCTCGTCGCCGTTCTCCAACTGCACGCGCACCTGTCCCGGCTTCAGCCTCGTGATCAGCGGCGCATGACGCGGCGCGATGCCGAGCTCGCCCATCTCGCCGGTCGCGATGACCATTTGCGCCTCGCCGTGGAAGATCTCTTCCTCGGCGCTGACGATGTCGCAGTGGATGGTGGACATTTCTCTCTCGCTTCGCTCGTTCGATGGGATTGGAGATTGGGGATTCGGGATTCGTAAAAGCGGAGGACGGCGGCTTTCGCTCTACCGAATCTCCAATCCCGAATCTCGAATCCCGGCGGCGATCACGCCGCCTTCTTCTCCATCGCCTTGGCCTTCTCGAAGGCCTCGTCGATGCCGCCGACCATGTAGAACGCCTGTTCCGGCAGGTGGTCGCATTCGCCGTCGCAGATCATCTTGAAGCCGCGGATCGTCTCCTTCAGCGAGACGTACTTGCCGGGCGCGCCGGTGAACACCTGGGCGACCGTGAACGGCTGCGAGAAGAAGCGCTCGATCTTGCGCGCGCGCGAGACCGTGGCCTTGTCTTCTTCGCTGAGCTCGTCCATGCCGAGGATCGCGATGATGTCCTTCAGTTCGCGGTAGCGCTGCAGCGTGCCCTGCACGCGGCGCGCGGTGTCGTAGTGTTCCTGGCCGATCACCAGCGGATCGAGCTGGCGGCTGGTCGAGGCGAGCGGATCGACGGCGGGGTAGATGCCGAGGCTGGCGATGTCGCGCGACAGCGCCACGGTCGAGTCCAGATGCGCGAAGGTCGTCGCCGGGGACGGGTCGGTGTAGTCGTCCGCAGGCACGTAGACGGCCTGGATCGACGTGATCGAACCGGTCTTGGTCGAGGTGATGCGCTCCTGCAGGCGGCCCATTTCGTCGGCCAGCGTCGGCTGGTAGCCCACCGCCGACGGCATGCGTCCGAGCAGCGCGGACACTTCCGTGCCGGCCAGCGTGTAGCGGTAGATGTTGTCGACGAAGAACAGGATGTCGCGGCCCTTGCCGGTCGCCGGATCGATGTCGTCGCGGAAGTACTCGGCCATCGTGAGGCCGGTCAGCGCGACGCGCAGGCGGTTGCCCGGCGGCTCGTTCATCTGGCCGTAGACCATCGCTACCTTCGACTGCGTCTTGTCGTCGAGCTTGACGACGCCGGCATCGATCATCTCGTGGTAGAAGTCGTTGCCTTCGCGCGTGCGCTCGCCGACGCCGGCGAACACCGACAGGCCGGAGTGCTGCGTCGCGATGTTGTTGATCAGTTCGAGCATGTTGACGGTCTTGCCGACGCCGGCGCCGCCGAACAGGCCGACCTTGCCGCCCTTGGCGAACGGGCAGACCAGGTCGATGACCTTGATGCCGGTTTCCAGCAGGTCGCTCGCCGCGGCCTGCTCGTCGTAGGACGGCGCCTCGCGGTGGATGACCCAGCGGTCCTGCTCGCCGATCGGGCCGGCTTCGTCGATCGGATTGCCGAGCACGTCCATGATGCGGCCGAGCGTCGCCTTGCCGACCGGCACCTTGATGCCCGCGCCGGTGTTGGTCGCGACCAGGCCGCGCTTGAGGCCGTCGCTGGAGCCGAGCGCGATCGTGCGCACGACGCCGTCGCCGAGCTGCTGCTGCACTTCGAGCGTGACCGGCGCGGCGGCGCCTTCCACGGTCAGCGCGTCGTACACCTTCGGCACGGACTCGCGCGGGAATTCGACGTCGACGACGGCGCCGATGATCTGTACGACTTTGCCTGTGCTCATTTGCGTTTCCTCTATCCGAATCTTCGAATGCCTGCGCGCGAATCGACGCGCGCGATCAAAAAATCTGCCGGTCGTCGATCGACATCGCGACCGCGTCGACGTCCATCGAGATCACCGCGGGGTCGCCGTTGCGCAGCGCCACGGTGGCGATCTCGTAAGCGACGATTTGTACTCTCTTGCCTTCCTCGGTGTAGGTTTCCCTCACCTTGTAGCTTGCCGTCGCCGACTGGCCCGACTTGTCGATGACGATCTCCGGCTTGGCCGTCTCGTACTCGCGGCCGCTGCGCTTGGCCGCCGCGGCGGACTCGTCCGCGACGTACTGGCGCTTGTCCTTCTTCGAAATCTTCTTGTTGCCGTCCTTGCCCGGAAAACTCGTCGTGATGATGCAGTCGTCCGACATGTACGAAGCGGCGGTGCGCGCATCGCCGTTCCTCGACGCTTCTTCCATCGCGTCGACGACGCCGCGCACCTGCGCGGCCGTCAGACGGTCGGCGGCGGGCGCCTTGCCGGCGGCAAGCGCCAAGCCCGACCCCAGCAGGGCGAGCATCGGCACCAGCGCGAGCAGTCGCCGCGTCGTCATCGCTACACGGCCGCCGCGCCGCTGACGATCTCGGAGATTTCCTGCGTGATCGCGGCCTGGCGCGCCTTGTTGTAGATCAGGGTCAGCGTGCCGATCGCCTTGGTCGCGTTGTCCGAGGCGCTCTTCATCGCGACCATGCGCGCGGCATGCTCGCTGGCGAGGTTCTCGAGCACCGCCTGGTAGACCAGCGACTCGATGTAGCGCGTCAGCACGTGCTCCAGCACGGTTTCCGCATCCGGCTCGTAGATGTAGTCCCACGCGTGCGTGGTCGCCAGTTCGTCCGACGGCGGCAGCGGCAGCAGCGGCGCCAGGGTCGCTTTCTGCGTCATCGTGTTGACGAAGTCGTTGTAGGCGAGGTGCAGGCGATCGATGCGGCCTTCGGTGTAGGCGTCGAGCACGACCTTGATCACGCCGATCAGCTGCGCGATCTGCGGCTTCTCGCCGAGATGCGTGACGCTGCCGACCATGTTGACCTTGAGGCGGCGGAAAAACTGCGTCGCCTTCTGGCCGATGCAGACGACGTCGACCTCGACGCCCTTGCCCTGCCACTCGCGGATTTCCACGAGCAGCTTGCGGAACAGATTCGAGTTGAGGCCGCCGCACAGGCCGCGGTCGGTCGACACGACGACGTAGCCGACGCGCTTGACGTCGCTGCGCTCGACCAGGAACGGATGCTTGAACTCGACGTTCGCATGCGCGATGTGACCGATGACCTGGCGCATCAGGCGCGCGTACGGCCGCGACGAACGCATCAGGTCCTGCGCCTTGCGGATCTTCGAGGCCGAGACCATCTCGAGCGCGCGCGTCACCTTGCGGGTGTTCTGCACGCTCTTGATCTTAGTGCGGATTTCTCTTGCGCCTGCCATGGATTTCGCTCGCTACGCTCGCTCGACGGGATTGGGGATTGGGGATTCGGGATTCTAGAGAGCGGGAGGTCGACGAGACGGAGGGCTTTGCCTTTCCGAATCCCGATTCTCCAATCCCGAATCCCGGCCTATCACCAACTGCCGGTCTTCTTGAACTCTTCCAGGCCCTTCTTGAACGCGGCCTCGATGTCGTTGTTCCAGTCGCCGGTGTCGACGATCTTCTTCATCAGGTCGCCGTAGTTGCTGTGGAAGTGCGCGTGCAGCGCGGCTTCGAACGGCAGCACCTTGCTCAGCGGCTGATCGTCGAGGAAGCCCTTCTCGGCGGCGTAGATCGACAGCGCGAGCTCGGCGATCGACAGCGGCGCGTACTGCTTCTGCTTCATCAGCTCGGTGACGCGCTGGCCGCGCTCGAGCTGTGCGCGAGTGGCCGCGTCGAGGTCGGAGGCGAACTGCGCGAACGCCGCCAGCTCGCGGTACTGCGCCAGCGCGAGCTTCACGCCGCCGGAGAGCTTCTTGACGATCTTCGTCTGCGCGGCGCCGCCGACACGCGACACCGAGATGCCGGCGTTCACGGCCGGGCGGATGCCGGCGTTGAACAGGTCGGTTTCGAGGAAGATCTGGCCGTCGGTGATCGAGATCACGTTGGTCGGCACGAACGCCGACACGTCGCCGGCCTGCGTTTCGATGATCGGCAGCGCCGTCAGCGAACCGGTCTTGCCCTTGACCTTGCCGTTGGTGAACTTCTCGACGTACTCCTCGCTGACGCGCGAGGCGCGTTCGAGCAGGCGCGAATGCAGGTAGAACACGTCACCCGGATACGCCTCGCGACCCGGCGGGCGCTTGAGCAGCAGCGAGATCTGGCGGTACGCCCAGGCCTGCTTGGTCAAGTCGTCGTAGATGATCAGCGCGTCTTCGCCGTTGTCGCGGAAGAACTCGCCCATCGCGCAGCCGGCGTAGGGCGCGATGTACTGCATCGCGGCCGATTCGGACGCCGACGCGGCGACGATGATCGTGTGCGCGAGCGCGTCGTTCTCTTCCAGCTTGCGCACGACGTTGGCGATCGAGCTCTGCTTCTGGCCGATCGCGACGTAGATGCACTTAATGCCGGAGCCTTTCTGATTGATGATCGCGTCGATCGCGAGCGCGGTCTTGCCGGTCTGGCGGTCGCCGATGACCAGCTCGCGCTGGCCGCGGCCGATCGGGATCATGGAGTCGACGCTCTTGTAGCCGGTCTGCACCGGCTGGTCGACCGACTTGCGCCAGATCACGCCCGGCGCGACCTTCTCGATCGGCGAGGTCTGTGTGGCGTTCAAGGGGCCCTTGCCGTCGATCGGCTGGCCGAGCGCGTCGACGACGCGGCCGAGCAGTTCGCGTCCGACCGGCACTTCGAGAATGCGGCCGGTGGTCTTGGCGGTGTCGCCTTCGCGAAGGTGCTCGTAGGCACCGAGCACGACCGCGCCGACCGAGTCGCGCTCGAGGTTCAGCGCCAGCGCGAACGTATTGCCCGGCAGCTCCACCATTTCGCCGGACATCACGTCATTGAGGCCGTGGATGCGCACGATGCCGTCCGACACGCTGGTCAGCGTGCCTTCGTTGCGCGCCTCGGCGGACAGCTTGAACTTCTCGATGCGGCTCTTGATGAGTTCGCTGATTTCGGACGGATTGATCGTAGTAGCCATATCGGTTCCTCGAGCGCGCGTCAGCTTTGCGACGTGCGGATTCTTTATCGGTTTGGGAATCGGGAATCGGGAATGGAGAATCGGTAGAAGCTCGTACAAGCGTTCCTTTTCCGATTCTCCATTCCCGATTCCCGATTCCCGACTTTTGCTAGTTCGCCAGGGCCTGTTCCAACCGCGCCAAACGTCCGCGCACCGAGCCGTCGATGACGATGTCGCCGGCGTCGATGACCGCGCCGCCGAGCATGCCGGCGTCGATCGACTGCTCGATCTCGATGTCGCGGCCGAAACGGCGCTTCAGCGCGTCCTTGAGCTTGGCGGTCTCGCCGGCGTCGATCGGCGTCGCCGAGCGCACGTTGACTTTCAGCACGCGCTCCGCCTCGTTCTTGAGCTCCTCGAACAGCGCGCCGATCTCCGGCAGCACCGGCAGGCGGCCGTTTTCGGCGAGCACGCGCACGAAGCCGGCAAACGGCGAATCGGCGGCCTCGCGTTCCGGCGTGACCAGCGCGGCCAGGTCTGCCTGCGCGACGCGCGGGTCGCCGAACAGCGCGGTGACGCGCGGATCGGCGGCGACCTGCGCGGCAAACGCGAGCTTGCCGGCCCAGTCGCCGAGCGCGTTGTTCGAGCGCGCCAGTTCGAACGCGGCGCGCGCGTACGGACGAGCGAGGGTCAGTGCGTTGGACATGTCAGATCTCGGTGACCAGCTGGTCGATCAGCGCCTTGTGGGCATCGGCATCGATTTCGCGGTTGAGGATCTTCTCGGCACCGGCCACTGCGAGCGCAGCGACCTTGCCGCGCAGTTCCTCGCGCGCCTTGTGCGCCTGCGCCTCGATGTCGGCGGCGGCGATGGCTTTCTGCTTGGTCGCCTCGACGATCGCGTCCTGGCGCGCCTTGTCGACGATCTGCGTCGCCTGCTGGTGCGCCTTGTCGATGATCGTGGTGGCTTCCGCGCGCGCCTTCTTGATCTCTTCGGCAACACGCGCGTCGGCGTCGGCGAGCTCCTTGCGCGCCTTCTCCGCCTGCGACAGACCTTCCGCGATCTTGGCCTGGCGCTCCTCGATCGCCGCGATGATCGGCGGCCAGATGAACTTCATGACCAGCAGGACCACGGCGAAGAACGCCAGGCCCTGGATGACCAGAGTGATATTCGGAATCATTGCCTTAACTCCTGCGCTGCGGCGGCCGTTCGGGCCGCCACCCGGAACTTGCGGATGGCGCGATTACTTTCCGGCAAGCGCCGACACGAACGGGTTGGCGAAGATCAGCAGCAGCGCGATCGCCACGCCGATGATCGGCACCGCGTCGAGCAGGCCGGCGACGATGAACATCTTCGTCTGCAGCATCGGGGTCAGCTCCGGCTGGCGCGAGGAGCCCTCGAGGAACTTGCCGCCGAGCAGTGCGAAGCCGATCGCGGTGCCGAGCGCGCCGAAGCCGATGAGGAGGCTGGCGGCGATGACCGACATACTCATAACGTGCGAGGTGAGTTCCATGACTGTCTCCGTGGTTCTATGAGGTGAAGTAAAAAAAGAAAAAAGTAAGGGCTAACGGTGTTCCGGCTTCTTCGTCATCCCCGCGAAAGCGAGGATCCATGGGCCGTTTTTCGATGGATGCCCGCCTGCGCAGGCATGACGTTTATTCGGCTGATCAGTGATGCTCCGCGGCCATGCTCAGATAGACGATCGTCAGCGTCATGAAAATGAACGCCTGCAACGTGATGATCAGGATATGGAACGCGGTCCATGCGAAGCCGGCGATGAACTGGCCGGCACCGAGCAGATAGGTCGAGAAGTGCGCCAGTCCGGCGCCGAGCGTCATGACGGCGATCAGGATGAAGATCAGCTCGCCGGCGTACATGTTTCCGAACAGTCGAAGGCTCAGGCTGATCGGGCGGACGCACTCTTCGATCACGCGAAGCAGGAGGTTGGCCGGGAACGCGTACTTGCCGAACGGTGCGGTGAACCATTCGCCGAAGAAGCCGACGAGTCCTTTGTGCTTGATGCCGACGTACTGGATCAGCAGGAACACGGTCAGCGCCATGCCGAGCGTCGTGTTGAAATCGGCCGTCGGCACGATACGCAGATAAGCATGCTCCGGATCGGCGCCGGCCAGCTTGTGACCGCTCGCCCACGCCCACGGCAGCAGATCGACCGGGAGCATGTCGAGGAAGTTCATCAGGAAGACGAGACAGAAGATCGTCAGCGCAAGCGGGGCGATCAGCTTGCTCTTGCCATGGAAGGTTTCCTTGACCATGCCGTCGACGAACAGCACGACCATTTCGATCGCACACTGCAGCTTGCCCGGCACGCCGGCGGTCGCCTTGCGCGACACGCGCATGAACATCCAGACGAAGAACAGGCCGGCAAGCAACGTAAAGAACAACGTGTCCACGTTGATCTTCATGAACACCCCGTCACCGATGCTCCACTGCAGGTGATGCAGGTGATGTTGGATGTACTCGGTCATGTTGCCCGAGCCGGCTTCTTCACTGGCCATCGTTCTACCTGGTTGCGATGAGGGCGATCCAAAACGCGACTTGCGCCGCCGCTATCCCGGCGATCAGGCCCGGAAACGGCAACTTCCACACGGCGATGGCGACGTACAGGGCCGCGCACAGCCAGATCCACTTCAACACTTCCGCGGCGTAGGCAGAGCGCAGCGCGCTCTGTACCGGGACTACGCCCCGTCCAAACATTCGCAGTGCGAACAACAAGTTGCCCGCGCAGATGATGATCCCGCCGATGAGTGCCGCCAACCCCGCGCGCCAGCTCCAGGCTGTCGCTGCCAGCGCGACCGCAAGGGTTGCACCGATCTGCAAGGCCACCGTGCGCAGGGCCACGCGCCAACCGTGGGCGATGGAATTACGCACTCGGTACTCCCGTCGAAGGGAGACTGGACGGCGACGCGCATCTCCCGGTGCGGTCCCGCCTCTCCAAAAGGCCGCAGATTCTATCAATCCCCCCGTTGCCGCCGCAATCGGAGCGCACGTACCGGAAGCCACGCAACCTGCGGCCGCAGCGGTGACATATTGCCGCACGCGGCTTTGCACCGCCGTTGGATGCCACGTCGACGGAATCGCAGGCACAAAAAAAGGCCGGACAAAGTCCGGCCTGGAAGAAACGCAGTCGCGGGGGAGGGGAGATGCGACTGCGTGTTTTCTGGAACCTTGAAGCTCAGCGCGCGCCGGTCGCCTTCTTGGCGGCATTGACCTGCTTGGCAATCGTCTCGTTGGTGGTCTCGAACGAACCCTTGGCCAGCGAACCGATCGCCTCGGAGGTCTTCAGCGAGACGCCGAACACTTCCTGGCTGGTCGCGTAGAGCTTCTCGGCGCTTTCCTTCGCCAGCTGGACGCCCTTCGGCCAAATCGCCTTGACGCCTTCGAAGTCGCGCACTTCGGCGGCTTCGGACCAGAAGTCGACCGACGCCTTGACGCGGTCTTCGAAGGTCTTGAGGTTCAGCTCGGTGATGCGCTCGAAGCTCGACAGCGCAAGACCCTGCGCCTTGACGAACGCGTCGGCGTAGCTCTTGCCGAGAGCGAGGGACTGCGTGTTGATCTGCTCGAACATGGTGTTACCTCAGGGAATACTTGGGAATGTGGGAGCATCCTAGCAGAGGTTTTGTTGCGGCGCAACAAGTTGGGGCCGATATATTTCGAGACACCGCCGTTACGTCAGTGTTAATTATTTCAGATCAATGACTTGCGCGTTTCAGCGATCTTTGGCGCACCGCGCAAAGATGGCGCTCTCGACGGCCTCCGCAAGACGGCCCGGCGCGACCGTCAGTCGTCCGCCGGCCCGGTGTAGCTGCACATCGTCGTGCAGGTTTCGTGGACGACGATGCGCGCCAGCAGCGGCAGCCGCGGCTTCAGGGCATTCCAGACCCAGCGCGCGAGATTCTCGCTGGTCGGATTGCCGAGGCCCGGGATGTCGTTGAGATAGTGATGATCGAGCTGTTCGAACAGCGGCGCGAACGCCGCCTTGATGTCGGCGTAGTCCATGACCCAGCCGAACTGCGGATCCAGCGGACCTTCTACATGCACTTCGATGCGGAACGAGTGCCCATGCAGGCGCGCGCATTTGTGTCCGGCCGGCACGTTGGGCAGGCGATGCGCAGCTTCGATCTGGAAGGTCTTGGCGATGTCCATGCGCGCAGCTTACTGCAGCGGGACGGCGGGCCGTTCGGGTGGGTGCCGCGGGTCCATGGCGGAACGCCCCCTTCCGCCCTTCGGGCACCTTCCCCGCAGGCGGGGGAAGGGACAGCGCGCGCAGTAGGCTATCAGGGACTGCGTGCGTGTCGCGCCAGACATTTGCGGACACGCTCGAATGCGTTCTTCTCCTGCGCAGCGGGGAAGGTGCTCGAAGGGCGGAAGGGGAAGCTCGTGGAATTCTCCAACTCCCGGCGCGCTCCCCTCCGACGCGCGGACACCTTCGACCCATGCCCTTTGTCACGTGACGAAGCGCTCGGGCTCGGACAAGATCGCCCGACCACGCTTCGCGTCATACGCAGACCAACCCTCGGAGGGGACCCATGGATAGACGTGACTTTCTCAAAATCACCGGCGCCGGTGTCGGCGGCCTGGTGATTCCATCGATCTACGGGCGCGCGGTCGCGGCCGAGGTCCTGCTCACCAAGATGGACGTGGCGACCAAGAAGCGCCTCGCCGACGTCGCCCTGCATGCGGCCAAGTCCGGCGGCGCGAGCTACTGCGACGTGCGCATCGGGCGCTACCTGCGCCAGTTCGTGATCACGCGCGAAGACAAGGTGCAGAACGTCGTCAACACCGAATCGAGCGGCATCGGCATCCGCGTCATCGCCAAGGGCGCCTGGGGCTTCGCGGCGACCAGCGACCTGTCGAACGAGGCCGTCGCCAAGGCGGCGGCCGAGGCGATCGCGATCGCCAAGGCGAACGCGCGCCTGCGCACCGAGCCGGTGCAGCTGGCGCCGACCAAGGGCGTCGGCGAGGTGTCGTGGACGACGCCGATCGTCAAGAACGCGATGGAAGTGCCGCTGAAGGACAAGGTCGACCTGCTGCTCGGTGTCAACGCCGCCGCGATGCAGGCCGGCGCCAGCTTCATCAACTCGATCCTGTTCCTGGTCAACGAGCAGAAGTATTTCGCCTCGACCGACGGCTCCTACATCGACCAGGACGTGCACCGCATCTGGGCGCCGATGCAGGTGACCGCGGTCGACCAGAAGACCGGCAAGTTCCGCATCCGCGCCGGCCTGTCGGCGCCGCGCGGCATGGGCTTCGAATACCTCGACGGCAAGGCGGAGGACAAGGTCACGCTGCCGGGCGGCGCGGTCGTCTACCGCGATTCCTACGACATGAAGGAAGACGCGATCGCCGCGGCCAAGCAGGCGAAGGAAAAGCTGACCGCTCAGTCGGTCAAGCCGGGCAAGTACGACCTCATGCTCGATCCGTCGCATTTGTGGCTGACGATCCACGAATCGGTCGGCCACCCGACCGAACTCGACCGCGTGCTCGGCTACGAGGCCAACTACGCCGGCACCAGCTTCGCCACGCTCGACAAGTGGAAATCGAAGAACTTCAAGTACGGCAGCGACAAGGTCACGATCTTCGCCGACAAGGTGCAGAAGGGCACGCTCGGCGCAGTCGGCTACGACGACGAAGGCATCAAGACGCAGCGCTGGGACCTGATCAAGGACGGCATCCTGGTCAACTACCAGGCGATTCGCGACCAGGCGCACATCCTCGGCCTGAAGGAATCGCAGGGTTGCTGCTACGCCGACAACTGGTCCAGCGTGCAGTTCCAGCGCATGGCCAACGTGTCGCTCGCACCGGGCAAGGAAAAGCTGTCGCCGGACGACATGATCAAGAACATCGAGAACGGCATCTACATCGTCGGCGAAGGCTCGTTCGCGATCGACCAGCAGCGCTACAACGCGCAGTTCGGCGGCCAGCTGTTCTACGAGATCAAGAACGGCAAGGTCACCCAGCCGCTG
>Ga0105237_10004124_pt1 | contig 16942 bp, 15 predicted proteins | sample KBSC24metaG_FD_81520 | JGI IMG/M metagenome (GOLD analysis project Ga0105237, IMG submission 81520) | Corn rhizosphere microbial communities from Kellogg Biological Station, Michigan, USA - KBS C2-4 metaG | ecosystem: Host-associated > Plants > Roots > Rhizosphere > Soil | place: Michigan, USA... | reverse complement strand
CTTCGTGCAGCTCGACAGCCGCGCCTACCGCTTCGACATCGTGCTGCGCGGCCACCGCGCCACGCTGTTCGAGAACCGCGTGCAAGCCCAGGGAGCCTTGAAATGACTCAGCAACTGATGCAGCCGCCGCTGCGCGAAACCGCGTCGCAGACGGCAGGACCGTACGTGCACATCGGCCTCGCGCCAAAGCAGGCCGGCTTCGACATCTTCGAGAACAACTTCGGCAGCGTGCTCGTCGACGACAAGACCAAGGGCGAACGCATCCGCATCGAAGGCCGCGTGTTCGACGGCATCGGCACCATCGTGAAAGACGTGCTGATCGAGATCTGGCAAGCCAATGCGGCCGGCCGCTACGCGCACCCGGCCGACCGGCAAGGCGGCAAGGCCATCGACAAGCATTTCCGCGGCTGGGGCCGCGCTTGCAGCGACTTCGACAGCGGCATCTACAGCTTCGACACGATCAAGCCCGGCTCGGTGGTCGGCCGCAACGGCCGGCCGATGGCGCCGCACATCAATTTCTGGATCGTTGCGCGCGGCATCAACCTCGGGCTGAACACGCGCATGTACTTCAGCGACGAAGAGAAGGCGAACGCGGCCGACCCGGTGATCAACCTGATCGAATGGGAAGCGCGCCGCGCGACCCTGATCGCGCAGCGCGAAGACCGCAAGAAGGGCCCGCCGGTCTACCGCTTCGACATTCGCCTGCAGGGCGAAGGCGAAACGGTGTTCTTCGACATCTAGTCCGGCACGACCGTCAAGGGCAGGCGGCCGAGTTCGAGACGGCGTTCGGCCGCAGGGCCTTCGTCGTCGCGCTTTCGTCAGGCCCGCTGACGTCGTTTCGCGTGAAGGTGCAGCCGTAGGTCGGCGCCGCGATCGTCGCGGGCGTGAGCACGTCGTCGCCGGCCGGCTTCGCGCCGCCGCCTTCCCAGGCGAGCATCGCGGAGAACGCCTCGACCTGCTCTGCCACCGTGAAATCGCAATGGCTGACGCCGCGGATCGCACGCTGCACCAGCCACGCGCTGTTGCCTTTCGCAGCCACGCGCCTCGCGTAGACCTGCTCCATGCTGAACGGCACGAACAGATCGCCCAGCGTGTGGATCGAGACGACCGGAATCTTGAACTCGCCGTTCGCCTTCGGGATCCAGCGCAGTCCGTCGGTGCGCAGCCGGTTCGCGTCGGGGTCGGCGGTGAGCTTGATGACCGCGGCATTCAGCGCCGTCGACGCGGCGGCATCGCCGTCGATCGTGTAGGTGAAGCTGCTCGTATCGAGCACGTTCTTGGTCAGGATGCCGCTCACGGTGCCATCCGAGCCGAAGGTGCCGTAGGCCGACGGGAAGCTGCCGCCGAACGCGATGCCGAGGTTGAACATCGGGCGCGGCCCGCCGGTGATGTTCTGCAGCACCGACAGGTACTGCACGCCCTTCGCGGTCGGAACCGACGGGAAGGTCGTGAACAGTGTGCCCGTCACGAGCGCGCTGATCTCCGACCACTTCGTGGTCGGGTAGCTCGGCACGCCGGCGATCGCCTGCGCGGTGACCTGCATCGCGGCGAACTCGTTGAACAGTTCGGTGTCGCCGACCACGCCGCACATCGGCACAGCGCCGTTGTACTTGACCTTGTGAACCGCCGTCGCGGCCGCCTCGTCTTCGATTGCCGCTGCGGTGATGTGGCCGCCCATCGAGTGGCCGGTGATGAAGTACTTGGTCGGTGCGGTGAGCGGGCGACTGTTCGCCGCCGCGATGTTGTTGAACTCGAGCGCGAGCGCATTCGTGTCCTCCACGCCCGTGCGCACGTCGTAGTAGTTCTTGCTGTAGCTCGAGGCGCCCCACGCGTAGCCGTTCTGGATCAGGTAGCGGCGGATCGACGGGGCGCCCACGCCGAGCGTCGGGCCGGTGCCCGCGTAGCCATGCGCATACATCACGAGCTTGCCGTTCCAGTTGGCCGGCACCTCGATCAGGTAGCCCGCACCGTTCAGCACGCCGGCCCAACGGCTGGTCGTGCTCATGTCGACGACATCGCCGGGCGCCGCCGCCATCGCGGCGAATGTCGTCGCGGTCGGGTTCGCCGGGGTGAAGGTGCGCGAGTCCTGCGGGCGGGTTTCTTCGGGCACCGGTGCGGGTGCCGAGTCGTCGCTGCCGCCGCACGCAGCGAGCAGGGCCAGGGTGGCGAGGGCGAGCGCGGGCTGCCGCCCGATGGTTGCGAACGTCATCAGCTGTCTCCTTGGGTTGGCGCTCTGCGGCGCGGTGTCTTCAGGCGAGCGCGAGAATAGCGCTCGCCTCCGCCTCCTCGCGAGGCGAGCTAACCCTGCCGGACTGTCACCTTCGAGACAGCATCCGCAGCCGATGCTTCACTGTGCGGTGTCGATGTTCGCGACCCCGCTCGTGCCGCGCGGCGCACCGATAGACAGCGCCCCGCTCAAGTCGCCCATCGGCGCGCTGCCGTTCTTCGCCAGGCCTGCATCGCGCTCGACGACGCCCGGCAGCGGCGCAAGCGACCAGCGGTGCGTGATGAAGCGCAGGATCGACCCGGTGTCGTACTGGGTCTTGTCGACGAAGCCCTTCCTCGCCAACGGCGAGACGATCAAGGCCGGGATGCGCGTACCGGGGCCCCAGCGGTCGCCGACCGGCACCTGCGCGTGATCGTAGAAGCCGCCGTTCTCGTCGTAGGTCACGACGATCAGCATGCGATTCCACTGCGGGCTCTGCTGCAGCTTGGCGATCACCTCGGCGATGTGGGCGTCGCCGTCGGAAAGGTTCGCGTAGCCGGCATGCTGGTTCAGGTTGCCCTGCGGCTTGTAGAAGGTCACGCTGGGCAGCTTGCCGGCCGCCGCGTCGGCGAAGAACGCGGAATCGAAGTCGCGCAGGTGCGCGCTGCGCCCGGCCGGATTCTTGATCGGGTCGAACACCGCGTAATAGTTGAACGGCTGGTGATGGGGCTGGAAGTTCAGCTTGCCGCTGTAGATCTGCTTGCGGCCGTCCGGCGTCCCGGTCACGACATTCCAGCCGCCGGCGTACCAGGCCCAGCTCACGCCCTTCGCGTCCAGCGTGTCGCCGATCGTCGGTTGTGTCTGCGCCGGCAGCGTGGTCGGCTTGCCGGCGTCCGCATAGCGCGCATCGCCGCTGGCGGCCGGCGTCACGCCGCTCGGCTGGTACGGCGGCTGCATCGTGTTGACGGCGTGAAACATGCCGCTCGCGTCCTTCGGCGTCAGCGTGCTGTCGCGCTTGTGGCGCGGCGCGCCGGCCAGCACCGAGGCCGGCATGTTGTCGGCCGGCACGAGCCGCTTGAAGCGGCCCTGCGCGTCGAGCTCGACCTGCGAGATCGAGTCCTTCGCGGGCGAGTCGGCCGCGTCGGCATTCGGGTAGGTCGGCGCGCAGGCGCAGATCAGGTACTGGTGATTCAGGAACGAGCCGCCGAACGCGCCCATGAAGAAGTTGTCGGCCAACGTGTACGCTTTCGCCAGCTTCCACAGCTCGGTGCCGTTGCCGTCGTAGTAGCCCATGCTCAGGCCGCCGGCGTCGGAATACGCAGCGAACTGATCGTTGCGGCCGCCGGCGATCTGCATGATGTTGTTGTAGTAGCGGTGCACCAGGTCGCGCGTGATGATCTGCGGGCCGACGACGACGCCGCTGCTGCCGATCCCGGCCGGCGCGTCGATCTGGAACATCGCATTGGGCAGGTTGGCCGACTGCGCCTGCGTCAGCGTCACCGGCTGTCCGCCCGCCGTCAGGCCGCCCCAGGCCGGCGGCAGCACCGGCAGCACCGAGCCGTCGAAGTCCTTCTGCGGGTAGACCGCTCCGGTCGAGCTCGGGTTGCGGCCCGGGATTCCGTTCGCGCCCGGGAACAGGCCGTACAGCGTGTCGAACGCGCGGTTCTCGGCATAGATCACGACGACGGTCTCGATCGCATCGAGCGCGAGGCGGTTGCGCAGCGCGCCGGCACGATCACCGGCAGCTCCGGCGGCCGCGGTCGCTGCGGCGATGCGCGGCACGAGCTGGGCGTTCTCGCGCTCGATGGCGGCGCGCGCCGCGGCCGAGCTCGGTGCGAGCAGCTCGGCCTCGCCGACGCCGAGCCGCTTGGCGAGCGTGCTTCGCGCATTCGCATACGAGCCGGTCGCCTCGGCGAGTGCGGCGAGTTCGGTGGTCAGCGGGCTCAGCACACCGCCCGCGGCCGCGGGCGAGCGCAACACGAGCGGACCCGCCGGGCTCGTCGTCTCGGCGACCAGCGCGCCGCTTGCCGGCAGCTCGAAGCGGCCGTCCGCACCGCTGGTCGTGCGCAGCTCATCGGCGTCGCAGCGGGCATTCGCGTTGCGATCCAGGCAGATGGTGGCGTTCGGGAATCCGCTCGCAACCCCGCGCAGCGGGCCGGACGGACCGCCGGTGCCGGAGGGCGCCGCACAGGCGCCGAGCAGGGTGACGAGCAGGGCGCTGGGCAGGACGGGATGCTTCATCGTGCGGACAGGCACGCGGCCTGCAGGGGTTGGGACGCCTCGGGTATTGTGCGGGCATTGCATGACCCGTCCGTGGCCCGAAGCCGAATGCGCCTGCCCCGTCTCGTTGCTGTCGCCGCGATCCTCGCGTTGCCGAGCCTGTTGCCAGGCATGGTCGCCGCCTGGCAAGCTGCCTCGGCGCCGCCACCGGCTTTCGCCGGCGCGCCGTACGCGCCGCGGTCCGGCATCGCGCCGCCTGGCGCCGAGCAGCTGACCGCGCTCGGCCGCGCGATGTTCTTCGACAAGGGCCTCTCCGCCAACGGCCGGATCGCCTGCGCGAGCTGCCACGACCCGGCCTTTGCGTTCGGGCCGTCGAACAGCGCCGCGGTCCAGCCGGGCGTGCGGGCAGACCGCCGCGGGTTTCGGGCCGCACCGTCGCTGCGCTATCTGCACAGCCTGCCGCCCTTCACGGAGCACCATTTCGACAACGACGGCGACGACAGCATGGACCTCGGCCCGACCGGTGGCCACACGTGGGACGGCCGGGCCGGCTCCGCCCACGAGCAGGCACGCTTGCCGCTGCTGGCGCCGGACGAGATGGGCAACGCGAATGAAGAGGCGGTCGTGCGCAAGCTCGAACGCGCCCCGTATGCGGCGCAGATGCGCGCCGCGTTCGGCGCCGACGTGTTTGCCGACCCGGCGCAGGCGTTCACCGCCGCGACGCTGGCGCTCGAGGTCTTCCAGCAGTCGCCGCGCGAGTTCTACCCGTACAGCAGCCGCTACGACGCCGTGCTGCGCGGCCAGGCCACGCTCACGCCGCGCGAAGCCCGCGGCCTCGCGCTGTTCAACGACCCGGCCAAGGGCAATTGCGCGTCGTGTCACCTGAGCTCGCCGACGCCCGACGGCGCCTTCCCGCTGTTCACCGACTTCGGCCACATCGCGATCGGCGTGCCGCGCAACGAAGGGCTGCCCGCGAACGACGACCCGCGCTTCTTCGATCTCGGCCTGTGCGGGCCGCTGCGCCGCGACTTCGCCGGCAAGCCCGAGGCGGCCGAATACTGCGGGCGCTTTCGCACGCCGAGCCTGCGCAACGTCGCGCTGCGCAAGGTGTTCTTCCACAACGGCGTGGTCCGCTCGCTCGACGAGGCGGTGCGCTTCTACGCCACCCGCGACACCGATCCGCGCCACTGGTACGGCCGCGACGCGCGCGGCCGGGTCAGGCGGTACGACGACCTGCCGTCCCGCTACCACGGCAACGTCAACACCGAGCCGCCGTTCGGCGCCAAACCCGGGTCGGGCGCGGTGCTGGACGAGACCGAGATCGGCGATATCGTCGCCTTCCTGAAGACGCTGACGGACGCAGACCTCGAGCCCGTCGGGAAACCGGCACGCTGAGCGCTGCGTGCTCTAATCCGCGCTCGTTAGGCCCCCCCGCCTCCACCCTCTTCCAGCGAGTCAGTGCCATGTCCTACATGCTGTTGATCCTCGAACCCACCGACCAGCGGCGCGGCCGCAGCGAAGCCGAAGGCCGCGCCGTCTACGAGCGCATGCGCAAGTTCGGCGCCGGCCTGAAGGAGCGCGGGCTGCTGATCGCGACCGAGTCGCTGAAATCGCAGACCGACGCGGTGCGGCTGCAAGTGCGCGGTGGCCGCACGCAGGTGGTCGACGGGCCGTTCTCGGAAGCGAAGGAGATGGTCGGCGGCTTCTTCCTGCTCGACTGCAAGACCCGCGACGAGGCGGTCGCAATCGCCGCGACCTGCCCTGCCGCCGAGTGGTGCACGGTCGAGGTCCGCGCGCTCGCGCCTTGCTACGAATAGGCAACGAAGTAACGCGCGACCCGCCGCTTCCCGAGATCGCCGATGCAACCCGTCATCAACAGCCTGCTCGACACAGACCTGTACAAGTTCACGATGTGGCAGGCGATGCTGCACCGGCATCCGGCCACGCAAGCCGAGTACACGTTCGTCTGCCGCAACCAGCCGGCCTACCCGCTCGCCGAACTGGTCGGCGAGCTCAACCAGCAGCTCGACCACCTCTGCACGCTGAAGTTCAGCGCCGACGACCTCGCGTACCTGGGCGGCCTGCGCTTCATGCGCTCCGACTTCGTCGACTTCCTGCGCATCTTCCACTTCCAGCGCGAGTTCATCAGCGCGCGCGCCGTCGGCGACCAGCTCGAGATCGTCGCGAGCGGCCCGCAGGTGCACGTGATGGCGTTCGAGATCTACGTGCTCGCGATCGTCAACGAGCTGTACTTCCGCCGCTCCGACCAGACCGTCGCGTTCGCCGAAGGCCGGCGCCGCCTGAAGGCGAAGATCGAACGCCTGAAGGCCTTCGCGAACGAAACGCCGCGTACCCACCCGTTCGAGTTCTTCGACTTCGGCGTGCGGCGGCGCTTCTCGGGCGACTGGCAACGCGAAGTCGTCGCGACCTTCAAGCGCGAGGTGCCGCAGTACTTCAAGGGCGCGTCGAACGTGCTGTTCGCGCGCGACCTGGGGCTGGTGCCGATCGGCACGATGGCGCACGAGTATCTGCAGACCTACCAGACGCTGGGCGTGCGCTTGCGCGACTTCCAGCGCGCCGCGCTCGAAGACTGGGTCCAGGAATACCGCGGCGACCTCGGGATCGCGCTGACCGACGTGGTCGGCATGGACGCGTTCCTGAACGACTTCGACCTGTATTTCGCCAAGCTGTTCGACGGCCTGCGCCACGATTCCGGCGACCCGATCGTCTGGGGCGAGAAGGCGCTCGCGCACTACGCGAAGCTGCGCATCGACCCGCACACGAAGCGCCTGGTGTTCTCCGACGGGCTCGATTTCGACCGCGCGATCGAGCTGCATCACCACTTCTCCGACCGCACGCAGTGCGGCTTCGGCATCGGCACCAACCTGACCAACGACATGGGGCTGCGCACGCTGCACATCGTGATGAAGCTGACGCACGCGAACCGCCAACCGGTCGCCAAGCTGTCCGACAGCCCGGGCAAGCTGCTGTGCGACGACGAGACCTTTCTCGCGTACCTGCGCCAGGTCTTCAAGGTCGACAGCTGAGGCCGCACCCGCGTTGATGGAAAACCTGTCCGCCCTCGCCGGCGACACGCCCGGCGCGTTCCTGCTGCTCGCTGTCATCCTGATCGCCGGGCTGGTCGGGCTGTTCGCATCGCCGACGCTGATCGAGCGCTGCCTGTTCCGGCCGTACTGGCTGCTGCGCAACAACGAGTGGTCCACGCTCGTCACGAACGCGTTCGTGCATGCCGATCTGCCGCACCTGATCTTCAACGCGTTCACGTTCTGGGCCTTCGCGTTCTCGCTCGAAGCAGTCATGGGCACAGCGCGCTTCCTCGCGCTGTATGCGTTCGGGCTGCTGGTGGGCGATCTGGGCACCTACTCCAGGCACCGCCACGACCCCGAGTACCGCACGCTGGGCGCATCCGGGGCGATCCTGGCGGTGCTGTTCGCCGCGATCGTCTACACGCCGACCTCGTCGATCTTCATCCTGCCGATTCCGGTGCCGATCCCGGCGCCACTGTTCGCGCTCGGCTACCTGGCGTACACGTACTACGCGTCGCGCCAGGCCCGCGGGCGGGTCAACCACGATGCCCACCTCGGCGGGGCGCTCGCCGGCCTGGGCTTCGTCGCACTGACCGACTGGGCGGCCGTCGCGCGGGCGTGGCGAGTCGTCGCCGGCTGAGCCGCTGCCCTCGCGCTCAGTGCGCGCCGACGACGACCGGCACCTCGGTCGCCGGCGGCGTGTTGCGGCTGCGCCCGCAACGCACGATGCCGTCGATCATCACCATGCCGACGCCGGGGATGTCGCCGAGCTGCACGCTCTCGAGCAGGGTCTTGCCGGCGGTGTGCTGGGCCCGGTCGAGGAACACGAAGTCGGCGTCGCGGCCAGCTTCGATCAGCCCGCAGTTGAGCCTGCGGATGCGCGCGGTGTTGCCGGTGGCGAAGCAGAACACCAGCTCGGCCGGGATGTTCGCGAGGCTGGACAGCAGCGCGATCATGCGCAGGATGCCGAGCGGCTGAACCCCGGACCCGGCCGGGCCGTCGGTGCCCAGGATCACCCGATGCGGGCACTTCAGCTGCAGCGCGGCCTGCGCGGCGGCGATCGCGACCTTCTCGTTGCCGTTGTGCACGATCTCGATCGCGCGGCTGCTCTTCTCGCACAGCTCGCAGACGTGCGCCTCGGGCAGCGCCGTGTGGCCGCCGTTGATGTGGCCGATGATGTCGGCGTCGGCCTCGAGCACGACATCCTTGTCGATCAGCCCGGAGCCCGGGATCGACGGCCCACCGGTGTGGATCGTGCTCTGGATGCCGTGCGCACGCGCCCACTTGACCATCGTGGCCGCCTCGGTGCCGCCCTTCACCGAGCCCAGGCCGATCTCGCCGAGCAGGCCGACGCCGGCGGCCGCCAGGTCGGCAAAGTCGCTCTCGACCATGCCCTTCTCGATCACCGGTGCGCCGGCCAGCACCTTCACGCCGCCGGGGCGGAAGTTGTCGAACGCCCGCTGCGCGGTGATCGCGAGCGCCTTCAGGCCGACGATGTCCTTCGGGCGGCCCGGCAGGTGCACCTCGCCGGCCGAGATCATCGTCGTGACGCCGCCGTTCATCGTCGAGTCGATCCAGCCGAGCTGGCTCTGGCGCGGCGTCCAGTCGCCGAACACCGGGTGCACGTGGCTGTCGATCAGCCCCGGCGCCACGCAGGTGCCGCGCGCATCGATCAGCGTGGCGGGCTGCGCGGTGTCGCAGTCCTTTTCCTTGCCGACCGCGACGATCAGCCCGTCGACGACGACGATCGTGTCGGCATCGAGGATCGGGCGGTCGATGTCGCCCGACAGCAGCAGGCCGATGTTCCTGATCACGACCTTGCCGGACTTGCCCGCGCCTGCTGCTTCTGCCATGAATCGCCTCCGAACTGGCACCCTGCCAAACTGGTTCAGTGGATGCTACATGAACGCCCGGAGGGCGCGGCTGCGGAATACCGGCATGCCGCCTACCAAGCCGGCGGCAGCTTGCGCTGGATCACCAGGCGTCCGTCGCGCTGGCCGACGTAGCCGCCGGTCGTCAGCTCCTTCATCACCCGGTTGACCATCTCGCGCGACGAGCCGATGCGGTCGGCGATGTCCTGCTGGGTCAGCTTCTGGCGCACGACCCGCTGGTCGCCGACCGGCTCGGACAGCTCGGTCAGCACCCGCACCATCCGGCCGTAGACATCCTGCAGCGCGAGGCTGCGCACCTGCTCGGTCAGGCGGCGCACCATCCCGATCAGCTTGTGGGTCAGGTGCATCGCGAAGTCGGGGTGCTCGGCGAGGAACTGACGCAGCTCCGAACCCTGCACGACCCGGCAGCTGCACGGCTCGAGCGCCTTGATCGACGCCGACCGCCGGGCGCCGTCGATCGAGAGTTCGCCGAAGTATTCGCCCGGTCCGTACTCGGTGAGCACCACCTCGCGGCCGTCGTCGGAGCTCGCGTAGACCTTCACCCGCCCGCTGAGCACGATGTACAGCGAGTCGGTCGTGTCGCCTTCGTTGATCAGGATCGCATTGGCGGCGAACGTGCGGGCGCTGCCGCGCGGGGCGATCGCGTCCAGCAAGGCGGCCGGCAGCGGATCGGCGGCGGATCGCTCGCTGTGTTCGGCGGAACTCATCTCGACCTCCCGGTGCGCCGAGCACGGGAACCGTCGGGCCCGCGCTCGGCGAACCGATTATCGGGGGCGCCGACGGGTGTGATCAATGTCACTCGGGGGGCGCGCACTGCTCACTCGTGGGACAGGGGCCGCCTGCCTAAATTTGCTCCAGGCCCAAACGCGAATCGCCGCGTCAGCCGACCACCCGGACGGAGCAAGCCATGAACACCTACTTCGACGACATCGCCATCGCCGTGCTGACCTTCGCTTTCTCGGTCGCCGCGCCCCTGATGCTGGTCGGTGCACTGCTGGCCGCCTGAGCTCCCGCCGCACACGCCTGGAGCCGTCCGTGACCTTCCGCTGCCCGCTGCTGATCGTTGCGCTGGCGATGGCAATCGCCGGCTGCGCCGGCCTGCCAAGCCAGGTCCAGCGGCCGGTGTCGAACGCGGCGGCGCCCGAGGCGGTGGCGACGACGACGCTCGGACAGATCGCCGCCGTGTCGACGCCCTCGCAGGCCGACGGCCAGTCGGGCCTGCGCCTGCTGCCGGACGGGGAGCAGGCCTTCGACGCGCGCATCGCGCTGGCGCGCCGCGCCGAGAAGACCATCGACGCCCAGTACTACCTGATCGCCTCCGACACCACCGGCCTGCAATTCCTGCGCGAGTTGCGCGACGCCGCCGCCCGCGGCGTGCGCGTGCGCTTGCTGGTCGACGACCTGTACGCCGTCGGCCAGGACGCGCTGTTCGCCGGCCTGGCCGCACACCCGAACGTCGAGGTGCGCCTGTTCAACCCGCTGCCGGTGCGCGAAGGGACCTTCGCATCGCGCATCGCCTTCTCGCTGCATCAGGTGTCGCGCATCAACCGGCGCATGCACAACAAGCTGTTCGTCGTCGACAACAGCTTCGCGGTCGCCGGCGGCCGCAACATCGCCGACGAATACTTCGGCCGCGCCGAGCCGGCCAACTTCATCGACATGGACGTGCTGGTGTCCGGAGCGGCCGTGCGCGAGATGTCGACGGCGTTCGACGCCTACTGGAACAGCGAACACGTCTACCCGGTGCAAAGCCTGACCGGCGCCGCGCCGGCGGCAACGCCCGAGCAATTCGACGCGCGGGTCGCCGCCGTCGCCCCGGTCGCGCCGCTGGCAACCCCCGATGCGCTCGGCCAGCCGCCGGTCGCCGCGCAGATCGCCGCCGGCCGCGTCGAACAGTCGGCCGGCACCGTGCGTGTGCTGGTCGATGCGCCGGACAAGATCGACGCCAGCAACGGCGCCGACGGCACCGTGATGCACGCGCATCTCGAGCTGATCCGCTCGGCGCAATCCGAAGTGCTGATCGCCTCGCCCTACTTCGTGCCGGGCGAGCGCGGCCTCGCCGCGATGCAGCAGGCGGTCGACCGCCAGGTGCGCGTTTCGGTGATGACGAACTCGCTCGCCACCACCGACGAGCCGCTCGTGCACTACGGTTATTCGAAGTATCGCCAGGCGGTCGCGAAGATGGGTGCCGCGCTGTACGAACTGATGCCCAGCGCACAGACGCGCCGCATCGAAGAATCGAGCGCCGGCGGCTACGGTGCGTCGGGCTCGCACGGCTCGCTCGGCCGGCTGCATGCCAAGGTGGCGGTGGTCGACCAGCGTTCGCTGTACATCGGCTCGATGAACATGGACCGGCGCTCGGCGCACTGCAATACCGAGATGGGCCTGATCATCGACAGCACCGAGCTGGCGCGCGACGTCGCGCGGCTGCTGCAGCGCGAACAGGCGCCGCGCAGCTACCGTGTGCAATGGGCTGCAGCCGAACAGCGCATCCAGTGGGTGCAGAACCAGCCGAGCGGCGAGCGCGTCTTCACGATCGAGCCGGGCTCCGCATGGAACCGCAACCTGAGCGTGCGCGCCGTCGCCCTGCTGATCAACGAGGAGATGCTCTAGGGTCCGTTCATGCCGCTTGCGGACTAGGGGATGCCTGCAGGACCCTCGGATGCAATACTCCCCCCATGCAGGTGGCGGTGGCAATCCTCGGTTTCGGCGAGTTCGAGCGCGATGCGCTGCGATTCTGCGTTCGCAATGCGCTGACCAGCGACGTCGACTACGAGCTCTGCGAATCGATCGAGGAAGCCGACCTCATCGTGGCCGACGCAGACGCCTCGGGCGTGATCGACCGCATCGTGCATGCCGCGCGCACGTCGCATGTCGTGTTCGTCGGCAAGGCCGACGTGCCGGGTGCCGCCAGCCATGTGCCGCGCCCGATCGACCCGGCTCGCGTGCTGCGCTGTCTCGACGAGATGGCCGCCGACGTGATGCGCGAGCACATCATTGCCTGGTCCGACACCGCCGAAGCGCCGTTCGACCGGCCGGTGGAGATGCCGGTCGAGGCGCCGGCAGCACCGGCCGAGGCCGATCCGCGCATCAACACGAAGGCCCAGGTACGACGTGCAGTGCGGCGGGCGCAGCGGGCCGGCGCGGCGGCGGCAACCCAGGTCATCGACGTGCTCGTGCTCGACAGCGACGACACCGACCGCGCCGCCCTGTCGGCGCTGCTCGAACGTTTCGGCTTCGTCGTGCATGCCTGCAGCGAGGTGGCGCAGGCGGTCGAGCTGCTGGCGCCGCGCGGCTACGCGGCCGCGTTCCTCGAGATCACGTTCGACAGCAGAGACCACGGCGCCGGCGTGGAGCTGTGCCGGCGCATCAAGGAGACCGAAGCGGCGCCCGCGCTGATCGTCGTCTCGGGCCGGCTCGACCCCTCGGGCCAGGTGCGGGCACGACTTGCCGGTGCCGACGTGAACCTGACCAAACCGCTGAGCCGCGGCGACGTCGCACGATCGCTCGAAGGCTGCGGCGTCGGGCTGCCGGCCGACGCGCGGCGCGCTTAGGGTCGCGTGCGGCCGAGCAGCGCGTCGGCAATGCGCTCGGCGGAATTCGCCGAATCCGTCAGCCCGAGGTGACCATGGCCGACGGCCAGCCACAGCCCGGCCAACCCCTCGGCCGGACCGACGACCGGCACCGAATCCGGCATGCAGGGCCGATGCCCCATCCAGTGCACGGCGGGCGACGTCAGCCCCTCGAACGTGCTGCGCGCGATGCGCTCGAGCATCGCGGCGCGCCGCATGTCGGGCGCCCGCTGCAGCCCGGCGATCTCGACCGTGCCGCCCACCCGCAGGCCGCCCTCCATCGGCGTGACGAAGACCTTGCGGTCGGCCAGGACGACGGTGCGCGAGACGACGCCGTGCACTCCATCGAACTGCGCGTGATACCCGCGCTGGCTCTCGAGCGGCAGGCGCAGGCCGAGCGGGTCGAGCAGGCGGCGCGTCCAGGCGCCGGTCGCGACGACGACGTCGTCGAACTCGCTGGCGGGCGGGACGAGCTCCGGCGCCGCGCGCAGTGACCACCGATTGCCGGTGCCGCGTTGCAGCGCTTGCACCTCGGCACGCCGGATCTGCCCGCCCCGGGCCGTGAACGCACGCGCGATCGCCTCGACATAGCGCAACGGGTCGCGGATCGTCGCATGGTCGGCCAGGAAGACGCCGGCCTGGTAGCGCGGCCCGATGCGCGGCTCCAGCGCAACGATGCCGCTGCGGTCCAGGCGTTCGAAACGGTAGCCGTGGCGCTCGCGCAGCCGCCAGGCGGCTGCGTCCTTGGCCAGCGACTGCGCGTCCGGATAGAGATGCAAGTGGCCGCGCCGCATGAAGAGGTGGTGCACCCCCACGTCGCGCGCGAGCGCTTCGTGCGCCTCGATCGCGCCGGCATGCAGCGCCGCCAGCCGGGCCGCCGAACGCTCCACCGATGCCGGCGCCGCCGAGAGCACGAAGCGCGTCAGCCAGGGCAGCGCCCGCGGAAGGTAGCGCAGCGGCAGCGACAACGGGCTCTCGCGATCCCACAGCATGCGCGGCAGCCCGGCCAGGACGCCCGGCATCGCCAACGGAGCCACCGACCCGGGGCTGATGGCGCCCGAGTTCCCGTAGCTGCAACCGCTGCCGGGCGCGTCACGGTCGATCAGCATGACGTCGGCGCCGCGCCTGATCAGCGCCAGCGCCACGCAGCAGCCGACGATGCCGGCGCCCACCACCGCCACGCGCGCGCCGGACGCGTCGCGCCCCGAGCTCATCGCAACACGGTGCGCGAGACCGCGTTGATCACGAAGCTTTCCCAGTGCGCGAGCGCCGCCGGTGCTTCGAGCGCCTCGCCGAGAAAGGCCGCCAGCGTGTAGCGGTTCGAAAGGTAGAAGTAGCCCATCGCCGCGATCATCAGGTAGACGTCGCGGGCCGCGATGTCGGTGCGGAACAGCTTGCGCTTCGCGCCGCTCGCGAGCACCTCGCCGAGCACGTTGACGGCCGGCGACGAATACTCGCGCGCGCGCAGCGACTTCGCGATGTGCTGGCCGCGGTGCAGGTTCTCGGTGTTCAGGAGCGTGATGAACTCGGGGTTCTTCAGGTAGTAGCCCCACATGAAGCGGATCACCGCGTGCAGCGACGCCACCGGGTCGCTCGCATCGAGCCTGAGCTTCGATTCGGCATCGTTGAAGCGGCGGTACATCTCCTCGAGCACGGCAATGAAGAGCCCTTCCTTGCTGCCGAAGTAGTAATAGATCATCCGGTCGTACGACTTCGCCGCCTTCGAGATCTGCTCGACGCGGCCGCCGGCGTAGCCGTGCTTGGCGAACACCTTGGTCGCGGCCTTCAGGATGGCGTCGCGCGTCGCCTGCGCCGCGAGCTCGCGCACCCCCGGCTTCCTGACGGCCCCCCGGTCGACGGGTACATCGACCGACCCCCGGGGGCCACTCGGGGCCCCTTTGTGGCCCTTGGGGTCGCGGGCCGGCTTGGGAGCGGCCCGGCGCTCGGCCCGCGCGCGCCTGGGTGCAGCCGTGCTGCTCATTGCTCGGCGAACGCCCGCTCGATCACGAACGCCCCAGGCGTCGAGGTGTTGCCTTCCTTGAAGCCGCGCGCTTCGAGCATGTGCTTCAGGTCGCGCAGCATGCCGGGGCTGCCGCAGATCATCACGCGGTCGGCGTCGGGGTCGAGCGCTGGCACGCCGAGGTCCTCGAACAGCTTGCCCGACTCCATCAGCTCGGTCACGCGGCCCATGTTGCGGTAGGTTTCACGGGTCACGGTCGGGTAGTAGCGCAGCTTGCTCGTCACCAGGTCGCCGAGGAACTCGTGTGCGGGCAGGTGCTCGGTCAGCAGGTCGTGGTACGCGAGCTCGTCCTTGGTGCGCACGCCGTGCACCAGGATCACCTGCTCGAAACGCTCGTAGGTGTCCGGGTCGCGGATGATGCTCATGAACGGTGCGAGCCCGGTGCCGGTCGACAGCAGGTACAGCCGCTTGCCGGGCAGCAGGTAGTCGATCACCAGCGTGCCGGTCGGCTTCCTGCCGACGATGACCGAATCGCCGACCTGGATGTGCTGCAGCTTCGAGGTCAGCGGGCCGTCGGGCACCTTGATGCTGAGGAACTCGAGGTGCTCCTCGTAGTTCGCGCTGACGATGCTGTACGCGCGCAGCAGCGGCTTGTTGTTGACCTTCAGGCCGATCATCGTGAAGTGGCCGTTCGAGAACCGCAGCGCGGGGTCGCGCGTGGTCGTGAACGTGAACAGCTTGTCGGTCCAGTGGTGCACGCTCAGCACACGCTCTTCGTTGAATGCGCTCATGTTCGGTTTTTCGCTACTGATGGTCGGCCCGTCTTGCGCCGGCGTCCGGCCGCAGTTAGTATCGCGACGGTTTCGTTCAGTAAATACTACATGAACGACCCTGGGCCCGCAACCATGAGCGAACATACCAAGACCGACGGCTTGCCTGACGTGATGCCTGATGTGGCCCCCGCGGCGTCGACGCTCGAGCCGGTCGTGCTCGACAAGTCGCGCCCGCGCAGCGAGCGCATGGCGAGCGACAAGATCGAGTGCAATGCCTGCCCGGTGCTGTGCCAGATCTCGCCTGGCAAGACCGGCGCCTGCGACCGCTATGCCAACGCGAGCGGCGTGCTGGTGCGGGTCGACCCGGTCGTGCTGCTGCGCCGGACGCTCGAGCACGACGATGCGGCGCTGGTGCCGTTCGCGGCACGCTCCGGCGAATCCGCGGAGCAGGCGCAGGCCAATCCCCTTGCCGCGCAGAACGAGGTGTTCGTCACCGGCATCGGCTCGAGCACGACCTACCCCGACTACAAGCCCGCGCCGTTCATCGTCGCCTCGCAGCGCGACGGCGTCGACATGGTCACCGTCGTCACCGAAGGCATCTTCAGCTACTGCAGCTTCAAGGTGAAGATCGACACCGACCGCTGGCTCGGCCCCGAGCAGGCCAACGTGCGCTGCAAGGGCGAGGTCGTCGGCCATGTCAGCACCGCCGAGTACGGCTCGCAGATGCTGTCGCTCGGCGGCGTGCACCACCTGACCGGCGGCAGCAAGAAAGAAGGCCGCGTCACCTGCGAGATGATGCTCGCGCTCGGCAACAAGGAGGCTGTCGAGCTGACCATCGACGGCGGCTCGCAGATCACGATCCAGTCCGGCAAGGCGCCGATCGTCAACGGCGTCGAGGAGCAGCGCATGCGGGTCGGCTGCGGCTCGGCGACGATCGGCATCTTCGCGAAGCAGTTCTTCGGCCAGGCCGACGAGGTCGTCGTCGTCGACGATCACATCACCGGCGTGCTCACGCAGCACCAGGCCGGCCGCTGCCTCGACATGCGGCCCTCGGGCATCCAGATCCGCGGCCGCAAGTCGACGCCGGGGCGCTACTTCCAGGTCGCGAACCCGGGCACCGGCTGGGGCGGCACCGACATCGCGGACCCGCTCTCGATCATCGAAGGCTGGGACGCCGAGGTCGCCTGGCCCGGGCTGAAGCTGCTGATGGTCTCGACCACCGGCGAACATGCCGCCTGGTACGTGCTCGACGAGCAGCTGGTGCCGCAAGCG
>Ga0105237_10004119_pt1 | contig 16946 bp, 15 predicted proteins | sample KBSC24metaG_FD_81520 | JGI IMG/M metagenome (GOLD analysis project Ga0105237, IMG submission 81520) | Corn rhizosphere microbial communities from Kellogg Biological Station, Michigan, USA - KBS C2-4 metaG | ecosystem: Host-associated > Plants > Roots > Rhizosphere > Soil | place: Michigan, USA... | reverse complement strand
TTAACTGTGTTCATCGGCCTGTGGATGCTGACCATGACGCTAGTTCTATATCGAACAACATGGAAGCAACTCCGGGAGCTGATCGGGTCGAATGTCTTCCTGATCACCGCCGGTATCGCTCTCCTGCTGGCGCTCGGCCACGACGGTCTGCTATGGACCCTCCAGTCCCAACTCCCTGTATTCGACAAGTTTCGCTGGCCAATGAAGTACACCGGCTATCTGGTACCGCTCATGGCAGTAGCAGGAGGATTGATCCTGGAGCGGACGCTCAAAACAAGGGCCCGCAAAATGGAGATCGGCATCCTGGCCGGCGTCTCCGCTCTCCTGATGCTTCATTGCGCGCTAATTCAGGGCTCCTGGTACGACTATGGAGTGCGTCCTTACCCGAAGCTGCCAGCGGAAATGTCGAAACTCGTTAGCGGCTCAGAAAACAATCCGCCCGCTCGCGTGCTCACGTCGCTGATCTCCATGAGGAGGAATCCAAGCGCCGCGTTCTTCGATAGCCTGGCAGTGAACTTTGCGACGAAGGCGGAAGCCTACGCGGCCGGCGGCTATGACGTATTCATCGAGAACTCTCCTGAATACTTGCAAGTCCTCGGCCGGTTCAGCCAGTCACCCGTCGAAGCAGCCAAAGCCTACGGAATCCGCTGGATCATTCAGTCGAGCGTCCTTGACCGACCTGAGTTGGCAGTGAATCGCACGCTCGACCAAATGGAAATGCCCTCGCTATCGGAACGGCGCGTCCTGCTCAAAAATGCAGAATCCGGAGTTCCTGCTTTCACTTCGCCAGACGTCACCGTTTACGAATTGAAAGGCGCCAGCCCATACGCTTTTACCACCAGCCAAACTCTCCCAGTTAGCTTCGATGCGAGCGGCGCGAACATTAATGTCTCGGACGTTCCAGCAGGAACAACGGTGATCACCAATGTGTTGTGGCGTCACTGGTTGAAGGCCACGCTCTCCGGCTCGCCAATACCCACCAAGCCAGACGACTGGGGCCGAGTCGCCGTCACGCTACCGGCCGCCGCACAAACCCTGCGCATTACGTACTCGCCGCCATGGAACAAAACCTGCCTCGTTGCTTTGGCCTGCCTGATTCTGGCGCTCCTATCCGGCCTCCTGCTGTACCGATTCGAACCAAAAGTGAACACTCCATGGCAGAGCTAGTCCGGAAACTGTCCGTCGCGGCGCCGGCATACAACGAAGCCGCCGGCATCGAACTTATCGTTCAGCACTGGGCCGACTACCTTCGTGCAACGCCAGGAATCGACACGTTCGAAATCATCGTCTGCAATGACGGCAGCCGCGACAACACCGGCGCAATCCTCGACCAACTCGCGGCGCGGAACCCCGAACTCCAGCCCGTCCATCACACAAAGAACGCAGGAGCCGCGGCAGCATTCGCCACCGCCATCAGAAAAACAACAGGCGACTGGATACTGCTGATCGATTCCGACGGACAATTCCCCATCGAAAACCTCCCCCGAATGCTCGAATCGCTGAGGCCCGGCGTCTCCGCAGTGGTCGGCGTCAGGACGCGAAAGGAGGATTCCACGTTCATGCAGGCCGGCTCCTGGCTCAGCGGAGCTCTCTGTAACTGGTTTCACCACACACGCTATCGGGACTTCAACAGCGTTTTCAAACTCGTCCAGGGCGACCTTCTTCGCTCGCTCAGTCTCGAGGTCACGGGACTGAATTCCTCCGGAGAGGTCACATCGAAACTCCTCGAGCGGGGCGTTCAACTCGGAGAAGCCGAGATCGTCCACCGAAGGCGCGAAAGCGGAGTCAGCACCGCCAAAACTTTTCGCGCCGCGGCCCACCGCCTGTTATTTGTGCTTTACGTAGGCGTCCGCCAGTTCCTGTTCCGAATGCAAGTGTTACAGAGGATGCCGCCATCTCCGTGATCGCCCCCAGCTCGCAAACAAAAGTCGTGCTGTTCTGCGGAGGCAGAGGAAGCAGCACGATTATTCGCGAATTCATCCGCTGGCCGCAAGTGAAGTTGAGCCTGCTGGTGAACGCCTACGACGACGGCCTCTCCACCGGCGAACTCCGCCGTTTCGTGCCCAACATGCTCGGGCCGTCGGATTTTCGTAAGAATCTCGCCAGCCTCTTGAATCTGTATTCCAGCGAGCAATACGCATTGCATCGAATCCTCGAATACCGGCTGCCGAAGGATTTCGCTATCGCCGACGTCGCCGCGCTGGAAAAAATGGAGTTCAAAGGAGATTTGAAGTCGCTATTCGAAAATTTAAGCACAGGGCTCAATGAAAAATTGCGCGGTTTCCTCGACGAATTCTTCCACCACTACCGGACCAGCAACCGGCCCTTGCAATTCGCCGAGTGTTCAGTAGGCAATCTGATTTTCGCCGGAGCCTATCTTTCTTCCAATCACGATTTCAACGCGTCGGTCCGCGCGCTCGCCGGAACGTTCGGCTCCGAGGGAGAGCTAATCAACGTCAGCCAGGGCGAACCCTGCACGCTGGTTGCGCTAAAGCTCGACGGGCAAGTGTTGGTCAGTGAAGCGGAAATCGTTGGACCGCAAAGCGATGTCCCCATCCTCGACATATTTTTCATGCCCGGGACGCTCAACGGCGACCAGATGGCGCTGCTCGACGCCGTCCCCGCTATTGAGCAAAAACGGCAGCTTCTCAAGAGCTGGGAAGTGGAGGTTCATCTCTCTCCCGAGGCCGCCCGGGCCGTGAGGGAATCGGATCTGATCGTCTACGGTCCGGGCACGCAGTTCTCATCGCTGTTCCCGAGTTACCGCATCGAAGGACTCGCCGATTGCATTCGCCACAGCCGCGCCACAGCCCGAGTGCTGGTCGGAAACCTCGAAACCGACCACGACATACAATCCATGAGCCTCACCGGCATCGTCGACAAGGCCCTTCAGATGTTCGGCGATCCGGACAATGATACAAAACTCATCACCCATGCGTTGTACAACGGACCGAGTGCGAATCGCGCCGGCGGTATCAAGCTCACCAGAGATCCCTCCGTGAACGGCTCGTACAAAAATATCTCCATCATCAAGGGCGACTTTCAGAACCCCGCTAAGCCCTCGGTTCACAGCGGCTACATGGTTGTGAAACAGGTCTTCGAGGTGCAGGAATCGCGCAATAACCCGGCTGGCCTCGATTCGCTCGACATCTACGTCGATCTCCTCGACCGCTCGCAAGCCACAGAATCCATCTTGCAGGAATTCCTCGAGCTTCCCTGGCAGGACCGCTTCGAGAAGGTGCGCCTCCGCCTCAACCGCTACAAGCCCGCCGAAGTTAAGCTGCCGCCACAAGTTTCGGTCGAGAGCACTCGGTTCGAAGGTCTGTTCTCTGAAATCGACGTACTCGATGATTGGCTGAAGAACTCCGATTCGAAATATCTCCTCACTCTCACCGGAGACGGCGAATACCGGCTTCGCGATGTCTTCGTCGGGCTGGACGTGTCAAAATCCGGACTATTCGGAGCAGTGTACGGCTCTCGCACACAGAGCCGGCGTCAGTTCCATTCCGCATTGCAATCGGCCTACGGCGAGAGCCGTGTGTTGTACTGGTTTAGCTGGATGGGAGCCTTCCTGTTTTCATCGATCTTCGCGCTCCGGTTTCAACTGATCTTCTCCGACCCGCTCACCGGCTTCCGCATTTACCGCCGGAGCCGCCTGACTGACAAGTTCCTCGAAGCACTGGCCAGTAATCGGCCCCGAACGGCATCGGAAGTCACGCGCCTTCTCATCCGCTCAAATGTCGAAGTCGCCGAAATTCCCGTCTGCTACAGGACCTTCGCAGGATTCACCAAGGCCTCATGGCGCGTAGGCCGCGCGTTGCGAAATCTTAGGGGAGCGATATTTTGAGTCTTCTGTCCGCGAAAAAGGCGTTTCTCTTCGACCTCGACGGAACGCTAGTCGATTCCAGCCCGCTTCACGAGCGGGCATACGTCGAAACCATCCATGCCAATGGACTTGAAGTGCCGTTCTGTTACGAACATGCCAAAGGCCGGTCGACGCAGGACTACCTCGCGATGATTCTGCCGCCTGAACACCTTCCGCGATTACAAGCGCTAGCTGCCGAAAAGCAAGCACGATACCGCGATTTGATCGCCAATCTCCAGCCGCTGCCCGGCGCCGACCGCATACTGGCATTTCTGAAATCCGAGGGCAAACGGCTGTACGTAGTCACCGGAGGATCACGGCGTTCTTCAAATCATGCGCTAGCCGCCGTCGGCTTGGCTGGCTATTTCGAAGGCATGACCGCCGCGGATGATGTCGCGCGAAGCAAACCAGAGCCCGATCCATACCTGCATGCCATCCACAACGTCGGCTTCCTGTCATCGGAAGCAATAGCCATTGAAGACGCCGAAAACGGAGTATTGTCGTGCCGTGCCGCCAATCTGGACGTCATCCTGGTGAACAACCAAGAAGCCGGCCGCCGCATTCAGCCGTACTTTTCCGATCTTGATTCTCTGTTGGAGGCGCTGCGATGCGGAATCTCTGCGCAATAATCCCAGCCGCCGGGAAAGGTACCCGTCTAGGTCTCGACCGCCCAAAAATCCTCGCGCCCATCTCGGAAGAGCACACCATCTGGTCCATTCTGCGCGGTAAACTGCTACCGCTCGCCGATCACATCCAAGTGGTTCTATCGCCGGGGGCAGTGGCCGTTTTCGAACAAACATTACAACTGGATCCGGAATGCGAACGGATCTCGATCGTCGTACAACCGGAGCCGACCGGAATGGGCTCTGCCATCTTCCAAGGTCAAGAGTTCTGGAAAGATTTCGACGACCTTTTAATCGTGTGGGGTGACCAAGTGAATCTCTCTGAGCGCACGCTACGAGATACCGTGGCGCTCCACCGCCGCTACGAGGGTCCCCATTGCACCATGCCCGTGGTCAAACTGCTCACGCCGTATGTGCAATACGACTTCGACGATCACGGCAAGCTCTCCGGAATCCGCCAGACCCGAGAAGGGGACCAAGTGGACACCCATGGTTGGAGTGACGCCGGCACATTCTGTCTCAGTGTGAAGGGCCTACACGCGCCGTGGCGAGATTACTGCGAAAATACCCCGACAGGCACGACGACAGCAGAAATCAACTTCTTGCCATTTTTGACCTACCTCTCCCGCACGGGCTGGGACTTCCATCGGATCGAAATGGCCGATGCGGGAGAGGCGCGAGGGGTCAACACGCCAGAAGACCTCGATTTTGCCAAACGTCGAAATTACTGAGATGGACCACCCGCCGCCTGCTGACGCTTCAGCGTAATAATACGAGCGTCTTCCGCGGCCTGCGTGGCCTCACGAGCAGTCGTTACTACTTGGCGGCTACTTCCTTTCTGAGACTGATAGCTCTGCGCCTGGCGGTAAAGCCCGTCTGCTTTGGCGTAGGTGTCAGCCGCATACTGGTCCGCACCGACGTATTTAGCGTTTTGTAAAGCGTTTTGTGCCTGGTACAAAGCCGAAAGCGACTCGTATTCATCCATCGACACCATGGGACGGCCTTCATTGGCGGGACGAGCCGACTTGTCGAATGTGTATGCATTGCGCGGCATCAACTCGTATTTCACGTTGACCTGCTGCACTTGCCCAACGGTTTCAGGACGCAAAACATTCTCCATCACGACGACATCGCTCGGCACAGTTACCGAAAAGTACGGCTCGGCGGTCACCAGCAAAGCAAATGCTTGTAGATCCGTCGTCACATTCAGCTTTCCCTTATTCGCATGATTTGGAACCAGTTCGCCCAAGTTCACCGGACGTCCTTCCGGCGAGATCGCCCACAGCACGTAAGTCAGAAACTGAGGACCGTAAAGCGAGGGTTCTTGCAGATGGCTGAAGTCGGCCATAATTTCCACAGCTCCGCGCTTGCTTTGCACCGTGGCCTCCCCACGGGCATCCGGCGCCAATACCGTTCCCCTGAATCCAATTTTTGTCGGCTCTGACCGATGTCCATAATTAATGGCATCAATCGTTCGGGAAACAACTGTAATCCGATAAAGCGGCTGACCGCTGTTCTGCGCGCGAAGTCCAAAAGTTCCAACTAACAAAAGCGCGAGTGTACCGATCACTCTCATGGCCATACCTCCACGCCCGTTATCTCGCACGCGGTTTGCCGAATATAATTTTCAATCAGTTACGCCAACTTCAGCCGATCAAACTTGCCGGAAAGTGGAAGGATTTACCTCCTCGGCGGTGGACTTAATGACTTTCTGGCGTTCCGTGAGGAATCGCTGCATGTACTGTTCAAGAAAAAGCCGGTCGGCTACGCGCCCGAGCCAACGCCACGGAGGGGTGTAGTCGAACACGTCAGTCATAGTAGTCAAACCATCCATGCAAGAGAACAAATGATCGTGATCAAACCGAAGAAAAGCACCCCGAACTTGCGAATCGCGAAAAGACCGCGGGCGATCATACGCCGTAATCCTGCTGGTCAACCGTTGGCGGATTCCGAAATGGGTCGCCTCCCAAGTGACTTCCTGCCCGAGTTCCATTTATCCGTGGGTGACGCCGCCCACCGCCCGCTCCTTTGTCCTGGCGGTGGACTGCACATGTACGTCCACGTTCCGCGCCAAATCGAAGCAGCGCTCGATGGGAGCCCGGATCGCGGTTTTGACCACAACAATCGGCATATCAACAGCGTAAATCGGGAGATTGTTAAGATCCCGGACCACCCATCGTCATCCCATTGAACGAAAAGGAGGTCCACCCTGCTAGCCTTAGTGGAAAGCCAAACGCTTCCGCCCCCAATGGGTGAGCTCGAACAAATCTTTAACGAACATCGGACCCGGGTCTTCCGCGCTGCCTATCGCATCACCGGCAACGCCACCGACGCCGAAGACGTTCTGCAGACCGTCTTTCTCCGTCTGGCGCGCCGCGATGATCCAGGAGCCGTCTCCAATCTTGAGAGCTACCTCTACCGCGCCGCCATCAATGCCGCCCTCGATCTCTTGCGTTCGCGAAAGACCGCTAATCGAGTTGCTTTGGATGACGTGGCCCCAACGCTAGCCGACGAATCCTCGTTTTTGCCCGGCGCCGCCCGCTCCGCCGAACTTCGGCAGTGGCTGCGCCAGGCGATCGCTAAACTCAGCCCGCGGCACGCCGAAATGTTCCTTCTCCGGTATATAGAAGGCTTTGACAATCGCGAAATCGCCGCGATGCTCAACACATCCCAGGCAGTAATCGCGGTGACGTTACATCGCGTGCGCGGGCAACTCAAGAAGGATTTTCGGACATTCGACCAGAGGATAAACTAATGGACACTCGGGAAAACGCTAAACAGATTCTCGATGAGGCGATCGACGCATTGCGCGAAGATCAGCCCGAAAAACGAACTCTCGATACGGCTAGCGCCCGCGCCTGGAATCACATTGCGCAAGAGCTCAAGCTTCCAAATGCCGCGGACCCCGATTTCAAGGTCCGCGGATGCGCGGACGTGGAGGCATTGCTCCCGGCTTACAAAGCGGGCCGGCTCTCCAACGCCCATGCCACCATTATTCGCGACCACCTGGGCGATTGTCTCAATTGCCAGGCAAAAGCTTCGCGCACCGCAAACGTACTCCAATGGCGCGAACAAGCGACAGTTAAACCCAAGCCTGTCTACACCCGCCGCTACGCCGTAGCCGCGGCCTTGTTGGTGGGCGTGGGTCTCAGCACCGTTTATTTTCGTGATTCTTTCCTCGCTCCGCCGGAAGGATATCGGGCTACGCTGACCGATACCGGCGGCGGTCAGGTGTTCGTCATTTCGGGCAAGAGTCAACGGCCTCTCAAGGTTGGTGACCAAGTTGCCGAGAAGGAATGGATCAGAACGGGCCGCGGCGCACACGCCATGGTGCAGTTGCGCGATGGCTCCATGGTCGAAGTAAAGGAGCACACGCTGTTTACCGTGGCGATGAATCGTGCGGACACCATTGTCCACCTGGACGGCGGCAACATTATTGTGCAGGCCGCCAAACGGCGTACCGGCCACCTTTATGTGACCGATAACAACTGTCTGGTCGGAGTTACGGGGACCGTATTCTCAGTGTCCGAAGGCATCAAGGGATCGCGTGTGTCGGTGATGGAAGGCGAGGTCCACGTTGAACACGGGAAGCGGCAGGATGTGCTCCATTCCGGCGATCAGATTTCGACCGATCCGACGATGACACCCATCGCCATCCGCGACGACATCGCCTGGAGCCGCAATCTTGATCAACATCTTAAACTCCTCAAGCAATTTGCCGATCTCAAGCAGCAACTCGCCACCGTTCAGTTGCCGGGTCTACGGTATAAGAGCAATTTGCTGAACCTCGTTCCCGAGAACGCGATCTTTTTCGCCGCAATTCCGAACTATGGCCAGACGCTCGCCGACGCTAACCAGATCCTGCAAAGCCGCATTCAGCAAAGTCCCGAACTGCGGCAGTGGTGGGAGCAGACAAATGGTGCACGTGCCGATCAGGCCATCGATCAGGCTATCGAAAAGATCCACACTCTTTCACGCTATATCGGCGACGAAGTAGTCGTATTCACGTATCCGGCGGGCGACCGCTCCGTTGCGGTCACCGCCATCGCCGAAGTGCGCCAACCAGGGCTGCGCCAGTTTGTGGATAGCCAGCTTGGCGATAACCAAGCCCCGCTGCATGGGCAGCCGCAGATTCTGATCACCGATAAACTGGTGGCCATATCAAACGATCCGCAGGCGCTACGCGACCTCACCACGCGGGCAGTGGACCCGCAAAGCAATGGCTTCCTGAAGACGGATTTTTATCAGCGCATCGCCAAGTCTTATCGGGATGGCGCGGGCCTGCTCTTCACAGCCGACTTGCAACAACTCAAATCGCACGTTTCCGGTGGTCCGCCGCCGCAATTATTCCAGCAGTCCGGCATCGATGGCGCGCGGTATCTCATGTTCGAGCAGAAAGAAATTTCCGGACAGGTTCAGAGCACGGCGCTCTTGAGCTTCACCGGCGCGCGGCACGGGATGGCTTCCTGGCTGGCGGCGCCTGCACCCATGGGTTCGCTGAACTTCATCAGTTCCAACGCGACGGTGGCTGTCTCCGTCGTAGTGAAGAACCCCACTCAACTGCTGGACGACTTGTTCGGCATGATCCGAACCAAAAATTCGAACTTTGACCGCGAGCTGGCCAACTTTGAATCATCGAGCGGAGTCCGTCTCCGGGACGATCTGGCCGCGTCACTCGGAAGCGACATCACGGTCGCGCTCGACGGACCAGCGCTGCCGACGCCATCATGGAAAATCGCGGCGGAAGTGAACGATCCAGTTCATCTGGAACAATCGATCGAGCGGCTGGCCGAAGTTTTCAAAGCCAAGGTCGAAAAGTCCGATTTACAGGGCACACCGATGTACACGCTGACGATACCGGGCTCGGGCTACGAAGCAAATTATGTTTTCGTCGACGGTTACCTCGTGGCGGGAGCCACGCGCGGCCTCCTCAGCCGGACGCTCCGTGAGCGGGACTCAGGCCAAAGCCTCGCCCGTTCGCACCGCTTCACCAGTCTGCTGCCGACCGACGGCCACGCAAACTTTTCGGCGCTCATCTATCACAATCTATCGAGGATTGCCGGGGCTCTGGCCACCGCCGGTAGCGCCACTAACATGCTCTCGGCCGACCAACAGAAGGCCTTGCAGGAACTCGCGGACAACGCCAAGCCGACGCTACTCTACGCCTACGGGCAAGAGGATCAGATTCAAGTCGCAGGCAATGGTATGTTTGGCCTGGACTCATTCCTGAGCGGGGCAGGACTGCAACAATTCTTCAACGTGCAAGCCATGCTGGGAACAAAACGCCAGTGACGCACGTAACTGATAGTTACCAATGCGCGCCGTAATCGAACTCGATCACCTGCAAGTCGACCTCGGCCGTCGAACGATCCTCAAGAGCCTTACCGGATCCCTCAACGGCCGGGCTATCGGCCTCTTAGGACCCAACGGGGCGGGCAAATCGACGCTCATCAATGCGCTGCTCGGGTTCCACGCACCAACGTCGGGCACGGCGCGAATCTTCGGCCGGGACATTCGCACCGACATCCAAAGCCTCCGCCGCATGATTGGCTACATGCCTGAGAACGATTCGTTCATCGCCGACATGAGCGGAGTGCGCTTCGTTCGCTACATGGCGGAACTCTCTGGCCTTCCGCCGGATGCCGCGCTCGAGCGCGCACATGAAGCCTTTTTCTATGTGGGGCTGGGCGAGGCGCGCTACCGCAAAGTGGGCGGCTACTCGCTCGGGATGAAGCAACTCGCGAAGCTGGCGCAAGCCATCGCACATGGTCCGAAACTCCTGTTCCTCGACGAACCGACCAACGGCCTCGACCCACCTGCTCGCGCGCGAATGCTGCAGCTCATCCGTGAGATCCGCGATGCGGAAGAGATGCATATCGTCCTTTCGTCACACCTGCTGCGCGACGTAGAAGAGTGCTGCGACGAAGTGATCATCCTAAAAGACGGACAGATCGCCGGGATCTCGAACCTCGAAGAAGAGCGCCGGACCAACCGCAAGTTCCTCGAGCTGGAGACCGCCGGCGAAACGCGCGCTTTCGCCGAGGCGTTTGAAAAACTCGGCTGCGATTGCGCCGTCTTCAACAACGGAAAGATGCGCATCATTTTGCCGGACGGCATCGAGATCCGTGAATTGTACGCCATCGCCGCCGATCAGAATGTGCAAATCCGGCGCATGAATTACCGCAAAGACTCGCTCGAAGACATCTTCCTGAAAGCGATGGAACCGGTTGGAGGTCAGTCCAATGGCCGTATATAAGCGGCACTACCGGCCGTACGGCGGCGAGTTGACGTCGAACTGGACGCGCTTCGCGATCATTCCGCGATACGCGCTCCAGGACATCTTCAAGTCGCGCATCTTCACCGGATTCATGCTGGCCTGCTTCATTCCGTTCCTGGTCGCAGGTACTCTGATCTACTTCATCAACAACCCGATCGCGCGCGGCCTGATCGGACTGCAGGGCGAATCGCCGTTCAACGTCGACAACAACTTCTTCTTCAACGTGATGAAGTTTCAAGGGTCGCTGGCATTCCTGCTGACTGCGTGGGTGGGCCCCGGGCTCGTCTCGCCCGATCTCAACAATGGTGCGCTGCCGCTCTATCTTTGCCGTCCGTTTTCGCGAGTCGAATATGTGCTCGGGAAGATGTCCGTGCTTTTCTTTCTCCTCTCGCTCATCATGTGGGTGCCGGATCTGACTCTCTTCGGATTGCAGGCCGAGCTTGCCGGTCATGGCTGGTTCGGTAGCAACCTCCACATCGCTAAGGCTATCTTCCTCGGATCGCTGCTGTGGATTCTGGTGCTCTCGCTGCTCTCGCTCGCTCTCTCCGCCTGGGTGAAATGGAAGCTTGCGGCCAGCGGCCTGATGTTCGCCGTCTTCTTTGTTCTGGCGGGTTTCGGCGAGGCTTTCAACGGGGTGATGCGCACCTATTGGGGACACACGCTGAACCTCGTTTTCCTGGTAAACGAGGTCTGGGCCGACTTGTTCGACGTACCGGTGCTCGTTCGCACCAGCCGGCGCATGATGGAGAACCCCGTTTTTCAGAGTGTGCCCACGGGAGTCGCCTGGATGGTGCTTCTCGGCGTCTGCGCGATCTGTCTCCTGCTGTTGAACCGCCGGTTGCGCGCCCGCGAGGTGGTCCGATGATGAACACGGATCAACTCATCGTCTTCGAAAACGTCTCCAAATTTTACGGCGACGTGCTTGGCGTGAATCGAGTCAACCTGGCGATCGGACCCGGCGTCACCAGCCTCGTCGGTCCCAACGGTTCCGGCAAGACGACACTGATGAATCTCATGACCGGTCTCATCTTCCCGACCAAAGGCCGCATGCGCGTTCTCGGCCTCTCGCCGCAGGATCCGGAACGCTTCTTCCGGCTGGTCGGCTACTGCACGCAGTTCGATTCCTTTCCGCGCGGCGTCACCGGGCGCGAGTTCATCTACGATTCGCTCCGGCTGTTCGGATTGAATCATGACGATGCCGTGCGGCGGACCCAGGAGTCAATCGATCGCGTCAGCATGAACGAGGCGGCCGATCGAAAGATCGCCGGCTACAGCAAGGGCATGCGGCAACGCATGCGCCTCGCTCAATCCATCAGCCATCACCCGCGGGTTTTGGTGCTTGACGAGCCGCTCAACGGGCTCGACCCGATGGCGCGGGCGGAATCGATGGCGCTTTTCAGCAGCCTCGGGAAGGAAGGCATGCACTTGATTATTTCCAGCCACATCCTCCACGAGGTCGACCGGATTTCCGACCAGGTGCTTCTGCTCAACAGCGGCTACGTTGTCGCCGAGGGCCAGATTCACGGCGTACGCGACGAAGTCAAAGACCAGCCGATGCAGATCATGGTCCGCTGCTCGAATCCGAATCTGCTGGCGGCGAAACTGTTCGCACACGATCACATCGTCGAGGCGAAAGTGACGCCGGACAAGAAGGGCCTCTTCGTCCGCACTCGCGACGCGGGGAGCTTTTACACGCTGCTCCACGAGATCGTGCTCGAAGGCTCGCTCGAGCTCGAGGCCGTCGCGCCCGCTGACGACGACGTCAACTCCGTATATCAATACCTCATCGGGACCGAAGGAGCTAACGTATGAACCCGGTCTGGCGATCGCAGTTGCTCACAATCGTGCGGCTCGAGCTGAAGCGCAACTTCCTCCGCGTTCGGGGCCTCTGGGTTTATCTGCTGGCCTTTGCTCCGACGGTGATCATCGCCCTTCACGCGATCACTTCACACGGCCGGTGCAATCTTGAGGAAGACACCAATATCTTCGCCGGCATTTTCCAACTCTTCACTCTCCGGCTGGCCATTTTCTTCGGCTGCATGGGCATTTTCACCCGCATGTTCCGCGGAGAAATGATGGAGAAGAGCCTGCATTACTACTTCCTCACTCCGGTCCGCCGGGAACTGCTGGTGCTTGGCAAATACATTGCCGGCGTCATCGCGGCCATCTGCATTTTCGGGTCGAGCGTGCTGATCGGCTTTGCTTTTATAAACGGCCATTTCGGCTCCGAGGGCACCAACTTCGTCTTCCATGGACCCGGTCTTGGCCAGCTCGGCTCGTATCTGCTGGTCACCGTTCTGGCCTGCATCGGATACGGCGCACTGTTTCTGCTGATGGGGCTGATGTTCCGGAATCCGATCATCCCCGCAGTGGTCATTCTGCTTTGGGAGTCGGTTGACAACGTGCTCCCGGCGCTGCTGAAGAAGTTCTCGGTGATCTTCTACCTGCTGCCTCTCTGTCCTGTCGAAGTGCCGGTGCAGGGCATCTCGGGCCTCTTCACGGTCATCGCCGAGCCGCTGCCTTCTTACCTGTCGATTCCCGGACTGCTCTGCGTGTCGGTGCTGCTGCTGGTTTGGGCGTCCAGGAAAATACGCGTTCTCGAAATCAACTATGGCACCGATTGAACTCGCAGGATCTTGATAGGCGGTGTGAGCTTTTGCCCGTCGGCTGGCGCTTGTTGAATCTTTCGGACGACATCCATTCCTTTCGTGACGTGACCGAAGGCCGCGAAGCCTTGGCCGTCCGGGTTGCGATGGCCGCCGAAGTCCAGCTCGGGTTGGTCGCCGATGCAGATGAAGAAATCTCCGATCGCCGTGTCGGGGCCGTCGCGGGCCATTGAGATTGTTCCGTCTTTGTGGCGTAGACCGGTGACGTTGGTTCGCTCCAGCCGGATCGGCGGCCGGTCCTTCTCGCTCAACTTTGGACTTGGTCCGCCCTGAATGACTTCGATCTTGATCTTGTTGTCCGGTTGATTCTTCGGTGTCACCGTGCGGTGGAATACTCCGCCGTCATAGAATCCGTGATGCACCAGATCGAGAAAGTTCGCCGACGTGACCGGCGCATGTTGCGTGTCGATCTCCATTTCAATTTTGCCCAAGTCCGTTTCGAGGACGACCAGGAGCGCGAGTAACAGCATCTACTTGTGCCTCAGCGCCGCGATCACGTCGTCGGCGGTGATCACGCCTTCGATGCGCCCGTCGTCGTCCACTACCGGAAGCGTCAGCAGGTTGTACTTGTCGAACATTTCGGTGACGCGGTCTTCCGTTTCCTCTACCGGCACCTTAATGAATCCTTCGCCGGCCAGCTCTTTCAGCGGCGCTGTGGCCGGGGCGATGAAGAGCTTTGCCAGGGCTACGGCTCCGGCGAAGCGCTCGTGAGAATCGACCAGGAAGATCGTATTCAGCGCTTCGAGCAGTTCCTCGTTAGCCCGCAGGGCTTCCATGGCCTCGTGGACGGTAGCCGTTTCCTTGAGGGCTACGAATTCGGTGTTCATCATTGCGCCGGCGGTATTTTCTTTGTAGTCGATCAGCTCGCTGACCTCGCTTTTCGACTCAGGCTCCATCTCTTCGAGGATCTCCTGGGAACGCTCGTCCTCGAGTTCGGAGAGCGCGTTGGCCGCTTCGTCGGGCGACATCTCTTCGATGATCTCGGCGGCGCGCTCCGAATCGAGAGACTCGAGAATACTCGCCTGGACGTCCGGCTCCATTTCGGAAAGCGCTTCGGCGGCGGCTTCCGTGTCCATTGTTTCGATGATGGCTTCGCGCTCTTCGGGTCCGAGGTGCTCCACGATGTCGGCAAGGTCGGCGGGATGCATCGCCTCCAGCGACTCGTTGCGGATGTTCAATCGCAAGCGGCGCTGCGGGTCCGGCTCGACGATGTTGCAGAACTCCCAACGAATGGAATTCGGCGGGATCGGCCCTTGCAGCCGACGCACTGCGCGAGGCGGAAGCAGACCCTGCGTCAGACGGCGGAATATCGCGCGCAGGCCGACATCCACCTCGAGAATCTCCAGCAGGTCGCTGCCTTCCCTGTGTTGAATCTCGAACGTTACGTCGGTGACCCGCACTACTTTTCGGCCGTGCGCGTCGATGATCTGCTGGTCGAGCAGATCGCGCACCATTCGCAGCATGTATTCGTCGGCGTGATAGGGCGTGAGCTGCTCATCCTTGAGATAGATGCCCTTCAGCGAGATTTTTTGGACCTGGTCATAGCGGACGGCGAGCCACGCCCAGCCTCCGCCTACGAGGTAGCGGTCAATACGGATGGGATCGATGAGCGGAACGAGCGCTGCGTCTTTGACGCGCCCGATTTTGCGGCCACGGGTGTCATAGACGTTGAGTCCCATGAGCTCGGTGCAGAAGAGCAGTGGTGGTGCTGCGTTCGTCGCCGCCATGGGGGGCCGTCCGTCATTGCAGTTTTGCCTTCAGAATCTCGTTTACCGCCGCCGGGTTTGCCTGGCCGCGCGATGCCTTCATGATTTGGCCCACCAAGAAGCCGGCCACCGTGGTTTTGCCGCTCTTGTACTGTTCCACTTGTTTCGTGTTCGCGGCCAGCACTTCGTCGACGATCTTTTCCAGTGCTCCGGTATCGCTGATCTGCTTGAGACCCTCCCGCTCCATGATGACGCGGGCCGACTCGCCGGTGCCGAACATTTTCGGGAAGATCTCCTTGGCGAGCTTATTGGAGATCTCGCCTTTGCTGATCATGGCCACGAGTTCGCCTAGTTGCTCCGGCGAAACCGGCGACTGGCTGAAGTCCTTGTTGCCGGCTTTGAGCAGCGCCGCTAGTTCGCCCATCACCCAATTAGACGCCGCGCGCGGGTCTCCGGACGCTTTTGCGGCTCGCTCGAAATAGTCGCTGCTGGCTCGCGTCAATGTCAAGACTTGCGCGTCGTATTCGCGGAGGCCGTACGATTCTACGAAGCGCGTTCGCAACTGCGCCGGCAATTCCGGCATCTCCGATTGCACGCGGCTGCGCCATGCCTCACTAATGCGTAGCGGGACCAGATCGGGTTCGGGAAAATACCGGTAATCGTGCGCTTCTTCCTTGCTGCGCATGCTGGCGGTTTCGCCGGTCCCGGGGATGTAGAGGCGCGACTCCTGAATCACGCGGCCCCCGGCCTCTATCAACGCGATTTGCCGTAGAATTTCGTGCTCGATTCCGGCTTTGACATAGCGGAAGGAGTTCAGGTTTTTGACTTCGGCCTTGGTTCCGAACTTTTCGGCTCCCTTCAGACGTACCGAGACATTCGCATCGCAGCGAAGCTGGCCTTTCTCCATGTCGCAATCGGAGACTTCCACGAATTGCATGATCTGTTTCAGCTCCGTGAGGTAGGCGTAGGCCTCGTCGGCGCTGCGGAGATCCGGCTCGCTGACGATTTCGGCCAGCGGCGTCCCCGAGCGGTTGAGATCCACGTAGGAAAACTTGTCGGAATCGCGGAAGCCCTCATGCATGCTCTTGCCGGCGTCGTCTTCGATGTGCAGCCGGGTCACTCCAATACGCTTTTTGAATCCCTCGCCCACGATGTCGACGAAACCGTGTTCGGCGAGCGGCTGCATGTACTGCGAAATCTGATAGCCCTTCGGGAGATCGGGATAAAAGTAGTTTTTTCGGGCCAGCCGCGAGACCGCGCGGACCTGGCAATTCAGGGCCAGCGCGCCTTTGATGGCCATTTCGACGGCGGTCTTATTTAGCACGGGAAGCGCTCCCGGGAGGCCCAGGCAGACCGGGCAGACGTTCGTATTCGGAGGCGCGCCGAAACTTGTGGGGCAGCCGCAATAGATCTTGGTGCGCGTGCCGAGTTGGACGTGCACCTCGAGACCGATTACTGGCTCGTAGCGTGCGACAATCTCGGGCGTTGGCATGACGGCGGCGACGGAGGACATCACTTTCATTATGACTTTTCGCCTCTTGAAGGCGCTACTGTTTTGTCAGGCGCCATTTGGGTCCTCTTCGGGCATGGTTTCGGGCAAATCGAGGAGGCATTTGGGTTCGTTCCGATTTTTCCGGATGCGTGCCAATTCTTCTTTGGAAACGAATGAGCGGAAAGAGATTGGCTCGTCCGGGATTGGCTCGGGTTCGACTGGCTTTGGGGGGATTGGGGCCGGTTTGGCGTCTTTTGGGGTCCGGGCGGCCTGGAGGCGGGCGAGGTCGCGGCGGGCGGTCTGGTGGAGGCGGCGCA
>Ga0105237_10004118_pt1 | contig 16956 bp, 14 predicted proteins | sample KBSC24metaG_FD_81520 | JGI IMG/M metagenome (GOLD analysis project Ga0105237, IMG submission 81520) | Corn rhizosphere microbial communities from Kellogg Biological Station, Michigan, USA - KBS C2-4 metaG | ecosystem: Host-associated > Plants > Roots > Rhizosphere > Soil | place: Michigan, USA... | reverse complement strand
TTGTTCAGACGCGAGCACGAGGAGCTGATGGTTTTGCTGAGCAATACTGTTTTGAATCTCGCATGTCCGAATCACATGCGCGAGGCGCTGCTGTCGCGCCGCGTCGGCATGGCGGGAAAGTGAGACAGGATTTTTCCTGTCCAACACGTTCATCAAGTTCAAAATGATTAAATTAACAATCGCATTCGCACTCTTCCTCGCACCGGTGTACGCCCAGCAAGACGATCGTTATCGCATCGGTGTAGGCGATGTGCTCGACGTTCGCATCTACAACCGGCCGCAGCTCTCGCGCGATGGAGTGCGCGTCGAGGGTAACGGAATGATCCGCATGCCGCTGATCGAAGGCGACATCAAAGCGGCGTGTCTGACGGAAGGTGAGTTGGCGAAAGAGATCTCGACCCGTTATGCGAGGTATTACAAGAACCTCCAGGTCGACGTCTTCATCAAGGAGTATCAATCGCAGCAGGTCGCCGTGATCGGCGCGGTCAACGATCAGAGTCGCTTCAAATTGCAACGCCGGATCCGCTTATTGGAGTTACTCACTTTCGCGAAGGGACCGTCGACGAAGGCCGGGCAGACGATTAACGTCGTGCACTCGAGTGCCTCGTCGCCGTGTAAAGAGCTTGATGAGAGTGATGCCGCAGCTTTCTCGAGCTACAAGTTGAGTGACGTTCTGCAGGGCGATCCGAAGTCGAATCCATATCTCGAAGCGGGAGATATCGTGACGGTGCCCGAAGCGGATCAGGTTTACGTTGTCGGAAATGTTTTTATGCCGCTCACGATTCCGCTGCGCGAGCCCGTGACGTTGACCCGCGCGATCGCGATGGCGGGGGGGCTGAAGCAAGACACGAGCAAAGACAAGATACGTGTGTTGCGACAGGAGCCGGGAACGCCGGTGAGAAAAGAGATCATCGTGGATCTTTCCGCGATCGAGAAGAAGCGTTCTGAAGATTTAGCACTGCTGCCCAACGACATCGTCGACGTCCCGACTTCAGCGGGTAAAAGCTTTCTACGAGGCTTGTTCCAGGGTTTCGTGCCCAGCGTCGGACAACTGCCTGTGAGAGTCGTTCCCTAAAACGAGTCGACGTGGATAAGGTCATCTTCTCTGCGGCCCTCTGCGTATCTCTGCGTTCTCTGCGATCAATAGCCGTTTTCAACGCAGAGATCACAGAGATACGCAGAGGGCCGCAGGGAAGATGACCTTGCCAAAGTCGAGCCCTGACCGTTAAAGCCGTCACAAATCTATGAAACCCTCCCTAGAACTAGCAAAGCGTGAGGCCGTTGCGGAGACTCTGGATCTGCCGATCCAGCCGCCGCAATCGTATAACTACGGCGTCGATCCCAACGCGGATAACGAAGTCCACCTGCTCGACTACTGGCGTGCGATTCGCAAACGCCTGTGGCTGGTTTTGGGGATCGTTGCGTTGGTCACGATGCTGGCCGTCGTGTACGTCGCGCGCAAGCCCGATTTCTTTGAGGCGCAGGCGAGAGTGCAGGTGGACCTCGAGGACACCGGCGGCATCGTCAACAACGCTCGCCCGCTCTATGGTCCAGCCGACGATCCCATCTACTTCAACACGCAGCTCCAAATCCTCGTCAGCCCCGGACTGATGCGGCGCGTCGTACGCACTCTCGACCTCGAACACAATCCCGATTTCTTCAAAGGCGATCCCGCGCAGAGACAATCAACCTGGCAAACGATGCGGCGAATGGTTGGATTCGGAAAACAGGAGCAGGAGACAGGACCGAAGCCGCAGGATCAACTGCCGCTCACGACAACCGTCGCAGAAGCAACAGCACGCGAAGATTTGAACGAAGCGAAGCGTCTCGCGCCATATGTGAACACCGTGCTCGGCGGTCTCAAGGTCGAGCCGGTGAAAGAGACGCGTGGCTATTACAAGGAGACCCGTTTGATCGACATCAAGTTCACTCACACGGTTCCTGATGTCACGTCGAAGGTGGTGAACGCAATCGCGGAGACTTACGTTTTCTCGAACCTCGAAAAGCGCACCGAAGCCAACAGCACAACCGGTGACTTTCTTCAGAAGCGAATTGCGGAGCTGCAACAACAGATTCGCTCCGCTGAAGAAAGGCTCGTGAATTACGCCAAGAACAACCAGATCATCTCGCTCGATGCGAATCAGAACACGGTGGTCGAGCGACTCGCTGGACTAAACCAGCAACTGCTCGAAGCTGAAAACGATCGGAAAACAGCGGAGGCTGCTTACAACGCCGCCAAAGTCCCGAACGCAGCCGACGCACTGGTCGACTCTGAATCAAAACAAGCGGGCGAGATCGAATCGAAGCTTGTTGACCTCCGGCAGAAGCGCGCTCAACTGCTCGTGGACGCCACGGAAGAAGCGCCGGAAGTAAAAGAGCTGGACCAGCAGATCGACGAACTCGAGCGCCAGCTAAAAGAGTCGCGCGCGCGCAAGTCAAACACGTTGCTGACAAATTTGCATACGCGCTATCAACAGACGCTCGAGCGCGAGCAGTCGCTGCGCAAAGCATTCGAACAGCAACGTGCGCAGACGCTTTCGCAGAACGAAGCTGCGATCAACTACAAGATCATTCAACAGGAGATTGAAACTAATAAGTCTCTGCTGAAAGGCCTGTTGCAAGGCGCGAAGGAAAACGATGTGGTGATGGCAGGGAAGCCAAACAACATCTCGATCGTCGATTATGCGTTGACGCCCGACAGTCCGGTTGGTCCCAACCGCGCACGGACGATCATCCTGGCATTCTTCCTGTCGATCGGTCTCGGTCTTGGTCTCGCGCTGTTTCTTGAATATCTCGACGACACAGTTCACTCGACGCAGGAAGTCGAGCGCCTGTTGCACTTGCCTGCATTAGCGGTGATTCCTTCGGTTGGCGCGGCCGCTCGCCGCCGTGTTCTACCAGGTACGACAGCGCGCACCCGCGCGCTACAGAAGCACACAAACGGAAATGGGAACGGGAATGCTGAATTACTGATGAACGTGGACGGCCGTTCGCCGCTTGCAGAAGCTTATCGACACTTGCGCACTTCGGTGCTTCTCTCGACGGCGGGCCGTGCGCCGAAGTCTTTGCTGGTGACTTCGAGTCTTCCGGGTGAAGGGAAGACGACGACGGCAGTCAACACGGCGATCAGTCTGGCCCAGACTGGCGCCAGCGTCGTGATCATCGACGCGGACATGCGCCGGCCGCGTCTTCAGTCAATCTTCGGAATGCATGGGCAGCAGGGACTTAGTTCGATCCTGTCGTCCGACGTTTCAGAAGCCGGGATGTTGGCGATGGTCGGCAATGACGAAACGAGTGGTCTGAATGTTTTGACCTCGGGACCGATTCCGCCGAATCCGGCAGAGCTGCTTGGGTCGGATCAGATGCGTCGACTACTGGCGGCGCTGCAGGCGAGTTATACGCACGTGGTGATCGATTCGCCGCCTGTCAGTTCGTTCACCGACGGCGTGTTGATTTCGACGATGGTTGACGGTGTGTTGCTGGTCGTTCACGGCGGGCGAAGTTCGCGTCACATTGTGCGGCGTTCGAAGCAGTTGCTGAACGACGTGGGCGCGAAGATTTTTGGCGTTGTTCTCAACAACGTGAATCTTCAGTCACACGATTATTACTATTACCAGAACTACTACAGTCAGAAGTACGACGCTGTGTAACTCCGTTGGAGAGCCTTGCCTCAAGTAGAAGATCGTATGTTTGAGACCGCAGAGACGCTTTCCTCTGCGGCCCTCTGCGTATCTCTGCGTTCTCTGCGTTAATGACCTTTCAACGCAGAGGGCCGCAGAGATACGCAGAGACCGCAGAGAAAACCACGGCATGAGAAGCGTACTTTCAGTCGTCAGGAACAGGCTTCGAGAACGAGCGAACCAGGATCTCACTACTTATCGCGAGTTGCAGGCGAAGTTGGCAGGTGTACCGCGTTACCGGCCCGGCTTTGTAACGGCGGGCAACTGGCAATTGCACTATCCGGACGCAGCGTCGTTGCTGTCGGCGTTTGACGTGGTCGTCGTGAAGCGTTGGAACGACTTTCTTTGTGACCAGAAAGCACCGGTAATTCTCGACGGCGGAGCAAATATCGGGATCAGCGCGATTCACTACAAACAACTGTTTCCCGATGCGGTCATTACTTCCTTCGAACCTGATCCGCGCGCGTGTGACTTGTTGCGGCGAAACCTCGCTGCAAACAACATCCGTGACGTCGAGATCGTGGAAAAGGCGTTGTGGACGAGCAACGGCCGGACGAATTTTTTCTCTGAAGGTGCAGATGCCAATCGAATCGTCGGTGAACACGATGTGATCGAACAACTCACTTCTCTGACGCCTACGGCCAAACACTGCGACGTCGAAACGGTGCGACTGGCAGATCACCTTGCGAGCACACGCTTCGACTTATTGAAACTCGACATTGAAGGCGCGGAAGCCGACGTGATCGTCGACTGTGGCGATACCTTGCGCAACGTCAACAACCTCGTCATCGAATTTCATCTGACGAATTCCCGGCCTCATGGACTCGCACGTACACTCCAAACATTGGCAGACCAGGAATTCCACGTTTCAGTTTGTTCCTACGGCCCGTGGGTGGATCTTCTTCATCAAACCGCGAACACACCGAAGATCGAGTTTGACCAGTACCTGCTCATCTCCGCCTGGCGTCACCCGCTTTGAGAATTCTATTTGTCACATTAGGCGAGAGCATTCACGCCGCGCGTTGGATAAAACATTTGGCGGGTCAGGGCTGGGACATTCACGTGTTTCCACACAGCGCGTACGACGGAATTCACCCCGAACTTCAAAACCTGACCTTCCACACGCTCGTGCAGCGCCCAGGTGTAAACACTGTTCGTCAGACCGGTTTGACGTGGCCGCTGTCGCGCGGCCGGCGCAAAACCACGGCGGCTCTTCAGCGCCTCGACTATTTCAAGCAGCCCGCTCGTCTGGCCCGCGTGATCCGCAAATTGCAACCGGATCTGGTCCATAGTCTCGAGATGCAACGTTGCAGCTACCTCACGCTTGCGAGTCGGAAACAGCTCAACGGCGATCGCTTGCCGCCCTGGATTTACTCGTCATGGGGAAGCGACATTTTCTTTTTTGGCCGGCGTCCCGATCATGAGGCGAAGATCCGCGAGGTCCTCGCGTCTTGTGATTACTTCATCGCAGATTGTGAGCGCGACGTGCACCTTGCGAAAGACTTTGGTCTGCGTGGCGAGGTCTTCGGAGTGTTCCCCGCGACTGGTGGATTCGATCTGAAGCGGATGCGAAAACTCGGTTCCGGCGTGCCTATCTCTTCACGCGAAGTGATCGCCCTGAAGGGATACCAGGACGAAGAGTGGGGCGGCCGTGCTTTGAATGCACTCGAGGCGCTGAGATTGAGCGCGACGCATCTGCGCGGATTTGAAGTGGTCATATTTTCGGCCACGAGCGAGGTTAAATCCGCGGCTGAACGGCTCGCCAAAGAAACCGGCATTCGGATCAGCATTCTTCCGCCGAGCCCGAGCGATGAGATCGCGAAACTCATGGGCCGTGCACGAATCGCGATCGGGATCGGACTGACTGACGGCAGCCCGATATCGCTGTTGGAAGCGATGATCATGGGCGCGTTTCCGATTCAGGCAGACACAGTTTCGACTGCCGAATGGATCCGCGACGGTGAAAACGGTTTGCTCGTTCCTCCCGAGCAACCGCAAACAATCGCCGCCGCGATTCAACGTGCTTTGACTGACGACCAACTCGTCGAACGCGCTGCCGAACTCAACGCTGCGATCGCAGATCAGCGACTGGACCAGGAGAAGCTGCGCCCACGAATCATCGACATGTACAGGAAAGCGGCGGGTCATTAGAGATGCGGATTCTCGTAACCGGCGGACTCGGAACAATCGGAGCGGGCCTCATCAAAGAGCTTCGCAGTCGCGGCCATCACGTCGTCTCGTGCGATCTGGCCCATCAGCCTGACGAGATCGGATTCAGCCTGCGCACAGACGTCGAGGTGCCACTCTACGCGCGTGTTGACGTCGGCGAGTTTCGACAACTCGAGCGCGTGTTCGAGCGCTGTGGTCCGTTTGATTGCGTCTACCACTGCGCGGCTGAGTTCGGTCGCTGGAACGGCGAAGATTTTTACGAAACGCTATGGCGCACGAATGCGATTGGCACGAAGAACGTCATCCGGTTACAGGAGCGACTCAAGTTTCGCCTCATCCACTTCTCGTCGTCTGAAGTCTACGGCGACTGGCCCGACCTGATGGTCGAGACGGTGATGGATGAATACGAGATCAAACAGTTGAACGACTACGCGATGACGAAGTGGGTCAACGAAATGCAAATCCGAAACTCGGCGTTGCAGTACGGAACGGAGAGCGTGGTGGTGCGACTGTTCAATACGTATGGTCCCGGCGAGTATTACAGTCCGTATCGATCGGTGAATTGCAGGTTTCTCTACTGCGCCCTGCACGGGCTGCCGTGGACCGTCTTTCGCGGGCATTCGCGAACTTCCACTTACCTCGCCGACACGGTTACGACAGTCGCGAACATCACGAATAATTTCAAAGCAGGCGAGACTTATAACGTTGGTGGCACGGATCTACATACGATCGAACAGCTTTCGGACGTGGTGCTGAAGGTGAGTGGCGCGGATCCGAGGCTGGTGCATCACCAGGAGACGGAGATCCTGACGACGAAACTCAAGCGCGTGGATACGTCGAAATCCGTGCGGGACCTGGCCCACAGGAACTCGTACAGCCTGGAAGAAGGAATGCGACTCACGGCGGACTGGATGCGTGGCGTGTATCAACTGTAAGGGCGGCACTCTGTGGCCGCAGTTATTGTATGTCGGGGACGTACCTGTTGAGGCTTCGTACCACGGATCGGCGCTGTTGCATCGACTGTTGTCGGACTATCCGCGTGATCATTTGACGATTATCGAAACCGCGACGCGATCATCCGCGTTGAGGAGACTTCCGAACGTTAAATACATCGGGTATCCGATCGGCAAGCCGCGGTTGCTGAACACGCGATTTCATCCTTACGCGATGGCATGGTTTTCACAGGCCGGGACTCGACTGGCGCCGAAGATCGCGCAGTCGGTCAACGGATTTGACTTTGAAGGCGTGTTGACCGTGGCGCATGGCTTTGGTTGGCTCGCAGCCGCACGGATTGCGAGCCGCGGAAACGTTCCGCTGCACTTGATCGTCCACGACGACTGGCCTCGCGCGGCAGACATCGCTCCCCGTTTTCGCAACTGGCTCGACGCGCAATTCGCGCGCGTCTATCGTCAGGCGCAGTCGCGCTTCGGGGTCTCACCTGCAATGTGCCGCGGGTATCTCGAGCGATACGGCAAGCCGGCGGAGATCATTTACCCAACACGAGCGCCCGATTGTCCTGAGTTTGAAACACCACCCGAGCACCTCTCACACAACGGCAAACCGTTCAGCATCGCATTCGCGGGCACGATCAACTCCAACGGCTACATTCACGCGCTGAGAGTCTTGCAACACGCATTAAAGGCTGTCGGCGGGAGGCTGCTCTTGTTTGGACCAATGCCTCCGGACGTGGCGGGCCAGGTTGGTCTGGACCATCCAAACACACAAGTCTGTGGCTTGCTGAGCGCTACGGATTTGCTGACGCGTCTTCGCACGGAAGCTGACGCGCTGTTCGTACCGATGTCGTTCGACGCCTCTGACCGCGACAACATGGAAATGGCGTTCCCGAGCAAGCTGGCCGATTACACTGCCACAGGTGTGCCGCTTCTGATCTATGGCCCACGTTACTGTTCCGCTGTCGCATGGGCGCGCGAGAACGAGGGCGTTGCGGAAGTGGTCGAAAGCGAATCGGATCTGACGAACGCAGTCGAGCGACTCGCAAATGATTCGCTAACTCGCGTGGCACTCGGACAACGCGCGCTCGAAGTTGGTCGACAGTATTTCCGGCACGAGCGTGTGCAGGAAGTTTTTCGTCGAGCTTTATCGGTGCAGTCGTGAAATCTCTGCTGGATCGCACAGCACTCGCGTTGTTCAAGACCGTCCCCTCACGCGCCGCACATCACCTGTTGTTTCTGGCACAAAGCCAGCCGGCTATCTCTGACCGCTGGGGCTATCACATTCGCCCGATTCACTACTACGAACCTCTACCCGACTTCAGCTCGATCACGGCCGAACAGGTCAATCGCCGGCGCAGCTATTCTGCGATCGATTTCAAGTCGCAAGATCAACTAGGGTTACTGCGCGAGCTTATGAAATATCGCAACGAACTCCTCGACACCGGATTCGATTTCAAGAACGATTTTTTCAACGGCTTCGACGCGGCTGTTTACTACTGCCTCATTCGTCATTTGCAGCCACAGCGAATCATCGAGATCGGCGGCGGCTACTCAACACGCATCGCAGACACAGCGCTGGCCCGGAATCAGAAGGGGACGCTCACGTGCATCGAACCTTACCCCGAAGACCGGCTGCTCGAAGCACAACTCAACATCGAGATCGTCGACAAACGAGTTGAAGAGATCGATCTGAGTTTCTTCTCATGTCTCGAAGCGAACGACATCCTCTTCATCGATTCGAGTCATACAGTCAAATTCGGCAGTGACGTTTGTTACGAGTTTCTCGAAATCCTGCCGAGTCTCAACCCGGGCGTGTGGATCCACGTACACGACATCTTCTTTCCGCACGACTATCCCGCTGACTGGCTGCTGAACCGGCGGCTCGCTCTGAACGAGCAATACCTGCTCGAGGCGTTCCTCGCTTTCAACAAAACGTTCTCGCCACAGTTAGCAAACTACTGGATGTGCCTCGACCACCAGGAGGAGGCGGCGCATGTCTGGCCCAATACCGCGACATCGTCGAGTTTCTGGATGAAACGAGTCGAATGACTTCGCAATCGATCTCGGCCATTATCGCAACCGTCGGCAGGCCGGAACTGCTGCGACTCTCACTCGAGAGTCTCGCGAAACAGACGATTCACGTTTCAGAAGTCGTCGTAGTTCATTGCGGAGACGACACGGGAACGTTCGCTGTGACGCAGGACGCGTGCTGGACGGAAGCTGCCATGGACGTTCGATACTTCCATTATCAGGAAAGGAACTGTGCGCAACAGCGCAACTTCGGCATCGAGCGCGCAAAGTACGACAATCTGCTCCTGGTGGACGACGACGTCGAAGTTGATCCGCGGTGGGTTGAAGAGCTCTTCACGCCCCTTTGGTCCGATCCGCAAGTGGGTGCGACGATGGGCAGCCTGATCAATCAACCGATGGCTATGCCCACGCTGTTTTGGCGAATTTACCGGATCGTGTTGCATGGCAGAGTGAAGGGTTTCGAACCCGGCCGGTTGATCGGAGCCGCTCTTCCGAATGGATTTCCAACAACCGCTCTGACGCCGATTCCGTGCGAGTGGATCGGCGGAGGCGCGAGCGCACTTCGGCGCGAGGCGTTCGAGTCTGTCGGCGGGTTCGCGTCCTTCTTTGCGGGCAGTTCTCCGGGCGAGGATTTAGATCTCGGATATCGTCTCAGCAGGCAGTGGAAGGTGTTTTACGTGCCTTCCGCGAAATGCATTCACCACCAGGCGCCGAGCGGGCGCGAAGAGACAAACCGGCACCAGTACCTTTCGATGCGATCGCGATTTGGAATTTTGACGATCACGATGCGGAAGAATCGTTACGCAGCGCTCGGACATATCGGACTGTGGGCGCTGGTCCAGTTTTTAAGTGAAATCGCGAGCTTGCGACATGGGCTCTTGCGGCCTGACTTACCGCGAGCGTGGTCCGGGCGGCTGCGTGGATTTTTATCGTGTATCAGCCACAAAGAGGCACAAAAAACACTCTCGTCATAGCCGACTATGCGATCGGGTACGCGAGCGGCTTTGGCGAGACGCTATACAATTTGTTCAGCGGATTTCCAAACGAGAAACTCTGGACGGCGCACCCGGGCCACAATGCACCGGTCAAAGATAAGCAAAGGGGCGAATCCGTAATTCTGCCATCACCGTCGCGTCCTCCGTGGCTGCCGAATCAGATCTCCCTTGCATACTATCCTTTGCTCAAGGCGCAACAGTTCGTCGCGTCTCGACAGACTGTGCAACTCCTCGCAGACGTCGTCAAAAAGAATTCGATCAAAAACCTGCTCGTCGTGCCTGTCAGCCCGTGGATTCTTTCAGCGGCACTCGCGCTGCACAAACAACATCCGTCGCTGAACCTCGTCGTGTATGTCATGGACGACTGGCAGGGACATCACGAGTGTCACCAACTGCCGTATTCGCGGTGGCGACAGCGCCTGCTCTCCGAAGTGATCACACGAGCAAACGTGCGATTCGCGGTCTCTCGTGAGATGGCCGCACACTACGAGGAACGTTACGGGAAGCCGTGGCTCGTCGCGCACAACGGAGTTCGGAAAGCTTCGTTAACGAACGGAACGAATGGCCGGCGAGAGCCGAAACAGGTGCTTCTCGCGGGCGACGTCAACGTGTTTCGCTTCGATGCCGTGATCGCTTTCGCAGAAGCGATCGAACGTCACAACCGTCGGGGTGGACAAGGGATCGAGTTTACGGTTATGGGCGAGGTCGCCGAGCAGCACAAATCCGCGTTGACGAGTCTGCGCGCTGTCAGCTTGTTGAGCCGTCGTTCGCATTCAGAGTGCCTCGACGCGATGAAAACCGTGGATCTGCTTTATCTGCCACTTGCTTTCTGCAAACGCTCGGCTCGCATTTCGCTCTATTCGCTGCCGACAAAGCTGCCTGAATATCTGGCGACGGGCAAGAGCGTGTTTTTTCATGCGCCGAAGGAGTCGGCTGTCTTTCGTGTTGCGGAGCGCTACGACCTGACGCCGCGACTCGCGAGCATCGACGCGGATGCGCTCGATGCCTTTCTCGAAACGTGGACCAGCGCGCATCACAATGGCGCCGAAACTGAAAAGGCGCGAAACGCCCTTCACACAGAATTCGATCTCGATAGGCTCGCCGCACACTTTCAAGCGGCCTTCGCGTGAACATCTATGAACTGCCGGATCTGCGATAACGAAACAGATCCATTCCTGCGCGTCTCGACCGACGACTTGAGTGAACCGTTTCTGGATGCGACGTTACGAAAGCAGTTGCCGGAGTTGAAACTGCGGCGTTGTGCTGAGTGTGGTTGTCTTTGGGCGGACGACGCACGCCAGGATGATCGAGTTCTGGCGGAAGCGTATGAGCGCGTGGACCATTCTTACTTTGACGCACAGGAAAACGATCCGAGATACACCACGTTTTACGATCGCTTGGAGCGGCTGTTGAAACAGCACGTCTCCGGTCGGTCGATCCTCGACGTCGGCTGTGGCGATGGCGTTTTTCTGACGAGCATGTCTGACGAGTGGTCCAAGCAGGGGCTGGAACCCAGTGCGTCTGGTGCAACTCTGGCGCGGAAGAAAAATCTCGATGTGGCGCAGGGTAGATTACATGACGCACCCAGGCGATACGACGCAGATCTGATCTCGGCGCTCGACGTGATCGAACACGTGATCGATCCGCACCACTTTGTCGACTCGTTCAAGCTCCATCTCCGTCCCGGCGGCGTGGTCCTGTTACTTACCGGCGACGCTGATTCTTATCCTGCAAAAATCGCTGGTCCGCAGTGGTCCTACCTGCGCTGGTGCGGTCACATCTCCGTGTTTTCACAAACGGGCTTGCGCAAGCTGTTACAGCGACATGGCTTTGAGATTCTCGATTGGAGCCGTTGCGAGCATCCTTCGAGTTCCGGGGTGTTTGCGTGGTGGCGAGTGCATCTGCTGGAGCCGGCGCGACGCGCGTTGGGACGGCAGAAATCGTGGTATCCATTCTGGCGCGACCATCAAACGGTGCTGGCGCGGTTGAAGACAAACGGTGTCTCGTAATTGGGTGTTTCTCGGCGATAGTCTGACTGAGGGCGTCGGCTCCAAACGCATCAGCCACGTGGGAGAACTGGCAGCACAGCTTCGCGCCGGGGGCAACACGAACGTTCATGAGTTTCGTCTGCGACACATCGAGACACACACGTTCAACCGCTTCATAGATTTCAATGTCGCGGGTTTTATGAATGTTAACGCGCAGCAGAATGGATCTGATGTATGGCTGTGGAATCTCGCGTGTGAGGGACAGACGATCGAGTCTGACTTTAATTGGTTGCCGCTGATTACGGCGCTGCGTCCCGAGCTGGTAGTGATCTTCCGGGGAAGTCTGGAAAGTATTATCCGCCCGGCGATGTTGCGCGAGGGTGGATGGCCGTGGTGGGTTCCGGCGTCGTGGCGTGGTTACGCGGCGATGGATCCGCGTTGCTACTTCAGCAATACGTGGTGGCGTAAAGCAAAGCAGACGTCGCTCGACGCGTTGAAACAGAATCTGCGACTGAAGCTTCTCAAGGTGCGTCCGGGCAAGCCGTTGATGGACCTCGAGACGCTCGCATTACATCAAACGGAACTGATACGCCGGTTGCGCGATCTGGATGCGCGCGTTGTTGTGCTCGGACTGTTGCCGGTGGACCATGCGCGCTTCCCGGACTCTCCGGAACACTTCCGTTTGGTAAACGCACGGCTCAAGCAGGTGGCGCAGGCGGAAAAAGCCGAGTTCTTCGATTGGGGCTCGCTTCTGCCGGCGAATGGCAGTCGCGGCGCGTTTTTCTATCGCGACAGTTTTCATCCGAACGCAGCCGGTGCCGGTCTGCTGGCGAAAATTCTTCGCGACCGTATTTGTATATGAGTCTCTCGGCAATCGTCACCGCGTATGACCGGATCGATCAGACGTTGCAGACGTTGCGAGTGATTCACAACTGCGTTCCTGCGCCCGCGGAAGTCCTGGTTCATGTTGATGCGAATCAGGTTGCCACTGAGAATGCCATTAGAGCTGAGTTTCCGAACCTCCGCATTCTGCGCAGCACGGATCAGGTCGGCCCAGGCGGTGGACGGAACAAGCTGATTCATGCGGCGCAGTTTGAATTTGTCGCGAGCTTCGACGACGACTCTTATCCGATTGACTCTGACTACTTCGCACGTGTGCTGAAACTCTTCGAACGATTCCCTGAGGCGTCGGTTGTGTGCGCGGCTCTTTATCACATCGGGGAATCGATCGGTCTGGATGAACAACGCGCACAATGGACGGCCGATTTTTTGGGCGCTGCATGCGTGTATCGACGCAGCGCGTTTATCGACGCGGGCGGGTACGTGCCGTTGCCGGTTGCGTATGGGATGGAGGAAGTCGACCTTGCTCTTCGCGTTCACTCGCGAGGTGGAAAGATCCTGACGAGTCGGTGGTTGCGCGTCTTTCATAACACTGATTTAGGACATCACGCAGATCCACGTGTGATCGCGGGCAGCATCGCGAATCTCGCGTTGCTCGCGTATCTGCGTTATCCGGTATGGCTATGGGGAATCGGAGTCGGACAATGTGCGAACCGGTTGTTGTGGCTGTTGCGACACGGGCGGCACCGCGGGATCTTGAAGGGTTTGACGATGATTCCGGCGCATCTGCGTGCGAATCATCAGTACCGGCTGACGGTGAGCAAGAGAGCTGTGAGGTCTTACCTCGCGCTGCGTAGGGCGCCGGTAGCTGTGAGCTTGTGATGAAGTGGATCTGCTGCCAGCTCGGTGCACGCGAACATTACGCGGTGCCACGTGCGCTGCAACTCGGCGGCGTGCTCGGTGAGTTCATTACCGATCTCTGGCTCAAACGCTTCAAGGGAAGATTTCATGCAGGGCTGGCGAGCGCTCGAGTGACTGCTCCGAATGTTGCCGCGCTCACATTCGAGTTGAAAGCCTACGTATCAGGCGCGAATGGGTGGAAGTTGATCCATCGAAGAAATGAGTGGTTTCAGCAGCATGCCGTACACAAGCTTCACAAACAAGCCACAAATGGACCACGTACCGTTTTTGCGTATAGCTATGCTGCGGAAGAGATTTTCAAGCATGCACGCGAGCGTGGCTGGAGAACGGTGCTGGGCCAAATCGATCCGGGTCCTGCTGAAGAACGCATCGTCGCCGGTCTGCACAACGGCGGTTTTGAACCTGCGCCTGCAGAGTACTGGGATCAGTGGCGCAACGAGTGCGCGCTCGCGGACCAGATCGTCGTGAATTCGACGTGGTCCAGGGACGCGCTGCTCGGTGAAGGGGTGCCCGCCGAAAAGATTCGCGTGCTGCCGGTTGCGTACGAAGCGGGCGGTGAGGCGACGGCGTTTCAGCGGAGTTATCCGAAGGCGTTCACTTCAGGGCGGCCATTGCGCGTGTTGTTTCTCGGGCAGATAAACCTGCGAAAAGGCGTCAGGCAGTTGCTCGATGCAGTCGAGCTGCTGGCTGATGAACACGTTGAGTTTTGGTTTGTTGGACCAGCACAAGTCGATCTGCCCGCGCGTGTTAAATGGTTTGGCGTGGTGCCGCGTGTCGAAGTTGATCAGTACTACAAAGAGGCGGATGTATTCATTTTTCCGACGCTCTCGGACGGGTTTGGATTGACGCAGTTGGAAGCACAGTCGTGGAAGCTGCCGGTAATCGCTTCGCGTCACTGCGGAGAAGTCGTGTCTGACGGTGTGAATGGCGTGGTCCTGGAAGTAGTTTCCGGCCAGGCGATCGCGGATGTGTTGCTCGAGTTTTTGCGCGCGCCCGAGCTGCTCAGCACGATGTCCGCGAATTCAGGCGTCGGCGATCGCTTTAGCCTAAAAAGCCTGGCGTGCTCGCTGACGAATCTGTGATGCAATCATTAACGTGGAATCGGCCGGCGGTTGGGTTGGCTGCGACTCCGAGCCTGACGTTGCGCTCGACGCTGCTCGCGGTGCTGAGCACGAGCGTTGCCACGGCGATCTCGATCCTGTTGATCCCGGACAATCCCGCAAACGAAGGCGCGTTGTTCTATCCGGCGCTCGTGATGTCTGCCGGACTCGCTGCAGCACCGATCGTCGCCGCGGTACGTTATCCAAAAGCACTTCTGCGCGGCGAATCACTGCTCGCCTTGGCGCCTATCTACTGGCTCCTGCTCGATCTTTTACAAGGCATCTACTCGATGGAAGACATCACCGCCGATCAGGTGCGCCGCGCATTCTTCGGCATCGGACTCTTCGTCGTGATGGTCTGGCTCGGCGCGATACGCCGCTCGTGGAAGTTACCCAACGTGCTGATCAGCTCCGTCTCGCAGGAGTTTTCCGTCAACACATACTTTGCGCTCGCGATCGCATGCTTCTTCCTCGGCATGTTGAACTTCGCGGTGCCTTGCAACTTCAACGTGTTCGAGATGGTCCATTACCTCGGCAAGGAGCGTTGGGTCGCGCCCTGGGGACGCGGACAGTTAGGCAGTTGGGATGCGTTCCTCGATCACCTGCAATACTTCGGTTATCTGCTGCCCGTGCTTACCGTTGTGATCGGCAGGCGTGTAGGACTGCGTAACGTGCGCACTGTGATTTGTACTGCGATGTCCGTGGTCATCACACTCTTCCTCGCGCAGAGTGGCAGCCGGCGAGTGATCGGCGTCGTTGCGGGAATGGCGCTCGTTCTTTGGGTGTTGGACCAGCGACGCTTGCGAATCAAACATCTGCTCACCTCGCTGTTGACGATCGCTGCGTTGCTGCTCGCGCTTCAGGTGATGCTCGAATACAGAAACGTCGGTTTGGGTGCTCTGGTCGGCGAGGGAGAAGTGGTGAGCGGGCGTTTCGAGAAGATGCAGCTTCTCGAAGAGCAACACCTGCGTGTCGACGATAACTTTTATCGCCTCTGCCAGATCATTCAACTCATTCCTGACTCGTACCCCTTCGTGTATCACAAATATTTCGTGTACGTGATGGTGCGTCCGGTGCCGCGTGTTTTCTGGCCGGAGAAGCCTGTCGACCCGGGATTTGATTTACCGACCGCGCTCGGTGTTCAGGGCGTTTCGTTTTCATATTCTGTGATCGGCGAGTTCTACATGTCGCTCGGTTTCATCGGGATTGCGCTTGGCGGCTGGTTTTACGGACGCGTCTCGTCGATGGCGAGCGCGCTGCTCGCACGTTGCGCGACGCAGGGCGCGCTCGTGATCTACAGCATCGTGGTGATGGCGCTGTTTTCCGGGATGCGATCGATTCTCGACTTGATTCTCGTGAGTTACGTGGTGCTGGCGTGGGTGGGTCTGTCGCACTTGTTTATGAAGTTGAGGCGTGCGTGAAGGTTTTCGTTCTGACAGATTGTCCGTCGCCTTATCAGGTTGAGCTGTTCAATGAGATCGAAGCGTATGGCGAGTGTGAGTTGGAAGTCGCGTACCTGCGCGACAGCGATCCGAGCCGGCATTGGAAGTCGTCGGTTCTTCAACATGAATCTGTGATCCTCGAGGGAAACGGAATGCTGCGCGCGCGTGAGGCTGCGCGGCGCGCCGACGTCGTCGTGTTCAATTACTACAGGCACGCGCACGCGGAACACTTGATCGCCGAGCGCGCAACCTCGGGAGGTCCGTGGTGTTTCTGGGGGGAGCGGCCTGGGTTGCGACAGCCTGAATGGGCGGGAAGACTTTTGCGAAAGTGGAAACTGTCGAAGCTGCATCGAGCGGCAGTTCCGATTTGGGGAATTGGGAAGTTTGCGGTCGATGAGTACCGCAGAGAGTTTGGTTCGCGACGCGCGTATTTTAACCTGCCGTACTTTTCGGATCTCCGGCGCTTCGACAACTCCGATCGCCAACAACGTGCGGAACGCGTGTTTCTGTTTTCGGGTTCGCTGATCGAGCGCAAGGGTGTTGATGTGCTGGCTGGAGCTTTCGTCCGATTGGCGAGTGAAGTGTGCAACGTAAAGCTGAAGATCGTTGGAGAAGGGGAGCTGCGGCAGTCGCTTGAGCAAACGCTTGCGCCTGTGCGTGAGCGCGTGGAGTTTGTGGGATTCAAAGATTGGGATGAGTTGCCGCGCGAATATGCAAGCGCGGATGTGTTGTGTGTGCCTTCGAGGTATGACGGCTGGGGGCTTGTGGTGCCTGAGGGTCTAGCGTCTGGTTTGCCGGTGATAGGGACAGATCGGATGGGAGCGGCGCTGGAGTTTA
>Ga0105237_10004115_pt1 | contig 16959 bp, 10 predicted proteins | sample KBSC24metaG_FD_81520 | JGI IMG/M metagenome (GOLD analysis project Ga0105237, IMG submission 81520) | Corn rhizosphere microbial communities from Kellogg Biological Station, Michigan, USA - KBS C2-4 metaG | ecosystem: Host-associated > Plants > Roots > Rhizosphere > Soil | place: Michigan, USA... | reverse complement strand
TGGGCATGTCCACAAACCAACTTTATGGAAATGATGTTTCGCAAGGTTGAATACTTGATTGAAGGGGATGCCGCACATCAAAAAATGTTGAACAAAGCAGCCTGGACAGGAGACAAAATCTTTAAGAAAACTACCAAACACATTCTCTTTTTTACTTTATCATTTCTTATTGCAAACACTTTTCTTTCCTATATCATAAGCATAAAAGAGTTGGAGAAAATCATCACAGAGCCAATTTCTCAACATGTAGCAGGTTTTACTTCCATCATTATTTTTAGTGGTATTTTTTATGGTGTGTATGCTTTCTTTAGAGAGCAGGTGTGTACCGCTGTTTGTCCGTACGGAAGATTACAAAGCGTATTGCTCGACAAGAACTCAATGATTATAGCATACGACTATAAACGTGGGGAACCAAGAGGCGTAGCAAAAAAAACGGCAGAAAACATTTTTGGCGATTGCATTAATTGCTTTCAGTGCGTGAAAGTATGTCCGACAGGCATAGATATACGCAACGGCGTTCAAATGGAATGTATTGGCTGTACTGCCTGCATTGATGCCTGCGATAGCATTATGACCAAAATAGACAAGCCAAAAGGTTTAATACGTTATGCCAGTGAGAACAGCATTGCCACAGGCAAACCATTGCGTTACAGCACCAGGATGAAGTTCTACACATTATTATGTGTTGTAGCCATTTCATTGCTTACAATACTTATTGTTACAAGAAAAGATATTGATGCAACAGTTTTTCGTACACCGGGCATGCTCTACCAGGAAAGAGGAAAGGACAGCATATCTAATCTTTACAACATAAAATTTGCCAACAAGACTTTAAAAGAATTACCGTTAACAATTAGATTAAAAGATGGCATCGGATCTATTCAAATGATTGGCAAACCTGTTATTCATGTGGAGAAAGAAGGTCAGGGTAGTGGTTCTTTTTTTGTGATACTGCCAAAGAATATGATACATGAGAGAAAAACAACCATTAGCCTGGCCCTTTACGAAGGCGGCAAGCTTTTGTCAGAAGTAAAGACAAGTTTTCTTGGGCCAGTTGAATGAAGGAGAATTATGTTGAACTCTAAATGCTGAATGATTTTGGCTTTCCACGCGAAACATTTAAAACTAAAAGCATGCTGTCGCACATTGCTGAATAATATGCTGAACGCACAAGAGTGCGACGCAACAAAGCTCAATAGTAGTAATGGCGATGGGCTCAAAAAAATTAAACTTATAAATTATGAACTGGGGAAACAGGTTATTAATTGTTTTTGCGGGCTTTGCCTTATTAATCGGTACGCTGGTGTATAAATGCATGCACCAGAATTTTCAATTGGTATCAGCAACTTATTATGATGAAGAACTGAAATACCAGGACAAGATTGATGGCATGCACAATGCTGCAACAGCAGGCAACATAATATTGCAGCAGACAGACAATTTTATTAACATACAAATGCCCGATGCATTAAAGGAAACCAAGCTTAGCGGGCAGGTTTATTTTTATTGTCCCGCCAATGCATCGAGGGATGTTAAGCTTGCTTTGCAGATCACCAACGGCGGCATGGTGATTGACAAGTCAAAGCTTATTGCTTCAAACTATACTGTAAAGCTTTCTATACAAAGCGGCAATAAACCTTATTATTACGAACAAACCATTGCTGTTACACACTAATGTTGTCAACAATACTCATACCTGCATTAAGCCTTGGATTGTTGAGCAGCCTGCATTGTGTTGGCATGTGCGGGGCAATCGCCTTTGCCTTGCCTGTTCAACACCTGCAGCCTGTTAGACGAACAGCGGCCATACTTTTATACCACCTGGGAAGAATATCAACCTATAGTTTGCTTGGCGTTCTGTTTGGTTTAGCAGGCAGGCAATTGTATCTGGTTGGTATGCAACAATGGTTTTCTATATCATTAGGGTTAATAATGATAACATTTGTTATTTTCCGGCTTTTTGGTAACCCTTTTTACAAATTACCAGCCATTAATAAACTGCATCATCAACTACTAAAAATCATTGGCACTCTTATCAGGAAAAATAGCGTTGGAAGAACATATTTATTAGGTATGGCCAATGGATTATTACCATGCGGTATGGTTTATTTCGCCCTGGCAGCAGCACTTACAACAGGTAACTTAAGCAGCGCTGTAAGCTTTATGTTTATTTACGGCCTGGGCACTGTGCCTGCAATGTTATTGGTATCTTATTTTGGCTATAGAGCTAAGCTTTCATCAAGGATGTTCATTAAAAAAGCAGCGCCATTTTTTATCGCTGCTATGGGAATGTTCTTTGTGTTAAGAGGAATGGGGTTGAATATTCCTTATGTTAGTCCATTGTTACCATCAGCACCAAAAGAAGCCGTGAGCTGCCATTAATCAAAGGCAATTATTAAGCAGCAAGTTTTCTTTTATTCAATAGCTTATCTGTTTGTTTTCTTCCTTCTTCATTTTGTTGTTGCAATGTATAATCACTCATCATCCCTGTTGCAATCCATTGCGTACCGGCTTTGCGATATATCAATGCATACAAACCGAACAGCAATTCAAGATCCGTTTCAACCTGTTGTAACGTTCTGGTTTTAGTAATGTTTATTTTCCAATTACAATAATAAGTATCGAAATATTTTATATCGTTAACAGGCTTTATCACCACATTTTCAGACAACGGTTGTTTGCGCTGTGGAAAGCGGAAGAACTCTAATTTAAGGAAGGGATAAGCTTCGATAAACTGATGCTGAATTTCAAAAATCGGGTTTGTTTTTTGAACGTTGAGATGCATAAAAAGAAGGTTGATTGAATGGGTTTATTACTGTAGTTGTAGATTATTTAGAAAGTATTTCTTCTTTATTGATAATGTTTTTCTTGGTACGGCACGCGCCATTACAAACACTGCAATCATGGCCCTTAGCGCCTGATATATTATGAGAAAAAATTTCAGTAGATAAGTCTTCTTTAGCAAGAGATAATACTGCAGGAGCATAATTTTCTGTGTGGGAAGAAGGTTGTATTGAATGCAATAACATGTCAAGGCTTGCTACATCATGTGTTGCATTTACCACCAGGTCAATCTTTTCTTTCGAGGCCGGATCAGTCACAGCAAATTCTATAAAACGTCTCACATGAAGCTCGGGTTCCTGAGAGTTATCGAACTGCCTTAACCATTTACGTATAAATGAAACAATATCACCAGCATTAGATTGTTGCCGGTTAGTAATAATTGTAACCCACCTGAACCCTTGATAAAAGCTATGTGACGGAACAATAAGCAAATGACATTTTATATTTTCTGATAATCCAGAAACATTTATGCTGTTTTGATGATGGGCATCGCTTGTATTTGTATTTAACCCTGTTACCAATAGCAGGGGATGTTGCAATGCACAAAACTTCTCCAACTCGCTTTCAAACTCACCGTGCAATATGATACCTTCAATTTCTATTTTATTGTCTGTTCTTGCAAGCAAATGCATTTTTAATTCATTTAGCCAGGTAATACGTCTTTTCTGCACTTTATAAAGCTCCGCTTCATCGCTGGAAAGTGAAAGACATACTTCTGCCAGTTGAACTACATGTATCATGATAAGTTTGGCGCGCAATGCTACGGCCATATCTGCAGCATACTTTGCCGCATTTAAAGAAGAATTCGACAGATCAACTATTACAAGAACAGGGGCCATCTTTTTTTTGAGATAAAAATAAACGGGCAGGTTGCGGTCACCAATGATTGTCATCATTAATCATTATGATAATAGTCATCTCCAGCTGGCAGAAAGGTCAAATTCAATATAACCGGGCAGCATTATTTTGAGACAAATCATACCAATGTTACCAAACAGGAAAATTATTATTGGTATCACCATTCCGCTTGTTTTATTTATTATATCTGATAGCATGGCAGGTCTTTTAATGCCTTCAATTTATGCAGCCGAGACACCAAACTGGTTTATGCAAACACGTAGCCAGGATTTTATTGACCTCGTGCTTGTTATGCCAGTGCTTGTAGTTTCATGCATTTATACAGTCAAGGGCAAGGTATTTGGTTTATACGTATGCGGTGGTGTTTACCTTTACCTGTCTTACACTTTTACGATTTATACTTTTGCATTACATTTTAATAGCCTTTTTCTTTGTTACTGCATAACTTTTGGCCTTTCTGTATATGGCCTTATCTATATTTTTTATTGTCTGCTTATCCATCCTCAAAAGCTTCAGGCGCGGCAAATTAACAGGGACCTTTTTATGTCCTGGTATTTTATAGGTATCGCTATATTTTTCTCGGTACTATGGCTTAGTGAAATTGTTCCGGCGCTGTTATACCATCAGCTTCCGGCAAGTATAATACTTACCGGCTTACTTGTTAATCCTGTACAGGCGTTAGATTTATCACTGTTGCTGCCGTTAGTGTTTATGACCGGGTTATGGATAAAGCAGGGAAAAATAATTGGTAAGATTCTCGCACCGGTTATCTCCACTTTTTTTGTATTGATGTCGTTAACCATTGCAATCATCGCCCTTTTTATATCGGGTAATGAAAACCTGCCTGTTATTATTATAATGGTATTGATGGCACTTGTTTCTCTTCTTTTACTCTTTCATTCATTTAAAGGGATGCAACAAAGTCTCGTTACATAAGATAATGGTTTGAGTGTGCAGAATCATTTTATTGTATGATATGTTTTGGACAATTTGAAGAAGTTACAGAACCTGCCGATCGGCAGAAAGCTATTGACCACCTTATACACCGGAAACTTCCCTATATCTCAAGCGAAACCGTTCATCAGTAACCTCACTGGCCATTTGAAACCAATGAGGTTACTGATGTGAACGGCATCATCTTTAAAATCCGGCTACTGGAAAAAAGCGGGAGATTTGAAATGTCAATACATGGCAGTTTTTGCGTAAGCTAAAAACTTATACTATAAAAATATTTTGCTTGTTACAGAGATGCCTGCTGCAAAAAAATATCCACCAGTTTAGGTTTATCCTGTACACGAAGCTTTACAAATTATAAAATAAGGGGCCGGGACGAAACCGACCCCCTTTTGCAGTCTCTGCTGCAAAAATCAACTGCCGGCAGTTACAAATTTGGATTCAACTGTTTGTCGTTGATGGGTATGGGGGCCCAATAAAATGTGTGCGCATTATCGTCGGGTTTTCCAACCAATGGGTCTTCTGCTGCATTACGGTTTGCATTGGCTTTGGCAACAGTTTCAGTGCGCAATAAATCAAACCAGCGGGCTGCAGGTTCAAGGCCTGCAAATTCCCATCCTCTTTCGGCAATAACGGAATCGCGGAAAGCAGCCTGGGAAAGTCCCGGTGTAAGGTCAGGTAAACCGGCCCTGTTTCTTACAGCATTAATGGCGGCATAGGCAGTTGCATCCGGACTGGATGATGCTGCTTTTGCCTCTGCATAGGTCAATAATGTTTCCGCATAACGAACTACAAAAACGGTATGGCTACCGGCCCAGTTACCTACATGTGTGGTTTTATTATAGCTGTCATCATCGAGGTATTTCTGGAAATATGGATGCTTTAAAGCTGTATGCGTCCAATCTGTTGCAGCGCCATTTACAAAATACACCGATTGGTAAGTGCCATCTTTACGCGAACCAGCGGGGAAATTGTTGTAAAAATTTATTTCACCAAAAAAATCATCCCAACCGCCTTCATCACCTGGCTGGGTCGAGTTAGGGCCACTCATGTTCCATTGGTTCCATGCGGCATTGGGCACATTCGGGTTATAATAACAACCAAACACGGCTTCATTATTATACTTGAATTCTTTCTTCCACAGGTTTCGGAAATCAGACAACAAATCAATATTGTATTTAGCCTTGTTATCCATTACCTCTTTTGCTTTTGCAGCTGCTAAGGCGTATTTGTCGGCTTGCTTTAAAGGCCAGCCTGCCATTGTAAGATAAACATTTGCGAGCAACGCTTTTGCAGAACCGCTTGTTGCAGCTACATTCACACCACTCTGAAATTGCGAACCCAGGCCATTCCAGCTATCAGGCAACATTTTTTCGGCGTTCTGCAAATCTGAAACGATCAAGGCATACACATCAGAAGGATCCGACTTGGCAATATTGTAATCAACTATATTATCCTTCACCAAAGGAATAGCGCCCCATGTTCTTGTTAAGAAGAAATAACTCAATGCTCTTAAAAAATATGCCTGCCCTGCCGCATGGTTTTTTTCATCTTCAGTAGCAGAAGCGTTGGCATAATTTAATATCATTGAATTGCAGGATTTGATAGTAGCATAAAAGCTGCTCCACCAGTTCGTCATCCTGTCATTGGATGAGTTGGGTTGAAAAGTATCAAAGTCTGAAAAAGAATATTTATTGCCGGTACGCTTAACCGTTACATCATCACCGCCGTAGCAGGTTGCAAAACCCGCCATCTGGTTAAAAGCAACATTTATCAACGCATACAAGCCTGTTGATGCAAGCGATAAATCATTTGCATTTTTATAAAACTGTGTACCTGTAGGTACTTTGGGTTCTTCATTTAAAAGATTCTTACTGCAGGAAGCAATAACGATGCAAACCATGCATATCATCAAATATTTTTTCATATACTTTTTTTAAATGATTTAGAAATTAGCATTGATACCAATGGTGAATGAGCGTGGGTTTGGATAAGCGCCAAGGTCAATGCCGGCTGCGATATCTGTATTACCCTGCGTATCAGCTTCCGGGTCAAAACCTTTGTATTTGGTAATTGTGAAAAGGTTCTGTGCGCTTACAGATAAACTTATATCCCCAAAGCCGATTATCTTTTTAGAAAGCAGGTACGATAAGCTGATATTTTTTAATCTGACATAACTGCCATCCTGCAAATAATGGGTGGATTCGACATAGCTTCTACCCGTTTTGCTGGCAGGATTGGCCCACTCTGAACCGGTATTGGTTTTCGTCCAGTAATTGGCGGATGCTGCAAGGGTAGGATATTTAATGTCGCTGGTTGGCGCAGCAACTGCTGCGTAAGTTGCGTTAAATATTTTATTACCCTGAACGCCCTGTAGAAACAGGTTAAGCGTAAAATTGCCGTAAGTAAAATCGTTATTGAATCCAAACTGAAGTTTGGGAATAGGATTACCAATTACCACGCGGTCTTCATAACCAATGGAACCATTGCCATCAACATCCTTGTATTTATTGTCACCCGGCTGAAAACCAAGTGTGGCATCCGCTTGCTTGTAAACACCTTCCCACGGAATTAAGTAGAAGGCCCCAAGCGGAGAACCGGGTTTTACTACCTGTACAGAAGTATTTATCAAACCGGCACCCGGATAGCCGACATACACGATATCCTGGTCTCCTATGCTTTTAACTTTATTGGTCAATGTGCTTATATTCAGCATGGTGTTCCATGAAAATTTGCGGCTGCTTACTGCAAGCGCACTTATGGAAAATTCAAATCCCTTATTGCTTACTGAGCCAAGGTTCACCCACTGGGAGCCACCACCATCATAACTGGGAATAGTTTTTTGAAGCAATAATCCGTCTGTAAGCTTGTTGAAATAATCCATGGTCAGGTTAAGTCTGCCGTTAAGAAAACCTGCATCCAGGCCAATATCCCATTGGGTTGTTGTTTCCCATTTCAGGTTGGGATTAGGTGGGTTTCCTAAGGAATAGCCCTGGTAGGCTGTGCTGCTGCCGTAAGAATATTGCTGTCCTGTTAATAAACCCAATGTGCTGTAAGGTGCAATAGCCTGGTTACCCGTTTTACCCCAGCTTCCGCGAAGCTTAAGATTGGAAATGGCATCTATATCTTTCATGAAATTTTCGCCAGATATTTTCCATCCCGCAGAGAAAGAAGGGAAATAGGCCCATTTGTTACTGGTAGATTGAAATTTGGAAGAACCATCCCCACGATAAGTAGCCATTAAAAGATATTTGTCTTTATAGCTGTAGGTTGCCCTGCCAAGATAGGATTGCAAACTCCAGTTTGAATAAAATGATCTGATTCCTTGAGAGGCATTCAATTGCAGTGCATAATAGCCATAAGAAAGTGAAGTAAGCCCGCCACCATCTGCATTAAACCCGCTGTATTTATTGGAAGTTTGTTCATATGCACCTGTAACGGAAAGGTTATGAACGCCATTAAATGTTTGGTGATAGGTAAGTACATTGCTGTTCTGTAGTGTGTAGTTATCGCTGTAGCCCTGCCCGGATGACTGGCTGCTCTGGTTTATCCATGCATTATTTACATAACCGCTGCGGTAGAAATTGGCATCAACACCAACATTGGTATTAAAACTTAGCCAATCCGTTATATCCCATTTTAGTTTTGCATTTACAACCGCTGTGTTTGATTTGCCTTCATTATCGCTCTCTTTGGCAATCATGTATGGGTTTGGCCCGATAGGTGAAATTGCATAACGGTTATATGCTCCTGCTGCCTGATCATCATACACCGGTTCAGTAGGCGCCCAGGTAAGTGATGACGTAACCGGGCTGGCTTTGCTGCCCAGGTCGCCGTTATTTTTTGATTGAATATTGGTTAAAAACATGTTCAGGCCAATACTCACTTTTTTGCTTAGTTTACTGTCAATATTTGAACGAAGTGCAATTTTCTGCTGGTTTGTATTTACAACAATACCGGATTGATTAACATAGTAGCCCGAAATATAATAACGCGACTTTTCTGTTCCACCCGCAAGTGACAACTGGTAGTTTTGCGTGTAACCGGTCCTGAACACCTGGTCTTGCCAATCGGTGCCTTTTCCGGCATACGACTGGGGGTTGGGCAATACATCGGTTCCTGCGATATAATTAGCTTGCTCTGCATAGGCAACCGGGCCAAGCAGGTCATATTTCTTAATACCGCTGGCCGTAACAAAACCATTGGCATTTAACACCATCTTACCTGCTTTACCGCTTTTTGTTGTGATGATGATTACACCGTTGGCACCACGCGAACCATAAATAGCTGTGGCCGAAGCGTCCTTTAATACCTCCATTGATTCAATATCATTCACATTGATATCCTGGAAACTCACACTCCCAAGAGCAACACCATCCACCACAAACAAAGGATCGTTGCTGGAATTGATAGAATTGGCGCCCCGAATCCTGATTTTTACAACACCGCCCGGTGCCCCGGAAGCACTGTTGACAGAAACCCCTGAAGCCCTTCCCTGTAATGCGGAACTTACATTTACTACCGGCTGATCTTTATAGGCTGATGATGAAATGGTGGCAATAGAGCCCGTTACATTAGACTTTTTTTGCGTGCCATAACCTATGACCACAACATCCTGCAGGTTTTGCGTACCGTTTTGCAGTTGCACCTGCACGAAAGTCTGCCCGTTCACCGGGACTTCTTTGTTGCTGTAACCTATATAACTAAAGACCAATGTGGCATTTTCCGGCACGTTAATCCGGAAGCTGCCATCTTTTGTTGTAAGGGTAACAGCTTTACCCTCTTTTAATGAAACGGTTACGCCTTCGAGCGGGGCGCCGCTACTGTCTGAAGAAACTTTGCCGGTTACTGTTTGCTGGGCAAATGCCTGCATGCCAAAACAGACAAACAAAACCAATAAGCTGGTTAGTTTTTGCATAAATAATTTGTTGATTTTTTGCAGTTAAAGAATATGGCAACTTAAAAGCAAAGGGCTGGCGCAAGCAATCATAAACAAGAAGGGAAATGCGTCAAAGCCAATGCTTCGGGTACAATTTTAGGTAGATATTTTGTGAAGCTGAGGGGGGGTAATCACTTAAAAAGGGGGGTAAAATCAGGAAAATCAACTCTTTAGGTTATACAATTACATTCATTGTCTGATTGAAGGTCGCTTTGTATTTTTTTATATAGTCAGAGGGATTCATGCCAAAAAGCTTATTAAACTGGTACCGGAAATATTTTATATCATTTATCCCAACTTGTACGGCAACCTCACCAATGTTCATATCTGTGGTTAATAACAGGAGTGCGGCTTTACGTAAGCGTAGTAATCTTATAAACGCATTCAGGGATAAACCGGAAACGGATTTTACCTTTTCATACAGGCTGGAATGGCTCATGCCCATTGCCCGGGCAAAACTTTTAATAGTAAAATCGTCTTTCTCGATTTCCTTTTCAACTACCGCAATACATTTTTCAAGAAAATCACGGTACGCTTCAGAAACCTTCGTGTTGTTTTTACGCAACGTAACAGTGTCCAAAAAATATTGTTGCAACGTGCTGCGGTTTTTAAGGATATTTTCCACCCTTGCAATCAACAATTCTTTCTCGAAAGGTTTGGTGATGTAATCGTCGGCACCGCTTTCAAGTCCTTTGAGCTTTATTTCTGAAGAAGTAGTGGCTGTTAAAAGAATTACTGGTATATGGCTGAGGTTTGCATCTGCTTTAATAAAAGAGCATAGCTCGAAACCTGTAATACCATTCATTATAACGTCACAAATAATAATATCAGGCAGGTTTTTTTGTGCGGTCTTCAATCCTTCTTCGCCATTTTCAGCTTCATACACTAAAAATCTGTCTTCAAAAATCTGTGCCAGGTATTGCCGGATATCTCTATTGTCATCAACTAATAAAATGCTTTTCTTTTCTGTAATAATGTTTTGGCTTGCCAGGAAATCTCTTTCAGAAATTGTTTTGGAAGTTTCTTTTTCCGGAGTCAGGGCTTCTTCATCAGTTTCAAAGCCCGCAATCAATTCTTCTACCAACACCGGTTTTCTTTCTTCCTGGTCTATTTTCCATTCTTCGCCTGGCTGCCACTGGCCACTAAGGTTAACAGGCAGGCTTACAATGAATTTTGTTCCCTCACCTGGATCGCTTTTATAAGAAAGATTGCCCTGGTGTGCCCTTATAAACTGGTTGGCGAGATATAAACCTATTCCAAACCCTTTGTGATTTACATGCTTGCTGCTTTCTGTTTGATAAAATCTTTGGAACAACTTATCGCCGACTGATTTTTCAATACCACATCCTGTATCGCTTATCACCACTTCAACAGTATTTTGGGATGGTTGATGTAGTGTTTCAAGTTTTACCGTTCCACCCGCAGGCGTAAATTTTAGCGCATTTGAAATAAGATTATATAAAACAATTTCTATTTTTTCACGGTCGCCTGCCATCTCGATTCCAATATCACCTGCAAATTCATAATGAATATTTCTTGCTTTAGCCTGTTGTGAAAAACAGATGAAAACTTCGTGGCACAATTCATTAAAATTAATTTTTTCTATGTTCAGCGTACCGTTTTCTGCATCTGCCTTCCTGAACAACAGTAACTGGTCTACCAAACTGAGCAAGCGCCTTGCATTGCGATATACAAGATGCAGTCCAGAAGCGGATTGTCTTTTCTCAGGAAAATGCAGCAGTTCTTTTACCGGATCTATAATAAGCGTGAGCGGCGTTCTGAATTCATGTGCAATATTGGTGAAGAATAAAAGCTTTTTTTCGTTTAGCTCTTTTTCTTTCTCCGTTTCTATTTTGGCAAGGGCTATTTCATACTTATGTTTCGCCCTGAGCGTTCTGTACCAGGCATACAGGTAAACAAGCCCACAGGCGATTGCTGTATAAATAAGATAAGCCCACCACGATCGGTACCAGGGCGGCAATACTTCAATCATAAGATTTTGTTGCCATTCGCTTTCATTGCCGTTTCCATCAATAGCTTTAATGTGAAAGGTATAAGTACCTTCGTTCAACCTGGTATAATTAGCTGTTCGAATACGCCCAACGTAGTTCCAGTTCTTATCCCATCCTTCAAGATAATAGGCGTATTTTATTTTGTCTGAAGTTGAATAATTCAGTGCTACAAAATCAAAAGACAATACTGCTTTATCAAAAGGTAATCGTATGCTTTTAATATCATCAACAGAGCGACTGGTTATATAACTGCTGTTTGCCTCAACAGGTGAGTTATCAATTCTTAACCCGACAAGCAGAATAGTAATAGGATTTGGTTTAGTGGTTAAAATACTGTCAGGATAAAAAATATTCATGCCTTTGATGCCGCCAAAAACAAATTTTCCTGAACGAAGTTTTAAGCCTGCATTATAATTGAATTGATTGCTTTGCAAACCATCTGAAAGGGAAAAATTCCTGAACTTATGGGTTGCAGTATTAAACGCTGAAAGGCCGTTAAAGGTGCTCATCCATAAGTTTCCACTGTTATCTTCCAATATGTTTAAAACCGAGTTGTTACTTAAGCCCGCTGTTTCATCAAATCTTTTATATGTATTATTTGAACGATTGAATAAAAGCAAACCTCCCCCTTCGGTTCCAATCCAGAAATTTCCTTTTTTATCTTCAACAATGCTTCTTACTGCATACCCAAGCTGGTAACGTTTAAATGTTTTATTCTTTTCATCAATTTGAATAAGAGCAGAAAAATCTCCCGCCCATAAACAGCCTTTACTATCCTGGTACATGGCAAGAATATTCTTGAGCTTTGCGTCGTACAATTTAAACTGATTCAGCCGGTCATCAAAGCAATACAAACCTCCTTCCAGGCAGGTTCCGGCCCATATTCTTTTTTGATTGTCTTTATATAAAATGAAAGGATTCTTGTCTGCTTGTTTTGTAGCCGTGTTCATGCATTCAAAATGCTGAAAACGGTGTGTTTCTTTACTAAAACGATCAACGCCGCCGCCCCATGAACTTATCCATAAATGGATGCCGTCATCATCATTTAAAATATCAGTGATAAAATTACTGCTCCTTGATTGTGGCGTTAATGCAGGACGGTTGAAACTGGTAAACGTATTTAGTTTACTGTTCCATAAACTTATGCCTTTGCCATCTGTACCCACCCAAAGATCTTCGCCGGTATCTTCCTCAATACACGTAACGAAATCATCACCAAGAGTCTGATGACCTAACGGATGCGCAATTGTTTCAAACTTTTCCCTGTCATTGTCAATAATATTTATGCCACCACGCATGGTGCCAATCCACAACCTTCCATTATTGTCCTTAAGAACCGAATAAACACAGGGGCTTGTAAGGTTTTTTTCAGATGAGTTTAGAAAAAGGTTACGTATTTGGATATCCCCATCATTTAATACAAATACTCCATTGCCATCTGTAACAATGTATAAGCTGTTGTCATAATGCTTTAACTGCAATACCCTGTTGCCGCTTGAAAATTTCTTTGTAAATATTTTTGTGTTGATGGAATATGTATACAACCCGTCATCAGTGCCCAGCAGCAAGGTGTTATTTAAAAAATACTTCAGGCAGATACCATTTTTTATTTGCGCGGTAACCAGGCTAAGCGATTTGGTTTTGTCATCATATAAAAACAGCCCTTTCCCACGCACATACACCCATGTACGTTTTGCGTCATCGCATTCCGTTGTCATTGCCTGGTAACCGAATTGATGATTTATTAATACAGGTAACGCAATATTTGTTTTTGCTTCATATAATAAAAGGCCATCATCTGTTGCAATAAACATATTGCCCTTACCAAAAGACATTATGTTATTTACGATTGAAGTTATTTTTTGTGGTTTTGTTGATTTGTGTGGTAAATAATAAACAGGTGAAAAGGATAATGCTACCTGGTCGTATATCGCCACGCCGCTGCGTGTACCTACCCACAACCTTTTATTATCATCTTCCACAATAGCCGCAATCCTGTTATTTGGAAGAGAATTGTTATCGTTTAAATGATTGCGAAAAACTTTAAAATAATAACCATCATAGCGATTCAGGCCATCATAAGTACCAAACCAGAGGAAACCCCTGTGATCCTGAAAAATACTGGTTACAGAATTATTGGAAAGACCGTTCTCGATACCCAAATAAGCAACAGGCTGATGAGTACCTGCAAAAGCATTAAGTGAAAGATGCAGACTGCAAAGACAAGTTATAGCAAACAAAAATCTCTTCACCATACCAATTCGTAATAACTAAAACTATTGATTTTTGTGAAAAGCAAAAACTTTTGCTGTTAACAGGGAAGTTTATGGTGCAATCGCCGGTGGTTCCGGCATTTAGACAGTGCCACCGTTAGCTCATGGCGGGCAGAGTAAAATAAAAACTCGAGCCGGTGCCATAAATACTGTTTACATCAATTTCACCCCGATGCGCTTTTATAATGGCTTTGCAAAGGTACAGGCCCAATCCAAGCCCATGCACCTTCCTTTCTTCTGCCCTGTAGAAACGTTTAAATACATGTGGCAGGTCTTCCACTTTAATTCCAGGTCCATAGTCAGTAACAGTCGTCTTTACATGGCCGTCCAGGCGTTCAATGGTCACCTCAACTGGTTTATCTGTTCCCGCATATTTTACGGCATTGGTTAACAGGTTTTCCATCACCTGGCAAATCCGTTGCCTGTCAATCCGCAATTTCACATCCGTGTTGCATGAGTATTTAATAGTAAGACACGGAAAAGTAAGTTGAATACGCTCAATGCACTCCTCAATAACTTCTCCATAAGTAACCAACATCGTGTTGACTGGCAGTTTATGCAGGCCGGCGCTTGCCACATCTGTAAGTTCACGCATCAACATATTCAGATGCCTGCCGGTTTCTTCTAGGGTTTTCGTGTAGCCCGCTGCTGCTGAAATATCCTGCACAATAAGCGCTTTATTAAGGAGTGCTATGGAAAGATTGAGCCGGGTGAGCGGGTTTTTAATTTCATGGGCAATAAAACCAATGGTATCCTTGTAATGCCTGGCCATAATTTTCTTTTGTGTTTCGTCTTTCAGTATGATGAGCAGTGTTGGACGTGCGAATACATGCTCTTCCAGGAAGAAGCTTTCAAACCTGATAATTCTTTTTTTGCCATTTTTTCTTTTGACAGCGAAGTATGTTTGCTCAGGCAAACGGTGTTCTTTAAATATTTTGCGGAGCGATTGTTTTAGTTCTTCTTTCTGCCAGAACTCTATTGGCAAATCTGACAGGAAACTGTTTTCATAAACATAGTCCTGCTTTTCAAAAAGCTCTGCAAATGAGCTGTTTACTTTTAGAATTCTTTCCTGTTCGTCAATGACAATGAGGGCATCGCTGATAGTCTGCAGAATATTGTCAAGCAGGTTATTCGATGCCTGCAACCTTTGCTCCAAAAGCTTTTCTTTATTTAAGTTATGGACCGCTTTTACATAAAATTGCTCACCCTCTGTATTCTCCACAGCTATTGTCTCTCCTGCCACCCATAACGGGTATCCGTCCGCATGCAAAAGGTAATTTTTATCCAGGGCGGCGCCTTCTTCTTCCACGGTACGCAGTTCCTTTTCCGGCAAACCCTTCGCCCGATCATCTTTAATAAAAAGACTTGAAAAATTTTTGCCTGTCAACGTAGATTTTTTATACCCAAATTCTCTCTGGAAGGTATCGTTGAATGCAAGTATATTTCCCTGCAAATCTGTGATGATAAGCGAATAAAGACGGCTGTTTAAGAAAATTGACTCAAAGAAACCCAGCGTTTCGAATGAAAGTGGATGAGTAATCATAAACAAGGAGGTATGAAATAAGAACATTTAGTCCCGTCTTCCTTTGAATCAATAAAATATCCTGTCAGGCTTAAGCATTAGATCTAAAAAAGAAATAAAAACGGTCAAAGTGAAGCCGGAATTAGTATAAAGGTAGGTTTTAAAAATGTGTAAGAATGAAAGATTTTAACACCAAAAACTACAGAAAGTAAGTACAGAAAAATTATTGATTGATGTCTTTATAGTTGCTGTTGACCAAAGGAATTGTAAAGGCAACTGCAAGCTGGAATGAGTTACTTCAGAATCTTATTTAAGACATAAAGAAGTGAATTTTACCGATAAACGCACGTTTGCCAAAAGCGTCCCGTTGATCAACGGCGATATCCTTGATTTGCTAAGGTTAAGTTCCTTTTAACGATGACTAACAGAGCTGGTTATCCAAGCGCTATCAGCAAATTAACCACTGCATCTTTATCGCTCACGGAGGAAATGATTTCGCGTCGTTTATCAATCAATTCAGCTCTTAGTTGCTGAAGGCGATCAGTATTGATACCTTTTCTTTTTTGATCAAGGCTGAGTGTGTCAAGGTATTGGAGGTGCTTGGTAATAACTTCGAGGCGTTGTGTCATAACTGTTCATTCAAGGATAATGAATGCGCGAAATTAACCGTTATGAATTGTCAGGCTTTCTGCGATGGTCAGATTTCAGACCGGATCAGACATTAAACAATGTCACGCTTCTAATAAGTAACTGGATTTAGTCATGCTTGCAAGGAATAAAGACACATTGCAAAATAAAAAAGTTTTGCAAACAATAATTTACAAGGCTAAATATGTGTCCAGGATTGAATTACTAAAGCATTTAGATTCTACGATCGCCCTTGATGCAATTGTATAGTGATATATAACTGTTCGCAAACAGGGTCAGGCAAGCGTAAGGGCGCTTACTTCGCCATTAGTAAAATAATATAGTTGACTTTGTCAACTATATTATTTTACTTTGCTTTTATCAACAGAAGAGAAAGTTTTCACATTACTGTAGTTGATAACAATAGAAATGAGAAAAAATATGAATAGCGTGGCTAAGCCTGATCTATCGGTCATTAAATTGAGAAATGAATTACATCCTGGCGATTTGGGATATATTGCCCATGTCCATGGTGACCTGTATGCAAAAGAATACGGCTATGGACTTAGATTTGAAGCCTACGTTTTGGAGGGTTTAAATCATTTTGCACAGGAGTATAATATTATCAAGGACAAAGTTTGGATCTGTGAGCATGACGCCAGGATCATAGGCTTCCTCGTTGCACAGCATAGGGTTGACGCCATCCAGTTGCGTTATTTTATTTTTCTGCCTGCATACAGAGGTATTGGCTTAGGTAAAAAATTAATGAATGAATTTATTGACTTCATGAGAGCAACGGGTTGTCTTCATGCATACTTATGGACCACCAACGAACAGCATTCAGCAATTGCCTTATATGAGAAATATGGATTTGAGCTCACCGAAGAAAAGCCTTCCAATAACTTTGATAAGCCCCTCATAGAAAGAAGG
>Ga0105237_10004108_pt1 | contig 16977 bp, 8 predicted proteins | sample KBSC24metaG_FD_81520 | JGI IMG/M metagenome (GOLD analysis project Ga0105237, IMG submission 81520) | Corn rhizosphere microbial communities from Kellogg Biological Station, Michigan, USA - KBS C2-4 metaG | ecosystem: Host-associated > Plants > Roots > Rhizosphere > Soil | place: Michigan, USA... | reverse complement strand
TGTTGGCGTCCGGGATGCTGCCGGCCGTGCTTTTTCTGGTGTTGCTTTTATTTGTGCCGGAGAGTCCCCGGTGGCTTACCGCAAAGGGTAGGAAGGATGAAGCAATGGATATATTAAAGAAGGTCAATGGCGAAGAAACAGCATCGGTGGTACATAAAGATATCCTCGATGCATTGCGTCTTGAAACGGGGACGTTGAAAGAGCTGTTCAAGCCGGGGCTTCGAATGGCCATGCTGGTCGGAGTGTTCCTCGCTCTTTTCAGCCAGATCACGGGTATCAATGCCATCATCTACTATGCACCGGAGATATTTAAAAATGCGGGTTTTGGGACGGAGTCGGCCTTTAAGCAGACGGTGATCATCGGGGTGGTCAATACGCTATTTACTTTTCTTGCCATCTGGCTTATAGACAAGGCAGGACGAAGGGCATTGCTGCTGTGGGGGGTGACGGGGATGATCGTCTGTCTGCTGGCGGTTGGAGGTTGCTACTATTTTCAGTTTTTTAGGGGTCCGTGGCTGTTGATCTGTATCCTTGGTTATATTGCCTGCTTTGCCTCTTCACTAGGTCCTGTGCCCTGGGTTATCATGGCGGAAATATTTCCCACCAGGAACAGAGGTGTTGCTATGTCTTTTGCAACGGTAGTCTTGTGGGTGGGGGTGCTGCTTATCACACAGCTGACACCTATCCTGCTGGAAAAGCTGGGTGGTGCGTTCACGTTCTGGCTATTTATGGTTAATTCCATTATCCTGCTGGTCTTCACCTGGAAAAAAATCCCTGAGACCCGGCAGCGTACACTGGAAGATATCGAGAAGAGCTGGACCCGGGAGGTATAAGACTGGTTTACCGCGATGGTATATGGGAAGGCCTCCCCATTCGAGTGTATTCTTCGGCAATCCGCTGTAGTATCTCCTCGTTTGCCGGGTCTTTTGCCAGCGCAAGTTCCAGGCGGATGATGGCTGCCGTACTCTTTTTGATGACCTCTATTCCCGGAATATTTCCACACCCGATGGCATAATCGATGTAAGGCATGGCGCTCGCGGGTCTGTCGATGTCGAGATAAAGAACGAAAAGCATTTTGGCCCGCGGACAGGAAGGGGACAGCGCAAACGCTTTTGCCAGATAAAAAGCGGCCTTTTCAAGATCGTTCAATTTTCCGAAAACATTCCCGGTCCTATCGAAATATTCCGGCTCCGAGGGGCATTCCAATGTTGCGGCCTCTGCCACTTTCGATGCTTTTACGAGGCTATCACCGGCGATGTAGTAATGATACAGTCTTTCCATCACGACTGTCCATCTGGCATGTTTGAAAGCAAGGTCAAAGGCAAGCTCCTGTTCTTCCGACCTCGCCTGGAAGGATGAGTCTTTACTGTTCCCTTCGGTGAAAGGCCAGCTCATTTTCAGTCTTGTGATCTTGTATATGGCAGCCAGCGAGTCCACGGATGTGATGGGCATTTCCTTTTTGAGCTGTTCAAGGCTCATTTCCTGTCCTCCGCTGTCTTTGAACATGGCCTCTTTTTTCATGGTCTTATAAAAAGCGTCGGACATAAGGGCATACCCATCCAGGTTGGGGTGTACATGTTCCAGGATCAATTCGTTGCCGATGATCTGATGGTCTGAATGTGCTTCAAATTCAGCCTTTGTATCCACGAGATGTGTATTTGGGAATTCGCCGCACAATTGCGGTATCGCCTCGTTGAGACGCGAAGGCGCTCTGAACCGAAGTCCGTCGAGATCCGTTGCCTTTAAGAACCGGGCTTTTGCCTGGATATAATCTGCCCGCTGGTAATTCAGCATCCCCAGATAATAATTGCATAAGGCATGGCCCGGATAGATACGGTCTGCCTCGGTAAAGTATTCAAAAGCCGCCTGTTCCCGATGATCTTTTAAAGCGTCGATCCCTTTTTCATATACCAGTCTGAAAGCGGTATCCTGCCGGCCTGAGGCTTCGATACAGACAAATGGTTTCAATCCCGCCTGATTGCATACGAGGTTACTAAGGAATACGGGTATGTGATATTCATCGAGAACATGCAGCAGTGAGCGCATATTGTTCAGGTATTGCCCGATGCCTTTATTGTACAGGTCGGACGTAAAAGCGATATGTTGATCTCCCGCCATGCGCTGCATCAGGATTTTACCTGAGTCTGCATTATTCTTTCCAAAAAATCCGGCGATCTTTTTACATAAGGCAGTAAGGAGCTGTGTGGTCCGCAGCCGTCTTAATTGCAGCATAGTATGGACCAGTGTGGGCCGGGCGGACAGCGAATTGACGGACCCAACTCCCATTGCCCCATAGTATTCGTTTTGGCCGGAATATATCAAAATGGCGTCGGGCTCATAGTTTATCAGCTCTTTACCAAAATCAGAGACGGTATAGGAGCTGACCCCTGTCAGGGAGAGGTTGATGATCTCGAACATGCGATCCGGAAAGGTATGGGTCAGTCTGTATTGCAGCCATCGGTGAAAGCTGCCGTTGTGAAAATAGGGATAGCCGATGGTGGTCGACTCTCCTAATACGAAGATGCGGCAGGTGTTCTTATCCTTGATCTTTTTAAAGGGTTCGCTGTTGCCGGAGGGGGCAAGGGCGGGGTCAGGGAAATAGCGTTTGGAAGCGTCCGGGTTGAGGACGAGGTAACGATTATCCTGCGGGTATTCAATAAACAGACGGGTATCATATCCATAATGGGCGATCCTTAATATGATCTCCAATAGAAAAAGGGCCAGGAAAGGGGTTAATAAGGCTATTGCCTTTAGCAGCACGGTCCTTTTTACGGACCTGCTTTTACCTTCCTTGTCCTGGCCGTTTTGTTTCATCAGTAACCTGGGTTTTGGGTCCATTGCGGATTCTTCAGCATCTCGTTCACGGGGATGGGAGCGTAGTATTTGTCCTGGATCTTCGAGAGATTGGTTGGGCTGATGGGGTTGTCCTGCGAGCTCCTGGCGGCCACTGTCTGCGGCAGGAGTTGTAATCGCTGGATATCGAACCATCGGATGCCCATTTCGGCTCCGAACTCGTAAGATCGCTCATATACGATGGAATCACGGAATGCCGTTTGCGACAATCCTGCCGTCAAAGGGGGTTCGCCGGCACGTTGGCGGACGAGGTTGATGGCGGCATATCCATCGGATGTCGGGGCTCCGGAAGCCATGGCGGAGGCTTCGGCGTAGGTCAACAGCACCTGGGCGTACCGGATCAGGTCTGTGGTCTTGTTGGTGCTCGGGTTCATGGAGATGATCGTTGTGTCCGTCTCGTATATGCCTTCCGCGACGCCGCCGGTGACGAGCCCGGCACGGAACTTACGATAGAATGGATGTTGATTGCGGGTGAGGTTGGACGAGTAGGGAACGAGCTTAAATTTTCCGTCCGGCTGGAGCAGTTTAAGAGTGGTATAGAATTCTTCATCCGTCCGTTTGCAAACGGGAGCGTTGTTAAAATACGTGATCTCCGGATAAAATTCCTCCCATCCAAAATTCCCGTCCAATCCGTATTCTTCCCAGGCGCCTGAGCAATCTCCGAAGAGGCGGTTAGGGTTTCCGCCCGCGACATTGAAATGAAGGGCAAATACGCTTTCGGAATTGTCGTTGGTGGTAAATACCTGACCATAGTCCGGCACGAGCGTATACTGGCTGGATTTTATAACAGAGTCGGCTTCGGCTGCCGCCATTGCGTAATAGTTCGGCTGGTTCATAGGCCAGGTAGCCATATGCAGGTATACCTGGGCCAATAGGGAGCGGGCTGCATTTTGCGTCGCCTTACCCGAAGGCTGGTTCGTACCACTATAAGCAGGCAGGAGCGAGATTGCGGTCTTGAGATCGTTCACGATCTGTGTATATACCTTATCGATAGAGTCCCTGGGAGGTCTGTAGTCCGCGCTGACCTTTGTTGCGATAACGGGAACAGGGCCGAATGTCCGGACAAGGACGAAGTAGCTCCAGGCTCTTATAAAGAAGGCCTGTGCCGCCGCGGCGTTGATGGTCGACTGGTCGCCGGCGACGTGCTGATAATTATCGGTGACGTTGTTGCATTGATAAATGGCGGCCCACGGGGTCAGCCATACGTGCTGTGCGATGGAGCCATTTCCGGAGCTGCCGTTGAGCTGATCGAACTCCCGTTGGTCGGACTTGCCGAGATTGGGGTCCGCGGTGAGGTCGTCCGATCCGAAATAGGAGTACAATGGGAAGTCAAAGGCATAACCGCCATCCACAACCATGCCCTGGAAGATCGCGGCTACTGCCGCGTCCAGGTCTGCCTGTGTGCGGAAATAATTTGCCGGAGTGAGAGTGGCTTTGGGGTCCTCGCTCAATTTCGAGCATCCTACGCCGGACATCGTCGCCAGCAATAACATCGGGATGAGTTTTTTTATATTCATTGTGATGATATTTTCTTTTTATGAAGCCATTAAAATCCTATCCTGCATCCCAGGGTGTATGTCCTTGGGTTGGGTACGACCGCCATTTCCACGCCTTGCAAAAGGGCATTGGTTGCATTGGTGAGTTCGGGGTCGAATCCGGGATAGTTGCTGATGGTGAAAAGGTTCTGACCGCTGACATAAACATCCAGGCTCCTGATCCCGGCGCGTCCGAGTAGTTGCTGTGGAAGGGTATAGGTGAGCGATATGTTCTTGAGCTTGACAAAATTGGCGCTGTAGACAAACCGGCTGCTATTCGTAGGCCACAGGGTGGTAGTGCTGAAGTGGGGGATATCTGTTTCGGCCTGGGATGTCCACATGCGGGTGGCTTCCTGAAGGGTGGCATTGCGTACGCCCGGGGCCTGACCCCAGGTGTAGGCCAGGGTTTGGGAATATATCTGCGCTCCCCCTTGTCCGGCGAACATGCAGGTCAGGAAGAAATTGCCGAGCTTGAAGTCATTGATAAAACCCCATGTATATTTGGGCACGCCATTCCCGATGGGTATATAGTCGCTCTGGTTGATATGTCCATCGTTGTTGACATCGAGGTACTTGGCATCTCCTGGGACGCTGCCGTAAGTAGCTGCCTGTGAAGCTTCCTTGGTTTTCCAGGTGCCCAGGAACTTGAACCCGGTGAATTCACCCAGCGGTCTGCCTACTTTCAGGATGGATATATTTGCCTGCGGCTGTCCGATGCCGTTGACGACGATATTGTCCTGTCCGTTGAGGTCTAATACTTTGTTGTCGTTGAAGGATACTTCGAAATGAGTGGTCCAGGTCAGCCTGCTGGTCTTGGGATTTAACGGCGTTCCGGAGATGGCAAGCTCGATACCTCTGTTCTGGATGCTGCCGATGTTGCGTTGATAGTTACCGCCTCCGAGGTAGGCGGGGGTCTGAAAGCTGTAAAGTAGGTTTGATATTTTCTTTTTGTAGGCTTCGGCCGTCACGGACAGCCGGTTGTCAAGCAGGCTGGCTTCAATGCCGATGTCGCTTTGCAGGGTAGTTTCCCATTTGAGATTGGTAGCGACGGGAGGTCCCAGCGGAGTGCTGACGGACGGGGTGTTCGAGTCGAAATAATAGGCAGTGCCGCTGGTATTGATCTGGGCGATGGATGAGTAGGGGGGTACGCCCTGGTTGCCCGTTTGTCCATAGCTGGCCCGGATCTTAAGGTAGTTGAATGTTCTTGAACCTTCCATGAAGCCTTCTTTGGATATGATCCAGCCGAGCGCCATGGATGGGAAGGTGCTGTATTTTTTTGTCAGCACCGAAGACCCGTCGTCCCTTATGCTGGCTGTCAAAAGGTATCTGTCCCTTAAAGAATAATTGATCCTTCCCATGAACGATTGCATATCGCTGAAGGAATAGCCGGAAGTGGTTTGCTGGCTACGGCCCAGGCCGAGATTATAATATCCCAATGCGTAGGTGGACAGGTTGGCTGACCGGGCGTTGATGTTCTGGTTTGTTCCTTTCTGATATTCAAAAAGGCCAAGGAGCGTAAGGGCATGATCGCCCATATGGAGATTATATGTAAGGAAGTTGCTGGTCTGAAAGGCCTGGAACCAGGCAGAGTTGGCGGATGCGTATCCTGCGGTGATGCCATTGACAACGGTTTGATTGGTATTGAGGCCAAAGAACTGGCGATTCCAGCCGTAATTGCTTTCGTAGGAGTCCGAGGAAGTGAATGTCAGGTTTTTGAGAATATGATATCTGGCAACGACGGTGCCAAGCGCATCGATGGAGTTGGCATCCACCTGCTGGCTCTGTTCTTGCGCGACGGGGCTTACGCTCAGGGTGCCGTATGGGGATTGGATGGTCAGCAATCCGGTGGCGGCGTTCCTGACGGGAGCGGTCGGATCGAACAGGACGGCCGAAGCAAAGGGGTCGCCGCTATCGCCTACATAGGCTGTATTGCGGCTGGACGGGATGGCGATGACTGCGCCGACCTTCAAGTCCAGTTTGTCCTTTATCTTGAAATCAAGGTTGGATCTCAAGGAACTCCTTTTGTAGTACTGATTGAGAAGAAGGCCGGGTTGGTCAAGGTAATTGAACCCTACAAAGTATTTAGAGTTGGTGGACCCTCCGGAAATGGAGGCTTCATAATTCTGGACCAATGGCTTTCTTGTGGCGGCTTTCTGCCAGTCTGTGCCGGGGTTGCTTTTGAAGGTATTCAGCTGAGCGTCCGTAAAGGCCGGTGGTGCGGTGGAGGTAGATGCTATCTGCGTATTGACGGTCTTTGCAAAATCATATGCATTCATCAAGTCGATGTATTTGGGCATTTCGGCTTTTTGCAGCCATGCGCCTACATTGAGACGGGCGACTCCGTCGTGGCCGGTCTTTGTAGTAATGATCACAACGCCGTTGGATGCCCTGGAGCCATATATCGCGGTAGCAGAGGCATCTTTTAAGATCTCCAGGGACTCGATATCGGAGGGGGTGACGGAACCGAGATTGGCGCCAATATAGCCATCGATGACATACAGTGGTTCATTCGAGCCGGTGATCGAGTTTACGCCCCTTATCCGGACGCTCAGAGGAGTGCCCGGCATGCCGTTGGCGCTTTGTACCGCTACGCCGGGAGTGGTGCCCTGCAACGCCTGTTCGACTCTTACCAGTGGTCTTTTGGCAATCTCGTCCGCCTTGACGGTGCTGATGGATCCCGTGACATCCTTTTTCTTTTGTTCACCGTAACCCACGATAACGACATCGCCGAGGCTCCGGGTGTCCTGTTGAAGATGGATCACAAATTCCGAGTGTCCATGTACACGGTATTGTATCTGGACATAACCGACAAAGCTGATCTCCAGCAAAGGGGATTGTATATCCGCTGCTTCGATCTGAAAACTGCCGGACTCATCGGTAATGGTCGAAGCTTTGATCCCTCTGACGACGACTGTTGCACCGGCAAGGGGTTCACCTTTGTCTGTGAGGACCTTCCCACGCACAATGTTCTGTAGTTTGGGAGGTGTGGTATCCGTAAGGCTGTTCGGGGGAGCTACTTCTATCAGTACGGCCTTGTCCAGTATCCTGTACGTAAGGGGAAGACCCCGAAGGCAAATATCAAGCACTTTGGACAAAGGGGCGTCTTTTACGTCGATGGAAACAGTATGTCCCTTATCGAGAAGGCTTTCATTCCATAGAAATGAAAAGTCCGTCTGTTTCTCTATGATCCTGAACGCCTTTTCCAGCGTTATGCGCCTGGCCGACAGCGTGACGCTCTGGGAGTAGCTGTTCGCACTAACGTGTAGTGAGACGCCGATGATCAAGACAGCAGTGATTCTCATAACTAGCAGCAATTTCGTTAGCAATACGCCTTTTTCATATTTGGCATTGCAATGCGGAAGCAGTTTCATACTTTTGTATGGTTGGGTTTTAATGTGAAACATTCATTTTTGCAAGTGGCTGATTCATCCTTTCGACTCAACTTTTTCCGGGGCCTGACGCAATCAGGTCCCGGTTTTTTATATGAGCATAGGATCAGTATTTTTTATCTCACCATAGGCGGTATTTAATTTAAAGAGTAGGGTTTAGTTATTTTAGAATGGTGATCTTTTTGCCCTCGAATTTGAAGCGTACGCCATTACCTTTCAGGAACTCCAGTACAGTGGACAGGTTTATATCCTTGTGGATAGACCCTCCGATGCGTATATCCGGAACATTTCCTTCGAACTCCACATCGACATCATACCAGCGGGCGAGCTGACGCATGATGGTCTTCATATCCATATTGCTGAATTGAAACCTGTCATTTTTCCAGGCAATCACTTCCTCGATATCGGCTTCGTGGATGATCCGTATCTTATTGTCGCCCATACCGGATGCGGCTTGTTCTCCGGGTTTGAGCACAATGCTGTTGACGCCTTTTGTTACCCTGATACTTCCTTCCAGCAAGGTTGTCTTTGTTGTGTCTTCGTCGTCATATGTATTTATATTGAAGCTGGTACCCAATACCTCGACGCGTTGATCTGTACCTTCTCTTTTTACGATAAAAGGCATCGAGGGATTCTGAGCCACTTCGAAATACACTTCTCCCGTCACTTCAACTCCCCTTTCTTTTCCTGTAAAGGCGGTAGGATATCTGATGGATGAAGCTGCATTCAGCCATACCCGGGTGCCGTCGGCCAGCACCACCGTCGTCTTTCTTGCCCTGGGGGTGGAAAGCTTGTTATAATATACCATGGCGGGGATTGTCCCTGTCGAAGTATAGCTTAACTGCCCGTTGCCGAGTTTGGTGATCGTTACATTTCCCTGTACGGCAAGAGAGCCGTTCCGGATGCTGTCGATTACGATCTGTCTGCCATTGGCCAGGGTGAGAATGGCTCCGTCGTGGCCGGGGGGGATATCTCGTGTTCTGGGGGGAGAAGTTTTTGCAATATCCTGTGTTGCAGGCTTTTTCACCCATAATATGACCAGGATGCCGGCCAACAGGATAATACATGCCGCTGCTGCGATCTTACCCCAGGGCAGGCGATGTTCTTTCTTTTTCTCCCTGATCCTCGCAACAAGGTCCGCAAAGATCTCCCGGGGGGCGTGGTCTGCGGCTGCCGTGATAAAAGTGGGATCCAGGAAGGACGCTTTGAGGACTTCGTTCAGCGCCTCCGGATCATACGCATGATCTATCAGCTCATATAATTGAGAAAACTCATCCGGGCTGATGGTCTCATCCAGATATTTTTTAAAAAGACGCTGCAATGTATTTTCTTCCATATCCGTGCTTTATTCCATAAAAAGACGGATGAACTAAGAAAAGGAAGACGTTGGTTAGAAAAAAAAGAGAAGGATCTTACGAAGGGCGATCAGGGCCCTGACCATATAAGTTTTGGAAGACAGTGGGCTGATGTTCAGTTTTATAGCTATTTCCTGGTGACTTAATCCCTCCCATCGCCGGAGGTTGATCACCCGTCTCTGCTGTTCGGGGAGCTTATCAATGGCTGCATCCAGCACCTCTTTCATTTCCTTTCGCTCGAGCAGCTGTTGGGGAGAGGATTCGGTGTAATTAAAATAGCTTTCGAGAAATTCCCTGTTCGACGCATGAAATATCTTAGACCTTATCTGGTCATGCACACGATGTTTGGCGATGGTATATAAATAGGATCTGAAATCTCTGACCTCGGATAGTTTTTCTTTCTTGTCCCAGACTTTGAGGAATATATCCTGCGCGAGGTCTTTTGCCTGTTCGGGGGACTTTGTCAAGCTCAATCCGATGGTGTATACGAGGTTCCAATAGAGTTCGAATAGCCGCTGATATGCCTGCATATCACCTGCCGCTACTGCTTTCAAAAGACCTGGGTCGTTATGTGGGGTTTCCTGTTGCACCTTAACGGTGCTGAAAATATGTCAAATGGAGCAGAATTCCAATCTGTGTGCTGCGAGGGCGGGGGCAGCGCCGAAAATTTTTTGCCATGGACTATTGGTGGAACGAAAAAAGAGTTTTACTTTTATTAAAAATCAGACTAGACCAGACTAGTATACCGAACGGTGAAAAACTCTGGAATGGTTAAGGTTGACTAAAAACTAAAAGCCAAAAACTAACGACATGCTTAAAAGAATGCTCTTAAAGATGTGCCTCCTCGCCATTGTTGCAGGAGGTTTTGTCATTGTACCCGGAGCTGTTATGGCCCAGGACCTGAAGCAGGTCACCGGGCGGGTAACGGATTCGGCGGGCACTGCCCTGGGCGGGGTCAGCGTAGGAGTTCGCGGGTCGAAGCGTGGAGCTACTTCGGACTCTACGGGTAATTTTACGTTGAGCGTTCCATCGGCGGGGAACGTGGTGCTTACTTTTTCCATAATTGGTTTTGAGGACAGACAGGTTTCGTTAAATGGCAGGTCTTCGGTGACCGTGTCACTGATGAGCAGCCGCAAGGACCTTGGTGAGGTTGTTGTTATCGGGTATGGTGTTCGGAAGAAGGTCAATCTTACTGGTGCGGTGAGTGATATCGCCGGGAGCGAGATTGCCAGGTCACCCGTGGCAAACATCTCCAATGCACTCGGCGGGTCCATGCCGGGGCTCATCGTGAATACGCGCAGCGGCGAGCCGGGCGCCGACGATGCGGCGTTCTTTATCCGTGGTATGGGGACCCTGGGCAATACGGCGCCCCTGATCGTCATCGACGGTATCCCTGATCGCCAGGGAGGTTTCAACCGTCTGGACCCCAACGACATCGAGACCTTTACCGTCCTGAAGGACGCCACCGGCGCCATTTACGGCGCACGGGCCGCGAATGGTGTAGTGCTTATCACCACCAAGCGGGGTATCAGTGGTAAATCACAGCTTTCATTCAATGCGAATGCATCGATGACTCAGTCCACACGTGTGCCCAAGATGCTGAACGCTCATGACTATGCTCAATCGGTGAATGAATACGATGCGCTGATCGGCCAGCAGCCGACCTATACGGCGGCGCAGCTGCAGAAGTACCAGGACGGCTCCGATCCGCTGGGTTATCCAAGTACGAACTGGTGGAAGACAGTCATGCGGCCCTGGGCATTTCAGACGAACGATGTCATGTCCCTTCGAGGCGGTAGCGACAAGGTGAAATATTATCTCTCCGGGCAGTATCTCCGGCAGAACAGTATGTACAAGGGAGGTTCTGATTATTATATCAATAAGAATGCCCGCGCCAATGTGGACATCCAGGCTACGCCCAGTCTTAGAATAGGGCTCGATGCCTTATACCGCAATGAGTTCCGTCTGACGGAAGGACCGCAGTACGGAAATGCGGGAGATATCTTCAACGAGCTATGGAGCGCTTATCCATACATCGTGTCGAAGTATCCCAATGGACTGGTAGGAGTGGGCATCGGCGGCGGCCCTCAGAACAGCATGGTCTATGTGCTGAGCGGGCAGCTGGGCAATTCGACCTATAATTACGACTTCCTGCAGACAAAGACTTCTTTAAACTGGAATCTCGATCGCATCACGCAAGGGCTGCATCTGGATGCCTATTATGCGTATGACCTGTTCTTCTATGGCTATAGGGGTTTCAACGCCCAGCCGCCGCCGGCATACAGCTATAGCGCTACGACAAATTCCTATACGGAAGTGCAGTCTTCCATTCCGCCAAACCTCAATGACTCCACTGCACGCACGGAGGATCAGCTTTTCAACATAAAGCTCGGCTGGCAGCGTAAGTTCGGCCGCAGCTCATTGGAAGCGTTTGCAGCGTATGAAATGTCGCGTGAAACATATACCGGCCTGGATGCCTTCAAGACAGGATTTCTCAGCAATAATGTACAGGAGCTTTTTGCGGGCAGCACCATCGGAGCTACCAACAATTCTGGCACCATAAGGACTGCGCGACAGAATTATATCGGCCGGTTGTCCTACAATTTTGACGACAGGTATCTCGTAGATGTGAATATGCGTGAGGATGGCTCTCCAAATTTTCCCAAAGGGAAGCAATATGGGTTCTTCCCATCGCTGTCCGCCGCATGGCGTATATCCAACGAGTCCTTCTTCCATTCGATGGTGATCAACGAGCTGAAGGTGCGCGGCAGCTGGGGCCAGACCGGTAATGATGCTGTCAGTCCCTACCAATATATCCAGACCTACCAACTGCAGGCGGGGCAGATCTCGCAATACCTGGCTGCGGGCTATTTCTATGGTGCGAATCCTGCGCAGGTGCCCGGCTTTGTGCTTGGCCCTACGCCCAATGTGAATATTACGTGGGAGACTGCTACGACCACGGACCTGGGAGTAGATATGCGGCTGTTCAAGAACCTGACCTTCGATATAGATGTGTTCCGGAGCATGCGGACACATATACTGGTGCCTCCAAATGAGATCATCCCCATGTACACCGGACTTAGCCTGCCGGATGAAAATCTGGGTAAAGTGCTGAACCGTGGCGTGGAGCTCCAGATTGGATGGCGTAAAAGCATCAATAGAGATTTCTCTTACCTCATCAATGGTAATTTTACCTATGTAGCCAACAAGGTGATCTTTGAAGCAGAACCTTCATCCGTACCGGAATATCAGCGTGCGACCGGTCACCCTATCGGATCGTTCCTGCTGTATCAATCGCAGGGTCTTTACCAGGATGCGGCAACCGTGAGCAAGACACCGCATCCGCTGGGTTCGGGTCCTGGCGATATACAGTATAAGGATGTCAACGGGGACGGACAGATCAATGGATTGGACAAGGTACGGAGTAATCTTTCGTCCACTCCGAAGATCATGTATGGCTTCACGTTCGGCGGACGCTACAAGGGGTTCGACGCCACCATCTTCTTCCAGGGGCAGGCGGCTGCACAGGCCTTGCTGCAACCCGGGGGACTCAATATGGCGCAGCAGTTCTATGACGGCAGATGGCTGAAAGCAGGGGACAACAAATATCCCCGGACATTCAACGGGCCAACCAATGCAACAAATGGTTCCAATACCTATCAGTCTACTTTCTGGCTGTTGAAAGACGGCTTCCTTCGTCTGAAGAACGTCGAGGTAGGCTATAATATCAGCGCCAGCAGGTTCATGCAACGGGCCAGGATATCTTCGGCCAGGATCTATGTCAGCGGCAACAATCTCTTTTCCATCGACAAATGGGGACCATCATTCGATCCGGAAGCTCCGGGCACGACATCAGCCAATAGTGTGTCGGCAACCAGTGGAAGATACTATCCGCAGCAAAGGGTGCTGAACCTGGGTGTGAACGTCAATTTTTAGCATTAATCAAAAGAAGATCATTATGAAAAAGATATATGTCATTCTGGGGTTGGCGGTGCTGATGAGCGGAGTATCGTGCAATAAGGTACTTGATCTGCAGCCTACCAATTCCTTCTCCACCAATGCGGTGTGGACCAGCCCTGCCCTGGTGCAGGTATTCGTCAACGAGATCTATGCCGAGTCCGTGTTTGCCTTCAAGGATGCAGGTTTTGGCTGGGGTTCGCAGACCGACGAGCTGCTCAGCAATTTTAACTGGTGCAACGAAAATCAATATGTACAGGGACAGGCTACGCCCGACAACCAGAAAAGCTCTTTCCCGTTGAACTATAGCTCGACGCTCAATTTCTGGTCGACCCTGTACAGTACCATTCAGAAGACCAATATGTTCTTTGCGAACATCGGGCAGCTGGATACGGTGGGCAATCAGGCGACGATCAGGTCGATGACGGCGCAGGTCCACTTTCTGCGTGCCCTCTGCTATTTCGAGCTGGAAAAGCGTTTTGGCGGAGTTCCTTTGATCACGAAGGTCTATACCACGAACGACACGAAATTTACCGAGACCAGGGCTACGAGGGATGCTACGACAGACTTTATCCTGTCGGATATTACGGCTGCTCTTCCGGGACTTCAGCAAACAAATGCGTCGGGACAGGAGGGGGTAGCTACTTCCGGTGCGGCCCTGGCTCTGAAATCACGTCTTCTGCTGTATGCCGCCAGCCCTTATTTCAATACCACGAACGATATGTCCAAGTGGCAGGCCGCTGCTGATGCGGCGCGGGCGGTGATCGATCTGAATCAATATTCGTTGTATGGGACATCCACTACGTACGGAAAGATCTTTACCGATTTCTACAATTCGGAGGTGATCTTTGGGAGAGTCTATGGCAATGTTCTCCAGGACAGGATGAATACCGTCTACCGTGACCTTAGTCCTAACGGCTATAATGGATACAGCGCGTACAACGTGCTTGAACAAATGGTGGATGCTTTCCAAATGAGCGATGGAACGGCTTTCGACTGGAACGATCCTACGGAAGCAGCCAATCCATATCAGAATCGTGATCCCCGGCTATATGCTGACATCCTGACCAATGGAGCTTCTTTCCAGGGGCGGCCGGCGGAGTTCTGGCTGGGCGGCCTGGATTCCAAGCTGAGCGCTTTGTCACCCTGGAATGCGTCGAAGACGGGTTATACTATTTTAAAGATGGTGGATTCGAACTATAATTTCAATGTACAGCCGTATAGTCCTGCACAGTGGATCGTTTTTCGTCTGTCGGAGATCTATCTGAACTATGCGGAGGCGGAGGCTGAACTCGGGAAGACCGACACGGCGCTGGCCTATCTGCATAAGATCAGGCAACGGGCCGGCATGCCGGATGTGGTTTCGGCAGGCGGCAGCGATCTTATCGACAAGATCCGCCAGGAGCGAAGGGTGGAGCTCTGTTTTGAAGGCCACCGGTTCTTCGACCTTCGTCGCTGGGGCATTGCCGACCAGGGCGCCGGCAGCGCGCTGGGTATTATCATAACGCCGACAAATGCGCAGAATACGACATTCAGCTATCAGGTGGATACAGTGCAAAAGAGGGTTTGGCAGTCGAATTTTTATTATTATCCCATACCGAGGTCGGAGACACAGGCGAATACCAATCTGGCACAAAACCCCGGTTACAATTGATAGAGTCCAAACTTGACGTATCTTAGGCAAAAGCTACAGGAAGTATGAAAACAGTGTTTGGTGAAATAAAGAAACTGGAGTCGGTGCCATCTTTTTCCAAGCATGACCGGCTGGTACAAGGTATCATCAATGCGATAGAGGAGAAAGTGCTGGTAAGGGATGAGATGCTGCCTTCCCTCAATGAGATGATACGGGAACTGCGGTTTTCGAGGGACACCGTAGTGAAGGGGTACCAGGAGCTGATCAACCGGGGCCTTGTGGGATCGACGCGCGGGCGAGGTTATTATGTGACGAACGGGAATACGGGGCAGACGCTGCAGGTGGCTTTGCTGATGTATAATATGGATACGTTCGAGGAACAATTCTATCGCAGTTTCAGGGCTGAAATGGGACCGAATGTCCATCTGAATGTGTTTTTTCACCATGGCAATATCGATATATTCGATACTATCCTGACTCAGATAAAAGGGAAATATGGCATGTATGTGGTGGCGCCTATTCCACATCAACGGACGAAGGCGTTGCTGGAAGCCATTCCCCGCAACAGATTTCTGATGGTAGACAGGTATGAGCCGATAGAGGGTGAGTTCAATCACATCACACAGGAGTTCGCAAGGTCATCCTACAAAATATTTGAAGAACTGGCGCCCGTGATCCGGAAGTTCGACGAGATGATCTTCTATCATTCCACCGACTCGCTGGACCCGAAAGAGATCGTGGGCGCCTTTAGAAAATTCCTAAAGGACAGTAAAGTAAAGGGCAGGATCATTCCTGAGTATAAGCCGGGGATGCTCGAAAAGGGCAAGGTCTATTTTACCCTCGACAACTTTGCCCTGTTTGCCATGCTGAAAGAGTGCAGGGAGAGGAAGCTGAAACCGGGAAAGGATTTGGGGATACTATCGCACAACGATGAGCCGGCCAAAGAGCTGATCGGCATCACTACGTATTCAGCCGACTTTTCCCTGATGGGTAAGAAGGCGGGGGAGTTCGTAATGCACCGGGGGGCAGTGAGCGAGACGATGCCGATGATGTTGTGGAGAAGGAATACATTATAGGTGGGAAATATCGTCACCATAGCCAGTTTTCTCCTCTTTACGGGGATCATTGCCTTCGTAGCGTGGAGGCAGGCCCGAAAGACCAGGGTCGACACATTGAACGGATTATTCCTTGCCGGCAGGAGTCTTGGTTTTCTTGTCGTGGGTGGAGGGCTTCTCTTTGCCAATATCAATACGGCGACCATCGTCGGAGAGAATGAGCTGGTCTACACCAATAACATGACCGTGATGGCCTGGGGTATGACCTCGGTGCTGGCGATGCTGGTGGTTTCTGAATTCATCATGCCCATCTATCTGCGGACCGGCATAGCGACTACTCCGGAGTATCTGGCAAAACGATACGATAAGTCTACGGGGACGATGGTCTCCATCATATTCCTCGTAAGCTATGTAGTGAACCTGCTGCCGACTGTTCTATACAGTGGTGCGGTGGCCTTTTCCGGGCTGTTCCATTTACCTGAGCGGCTGCATATCGGCTACTGGCCGACTATCTGGATCCTTGTCTGGATCATGGGCGCCACCGGCTGTCTGTACAGCGTGCTCGGAGGTTTGCGTGCGATAGCAGTGTCGGATACGCTGCTGGGTATGGGCATTTTTGCGGGCGGGATACTGCTGCCATTTTTTGCGCTGCGTTATGTGGGACATGGGGATGCCCTGGGGGGGCTTCGCAGTGTGCTGGAGAATCATAAGGATCATTTGAACAGCATTGGCGGGCCTGCTGATCCGATCCCGTTTTCGACCCTTTTCACAGGAATGATACTGGTCAATCTTTATTATTGGGGTACGGAACAGTATATCGTACAGCAGGTGCTGGCTTCGCGTGATCTGAAGACCTGCCAGCAGGGTATTGCTGTAGCCTGTCTTGGCAAGCTGGTGTCACCTCTGCTGCTGAATATACCCGGATTGATAGCTGTTCATGTCTTTTCGCACATGCACAACACTGCCGAGGTGTTCCCTGCGCTGTCGGCGCTGGTATCGCCGCCCTTTATCTCCGGATATTTTGCGGCCATCATCTTTGGGGCAGGGCTGAGCACTTTTAATGCCGGCCTCAATAGCAGCAGCACTCTTTTTGTGCTGAATATATATCGCCCCTGGCGGGTGTCGCGAGGGCTTGGGGTAGAGGAGAAGGCCATGGTGCGTGTGGCCAAGCGGTTCGAGCTGGGTATTTGTTTCCTTGCC
>Ga0105237_10004107_pt1 | contig 16979 bp, 16 predicted proteins | sample KBSC24metaG_FD_81520 | JGI IMG/M metagenome (GOLD analysis project Ga0105237, IMG submission 81520) | Corn rhizosphere microbial communities from Kellogg Biological Station, Michigan, USA - KBS C2-4 metaG | ecosystem: Host-associated > Plants > Roots > Rhizosphere > Soil | place: Michigan, USA... | reverse complement strand
TTCACACATCAATGTAAACCAATTCGCAGCCTTAAAAACTGTTTCATCGAGCCCTGTATTTCACGCTGACCTGGATGCTCAGCTTGCAGAGTCAGTTAATATAGTTGTAACTTCTAGCAAGCTTTCCAAATAAGAATAAAGAATCGGAATAGAAATGGCGGGTATCTAACTGATGTCCGCCATTTCCGTTTTTTAGGTAAGCAAGGATATTGCCGCTCCAGCAGGGCTTCGGTACGGAGTTGCTCATGCGCCATAGATGTGATCTCCGTCATGTTATATTATGCCATTCAGGGAGATATGTTCGAAAATTCTGATCTTTCTCATTTTGTCTCTATTGGGTTATTTTTACTAAAATTTACAGAGGGTAAGTCATAAAAAATGAGGTGCAATCACGACAATTTGGATGGCAATTTTTAACCGTTTCTTTTTCCAAAAGAAAGGCGAATTGCATAAATAAAAAATATTTCATTTTCCGGGCTTGTCCCCGTTTTAGAGTTTCAGTCGTTACTAAGCAAAAAAACAATTATTGGCTAATTAATTTGAAACACGAAAGACTACAACAAATGAAAAACAAACGATTTTATTACTGGCTATTGACTGGGCTAATGTCTTTTTATATGGTGTTTGCCGCCTGGTTTGCTGAAACGCATCAGGCTGATTTTACCGGACGTATGGGCTTTCCGGCCTATTTCCGAATGGAGTTGACTATTGCGAAGATAATTGGTGCATTGGTATTGCTGTTTCCTCAAACTCCTCAGAGAATAAGGGAATGGGTATATGTTGGATTTTGTATTTGTATGATCTCTGCATTTATTGCGAAATGCAATAGTGGTTATGGTTTTATGGAAGCAGCACAACCTGTGTTCTCACTGGTCTTTTTCCTGCTGGCTATATTTCTGCTCAATAAGATGAACGGGCAGGCGGACAGCACGGTACATTAAGTTGGAAAAAATAAAAGCCTGAAATCACAAGATTTCAGGCTTTTATTTTTCTGGGCGGAGAGTGAGGGATTCGAACCCCCGGAGCTATTACACTCAACAGTTTTCAAGACTGCCGCAATCGACCACTCTGCCAACTCTCCGGCGCAAAAGTACAAATACCGTCTGGTTTTGCAAATTATGATATTAATTTTTTAACATAAAATTGATAACTTGTTAAAACAGAGTTAGAAAAAAATTATTCTACACCCTTTTTTAGTTTGTAGAAGAGGTTTTTTTGAACAAATTGAAGTTTGGCCGGATGATCTTGACGCTTCTTTTGGACAGATCAATGCTTGCATTGAGTTCAAAACCCATTAATAGAATGAAGGAATTTAGATAAAGCCAGATCATAATTACAATTAAGGTACCTATGGAACCATATACTTTGTTGTAAGAACCGAAATGGTTAATGTAAAAAGAGAACCCCCAAATGGTAAGAAAAGCGAGTATGGTGGCCAGCCAGGAGCCGGCACTGAAAAGCCGCCATTTCTTGGCGTGAGCAGGTCCGTATCGATACAGGATCGAAATGGTGACAAAATATAAAATACCCAAAAGCGCCCACCTGGTAAGCTGGATCAGGTAATACATAAAGTTACCTTTAATATGCAGGCCGCTTTTTATATAGTTCAGGGCAATTTCGCCTATGGTCATTGCACCAATGCAGATGATAATAGAAATAAAAATAACCAGGGTAAGCACAAAGGCAATCAGTCTTCTTTTTAGCCAGCTCCTGGTTTCCATAATAAGGGACGATTTGTTGAAAGCAATCATCAGATTGTGCACGCCATTGGTGGCGAAGTATACAGAGACTATAAAACCGAAGGAAAGCAATTTTCCATTCTGCTTCTTGATGATCTCGGTTAAAGTTGTTTCAAAGGCATCAAAAGCCTTATGAGGCAGGATCAGTTCAATTAATGACATGAGTTGGTCCTGGAAGCCGTTGGGCAGGAAAGGAATCAGCGTAAACAGGAAGATGATGCCAGGAAATATAGCAAGCATAAAATTATAAGCCAGCGAAGAGGCTTTATTGACTAAAGCCTCTTTTTGTATTTCCTTTAAAAAAAAAGAAGCAACGGTATAAAGTGGGATAGGGCTAAACCCAGGAAGTATATAAACTTTTGTCCATTCAATAAACAAGGCGTAGAACCTTATTTTTAATAAATGCCGATGTACCCATTCCATTAATTAAAGTTAATATTTCATCATGATCTTACCAATGTACAAAATACATCAGAGATCTGCTCTTGTTGACTTGCGTTATTACGAAACTATCTGAATATGTTACGTTTGTTTAGGGCGTCTCTATACTTTTTAGCATTAATTTCGTGCTGCTCTTTGGTTACCGCGAAATTATGATAACCGGAGAAATCATCTTTGGCGCACATATACAGATAATCATTATTGTCTTTGTTTAGCACGGCATCGATGGCATTAATGCTTGGCATCATCACTGGTCCCGGAGGTAATCCTGCATATTTATAGGTGTTGTATTTTGAATCTACTCTTAACAGAGCTCCTGTTACCCTCTTTACTGTAAAATCACCATTGGCAAAGATCACCGTAGGGTCGGCCTGCAGAAGAATTCCTTTGTTTAATCTGTTGATGTATAATCCGGCTATGATGGGCATTTCTTTATCAAAAATGGCTTCTCCATCTACAATTGAGGCAAGGATAGTGACCTGGATTGGGGTCATTTTTAAAGCTTCCGCTTTCTTTTTACGTTCAGGATTCCAAAACTTAACATATTCCTTTTGCATTTTGTCGAAAAACTCAACTGGAGTGGTGTTCCAATACATATCGTAGGTGTTCGGGATAAACATCGTATAAATATTGTCTGTATTAAATCCATATTTTTCAACCAGGGCAGCAGAATCCAGTACATGGATAAAGGCCAGGGAATCCGACTCTAGGTTTTTGGCAAGATAACCTGCAAATTCTTCTTTGCGGCGTATGTTTTGGAATTTTAGTTTAACTGGGTCCTGGTTTCCCGATTTAATCTTATTGATCAGGCTCCGGTTGTTCATTCCTTTTGATAATTTATAACGGCCGGGTTTAATGCGGTCTGCCAAATCCATCTTTGCCGCGGCCTCGCTGAAAGAGTTGAGGTCTGTCAAAATATCTTTTTTCTTGATCTCCGCTACAAGGTTTTCCAGGTTATCGCCCGTTCTGATGTATAGAAACTTTTCTTTTTCAGTAACGTTAGGGGCGAAGTATACTTTGTAGAATTTTAAGCCAAAAAATCCACCTACTATTATTAAAATTAAAACTACGGCTAAAATAATTTTGGTTTTCGCGGTAGCATTCGTTTTCTCGCTGGTCATATATATTATAAAATGGAGTTCTAGTTTTGTTTATTGGACAGGGTAATGTTTATTGGCGTGCCAATTTTTACTTTGGTTAAGGTATCTGAAAGTATTGGTGTCTGCATCACAATTATGGCATTTGCACTGTCTGTAATGGTACCTTCGTAGGTGATATTACCGAGTATGAGCATAGCGCCTTTCAGAGAGAACCTGGCTTCGTCTTTAGTTAAACCCAACAGGTTGGGAATGTCTACTTCTTCATTACCTCTGCCATCGCCTAATACCAGGTCTATTCTTGATCCTTTTGGCAAAATATCTCCTGCTTTTAAAGGTCTTCCACCAAAATTGGCTTGCAATACCACATCTCTGGCCACATCAGCTTTATACGTTGTATCACCAATTTTCAAGCCAAAGCTTTCCAGTGTAGGCTGAACCTCCCGCAGGGATTTGGATTCGATATCAGGGAATTTAACATTAGGAGCCTGGGCAGTATTGATGGTAAGGTATATGGTCCGGTTGTCTTTAACAAAAGTGTTTGCGTCTGGATCCTGATCGATCACGATTCCGGGAGGTTTATCCATAATGTATACGGAATCTACTTCATAACGCAGTCCAAGGCCTTCCAGTTTACTAACAGCCTGATTAAAGGAAAGCCCTTTTAAAGCAGGAACATTTAGGCCTTGTCCGTGTTTGGTGTAATATCTTAAGCTGAAGAATGCAATAAATAGAATAGCAACTACTGTGAAAATAGCAGCAATAAGGTTGTTTCTGAAGGATTTGGTTTTTAGATAGGTAATGAACTTGCTCATTGAGTTTTCTTATGTTCGAATGTATTTGTTCCAAAAATAGACTAAAAAAATATTTTATCGGAATTTAAATAACATCTGCATGAACTAATTTATATTTTTGGGTGTCATCTCTAAGCTTTCTGGATTAACTCCAGGGCTTTAGGTAAAACGACATTAATGCCGATAAATTGGGCGTTGTGGAAGAAATACCTGTGGGTGACTAAGATTTAAAAGAACGATATGAAGAAAATAATAGCATTACTTACAGGAGGCACTACCGGAGAATGGGTGGTGTCTGTTAAAAGTGCAGCAACAATAGCTCAAAACCTCGATCCAGATAAATTTGAGGTGTATAAGATTATGCTTACCCAGCAGGGCTGGTTTTATGAGCCTGCCGATTCGGTGAAGATAGAAGTGGACCGCAATGATTTTTCCGTGAACATCAAGGGACGGAAAGTGAAATTTGATGGTGTTTTTATTGCGATACATGGATCTCCGGGTGAAGATGGAAAATTACAGGGCTATTTTGATATGCTGGGCTTGCCCTATACGACTTGTGATGCGCTGACATCGGCCATTACGATGAATAAAGGCTATACGAAGGCTATTGTTCAAGGTATTGATTCGCTTCATGTGGCCAAATCTGCACAGATATTTAAGAATGGTTCGTATCAACTTGACCAGATTAAGAAAGATCTGGTGCTTCCCTATTTTGTAAAACCGAATAATGGGGGAAGCAGTATTGGTATGAGTAAGGTAACCAACCAGTATGATTTGAAGGATGCATTGGACAGGGCATTTCAGGAAGATTCCCAGATTTTGATTGAGGAGTTTATTGCGGGCAGGGAGTTTACTGTTGGTGTTGTAAAGCTAGATGGAAAAATAACTGTGCTTCCAGTTACGGAAGTGGAAACAGCGAAGGAGTTTTTTGATTTTGAAGCAAAATATACGCCTGGTGTAGCCAAGGAAACCACTCCTGCACCAATCAGAGCGGAGACTCGACTACGTGTGGAAAAAATAGCAGCAGATGTGTATCAGAAGTTGAATTGCAGGGGGGTTGTCCGTATTGATTTTATCCTTAAGGGAGATGAAAGTGATTTCTATTTTATTGAGATCAATACGATTCCAGGTCAAACGGCGACCAGTTTTATACCGCAACAGGTTGCTGCTGCTGGAATGAAGCTGAATGATTTTTATACCAAACTGATTAGAGAAACAATCGGTTAAGATTGGTTCTTTATAAAAAAGGCCTTCTATAGTTTATATAGACGACCTTTTTGTTGGGTGGGATTTATACTTTGACCGTTTTCCATTTGCCTCGTTTAAACAAAATGAAACTGGCCAGGGCTATTCCGGTTTCTGCTACTGGAATCGCTATAAAAACGCCTGTTGGCCCAAGTTCAAAATGTTTGGCTAAAACGAAGGCCAGTGGGATTTGAAATAACCAGAACCCGAAAAAGTTGATCCAGGTTGGTGTCCAGGTATCCCCAGCTCCGTTGAAGGTGCTCATTAGTACCATTCCTATACCATAAAATAGATACCCGATGCTCAGGATGTGCAGGGCGTTTATGGCAACGTCCTGAATGAGTGGGTCGTTGGTGAAGAAGTCGACAAAGAATTGCGCGCCTGCAAAAGTGAGGATCATCACTGAAGCCATATATATGATACTGTATTTTATGGTTTTTAAAACGGACTGTTGTGCCCTTTGTACTTCTTTTGCGCCGAGATTTTGACCTACAAGGGTTGCAGCAGCATTACTCATTCCCCAGGCCGGGAGCATAAAGAACATCATAAGCCTTAATGCAGTTTGGTACCCTGCTGAGCCGTGGTCTCCTCCAGTAGTAGCCACCAGCTGCGCCAGAAAGATCCAGCTACAGGATGCGATTACAAACTGGAAGATACCAGGGGTTGCTATTTTTAACAGCGCCTTTATCTGTTCCCAGTGTGGTTTGAAATAAGAAAGCTTGATTTTAAGGGCACTTTTTCCTCCGGTTAAATGGTAGATCTGGTACAATACGCCAATACCACGGCCAATAGTCGTGGCCATAGCTGCCCCGGTAAGCCCGAAGGCAGGAACAGGACCCAGACCATTGATCAGGATAGGGCAAAGGACAATGTTGGAAAGGTTGGCCAGCCATAAACTTTTCATAGCTATTGCTGCATTTCCTGCCCCTCTGAAAATTCCGTTGATCAGGAACAAGAGCATAATGACTATACTACCGCTCATCATGATTTGCATAAATGGGGTACCCTGTCTGGCGGTTTCTGCTGATGCGCCCATGAAAAGCAACAGGTCTGCAGCAAAGATAAATCCAGTTATGCTGATCACAATGTTCAGGGCTATAGCGATAATCAGGGCCTGCATACCTGCCTTTGCTGCAGCAGCGGGATCCTTTTCTCCAATTCTTCTGGCGACTACTGCGGTAGCGGCCATACTCATTCCGATGGCAAGGGAATAAATAATGGTGAGTACAGACTCTGTGAGACCAACGGTTTGTATGGCATGGCTGCTGTTGTGCAGGTGGCCCACAAAATAAAGGTCTACCAGTGCAAAAATAGATTCCATGGCCATTTCAAGCATCATAGGGATGGCCAGTAGGAGCAGGGCTCTTCTGATGCTTCCCTGGGTATAATCTAATTCTTCGCCCTTAAGGGCTTGTTTTAAAAGTGTAAATATTCTGAATAGCTTGCTTTGGGCAGCTGTTTGATGTTCTGGCATAAAAAAAGGAAAAATTGTGAAATATATAAACCGCAGTCAGCAGGAAATGCTGGACTATGTTTTATCGGAAAAGGGGAGTCCTCGGTTTTAGAACCTCAAACGGACTGCAAATACCTTCATTGTTTTGCGGTTTTGTTAGATAACAAATATGGCGATATTGGAATTGAATTGCAAAAATATTTTTTTTTAATGGTTAAAATACTCTGATTGCAGCTTTCTTGGTATTAAACACTATAAGATTTGATCATTTCTTCACTGACTTTACAGCCTCTGCCGGTGCTGATGTCAATCATAACATAGTCAAACCAGCCATCGGAAGCGATCTTTTTGGTCCGTTTGTTCTCTATCTCGAATTGTACCCGGCAGCCTTTTTCGTTGATGGTTAAAATTCCGGTACGGATGGCGATCACATCTCCCAGGATTAAAGGGCGTTTGAAATCTACATAAGCTGTTTTTACTACCCAGCCATAGCCGCTCTTGAGAAAGTCTTCCATGGGCATTTTGTAGCATTTTTCCATTTGTTCATACCTGGCGGCCAGTACATAGTCAAAATATTTGCTGTTGTGCACGTGGTTAAACATATCGATGTCATCGGGTCTCACTTTCAGTTCGCTTTCAAATATGCTGTAGCCGGTCTTTTCCATGAAAAATCTTTTTTGCAAAAGTAACAGAAATGAATGAGTTATTATTGCTTATCATCAAAACTTACACTATCTTTGCGTCCAATTAATTAATTTATAAACACTTTAGTATCATTCAAGAAATGTATTTAAGTAAAGAAAAGAAAGCCGAAATCTTTAAACAACACGGCGAAGTAGAAACCAATACTGGTTCTGCAGAAGGTCAGGTAGCGTTATTTACGTATCGTATTGCGCATTTAACAGAGCACTTAAAGAAAAACCGTAAGGATTTTTCTACTCAGCTGGCTCTTCAAAAACTGGTAGGTAAACGCCGTGGTATTTTGGCATATCTATTCAAAAAAGATATTGAGCGCTATCGTGCTATCATCAAGGCTTTACAGCTTAGAGATATCATTAAATAAAAGTACTTATATCATTAAAAGCCATTCTATAGGGATGGCTTTTTTACTTTAAAAATAAAATAACCACATAAATCCGGTGTGTAGAAAGAGGAAAACACACCACAACAAGTTTTAAATGAATGTAATAAAAAAATCGTTCGATCTGGGTGACGGAAGAACAATTGAAATCGAAACAGGAAAGTTAGCTAAACAGGCAGATGGTTCTGTCGTTGTCAGAATGGGCGATACCATGTTATTGGCCACTGTAGTTTCTACAGTAGGTGCTAAGGCGGGTGTTGATTTTCTACCTTTATCGGTAGATTATCAGGAGAAGTATGCTGCTGCAGGACGTATTCCTGGCGGTTTCTTACGTCGCGAAGCAAGATTATCAGATTACGAGGTATTGATCTCTCGTTTGGTAGACCGTGCTTTGCGTCCAATGTTCCCTGAAGATTACCATTCCGATACCCAGGTGATGATCACTTTGATCTCGTCTGATAAAAATATAATGCCAGATTGTTTGGCTGGTTTGGCGGCTTCTGCTGCTATCGCAGTTTCAGATATTCCTTTTAACGGACCAATCTCGGAAGTACGTGTGGCCAGAATTGATGGCAAATTGGTGATCAACCCTTATGTAAGTGATTTAGAGCGTGCAACTATCGACTTTCTGGTTGCAGGTACTGAAAAAGATATCGTGATGGTGGAAGGTGAAGCAGACGAGATTTCTGAAATCGAAATGGTTGAAGCTATTGAGTTTGCACACAAAGCAATCATCGTTCAGGTTCAGGCGCAGAAAGAATTGACTGAACTGGTGGGTAAAACAGTTAAGCGTGAGTATTCTCATGAAGACAGCAATCCTGAGTTAAAAGATCAGGTATATGCTGCTACTTATGATAAAGTATATGCTGTAGCTAAAAGCCAGACTTCTAAACACGAGCGTGGAGAGAAATTCGCAGCGATCCTTGATGAATTTAAAGTTACTTTAGGTGAAGAGGTTGATGAAGTAACCAGTTTCTTAACTAAGAAATATTTCCATGATGTGCAATATGACGCGATCAGAAATCTGGTTTTAGATGAAGGTATGCGTTTAGACGGACGTGATGTACGTACAGTACGTCCTATCTGGAGTGAAGTTGGTTATTTACCTTCTGCTCACGGTTCTGCAGTATTTACACGTGGTGAAACTCAATCTTTAACTACAGTAACCCTGGGTTCCAAAGATGATGAGCAAATGATTGATGGAGCTTTCATCAATGGTTACAATAAATTTCTGTTGCACTATAACTTCCCTGGTTTCTCTACTGGTGAGGTTCGTCCGAACAGGGGTGCTGGCCGTCGTGAGATTGGACACGGTAACCTTGCAATGCGTTCATTAAAGAAAGTGTTACCTGGACTGGAAGAAAATCCATATACCATCCGTATTGTTTCTGATATCCTGGAGTCTAACGGTTCATCATCTATGGCAACAGTTTGTGCGGGTACACTTGCATTGATGGATGCCGGTATTAAAATCAAAGCTCCTGTATCAGGTATTGCTATGGGATTGATCACTGATGAGAAAACTGGTAAATATGCCATCCTTTCAGATATCTTGGGAGATGAAGATCACTTAGGAGATATGGACTTTAAAGTAACTGGTACTGAAAAAGGTATTGTTGCTTGTCAAATGGACTTAAAGATCAATGGTTTGAAATGGGAAGTGTTAACTGCTGCCTTGAAACAAGCTAATGAGGCCCGTTTGCATATTCTGAATGAAATGAAGAAAACGATTGAGCAGCCTCGTGAAGATTACAAAGATCACGCACCTCGTATTGTTTCTTTAACTATTGATAAAGAATTTATTGGAGCTGTAATTGGTCCAGGTGGTAAAATCATCCAGGAAATGCAGAGGGAAACCGGTGCTACGATCTCTATTGAAGAGGTTGGAAATAAAGGTATCGTAGAAATCTTTGCAGATAATAAAGCTGCTATTGATGCTGCTGTTGGCCGTATCAATGCCATTGCTGCTAAACCAGAAATTGGTGCTACTTACGAAGGTAAAGTAAAATCAATTATGCCATTTGGTGCTTTCGTGGAAATTATGCCAGGAAAAGATGGTTTACTGCACATTTCTGAGATTGACTGGACACGTTTAGAAACGATGGACGGTGTATTTAAAGAAGGTGATAAAGTAACGGTTAAATTATTAGATGTAGACAAACAAGGTAAAATGAAGCTTTCCAGAAAAGCTTTAATGCCTCGTCCACCAAAACCAGAGACTACAGAAAACAAACCTGCTTAGTCTTTTGTTGAAATATCATTTAAAACCCTGCTTTTTGCAGGGTTTTTTGGTTTAAAACAGGTTTTGATTATCTTTACCTTCATGAACCATTTAATAGCACCTTCTTTACTTGCTGCAGATTTTGGTAATCTTCAGCGGGATATAGAAATGATCAATGCCAGCGAAGCCGACTGGTTTCATGTAGATGTAATGGATGGCGTTTTCGTGCCAAATATCTCTTTTGGTTTTCCGGTTATGGAAGCAATTAAAAAGAATGCGAAGAAACCTCTGGATGTGCATTTGATGATTGTTAACCCGGATCAGTATATTGAGCGTTTTGCAGAAGCGGGTGCTTCAAATATTACCGTACATTACGAAGCTTGTGTACATTTACATCGTACCATTCAGTCAATTCATCTGGCTGGTTGTAAAGCAGGTGTGGCGATCAATCCGCATACGCCTGTTGGTTTGCTGAAAGAGGTTCTTCCGGATCTTGACCTGGTTTTGGTCATGTCGGTTAACCCAGGCTTTGGCGGGCAGAAATTTATTCCAAATACATTGAATAAATTGAGGGAATTACGGGCCATGGCTTTAAATTTAAATCCCGAATTGATTATTGAGGTAGATGGAGGAGTGGGTGCGCATAATCTGGCCAGCCTGGCGGAGGCGGGCGCAAATGCTTTTGTGGCCGGAAATGCAGTGTTTGCTGCAGACTCGCCTGAACAAATGATTTCTGAATTAAAAAACATCAGAACAGACAGCGTTCAGGCTTAAAAGACGATTATTTCTATAGAATAAAGGCTATTTGCCTTTAAATAGGTGTTCCTGCGCCATAATGTGGTTATTTTTAGAGGTTTCGGTTAAAAAAAATGAACTTAAAGTTTGAGTTTTTCAACCAATTACTGATATAAAACTATTACATTTACCGTCAATAAAATTAGTATAAAACATGAGACATAATTTTGGCGCAGGCCCCTGTATTTTACCTCAGGAAGTATTTAAGCAAGCATCCAGGGCGGTTTTAGATTTTAAAGACGGCCTATCAATTTTGGAAATCTCACACCGTACACCTGAATTTGAAGGTGTGGTGGAAGAGGCCGGAAGATTAGTTAAGGAGTTGTTAAATGTACCAGAAGGTTATTCGGTTTTGTTTTTGCAGGGAGGTGCCAGTTTGCAGTTTGCAATGGTTCCAATGAACTTGCTTCCAGACGGTAAAACCGCCAGCTACCTGGATTCGGGCGTTTGGGCAAACAAAGCAATTAAAGAAGTAGCTACTTTTGGTAAAGCGAATGTTGTGGCTTCTTCGAAAGATGCCAATTATACTTTCATTCCTAAAGATTTCGCTATTCCTGATGACAGTGCTTATTTCCACTGTACTTCAAACAATACGATCTATGGTACTGAAATGTTTTTCCTGCCGGAAACTAAGGTTCCTGTAGTTTGTGATATGTCTTCAGACATCATGAGCAGGGTAATTGATGTATCTAAATATGATCTGATCTATGCAGGTGCGCAAAAAAATATTGGTCCTGCGGGTTTGACTGTTGTTATTGTAAAAGATGAAATTCTGGGCAAATCGGGCAGAAAGATTCCATCTATGTTAGATTATAAAGTTCATATTGAAGGTGGATCTATGTACAATACACCGCCGGTATTTTCTATATATGTAGCTATGCTTAATCTGAGATGGTTAAAATCTAAAGGTGGTGTTGCTGAAATTGAAAAAGAAAACATTGCTAAAGCGAATGCTTTATATGCAGAAATTGACAGGAACCCACTATTTAAAGGAACTTGTGCTGTTGAGGATCGTTCCAGAATGAATGTTTGTTTTGTAATGAACAATCCTGAACTGGAAAAACCTTTTCTGAAATTTGCAGAAGAAAATGGTATTGAAGGTATCAAAGGGCACAGAAGTGTTGGTGGTTTCAGGGCGTCTATGTATAACGCTTTGCCAATTACCAGCGTACATACTTTAATTGAATTAATGCAAGTTTTTGCAGAGAAACACCAATAAATAGATTAATGACAAAGATACTAGCGAACGACGGGATTGATCCCGTTGGTAAATCATTATTAGAACAGGCAGGTTTTGTAGTAGATACAGAAACAGTGCCTCAGGATAAACTTATAGAAGCCCTTCAGCATTATGATGGTTTAACTGTAAGGAGTGCCACTAAAGTCCGTCAGGATGTTATTGATCAGTGTCCAAACCTGAAGTTAATCGGACGTGGTGGAGTGGGCATGGATAATATTGATGTTGAATATGCCAGAAGTAAAGGCATTGCAGTTGTGAATACACCAGCCGCTTCTTCATTATCTGTTGCTGAACTTGTTTTTGCACACCTGTTTACAGGAATCAGATTTTTGCAGGATTCTAACAGAAAAATGCCTGTTGAAGGTGGTACGAATTTCAACAACCTGAAAAAGGCTTACGCTAAAGGAATAGAACTTAAAGGGAAAACTTTAGGGGTGATTGGTTTTGGCCGCATTGGAAGAGAAACTGCTGCAATTGGTTTGAGACTGGGAATGAACGTGGTGGCTTATGATCTGTATCCGTTTAGCGGAAATATTTCATTGAGCTTTCAGGGAGGTATTTCGGTTGATATCCCTGTTCAGACGATTTCACTGGAAGAAGTGATCAGTCAAAGTGATTTCATCAGTTTGCATACTCCATTTGCTGACCGACCAATTTTAGGAGAAGAGGAATTTAGCAAAATGAAAAAAGGTGTAGGAATTGTGAACTGCTCAAGAGGTGGAACTATTGATGAAACTGCTTTAATTGCAGCTTTGGACAGTGGTAAAGTTGCTTTTGCAGGACTTGACGTTTTTGATAATGAACCTACTCCTCAGCAGGCAATTTTGCAGCACCCTAAAATCTCTCTTACCCCGCATATTGGTGCTTCGACAAATGAAGCGCAGGAGCGGATAGGTACAGAGCTTGCTACTTTAATCATAGAGCACTTTAATAAATAAGTTTAAACGCATAAAGGAGTCTGTGAATGACTCCTTTATGCGTTATTGATCGTCACATGCCAAATATAAAGCCGTTTAATGCATTGATTCCTGCAGTTGATCTACAGGAACAAGTGGTCACACGTCCGCTTGAAAATTACAGCACCGGGGAAGCTAAGCTGATTGCGTCTGAAAATGACTGCAGCTTTTTACATCTGATTAATCCTGAACTGGAAAATCCTTATCTGCGGGGAACCCGGCAGGAATTAATTTTTAAAAAGATTGGTGAGAACCTGGATGTATTCTTGGAAAGGAAGGTGCTGGTCAGACAGGGAGAACCAGCGATATTCGTTTATCGTACAACTCATGATGGGCTTGTACAGACAGGAATCTGGACATTAACTCATATTAATGATTATCTGGAAGGCAAGATCAAAAAACACGAACATACTGTAGAACGCCGGGAAAGATTGCTTGCAGATTATCTTCAGCAAACCGGATTGGATGCCAATCCTGTCCTGATTACTTATTACCCCGATGCTGTTGTAGATGCCGTTATTTCAAAAACAATAGAGCAAAAACCGATTCTCGATTTCACTTTCGCAGATAGAACGGTGCATCAGGTTTGGGCTATAACGGATCAGGCGGATCTTGAAGCGCTGGTGTCTGCCTTTGCTCAAATACCTGCGGTGTATATTGCAGACGGCCATCACCGGATTGCCTCCATGGCGAAAATGGGGCTTCATAAGAAGGCTCTGAATCAACATAAGCATACAGGTACGGAAATGTACAATTACTTTACTTCAGTATACATGAATACTAAAGAGGTTAAGGTTCTGGAATTTAACCGTATGGTTAGGGATCTGGGTAACTTAACGGAAGCTGAACTCCTGAGAAAAATTGCTCTTTCTTTCGTTGTGGAGAAATCTGAAGCGCCGGTTAAGCCACAAAGCTTGCATGAAATTGGTATGTATGTACATCAGCAGTGGTATCGTCTTAAACCTAAAAAGGGGACTTACAGAGAAAATGATGCGGTGGAGCTCCTGGATGTTAGTATTTTGCAGGATCATATCCTGGAGCCTGTTTTGGGTATACATGATCCGAGGACAGATGCAAGGATCACTTTTGAAGGGGGAAGAACGCCCATTTCAGATTTGCAGATGCAGGTAGATAATGGCTTGTTTGCACTTGCTTTTACCTTGTTTCCAACCTCTGTAGAGCAATTAATTAATGTGGCTGATGCAAATGGTATCATGCCGCCTAAATCTACCTGGGTAGAGCCTAAATTCCTTGTAGGTTTAATTACGAATTGCTTTAATTTTCCTTAGTAGGATATAGGCCATTCCTGCACATATGATGACCAGCAGTCCGCTAATGTAATAGAATATGTTTTGCCTTAATACTTGTTTCTGGAGTTGTACTTTTAATTCATAATTTCTGTCCTGGAGTTTTTTTATGGCCAGCATATATTTCTGAATACGCTCATTGTTGATGGCGGCTGTATTTTGTACCTGTTGCACCTGCACGTCTTTATAGTCCATAAGCACCTTGAGCTCTCTGAATATATTGTTGTCGTTCAAAGCGATCTCTCTTAGGATCTCATTGGAATTCTTGATGTCGTCTTTGGTCTGAAACCCGAAAATACCTGTCCTTGCCGTAAGGCTTTGTTCGTATTGTCCAAACTTTGCACTTCTTTGCATGAGCAGGGCATTTATTTTAATGCGTTGCAGCTGGTATGCCGCACTGTCAGTCTGGGCAAAAGTTTGTGCCGAAAAGGCTATAAGGAACAGTAAAAGTATCTGTTTAATCATTTTCTTCATTGTTTAATAATTAAGCAAATTTTATGCCTTAGCTTATTTTATGGGATTTTGTCAGATCAGGGATGGAATTCGACTCTTAAGATATCGCCCAGGTGCAGGCCCAGCAAACCGCTTGCTTTTCCTTTGTTTATAGCGATTTCCAGGTGATTGCTGATGCCAAACAGGCACAACTTTTCACCTTCGGGTACTTCATTGTAGTGCCAGCTCAGCTGGGTAATGGTTTCACTTTTTCTGAAATACAAAGTGAAGTCGCGGTTGCGCTGTACTTTGGTGAAAAGATCTTTGGTAATGTTTGTGATAACGTTGCAGAAGGTGTCAATATAAATGACACTTCCTCTGATGATATCTCTTTCTATAACTGGGTGCAGGAGCATCCTTTCTTCTATGTTTTCTGTAGGAACGCCAATGTCTTTAAGCTTACCACCTTTAGCCAGATGGATCGCGGCTTTAACGAAAATATCGACCAGGGGAAAGTGGAGATATTTGAGATCCTGCATGATATTGAGCTCTACAAGTTCTTCAGGTTTTTCATCAAACAGGAGAGAGAAAATGCCATTATCTGCGCCTACAAAATAATGATCCCTGAATTTCATGGCCACATATTTTGTGTTTTCACTGAAAACAGAATCAATTCCAACCAGGTGTACAGTGCCTTTGGGAAAGTAGGGATAGGCGTTCTTTAGAACAAATGCGGCATATGAAATATTGAAAGAAGGAACATCGTGGGTAATATCAACAATATTGGCAGTAGGCAGGATCGTCAGGATACTGCCTTTTAAGGCAGCCTGATAGAAATCTTTAGAACCTAAATCTGTTGTTAAAGTGATAATAGCCATTAAAAATTGAATATTTATTCTTAATCTTGCGTAAGCGGCAAATCGCGTACAAATATTCAATTTTTATATCAAAATATACACCTCAATCTAAAAAACAATATTTTGAACGAATTAAAACTAACACTAGAATCGGTAGATCCGGCACAACTTTGGGGTACCAACAACGAGCATTATGAAATATTAAAGCATTCTTTCCCAAAGCTTAAAATTGTAGCCAGAGGCAATGAAGTTAAGGTATTGGGGGATGAACAGGAGCTGGGGGTCTTTGAATCTAAGTTTAATTTGCTGGTCGCCCATCTTGAAAAGTACAGTTCTTTGAACCCGAATGAAGTAGAAGCTGTATTGTCTGTAAAAGCTAAAGCAGGAATCGTGGAACCGATAGCTGAAAAAGTAAATTCAGGTGGCGGAGGAGAGGTGATTGTTTTTGGAACCAACGGGTTGATGGTGAAGGCCAGAACAGCCAATCAGCGCCGTATGGTAGACAGCATCGTAAAAAACGATGTGTTGTTTGCCATTGGGCCAGCTGGAACCGGAAAAACTTATACTGCAGTGGCTTTAGCCGTACGGGCTTTAAAGAATAAAGAAATTAAGCGGATTATATTAACCAGGCCAGCTGTTGAGGCGGGGGAGAACCTGGGGTTTTTACCCGGAGATCTGAAAGAGAAGGTTGATCCTTATCTTCGCCCTTTATATGATGCGCTGGATGATATGATTCCTGCCGAGAAATTGAAATTATATCTGGAGAACAGGACAATAGAAATTGCTCCACTTGCTTTTATGCGAGGAAGAACTTTAGACAATTGTTTTGTGATCCTTGATGAAGCGCAAAATGCAACGGATCTACAGTTGAAAATGTTTTTAACCCGTATGGGACCAAGTGCAAAATTTATAGTAACCGGAGATGTCACCCAAGTGGATCTTCCAAAAAAGCAAATGTCCGGCTTACACAATGCCTTGAGGATTTTGGATGATATTCCCGGAATAGACATCATTTACTTAACCGGCGAAGATGTAGTGAGACATAAATTAGTAAAACGAATCCTTAAAGCCTACGGCGATATTCAATAATTAATAACATATGCGATTTGCATAACCATGAAAGCAATAAAAGAAACAAAATTTAATTTTCCAAAGCAAACCAGCTTCTATAAAGGTAAGGTGAGAGATGTGTATACCATAGACGAACGTTTTATGGCAATGGTGGTTACAGACAGGATCTCTGCATTTGATGTGGTATTGCCTGAAGCAATTCCTTTTAAAGGGCAGGTCTTAAATCAGATCGCTGCTAAGTTTTTATCTG
>Ga0105237_10004106_pt1 | contig 16979 bp, 13 predicted proteins | sample KBSC24metaG_FD_81520 | JGI IMG/M metagenome (GOLD analysis project Ga0105237, IMG submission 81520) | Corn rhizosphere microbial communities from Kellogg Biological Station, Michigan, USA - KBS C2-4 metaG | ecosystem: Host-associated > Plants > Roots > Rhizosphere > Soil | place: Michigan, USA... | reverse complement strand
TTCAGCGGAAACGTCGGTCGGGGCTAACCGCACACGGCGTGCAACCCTTTGCAGGGTTGAGCGCTACGCGCTTGAAGACCCAGGGTAGCCTCGCAAGCTCGGCAACCCTGGGCTGACTTATCAAACGCCTTCGGCGTAGCCTCGCAAGCTCGGCAACTTTCTCGCCCACCCACCGAACACTCCTATTCCCTTCCGCCTCCTCGCTGGGCTGACTTATGGAACGCCTTCGGCGTAGCTTCGCAAGCTTGGCAACCTTCCCACCCACCCACCGAACACTCCTATCCCCGTCCGCCTCCTCGCTGGGCTGAATGATTCAATGCCTTCGGCATATTCTGGACCGCGTGCTCAAAGTTCACGACACGCTCCAGCTACGCCTCGCGGGTCGCGCGAAATCTTCTGGTGAAGAACTCGTAGGCGGCATTGATCTTCTTGCTCTCGATCTCGGCCAGCTCGCGCAGCTTGGGACCGAGGCCCGAGACCCGGTCGGGATGATACTCCTTCATCCGCTCGTGGTAGTTTTTCTTCACGTCCGCAAATTCGAAGGAGCCGCTCAATCCCAGCGTCCTGGCGTGGAGGATATACTCGGATTCCGGTTCCGTTCCGCGGTGGGCGGGATGCGGCCGCTCCGCGTCGCGTGGCGGCGGTGGGGCCGATGCGTGCCAGGATTGGCTCCCGTAGGATGCCGTGTTCCCGCTGGATGGGCTCGCGGCCGCCGGGTGGTCGCGGAGATAGGCGCCCCGCAGGCGCGCATCGTGGCCGCCCTGCGAGAGGTGAATGATGCTCGCGAGGATCAGGGGATTCGCCGCCTCGAAAACCATGTTTTTCTTCCGCCCCGTGATGCGGAGCTCCACGGAGTCCCCCATGGCCTGCACGGAATCCAGCCGCTTGATCGGGATGATCACGGACTCGGAACGTCCGTCGAAAACCACGCGCTGGTTCGTGACCGTGATCATCCCCGAGTCGAGTTTTTCCCAAGCCCGCTGGGTGACGGAGCGGTCCGGCGAACCGGCGATCCAGACGCCCCGCGCCAGTTGGAACCCGCCGGAGCGCGGCTGTTGATAACGGGTATCCCGAGGTTCGTAGAGCGATGAGGCCGCGCAGTAAAACGCCCGTTCGTCGGTGTGCAGCGCAAGGTGCGTCGGCACGGTGGGAATACCGTCGGATCCTTCGAGGTGGCTGAAGTAGGCGTCGGCCTTGGCGCGGATGCGCGACCATTTCAGGCGCAGGGTGATCGTCCGTACCACCGCGTGGCAGGCGGCCGCGGCCACGAGTGTCGCGGCGAAGAGCGCGAGGATCTGGTTGGCTTGGGAGACCGCGTTCCATTGGTCGCGGAACCTCGACGGCGATGCCTTGGCGGCGGACTTGGGAAGAACGCGAGAGGGCGCCGGCGTGGCTGTGGCGGTGGGGGCCGGCGTCGCGGCAGCCAGTTCGTCGGCGAGAAGCAGGGGCCACTGCGGATCGGTGAAAAATCCCGGATTCGCGGCGATGCGCTTGTTGTATTCGGCGACGAATCGCTGGTTGAGGTCGGAACCCGGCACGCCGAGTTCGGGATATTTTTGGACGGCCTTGAGCTGCCATTCCTGACTGGCGGTCTGCGTAGCGGCCGCCGTCAGGGAAAGCGTCAGGAGGAAGAGCAGGAGCGTCCAGATCGTTGCCCCACGTTTTCGGCGACCACTCGGGGTTTCATGGGTTCCATTCGTCGCATCAGTCCCATGGGACGAATGGGACTCATGGGACGAATGGGACCTAAGTGTATTCGGGCTGGAGCTTCCCTGGGAAAGAGGAGGCTGGCGGCCGTATACCGGCGAGGTTGGCAGGTCGGACGCCATGATGGAAGAGTGAGCAGGAAATCTGCTGTCGCGCAAGTGCCCGAGAGTTTCCGATGGCGATCGGGCCTCTCACCACTTGCACGGCATGATCTCGAAATGGTCGTCTCCCGAATGGTGCGCGTCCCGTCCGGGCTCGTCGTGGTTGTGGTATAGGTGTAAGTGCCACTGATCACTGATTACTGATTCATTTCCCGCCACCATCACGGTAGATACGGCAGCCTCATGAACCCCAACTTCGATCCCGCCCTGATCGAACGCGCCATCGCGTTGGCACGCGAACTCCAGGAACGCGCCCACGCCCTCCAGACACCCTCCGAGCGGCGGCAGCAGGCCGAACTGGATCGCATGCTCCAGGTCCCGGAAGACAAAGCGACGCTCGTCCAACTCACCGACCGTGCCTTCCGCGCGCACTCGCCGGCCCGGGTCGCCGAGCAGTTCACGCATATCCTCGATGTGCAGGGGGTGCCACGTTTCTTCAGCCCGATCGATCGCGCGCTGCTGCGCGGATTCCAGACCTTCGGCGGATGGCTGCCCGGCGTCGCCGTGCCATTGGTCAAGGACCACATGCAGCACGAGACGGCGAATGTTGTCCTGCCCGCGGAGCCCGAGGTGCTCGCGACGCATCTGGACGCCCGCCAGGCGGAAGGCCTGCGGATGAATGTGAACTTTCTCGGCGAAGCGCTCCTCGGCGAAGACGAAGCACGACGGCGCATGCAGGGCTACATCGCCGCGTTCGAGTCGCCGCATATCGAGTGCCTCTCCGTCAAGATTTCCACGCTCTATTCGCAAATCTCCGCCCTCGCCCGTGACTTCACGGTGAAGGCCCTCTGCGACCGCCTCGAGCCGCTCTATCGCGCCGCGGCGCGGAGTCTTTTCGTCCGCGCAGATGGAGATAGCGTCGCGAAGTTTCTCTATCTCGACATGGAGGAGTACCGCGACATGCGCCTCACTGCCGAGGCCTTCATGCGCACTCTCGAACGGCCCGGCATGGAGAGTGTGAACGCCGGGATCGCCCTCCAGGCTTACATCCCCGATTCCGCGCGTGTCTTGCGTGAAATCCACGCGTGGGCGCACCGCCGCGTCGCCGCCGGGGGGAGTCCGGTCACAGTCCGCATTGTCAAAGGAGCCAATATGGAGATGGAGCGTGTCGAGGCTTCGGTGCGGGGCTGGCCGCAGGCGCCGTTCAAGTCAAAGGCCGAGACGGACGCCAACTACAAGCGCATGCTCGCCGAGGCGATCACGGTGGAAAATCTGCGCGCGGTCCACATCGGCGTCGCTTCGCACAATCTCTTCGACGTCGCGTTTGGCCTGGTCCTCGCGGAGATCGCGCAGGCGGGGCGCCGGGTGCAGTTCGAGATGCTCGAGGGCATGGCCAATCACCAAAGGCGCGCGCTCTTCGAGCGCTCGCGCAATCTCCTCCTCTATGCGCCGGCGTGCCGGAAGGAGGAATTTCTCCACGCCATCGGCTACCTCATCCGGCGCCTCGACGAAAATACCGGCCCCGACAATTTCCTGCGCCATACCTTCCGGCTCAAGGTGGGCAGCGATGAATGGATCGCGCTCGAGCAAGGCTTTCGCGACGCTTTCCGCCTCGGTATCTCCGACGCCCCGCGGCGGACGCAAAACCGCCTGCATCCCCTGGCGAGCAGTCCGCGCCCGGAAATGCCGTGGACCGAGTTCGTCAACGAGCCCGATACGGATTTTGCACTGCAACAGAACTCCGATTGGGCCTTCGAGCTCGTGCAGCGCACCGAACCCAGCCGCCGCGAATTGCCCCTGGTCATCGGCGGGCTGGAAATCTTCGCGGATCGCGAGACGCGCCCGTGCCTTGATCCGTCTCGCCCCGGCGTCGAAGTCGCGCGTTACGCCATTGCCACGGAAGCGGACGTGGATCTGGCTGTGGCTGTGGCTGGCGATCATCCTTCCGCGTGGCAGGAGTGGCGGTTTGAGTTGCGCTCCATCGTGCTCGGCGGGATTGCCGAGGAACTTCGCCGCCGGCGCGGGGACCTGCTCTGGGCGGCGCTCGCCAATGGGGGCAAGACCTTCGCGGAATCGGACCCTGAGGTCTCGGAGGCAATCGATTTTGTCGAGTTCTACCGCGCTTCGGTGCGCAGCTACTTCGAACTGCCCTCCGTCCAGGCTCATCCCCTGGGCGTGGTCGTCGTGGTGCCTCCGTGGAATTTTCCCATCGCCATCCCGTGCGGCGGCATCGCCGCCGCGCTGGCCGCGGGCAATCATGTCATCCTCAAGCCGGCGAGCGACACCGTGCTCGTCGCCTGGGAGCTCTGCCAGTGCTTCTGGCGTGCCGGTGTTCCGCCCGAGGCGCTGCAGTTCGTCCCGTGCCCCGGAAGCGGCGCGGGCCAGCGTCTCGTCACGCATCCCCGGGTGGATTCCGTCATCTTGACGGGTGGCACGGAAACCGCCCGGCGCCTTCTTGCCGCGCATCCGGAGATGCGGCTCTGCGCCGAGACCGGTGGAAAGAACGCCACGATCGTGACGGCGCTGAGCGACCGCGAACAGGCCGTGAAACACGTCCTGCATTCGGCCTTCAGTCACAGCGGCCAGAAGTGCTCCGCGACCTCGCTGCTCCTTCTTGAAGCCGAAGTCTACGACGATCCACAATTCAGGCGCCTGCTCGTGGATGCCGTGCAAAGTCTGCCGGTGGGATCCGCCTGGGATCTTCCCACGCGCGTTGGCCCGCTGATCCGGCCTCCCGCGGGCGATCTGCTCCGCGGTCTCACTACGCTCGAGCCCGGAGAGTCCTGGGCCGTCGAACCGCGGCCTTCCGGCCACAATCCGAATCTGTGGTCGCCCGGCGTGAAATGGGATGTCGCGCCCGGCAGCTTCACGCACCTCACGGAACTCTTCGGGCCAGTGCTCGGCGTCATGCGCTTCACCTCCTTGCGCGAGGCCATCGCGCTGGTCAATGACACAGGGTACGGGCTGACCTCCGGCCTCGAGTCGCTGGATGAACGCGAGCAGGGGGAATGGCGCGAAACCATCCGCGCGGGCAACCTCTACATCAATCGTCCGACCACCGGCGCAGTCGTGCTGCGCCAGCCTTTCGGCGGCATGGGAAAATCGTGCTTCGGATCCGGGATGAAAGCGGGCGGCCCGAATTACGTCGCGCAATTTCTCGCCTTCACCGACCGCGTGAGCGTGCCCGAGCTTGAACCAATCGCCAACCCCCGCCTGCGCGATCTGTATCAGCGGCTCACGGCCGTGGAGATCGACGCGCCGCCCGAGGATGTCGCCCGCCTCCTCGCCGCGCTGGCCAGCTACGACTGGTGCGCGCGCGTCGAATTTTGCCGTGAACACGATCACTTCCGGCTCCTCGGCCAGGACAACTTGCGGCGCTATGTGCCCTTTCGTGAAGTGCGGGTCCGCGTCCATCCCGCGGACAGCGTTTTCGAGCTTTTCGCGCGGGTCTGCGCCGCCCAAGCCGCGGGTTGCCGCGTTCTCGTCAGCTCCCCGCCCGGTGCCGATCTGCCTGCCGTGCGAATGATCGACGACCTCACGGACTCGTGGGCCGGCAGTATTGAATTCCTCGAGGAAACCGACGGACAGATCGAGGCGGCTCTGCGGGCTGGAGACGTCGAACGAATCCGCGTCTCCGCCCCGGAACGTATCCCGCGCTCCGTCCGCGAAGCTGCCGCCGCCGCCAACGTGCATATCGCTGACACGCCGGTTCTGGCCGAGGGTCGCATCGAATTGCTTTGGTATCTGCGCGAACAAAGCGTCAGCCTGGACTACCACCGGTACGGAAACCTCGGCGGGCGATCTGAAGAGCGGAGAGCGGAGCCGGAGTAGGGAAGTAATCAGTAATCAGTAATCAGTAATCAGTAATCAGTAATCAGTGGCGTGTCCCCAGGTGGACGCGCCACTGATTACTCGATCTGCACTGATTACTGATTACTTCCCCCTCCCACCCTAAAACTGGAAGTAAATAAACGGCTTGTACTTCACCGGCACAAACAGCAGCGCGATCGCGGTGCCGAGACCGAGGAGCGCGGCGCACGCCCAATCGGGCAGCCGGCGCCAGAGCGGCGCAATGAGGCGCCGGGCATTGAGCCAGTGCACGAGGGCGAGGACGGCAAAGAGGCCGGCGCATTCCCAGCCGAAATCGAACTTGCCGCGGCCGCCCGTGAAGGTGAAGGCCTTGAGCGCCTGCCAGGCGTTTTGCAGGCCGGTCGCCTCCAGCACATGGGTCTTGGGATCGTAGGTCGGCGCGGCCCGGAAGAAGATCCACGTGACGCCAACCCAGTAAAAGGTGAGCGGTACCGCAAGCACTGCCACGATCCGGCGGAAGAGGGCGCCGGCGTTTTCCGTGAGCCCGGTCCACTCCCGATGCACGATGAGGGCGCATCCGTGCAGGCCGCCCCAGATGACGAAATTCCACGAGGCTCCGTGCCACAATCCGCCGAGGAGCATGGTGAGCAGGAGGTTGCGGTAGGTGAAGACCTTGGAGCCGCGATTGCCGCCCAGCGAAATATAGAGGTAATCCCGCAGCCACGTGCTGAGCGAGATGTGCCAGCGCCTCCAGAATTCGGTGATATTGGCCGAGAAATAGGGAAAATCGAAATTGATCGTGAGCTCGTAACCGAGCAACCGTGCGGTCGCGATCGCCATATCGGTATAGCCGCTGAAATCGCAGTAAATCTGCACCGCATAGAGGCACACGCCGACGAGTGCGCCGAGATGGCTGTACTGAGCCGGCGCGGCGAAGAAGTGATCGGAAGAAGGGGCGACGATTTCCGACACGCACGCCTTCTTCACGAACCCGATGAAGAAGAGCGTGGCGCAGCCGCGCACATCGACATTGGCCCACACCCGCTTCTCGAACACCTGCGGGAGAAAGGTCATCGCGCGGACGATCGGGCCGGCGACGAGCTGTGGGAAAAACGAAATGAAGAACGCGAGATCGAGGAAGCGCCGCATCGGCTCCAGGCGGCGGCGGTAGACGTCGATGGAGTAGCTCATCGACTGGAACGTGTAGAAGCTCACGCCGTAGGGCAGGATGATGTTCAGCGTGTGCGGCGAGGCGGGCAGACCGATCCATGCGAGCAGCGTGGTCGCGGAGCCGATGAAAAAATTGAAGTACTTGAAGAAGACGAGCACGCCGAGATTCACCCCCAGGCTGGCCAGAAGCCACGCCTTGCGCCGTGCTTCGCTCGTGCTGCCGGCGATCCCGAGGCCGACAAAATAGTCGAGGCAGGTCGATCCCCAGAGCACCGCCGGAAACCACCAGCCGGCGGGCAGCATCGACCACTGGCCGTGGGTCACATGGTCCCAAAACTCCGTGGGATCGCCGATGAAGAAACAGGCGTAGAAGAAATGGCTCGCCGCCAGCAGCCACCACTTGCGGGCCGTGTTCGTGCGCAGCGCCCAGTGCACGGAGAAGACGATGAGAAAAAAAGCGAGGAACCGAAATTCAACAAAAAGCATGAGCAGGTGGGTGGGCAGGCCATGGCTGCCCGCAGGCTGGCGGCGTCGCCAAAAGAAGTCTCCGAAGCGTGGTCATCGCGCCGTGAATCGGCAGATCCAGGAAACTCCGCCGTGCGGGAGGAACCTTTCTTCCATTGGATGGAGTGGCGGTTGGCCTCTCACTGGGAGAACTCCGCAAATTGTTGGGCGAGGATTCGGGTGAAGAGCTCCGAACCGGCGGTGTTCAAATGGATGGGATCGAGATGATATTTGGCCTCGAACAATTCCGGGTAGCGCCGCGGGTCGGAGAAATCCCAAATGATCATGTTCCCGGCCAGGTCCGCCGGTGGATAGTAGATCTTTTCGGTCGTCATGGGCGGCACGAAAAAGATCGGCGTCGCCCCGCTGTGCACGACGGCTTCCAGCATCGCCCGGGTAGCGGCGTCGCTGCCTGGATCGTGAAAATGCCGCGCGGGCTGGGCCAGGCGCGCTTCATAGGATTCCTGGTAGGCGGCGCGATCCTGGTCGTTCATTACCTCCGGCGAACCGGAAGGCATCCAGCCATCCCGATCCTTCCCGAGTGCCCGCCACTTGTTGCGTTGCTTGGCGCGCTCGGAGGCGGACAAGACCCATTGCTCGGCGAGATACGACGCCCGGCCGAGATTGGCCGATCTCCGGAGGAAGGGAGGCACGTGCCCGAGCCACACGGAAAGCGGCTCCCAGCGCTCCGCCATCGAAGCGGGATGCTCCGTGGTGGATGCAGCCCTCAGCGCCGCCCACTCGCCCTGGCACCATGTCCACAGCAGACCCATGCGCCGCCCGTCGTGCCAATAGGCAAAGCGCGCGCTGCCGGTGCGGCTTTTCGGCGTCCGTGCTTCCAGGCTGGTCAGCTCGATGAAAACCCAGCGCAACCCATCGTGCGGCTGCCGGAGCACTTGCTCCAGGTAGAAGCCCTGCTCGGGCGGCCTCATTCCCAGGATACCCGCATTGAACGATTTCGACGGCTTGTGCCGCGCGGCCAGGGTTTGGTCGAAGATCGAAGGGAGAATCTGGAAATTGACCCGGCTCGAACCGGTGAACAGCGTATCGTACTGGCGGCCGTGGAGCGCCAGATAGCGGATTTTTTCCCCCGCCGTGGGGATGTCGGGATAGGGCAGCCGCCGGTTCAGGACGACGCACGAGAGGGTCAACATGGCGAGAAAAACGAGGCCGTTCAACAGGTGGCGAAACACATTCCTGCGCCATGGGATCGGACACTTTGCCGGTGAACTCTCGCCTGGCATGGCTGGGCTTTGGTGATTCAGGCGGTGCTCTGCCTGGCCATCGAAATTCATCCCCGCCTGGATCTCCGGTGTTTCAAAACTCACCCGTACGCTCCCGGGTTATTCCCACGAAGAGCTTTGCCAGCGTGCGGGTGAAGACCTCCGCGCCGGCCGCGTTGAGATGTCCGCCATCGAGTCGATGCTCGAGGGTGAAGAATTCCGGATATTCCCGCGCATCGGAAAAATCGAACGTCGTCACCGGTTGAAGGGAGCGATACCGTTTGGTCTGCGTCGTCGGCGGAATCATCAGGAGGGGGGTTACGCCATTTTTCACCAGCTTTTCCAGCATCTCGTGGAGCGCCTCCTCGCTCGCCGGGTCGCCGGGCATGAAACGGTCCGTCGACTGTGGAAGGTTGGAGAAGTCGAGTTCGTAATCCGACAGGGCCTTGCCCGACATTTGCTGTTCTCCCGGCGGAGAAATCCAGCCGTCGCCCACCACGCGACGATTCGGCCGCGAGGCCTTCTTCATCTTGGCGCTGCCCATCCAGTGGCTGAGCAGAACTCCGCCCCGTCCGAGATTGGCCGTGTTTTCCGCAAAGAGCCGCAGGCTCTCCCCGGCTTGGGAGAGCAACGGGCTGTAGGATTGCTTCCGGCCGGTCGGCGGGCCCTCAACCGCCGCCCAATCGTGCGCGAAGCTCCTGGCCAGGATCCGCGTGCGCGCCCAATCGTGCCAATAGCTTTCCCGCGTGGTCCCGGACAGCGACCGCTGGCTCCTGGGGCTCACCGGCATGCACTCGATCACGGCCCAGCGCAGCCGGTCATGGGGCAGCCGCAGAATCTGATCCATGAGATATCCGTCCTCCGGCGGCATCATCGCGGAGATCCCGGCATTGAACGACCGCACGGCCAGGCCTTCTTCCGCCGCGGTCCGATCGAAGATCGCGGGCATGATCTGGAAGTAGACGTGGCTCGAACCGAGGAAGATCACATCGTATTCGTTCCCGTGCCGGGAAAGGTGCTCCAGCTTGTCGTGCACGGTCTGAACTTCCGGAAACGGCAGGCTGCGGCTGATCACGGCGCAGGACAGGATCAGCGCGGCCAGGAAGATCGCACCATTGCCCAGGATGCGGCCCGCACCTGCCATGGAGGCTGGGATGGCGGCTGTCGCCGCGGCATGGGCTTGGGTCGTCACGGGGCGCAGCATAGGAGCGACCCTTTTCCGGACAAGGAAATTGCCTTGATCCGCACGCCTCCCTAGAGTCCGCGCCCGCATGCCCCCTCCTTGGCCCAAAACCGGACTCCTCGCGCTGGCATGCCTCACATTTGCTTTCCCGTTCGCGAGTTCCGCGGCGCCGGAGGATTCCAGCCCGGCGAAGGTCCCGGCGCCGATGAAAGTCCCGCTGCCCGAGAAGGTGACGGCGCCCATGAAGCTCCCCGCGGCCGAGAAAGTTCCGGTGGCGGAAAAAAAAGCGGGACCGGTGAAAGGTCCGGCGGTGGCCACCGAACCAGCCGCGCCGCGGAAGGTCTCGGCGAGCAAGCGCTACGAGGCGATGATCGAGGTGACGAAGGTGTATCCAACGATTTTCTACGAGCTGCGCTACGCGACCACGCGCAACTTTACCCACCAGCAAATCTATCCAACGGGCGCCCGCTGCCTGCTGCGCCAGAGCGTGGCGCTGCGCCTGCAACACGCGCAGGAGGAGCTGCGCCGGCAGGGTTACGGGCTGAAGATTTGGGATGCTTATCGGCCGGCTTGGGCGCACGCCGCCCTCTGGGAAGCTTCGCCCAATCCGGAGTTTGTCGCCGCTCCCTCCGCCGGCGGATCCTGGCATTCGTGGGGGGCGGCGGTCGATGTCACGCTGGTGGACCTCAAGGGGCGCGAGCAAAGGATGCCGACGGATTTCGACGACTTCACGCCCGCTGCCAAGTCGGAGTACCGGGGTGGCGATCGGGAAGTGGCCGCGCACGCGATTGCGCTCCGGTCGGCGATGCTCAGGGCTGGTTTTCGAGGCCTGCGGGACGAGTGGTGGCACTTCACCGCCGAGGATGCGAACCAGTTCTGTCCGGTGAAGATAGCGCTGGTGCGGGGAGGGCGGGAGTAGGGATGGAAAATGGAAAATGGAAAATGGAAAATGGAAAATGGAAAATCTGAGGCCCGAAACCTCAGGCTGAAGAATTCCAAAGTCCGAAGGCTGAAACACGAAACACGAAACACGAAACACGAAACTCGAAATACGAAACGCGAAACGCGAAACGCGAAACGCGAAACGCGAAATACGAAACTCGAAACTCGAAACGCGAAACTCGAAACGCGAAACTCGAAATCCGAAACAAATTCGAATGGCTTGAAATCCTGAAAACCGGAAAGCTCCCCCTGAAAACCGAAAAGCTCCCCGCCTCTCGTCTTTTCCATTTCCCATTTTCCATCTTCCATTCCTCCTCCCCTCTTCCCCATGAAAATCACCCGCTACCAATCTTCCACCGGCGAAATTCACTACGCGCAGGAGCATGCCGATGGCTCCGCCACCCGGTTGCGCGGTTCGCTCTTCGAGGGCCTCACGTCGACTTCCGAGCCGGTGGAGATCGCCCGCCGTCTCGCGCCGCTCGATCCCACGGCCATCCTTTGCATCGGGCTCAACTACCGTCAGCACGCCGCCGAGACCAATGCGCCGCTCCCGCAATTCCCCATCCTCTTCGTCAAGAACCCCGCGACCCTCCAGCATCCCGGCGAGCCGATCGTCCTGCCGCGCTGGATGAACAGCTCGAAGGTGGACTACGAGTGCGAACTCGCCATCGTCATCGGGCGGGCGGCGAAGAACGTGCCGCGCGCCCAGGCGCTCGATTACGTATTCGGCTACACCTGCGCCAATGACGTGAGCGCGCGCGATTGGCAGAAGGAAGGCGGCGGCGCGCAATGGTGCCGCGGAAAATCCTTCGACACCTTCGCCCCGCTCGGCCCCTGCCTCGTCACCGCCGACGAAATCCCCGACCCGCACGCCTTGCGCATCCGCACCATCGTGAATGGCGAGACCCTCCAGGATAGCACGACCGGCGACATGATCTTCGATATCCCTACGATCATCGAATTCCTCAGCGGCAGCACCACTCTGCTCCCAGGCACCGTCATCCTCACCGGCACCCCGCAAGGCGTCGGCATGGCGCGCACTCCACCCCGCTGGCTGGTCGCCGGCGACTCCGTGACGGTGGACATCGAGCGCATCGGCGCGCTCACCAATCCGGTGATCGACGAGGCCGTGGCCCGCGGCTCGAGTTTTCATTTGTAGAAACAACCAGCAGGCGCATATTCGCCCATGGTACCGCTTCAAACTCTGGGCATGGCCCTGGGCCTCGCGTCGCTCTCCGGCATCAATCTCTACCTCACCGTCTTCACGACGGGACTGGCGATCCAGCAGCACTGGATCGATGTGAGCCAGACTCATCAGGAACTCGCCGTTCTCGCGCACCCGGCGGTCCTCATCATTTCCGGGGTTCTCTACTTGCTCGAATTCTTCGCCGACAAGGTGCCCTGGGTGGATTCGCTGTGGGATGCCGTGCACACCTTCATCCGGCCCGTGGGCGGCGCCTTCCTCGCCATCCGCGTGCTCGGTCCGGTCGACCCCACCTTCGACGTCATCGCCGCGCTCCTCGCGGGCGGGGCGGCCTTCGCCACGCACAGCATGAAAGCGGGCGTCCGCCTGGTCGCGAATCATTCGCCGGAGCCTTTCTCGAATATCGCCCTCAGTGTCGGCGAGGATGCGGCCGTGATCGGCGGGCTCGTCCTCATCAAGCAGGACCCCGTCCTCGCGCTCGTCGTCTTCTCCCTCCTCCTGGTGGGCATCGCCTACTTTGGGCCCAAGCTTTTCCGCATGGTGAAAGTGCACGCCTGGCTCATCTGGAAAAAGGTTTCCTCGCCCGCGTCCGACCAGCTCGATACCGAGCTGCCCACGCACCTCCCCCACGAACTCGACATCGCCTTCGCCACGGTGAACTTCGAGCGCGATCCCATCGCCTGGGCGGCGCCCTGCGTCAGTGTCTCGGCCCGGGGGATTCCCGGCAATCTTTCAGGCTACCTCATCGCCACCACGCGCATGGCGCCGAAGCTTGCGTTCGTCTCCCGCCGCCGCTGGGGCCAGGTGGCCGTGGAATTGGAGCTGGAGACTTACAAGGTCGTCCACGAACCCAAGTTCCTGAGCGAAAACATCGTCCTCTACAGCCTGGAGAAGAAGCCGAAATACGTCTTCATCTTCCCGCGCGGCCAGCGCGCCATTGCGAAAGCCATCGTCGCCTCGGTGCAGGAGCGGCTGACTCTGCTGCCCGGGGGGGAACCCGCGGTCGAGGAGTCGTCGGCTGCGGCGGTGTAGGGCACCTTGGCGGGGGCCAAGTCCGCCGCGATACTGGGTTCTCCTGGTGGGTTCTCCTGGCTCGGCGATTCGCGGTCAGTCCTCACACGACGCCGTCGTCGTTATCCACGATCCCGAGACACGTCGGGCTGGCCACGCTGCTCAGGTCCACAAAATCTTCCCACGTCAACTCCAGCCACTGATCCAGAGCCTTGACCCGGTCCAAGGTGGCCTCACGGACGCTCACGATTGCTTTTTTGACGTCGCGTTCGACTGATGACGGAGAACGGTCAAACATGAGGGCCAGCTCGTCAAAGTGGAGACCATCCATGTGTTTCAAGTGGAGCAACACGAAATGCTCAGAAGAACATTCGCGGAAACCTGTTTCCAAAGCGTCCTTCATCAATTCGATCAGCGGCAATTCTGCCTCCATCCGCCTCACAGCCCCATTGATGTCCTTGAGTTGTTCCAGATCCAGCCCGCCCTGCTCGATTTCCTCCCGGTATTTTTTGGCCCGCTTGAGGGCGATCAGCCGATTCAGGACGAGTGGCCGCAGCCACGTTTTCAGCGCCGCTTTACCCCCATAGGTCGCGAGCCTGGGCCGATTGTTTTCCCGCTGGTGCAGGAGATCCGCCCAGAGCGAGTCCGTGACCTCGGTCGCTTCACGTTCGCCCGCACCCGTCTGGCGCAGGAAGGCAATCAGGATCGGGCGGTAAATCCGTTGGAATTCGAGGATCGCGGCTCGATCGCCCTCCAGGCAGCGTTGGGCAAAGAGAAAGTCGTCGGCATGTGGCAAATCTTCGGACACCTCGAAGAAAGTGGGAACACCTATCATGGATTTCAATCGGAAAAACTCGGGAAGACTTAGTATGCCCCCGATTGCCAGTCGAGCGGAGGTCGGTTGAATATCAACTCCCGTTGTATATCTTAAGTGGTTGAATCGAAGTTTCTTGTGACTTACAATGTCCCAAGTTTTCGCCGGTTGCCGGGAAGGGTGGCTGTTCCGCAGACCATCGGCGACAGTCTCACCTGCCGCTGTCTCGCCGGCTTCTCGACGATTCTGGCACTATTTTCTTCTTTCCAGTGACGATCACCCAGACAACGAAGGGATGTCGATCCGGCGATCTTCGTTTGCTGTGCACTCTTTCGCACCCGCTCCACCATTCCTTTCTCCCACCAAAATCCCCCCATTTATCCCCGATTCGCACGGACAAGTCGAAATTTCGTGCCGCTTGCGATATTGTCAAACGCAGTGAACATCAGCCCCGGAAGCCCGTCAGAATTGTCATGACAACCGCCCTCCTCACCTCCTTGGAATGCCTCGTTGCCGCCAAGCAACAGCGTCTGGCCATCACGCGCTCGCCGCGCTCTCGCGAGGTGCTCAAGCGCGAAATCCAGATGCTGCGCCACCAGATTGCCGCTCTCCGGGCCGCCCAGAAAGCGTAGCTCCCAGGAATGTCAGCACTTCCCCAGACACCCGGCCGCAAGCTCAAGCTCTTTCAGCAACACGATCCGCTGAAAGAATGGTGGTCGCTGGCCGAGACGCGCTTCTGCGCCAAGTGCGGGCACCTCTTCACCGGCCACGATATCCGCATCTCCGAGGACAAGGACGAGGTGCTGCATTTCCACTGTCCGACTTTTCGGTGTCCAGGGCAGTGGGAGGACTGGCAGTACCCGCAACTGCACCTCTGATTCGGATTTCCGATTTCGGATTTTACACTTTCGGCTACCTTCCCGGCCCGCGTCACGCCCCGATGTCCGCCTCTTATCCCGTCATTCTCTTCTATAAATACGTCGCCATTGCCGATCCCTCCGCCTTGGTTGAGGCGCACCGGTCGCGGTGCGTGGAATTGGGTTTGAAAGGCCGCGTCCTCATTGCGACCGAGGGGATCAATGGAACACTCGCCGGGCCCCGCACAGCCGTGGATCGGTATGTGGCCGCATTGCGCGCGGACGAGCGGTTCGCCGATATCGAGATCAAGGAGAGTTCCGGCGACGCGCAAACCTTCCCGAAGCTCGCGGTGAAGGCCCGTCCCGAAATCGTCGCCCTCGGCGCCGGTCCGCTGGCGCCGGATCTCGACAATCATCTCAGCCCCGCCGAGTGGAAGCGCACGCTCGAGGAGGACCCGGAGATTGTCGTGGTCGATGTACGCAACCGCTATGAATCGGCCGCCGGAAAATTTGCCAACGCCATCGCCTGCGATATCGAGCATTTCCGCGAGCTGCCCGACTACCTGGAACGCCTGTCCGATCTGAAGAACCGCAAGGTCTTGATGTATTGCACGGGCGGAATCCGCTGCGAAAAAGCCTCCGCCCTCTTTCGTCGCGAAGGTTTTTCCAATGTCTACCAACTCCACGGCGGGATCGTCACCTACCAGGAGCAGTTCGGCAACGAGCACTGGCTGGGCGAATGCTTCGTCTTCGATCAGCGGATGACCGTCCGCGTGGAGGACGCGATGGTGTCCATCGGCCGTTGCGCCCACACGGAGCGATCCACGAACCGTTTCGTCAATTGTCTGCACGACCCGTGTCACGTCCTCTTCCTGCTGGCTGAAGAGACGGAACGCGAGAATGCCGATACGCGCCTCTGCCCGCAATGCCTGGCCGCCGGCCTGACTTCCGCCACGGCCGACTACAAAGGCAGCCCGGCGCGGCAACAGATTTAGGGTTGGATGCCCAATTCCTTCTTCACCGCCGCGAAGGCCTCCACGGCAAACTCCAGGTCTTCACGCGAGTGGGCGGCGCTGATCTGCGTGCGGATGCGGGCCTTGCCTTGCGGCACCACGGGATAGAAAAAACCCACGACATACACGCCGCGCGCCAGCATCGCTTCGGCGACGCGCTGGGCGAGGGTGGCTTCGCCGAGCATGATCGGGACAATCGGGTGCGTGCCGGGCAGGATCGTGTAGCCCACCTTGGAAATCGCTTCGCGGAAGAACCGGGTATTGGCTTCGAGCTTGTCGCGGAGTTCGGTCGATTCGCTCAGCAGCTCGAGCACCCGGAGTGAGGCGCCGGCGATGCTCGGGGCCAGGGTGTTGGAGAACAGGTACGGGCGTGACCGCTGGCGGAGCAGTTCCACGATTTCCTTGCGGCCGCTGGTATAGCCGCCGCTCGCGCCGCCGAGGGCTTTGCCGAGCGTGCCGGTGAGGATGTCGACCCGGCCCATCACCCCGCAGTGCTCGGGGGTGCCGCGCCCGGTGCGCCCCATGAAGCCGACGGCGTGGGAGTCGTCGACCATCACCAGCGCGTCGTATTTGTCGGCCAGGTCGCAGATGCCCTGGAGGTTGGCAATGTAGCCGTCCATCGAAAACACACCGTCGGTGGCCACCATGCGAAAGCGCGCGTCGGCGGCTTCCTGGAGGCGGGCTTCCAGATCGGCGAGGTCGTTGTTCTTGTAGCGGTAGCGGCGGGCCTTGCAGAGGCGCACCCCGTCGATGATCGAGGCGTGGTTGAGTTCGTCGGAGATGATCGCATCCTCCGGGCCGAGCAGCGTCTCGAAGAGCCCGCCATTGGCGTCGAAGCAGGACGAGTAGAGAATGGTGTCCTCGGTGCCGAGGAATTCGCTGAGCTTCGCTTCGAGCTGCTTGTGGAGCTGCTGCGTGCCGCAGATGAAGCGGACGGACGACAGACCGTACCCCCAGCGGTCGAGCGCGACGTGCGCCGCGGCGACGACGTCGATGTTTTCCGCGAGCCCGAGGTAGTTATTCGCGCAGAGATTCAACACTTCGCGCCCATCGGAAATACGGATGTGCGCGTCCTGCGGGGTGGTGATAATCCGCTCGGACTTATATAGCCCGGCGGCTCGCAGTGTCTTGATTTCTTCCTGGAGATGATTTTGGAAACGCGCGTTCACGCCTATGTTGTGCGCCATATTCGGCGCCAAGTCTACCTATGTAATAGTCGAAAGTGTGGCATAAATCCCAGGTTATTAACTGAAAAGGTGATTCCCTTGCGCCGCCACGAGGCGCTTGCGCAATATGGCGGCTGCGCCGTACCCGCCATTCTGAGACCCCCAAGCCGCTTCGCGAGATTGTGGGTTCGGGATGACGTCAGGCTGCTCGTGGAGGCGTGCGACCGGCTTGCCTTTTCAACCCGGAGGGTTGCGGAGAAATTAGCCGGTGGTG